>Ga0136639_10000091_pt1 | contig 25679 bp, 25 predicted proteins | sample AntDrymUQ8592106_2_FD_113739 | JGI IMG/M metagenome (GOLD analysis project Ga0136639, IMG submission 113739) | Polar desert sand microbial communities from Dry Valleys, Antarctica - metaG UQ859 (21.06) | ecosystem: Environmental > Terrestrial > Soil > Desert | place: Antarctica: Dry Valley...
ATATGACGCGCTGAATCGGTTGGAAGACATTCTCTACACCGGCCTCCCCGCCGATAACCGCCACCATGCTTACGATCTTGTAGGAAACCTACTACAAGTCTCGTATCCAAATGAAACTGCGGCACGTCAAATCCTCCGAGGTTCCACGCAAGCCTTCGATAAGCTCAACCGCCTGACCTCCGAAACCTCCGCCGGAGCAGAACACGTCCATACCTACGATAAGGCCGGAAACCGCCGGACGACTAATTACGCGGCCACTGCCCGGAGCTTGGTCAATACCTACGATAAACTCAACCGACTCCTGACCCTCACGGAAAACGGAACCTCCGTCACTTCCTACGGATATGACCTAAGCGGGATGGTCACGCGCAAGACCCTTCCAAACGGATCAGCCAGCCTTTGCACCTTCGATTCCCTTGGCCGCAGGCTCACCGAGACTGCAAAAACCAGTGGCGGCGGTATGATCTCCGCGTTTGATTATTCCCAACCACAGGGGATTTACCCGAGCGGATACGACAATGTCGGCAACGTCCTGGGAATCGCCGAAACCTACGGCAGGGCGGATGTCAACAACCGCACGGTCACCAACCTTTACGACCGCACCTACCGTCTAACTACGGAAACCACAGTAGAAACCGGTGGCCCCACCGTCGTTACCGCCTACGCGTACGATAAAAACAACAACCGCACCTCGAAAGCGATCACGGGCGGAAGCAACCCGGGAACCTGGGCTTTTGCCCATGGAACCACGGCGGACGGCTACAACAGCAACCAGGTCAAAAGCGTCACTAAAGGAAGCACCGTCACCAGCTTCCTCTATGATTTCAACGGCAACCGAACCGATAAGAAGATCGGAGCGACAACCGTCCAGACGTATGGGTACGATTTCGAAAACCGTTTGCTAAGCCTTGCTGAAATAGCCGGGACATTCACCTATTCCTACGATCACCGCACCCGCCGTGTAGGCCGCAATGAGAGTGCTGCGGGCGGCACCGCGGACCAAATCTCCTTTGCCGGAGGATTGAGCGTCCAGGAATATCTCGGCAGCGCCACCACTCCCGCCGTCGAATACGTGAGAGGTAGCGATTACGGCGGTGGAATCGGCGGCGTCCTCTACACCATCCGTGGAGCCGACCGCAGCTACAACGCATACAACTCACGTGGGGATGTGGTCAGCAAAACCAACGACGCGAACGCAATCACCTGGCAAGCCGCCTACGAAGCCTTCGGCACCCGCACCCAGGAAGAGGGAGCGACCGAAGACCGCCAGAAAGCTAACACCAAAGACGAAGATCCCACCGGACTCCTCAACGAAGGCTTCCGCTACCGCGACCTCGAATTCGGAATCTTCCTTACCCGTGACCCGCTTGGGTTTGTTGATGGACCGAATGACTACACCTACGTAAGACAGAACCCTTGGACATTCTTTGATCCGCTGGGGCTTGCTGAAAAACAAGCCAACGGTGGATGGAATCAATTTGTTTCCGGCTTTAGATCCCAAGGCACGGGCCCTCTTGCATCTGATTTCCGCAATTGGGAGGCCGGTTATTCGGGCGAGCTTCCTGATCGACTTGGACAAGCTGTCAGGGATATTGTAACGGTGGCGGCAATGTTTAGTCGCCGCAGCGGCAGAATACCTTCCGGTGGAGGAGTTGAGCCATTTCTCCCGCCAAGTGGGCCAAAACTTGTGCCTGCCGGTGGCGGAGCAATTGCGCCACCAGTAGCCCGAGCTCCAGCTATTTCTGCTCCCGCCGCCATTGTTCCGGCCTTCAAAGTAAAGCCTGAAGGAGAGACAGCCAGAGATAATTCTGAGTCTCAAGACGGGACAGGGAAATATGACAATATTCCCGACCCCAAAAATGTCGGTTCCAATAAAGATTTTACCCGAGCAACAAAGCGGAAGATTCTAGAGCAAAATATGGCGGATAATAACGGAAAGCTCACCTCTGACAAAAGTGGGCAAGCTGCTGTTCCTTCTACGAAGAGCGAAAAAGGTGTGACTCCGCCCCAAAACGAGGCTCAGGTAGACCATATTGTTCCAAAATCCGAAGGTGGTACAAATAGCCCCAGAAATGCGCAAGTGCTTACGCGCAAGGAAAATAGAGCAAAAAGTAATAAAAAGGAATGAAATCGGCAATTGAAGAAACCGAGCTTGATCGACGCGCAGCAGTTCTGTGTTCACATGTGGCGGTTGGCAACAGCGCAATCCGTAGAGCTGTTCGGGACGATCCGCAAATGGCTGAGGATAGTGGATGGCAATTCCACTGTGGGCGCGCCCACGATGATGATCCAGCTCACGCCAAAGTTTGGCTGATTCATGAGGTCATAGAGATGGAGCCATCTTTGGGCGAATTCGTGAATTATCCACCAGGGACGATTCTGGTCAGAGAAACTGCGCACGATTCTTGGAGTGTCGAATAGTAGCAGCCAACCGCAGACGGTGTGCCATCCGGTTTGAGTGCCAAGTTTCGGATCGGAGCTTCTTAGGAAACGATCCGCAGCGACGGCGGCTTGGGAAATTCACAAGCGGATCCGCTCGATCTCTTCGAGTGCGATCTTGTCGGCCCGACGGTCGTAAAGCTTGGTTGTCCTGGGGGACTCGTGGGCTGCGATCTGGGCAGCGGTTTCGATGGCTCCGCCGTTTTCAAGGAAGACGGTTATCCCGGTCGCCCGGAAGGTGTGGTTGCACATGGCGGCATCCATGCCCGCTTTCGCCGCGCAACGTTGGATCATGCGGTAAGCGTCAACGCGGCTCATTCCTTTCGCGGTGAGTCGCTGGCTGCGGCCACGGGTCGAACGCCAGAGATGGGAATTCCCCTCCTCCCGGATTCCGGCGGAATCTAGGTAGGCGTGTAGGTATTCCTCGGCCTTGTGGTGGACGGGAACCTCGTGGCATTTGCCGCCCTTTTCCGAGAGGCGTATCCATGTCCTCCGGTTCACCGTGAAAGCATCCCTGACACGCATCCCCACAACTGCGGACACGCGCGAAAAAGAATACAGCATCAGGCCGATCAGTGCCTGGTCACGAAGGCCGACAACCGTCGAGGTGTCGATACTTTCGATCAGCTCCTTAGCCTGGGCGGCGGTGAGTACCGGAGTTTTCCCGCGCTTGGTGGAGTATCTGGGCCCCCGGACGGCCGCAGCCGGATTGAAAGGCACGATCTGCCCGGTCACGAGGTAATCGAAGAGCATCTTGATCGCCGCGAGGTGCTGTTTCACCGTTGGCGCGGAAAAGGGCAAACCATCCTCCTGCTCGTCGGTGGTGGTGAACATTTCGATGTAGGCCGCGACATGCACGGGGCGGATGTCTTCGAGTTCGAGGTGTCGCTCGTCCGACCATTTCAGAAAACGGCAGACGGCCCGGAAGTAAGCTTCCCGCGTATTCTTGTTCCGAATCGTGGCCGCGAAAAACTCAAGGAAACGCTCCTGGGCGGGTACACCGGCGCGGATGATGAGTTGCGGCCAGTCTGCCGGGGCGAGGGTCAGACCGCCGTCCGGAACGGCGGTAGCGGCGATGGAAGGGGACAGGTCGTTTCGCAAATCGTCCATGGCCTCTATTCCTCCTCCAGACGCTCGAAAACAGCCGTATCGAAGCCATTTTGGTCATTCTCCGAAACAACTTGGACGATTCCCTTGCGGGAAAGATGGGGAAGCCAGTCGCCGTTTTTCTCGGTTTCAATGACTCTATACTCGGCATAGAGCGTCGTCTTGTCCGGGCTTTCAAAAAACGCCTGGTCGCTTAGGTCGATGATCGCCAACTGGTCGAGCTGGTGGAACTCGCGGATAAAGCTGTATGCGTCCCGGCGCATCGCGGCTTTGGATTTCGGATCTAAGGCAGGAAGATTTTCTTTCGCCCAACGATCGTGGAGACTGTTCCATTCGAGATCGCAAACATCGTATTCCTCTCGCTCCCACGGATCGAAACGGAGGCCGTCGGTTTCCAGTAGCCAATTCCAGCGGGCTTTCTGCCATTCGGGTTGCTCCTGGGCGGAAAGGATCATCCCTGCGGCCATTTCCGGGCTGTCGTCGTAGATCCCGCATTCGTATTTGAGACTATCGCACCAACCGTGCTGATCGGCCTCACGCATTACTGCGCGTCCGAGATTGGCAAGCTCTGGATCGAGGCCGGCTGCGAGCGCGTCGCGCTCCCATTGATCCCATGGATAACCGCCGGGTTTGGGCTCGATCATCCATTGCTGACGCTCCTCGATGATGCGGGCCTCGGCCTCATCGATCCAGCGTCCCGCATAGCCCTGCTCGGCGGCTGCTTTTGTAACTTCCGGATCTCCGTACTCAAAGATCGACATTGCTTTAATGTCAGGAGGATCATTCGGAAACCCCATGAAAATTTCTCTATTTGGTAGATGAACAAGAAAGCCATCGGTGCCGTCGACACGGAACCGGGCGGGACGTTTGAAATTTGTGGTCGGCATTGGTCGGTAATTTGTTGTCGGGGCGACTCTACCAGACTGGCCACCATTGCGCAACATAAAGGACGTTATGTTTCTTAAAAAACCAAAAAAGGTGCTGGTGCCAAAAATTGGAACTATTCTTTTTTTCGCGCATTTAGGGTTTACAACCGAAACCATGGGCTGCATCAAATAGTTGATGAAGGCACAAGAACGAGAAGAGTTGAAGAAAATCGGTTATCAATTGGCCACACTCGGGGAAACGCCCGAGATTCGCGCAGAGGGAAATCTGATGCTATTGGACGCCCATTTTGATAGAAACCCAAAAGCACCTAGTTTTGAAATTTATGCGGCCAACTGGTTGGCAGCGAGTCGGGAAGAAATTGATTCAGAAACGATGGCTCTTTTGGAGCCGCGCTTTCCGATATGCACTAAGAGAATGATTCAAACTGGATTTTCGGATTGGAACAGCTATGGAAAGTCTGAATACCGATGAACATCATAGAATCACCCTATCGTTTGATACGCACCCAAGTTTCCGAATTTGAATGGCGATTTGAGGAATCTCAATCTGCATGGTCTGCTACAGAAGAGTTCGACGGAATTCTGGAACAGGGGCGCGGCAACGGTAAATTGAGCAACCTTTTGCGGCGGTTTCTCAAGTGCAATCCTTGGCATTTCGATGCGTTGACGCATCTCGCGATGTGCAAGCGTCAGGCGGGAAATGTCCTCGATGCCTACGCGTTTTCCCACACTGCGGTTGCTACGGCAAAAGAAGCCATTCCCAAAGAATACGAGCCATCCAAACACCGGATTCCGGGTGGTTTCGTCCAGAACCGTCCGTTTCTAAGGGCACTACATGAACTGATGCAATGTTGCGAGGCACTCGGTGATACCGACAGAGCTGCCACAATCGGATTTGAGATCTTAGGATATGACCAAGAAGATCGAATGGGAGCACGTATTGAGCTACCAAAATATCTCATAAAACAAGGGCGCTACGGCAAAGCCGCCGAACTCTTCGAAGAACCGAATTTTGCCGGGACTTTTCACCGCGCTTCATACCTCCTTCCACTAATTTTACTCCATCTTGATCGCCGCAAGGAAGCAATGGTAGCGATTGAGGACTGTTTGGGAAGTCCACAAACCGCCCGTTATTTGTTAAATCCAATGCTTCCTATGCCTGAATCTGATTCTCCATTCGGACTGTCGTCCGGCAGTGAACTTGAGGGATACTATTGTGCCCGTCAGTACCGCCAATTGTGGTTCGATTGTGATGGCGCGATTAAGCTTCTATCAGAGGCTTCGGAGAAAGTAGCCGCAGCGGGTTGGCCGAAATATTATCCGCCTTTCGAAAGTTAGAATACCGGAATGATTGACGTGGCTAAGGCTAGTTGTTGGCAGTATTCAGCGATGGCGTAGAAAGCTAGGATTAACCTTCGTCTCCCCCCAGGGCGGATCTCAACTCTTCATGATCCAGAACCTCGGTGCCCGCGATGTGGTGTCCAACAATCGAACGCAACGCGGCTGATTTGCCATGCCACGTCATTAGCTCCCTTCCGATCTGGGAGAAGGTGTTTCCATTGAGGAATAGAAAAGGCGCGGCTTTGTGGAGCTGGCGCAAAACTTCAATCGCCTCGGCTAGATCCAGTTCTTTGGATCGCTCGCTATCGAACAATTCCTTGGCCGGTTGGTATCCGTCCGAAGTCCTCCCGTGCTGGTATCCGGCTTTAAGGCAGAGCATTTTGTTTCGCTCCTCCATTGCCTCCCACTCAAGATCGTCAAGCGGGTTCATACTCCTCGGTCATCTTTCTGGCGGCTCTCTTAACTAGGGCGAGGAACTGAAGGGCTTCTGCCCTTTCAGGGCCGGTGCGAAGGCGTTTTTCCAACTCGATCTCGTTCTTAAGCCCATCGGCTCCCTTGCTTTTCAAATACCCGATCCCGGTCTTTCCGTATGTTGGAGCGGCGTTGAAACGCTCGCTTTCCGGGCCAATGAGAAATTCCAGTAATAGACCAAGCCGAACATCATCCGAAAGCCGGAGAAACCGTTTCGCCTGGGACGGATGGAAAAGCATCTCGGAGACGCATTCCTCGACTGTTCGTCCCATGAAAGTTTCCATCACAGCAACGTAAACGCTAGGCCAACATTTTTCAAACCCAAAACTACCGAGAAACCGGAGTAAGATTTCGTGTCCCTCGAATGGGTTTGGCCGGTACGAAAACGATCTTGTGCGATCCATGGAATTACCTATCTTGAGCCAATGTCCAAACGTTTTCGTCATTCCCTCACTCCCCAAGAACTCCCAATCAGATTGAAATTTTGGTATGGCTTTCTATCCCTCCTCTTGGGCATGATACCCCCGCTCCTCATAGCTTTTCTTCTTCTTGATGTCTTCAAACCCGTAGCGGTTGGATTGAAGCTGTCCACCGATATCGTTCCTGAACCTAGCACTACGCTAATTTTGATCGCGCTGTTCGGACTCTGTTTTGCCTCCCACATTTACTCTTCCATCAGCCAATTCGTTTGTCGAAAAATCGAGGCCTACGGCTAGGATTCGAGGTTGCGGGATCGAAACCCATTTTTTAAGGCAAAGAAGATTTATCGTGCTTCTTTCGCTGAGTTGAAGAAAGGGAAGCTGTTCTGTCCGCCTCGAACATTTTAACCAAGCTGTCACGATCCGCTTTGTTTCGAGTGAATCTGATGGCCAGGATAAAGACTAGGGGTGCAAGCAATTGGCACAGCTGGTGACGCGACAAAAACGCAGCACCCGCACAGGGCGAGATCTTGATTAGAGTCGTAATGAGGGCGGCTTGTATGTTCGGGTCCATATGAGGGTTCGGGTGTTAAAAATTTCGGTTTCTGGTGGTGTTGTGATTCGTGGATCGAGTAATTCCCCCGTAGCCACACTGTTACCCGTTAGTGTGTGACAGGCTGTGGTGGTGGGACTCGGTGTGTATTCTGACTGAAGTTTCTTGATTTAATAACGGGCGCGGCTGGTCGGTCGGAAAAAAGCCGTGGGGAGGGCGAAATTGGCGGGGTTCTTCTGTTTTTCATAACAGGCGCGGCTGGTAACTATGATGTTCGAAGGGGGGATGGGGGGGATGGGGTTCACTTTCTTTTTCTCGACGCGTGTCAACCGCGCCCGGTGATTCCTTCTTGCATATTTGCGTGAGACCCGGATAGGGCGGGGTGCGCGTAGAAATTGCTCGCACCCCGCATTTTGCGGCTACTCGCGAAAACTAGTATTCAGTCACGATGAGGCGTGCCGGACTGGTCTCTTTCGCGAGTACGCGCGAAAACCGACAACCCCGAAGGGTTGCCGGTCGCCGCCGGTCAGTAGTCCTCGGGCAAGAGGATGCAGGTGCTTGACCGGTCGGCCTCGGTGATAATCCAGAATTTGACTTCTTTTCGGTCGTGATAGACCGAGAAGATTCTAAATCCGCAACGCAGGGACGTTTCGTTTTCCTCGCTGTCTTCGGTGCAAGTGTCGCCCCAATCACCGGCGACATGCCGCGCCAAGCATTTCACCATATCCTCGGGGTGCAACGCTTCAATCGCGGCGGGGGTTGTGACTACTTGGCCTAGTGGGAATTTCGATTCATTCATTTCTATTTTCAGGTTTCAGAGGAGGACTCATTCCCTCTCTTCACCGCAGGCAGAGAGGGTGAGAACTCCTCCCTGAAAATTCACCCAAGGGAGGCACCACGGGCGCGACGGGCGCATGAAAGCTGCGTGAGTGCCATGCTCCGCTGGCGCGAGGGTAGCCGTGCGACTGGTGCGACCCCGACCGCAGGTGATATGAATGGAGCGGAAGTCCAGGCCACTCCCCTCCCCCGTCCAAAGACAAATTTATCCCGGGGACATGTGGGAATGCCTCCCCTTCCCTGGCGACCCGATAGCGACCGCGAGGAAAACGAAATGCCCGTATAGCGATGCCTGTTGGACGGAATCACGTTCTGGATCATCACCGAGGCCGCTCTTTCGCATCCGCCCTAAGGGACTGCTGGCTGGCGGAGGATCCCTTCCCCCGATCTTGACACAAGGTCGCTTGCATGGCTTCATTGGGGTGGAAACCATGGCTGTCGAAACCGTCACTTTTGAAGAACTTGATCGCGAGCATCGCGAGGAACGCGCCCGCGATGCCGAGCGGCTGCGTACTGGCGAAATCACGCCCCAAGCACTTCAGGAGGAAAACTCCCTGTTTTCGATGGATGCCACAATCACCTTTGATTTGGTGGGATACCTCAAAAAAGCGTATCCGCTCTGATGAAGGAAAAGGATGAATCCACCGAGGTTCAGGATTTCGGCTTGATGCTGGGTACCACGGTGGAAGGTGAACTTCCCCTTCTTGTGGGTGGTCATGCGGTGAACTTATGGGCGTGGTTCTTTCGTCGGCGCATCGGCAAGGAATTGGATCAATGGCTTCCTCTTACGAGCAAGGATCTCGATCTTGTTGGAACGATCGCGTTACTAAACGAATTGAAACTTCGCTTCGGCGGCAATTACCGACTGTCCGGGCCGCGTAGCCCCGTCGTCGGGCAACTCGTGGTGCGCATCGGTGGCAAGGATCTCAAAATCGACGTTCTTAAAGATGTCTTTGGACTCGGCCCTAAAGATCTCGCGATTCAGGCTCCCGTGATCGAGATTGAGGACAGGGACGGAAATTTTTCGGCACGGGTGCTCCCTCCGGTTGTTCTCTTACAAGCGAAGACCGCGAATGTCGCCAGACTTGACCAGACAGGCCGCAACGATCTCAAACACGTTCATCTCATGTTGCTTGTGATCCGCGCCTATTTGTCCGAACTCATCGAGGCCACCGAGACGGGCTTGATCGACTCGCGGATCGCCATCATTCAGTTGGAACTTGCCCGCTCTGTTACGGCCTCTCCCGACGCATTGAAATGCTCGGCTTCACACGGGATCGACTTCACCGGAATCTGGCCGCGCGACTTGCTCGGCGCGGCAAAGGATTCCCGTCTCTGTAGTTTCGTGAAGCATCGGCTACCACTGCAAGAATGATCTACGGTAAACACCGTAGATTAAAAAAATCTCACGCTAATCCGTGAAGGTCGTTTTAGTTGTGTTCGGTTCGGTCAATCACCACAAGCGGATCGTCGCTCACTTTCTGGAACCTGAATAGCGAACTGTAGCGGAGTGATGATCCCACTTGGCCGTTGGTGATTCCATCGGCAAGGATGATCGTGATTTTCTCGCCAGTGGGACTGCCCCCGTTGTTGAGCAAGTCGCATTTCATCACCCTACCCGGCTTCTCTTCTTCGATCTCGTTAATCTTGATCGCAAAATCTTGCGTGAAATATTCGCCCGGCGCCGCGTTCTTCATCCCGTTTTTCGGCTCTGCGGCTCTCCAAAGATTTGAGTCGATAATCAAACTGGTTTTGTCCTCTATCCCGGGCAGTTTGGTCACTGCTTCTGTTTTGGCTTCCAACGGCCATGCGCTGCCTGTGATGTCGCGGACATACACGCGGTTCCCTTCCTTCTGGACGGGCACAAAAACCGCATTGCGACTAAGACTAAAACTCCCCTCCCGATCATTGGATCGAGCCGTATGGATCATTTCGCGAAGCTGCTTGGAGTTATTCAGAGTGGTTTCAAGAACACTCCACAACTCAAGTTCATTGAGCTGATTGCTTTCGAGCTTCGCAAAGAAGCGAACTCCATCATCTGTCTTCACCTCGTCGATGCGGGCGACCCGGAGACTTCCGGCAACTGCCATTTTCACAGAACCAGTTTCCTTGGCGTTTAAAGCCTTCATGTTGTTTGCCATCGTGGCCGCATCCACTTGCCCGATATCGAGGAGCGAAAGGATCCTCTCCTTATCAACGCCGGGAACAAGATTCAGCGGTTCCGCTGTGATCGCTGGATGATCATATTCTTGGCGGGTTGGCTTGGGGGCTTCCTCCGGTTCCTCTGGGGTGAAGTTGATTTCGTTGTTGGCAGTCGCTCTCTTCGTGAACTTCTCCACAGAAGTTTGCGCTCTGGGGAATCCTCCGCTGCGTGCGGGCATTCCCAGCAGTGAAGCAAGACCTTTCCCACCCGTGGATAAGGCATGGAAATACACCATTCCCCCTTCTTCATTGGATGCCATCACCGCAAGCGGTGTGGATTGTCCAATGACGATTCTCTTGCTGTCTCTACCTGCGTTTAGAAGCTCTTGGCGTTGGTCGATCACCTCTTGCTTGTCCGCTTCCACATACACCCATACGGCGATTCGAGACGCATCCCCCGGCAGATTGTCCAGGGGGCTAAGAAGAACCGCCGCGCCGGTGTACGGCGTGGAAACCGCCTCGATGTTTGAAACCGCAAAGTTGCCCTGCAACAGAATCGGTTTTCCCGGGACGGTTCCCTTCAACCATTCAGAAGAGCTGAAATCGCCCTTCTCTTTGTCTTGGAGGAAATCGCCTACCGTGCCGGAAGTGTAGCGCGGAATCCCGGAAGCCAGCTCCCATTTTTCAGGGTAACTCCCCTTCTTCCCTTCGCTCCATTCCCTCGCCTCGTCGGCTTCGCTCAAAGATTTCCCGCTATCTGGTTTGTCAGCTTGTTCCGCACGGTGTGGCCGCATCGTCGTTACCGCCGTCCATCCGGCAAGTAGGATAAACGCTGCGCTGTAGCCGATTAAAATAGGTGGTTTCATGTGTGTTTAAGAATTTGGGGAATTAGATTTCGGGGTTGAAGAAGATGACTTGGCCGGGGCCGTTGGCATGAGTGGGCTTGCCCGTGTCCGGATCTCGCAGGGGGCTGGTCATAATCCAGCGCCATATCCCCGCCCATCCGGCCAGTTGCTCCTCGTCTGTAACAATCGCTCCGTTCAGGGCTGTCGCATCCATCCGCATCACAAGGACGCTGGTTTGCTGGTGCATGAAGAGGATTCCCTCCACGCATACCGAAATTCCAAGCCAAACCAAGAACGCCCCCAGCATCGGCATACCCGATGCCCCAAGTAAAAGTCCGGTGATGAGGATGGGGAAAGGTAGCACCATTACCCACCAGAGAAGGGTCGGGGCTAGACCGAACCACCATACCCCAGGCCAAGTGCTATGTGTTGCCAAGCGGTCAGACTTTCTGTCGAGCCGTTTGAAATGTCTCCAGCGGTTGAAGACAACTCCCACGATGGAAAGCAAAAACAGAATCCCTAACCCGGATCCGTTTGCTTTCATCAGTTCAGCTCCGCTCGCGCTGCCCGGAATCACGAAGCCTTGCGAGATCCACAAAACCACTACTCCCGCAATCGGAGAAAGCAGAATCAAAGACGGCCCCACATACCACCCGCCCACGTAGGGACGAAAGCACGCGACTAGATAGGCTGGCCACAGCAAGGCGGTTCTAAGTAGGCCAAGAAACATCCGCATTAGGTTTGGCTGCATGTTCATTTTCGAGGGTGTGGGTTCGGGATTCATGTTTGTGAAATTGTAACGAGTCGAAAGTGTTTTCCGTTAGTCCAGGTCCGCCCTGATCTGAAAAGCACGGCTTGGCATTGCAAGCCATTTTGCGGGCCGCCGGTCCGGAGAGACAGAAATTCGGAGGGTGCGACTTCAAAATCCCGTTGCTCGCTGCGTCCGGTATTGAAGCCGAAACCGCTCTGGCCTCCGCTTGCTCCGTCGCTCTTCCGGTAAACGAGATTCTGGCCGATGGTGTAAGCTGCCCATTCGTTGGTGCTGCGTTCATCGTTGCAGTGGAAAATCTTGGTAGCGAGGTTTCCAAAAAGTGAATCGGCCTCTTTCTCATCGCCCAGCTCTTTGACCACGTTGGGGCGGTTCTGGGTGAGATAGACCGTGGCGGTGCGGCTGCTTCGTGCTGTGGTCTGGAACTGCACGTCCTCACGTGTGAGGAAGAACTGGCACTCGTCTGAAAAGAGAAGCAAGGGGCGTGTCTCCGCTGTGATTGGTCTGCGTTCCACCCACCTCTGAACCATGAGCTTCCAAGCAGTCTGTGCCAACTGTCCGGCCTCTTGGTATTCTTTGACCGGATAATTTAAGAGTAGGATTTTTCCGCTCTCCAAAAGCTCCGGAGTGATGTCGGCCGTCCCTCCGCAAAACCGATCCCGGAGCCAACCGCGAGAAAAAGGCGCGAGTGTGGCGTTGGTGGTCATTTCCACACTGGATCTAGTCCGGTCGGCCATGCCTGGCAGTTCGTAAAGCCAGTAGCGACCGCAAAGCTCTAGATCGGCAATTTGGCTCGGAGTGAAATCACCCGCTTCCTCCCGCGTTTTGGCTTCTTTAAGGCAATAGGCAACTGTGGAAGTTCGGTGCCATTCCCCGCTTTCCGCTTCTTCTCTAGTCTGGGCGGTGGTCTTGGCGAGGGCTGCGAGATAAGACATGGAAAGTGGTTGTCCGGCCAACCGGAGAAGATCCAAGGCGTTCGCCAGCCATTCACGCATGGCCTTGCTCCAGATGTCGTCTTGGTTTCCCCGTCCCGCCCTCGATGACGTGCCGGCAATGGTCATGAGCATTTCCACAAGCTGCCCGGTGTCCGCTCCCATATCCGCCCAATACTGGAGGAAGTTGAAACTCCCGCTCTGGGGATTCACTTCAATGATGTCTTTTTCTCTCCCTACCTGGCTCAGAAATTCTCGCACCTCCCGGGCGTCACCCGGCTTGGCCGTGGTGATTACCATCGCATATTGTGCCGCGCCGGTCGCATGCAGGATTGCTCTTCCGGTCGATGAGGTTTTGCCGCTACCACTGCGCCCAAGCACCATCGTCCCCTCGTAGAGGTCGCCGATGGTGAGGAAATCCACGGGCCTCCCCTTCGCGTCGGTTCCGAAAGCGTAAAGTGGCTGATCCATCGGCCACAACTCACGCCTAGCCAATTCTCCCTTCTCTTCGCCCGGAGCGAGCAACTTCTTGATCCGGTCAAACATGGTTTATTTTACGAACAAAAAATACACGGAACCGGCTCCGGCCACGAAAGACAAACCCACACATATCCAGAACACCCGAGAAAAAAACTCGTCTGCGGACTTCTCCAATCTACTTATCTGCTCGTTAGCGGCTTTACCTGCGCTTCTAACAGTTTCCGTTGCTCTCTCCAGCTCCTCCGAGCGTTTCGAATGTTCACTTTTTTCCGCTTCGATAACTTTGAGATACTCGCGCATTTGCTCGGCTATCTGGCTATCCTCCATGCGAAATAGGCCGGTAAGCGATCGGCCTTTTTTGTCCAGCTCTTCGCGGTCTTCGCCAAGCTTGGATCGTAAAAACGCAACCCTTGTGGTGTTCTCGCGCATCCCCGTAACAAGCGAGAAATGCACTAACGCCCATTGAGCCGCAATGCTCTGCGGATCGGCCGAGACGTGTTCGTGCCACGCCCGAACTACCGCTTCGCGCTTCTCCGGTGTGATGGCTTCAAGCAGGATCTCCAGAGGATCTTTGGACGAAAAATCTTTGGGCGGTTCCTCAATCTCAATGGATTTCGGGGATGGGGATGGCGGTTTGGGGTCGAATAAGCTCATGTCTAAAAATCTAAAGGATTGAAAGGATCGACTTGTTTAGCCTTGGCCGTGCCCTGGGTCACGTCTTCGACCCGGTTCTTGATCAAATCCGGATCGACCAGCAACGGGGCGAGTTCTTGGAACTGGAGGCGCATTTTCTGCACCCAGCCGGAAAGCTCAATCTTGCTGAGAGTATCCTTTAGCAGCTCGCTTGCTTCGGCCAAGGGCAAAACCCTCCCGGCTTTCCGGCTTTCCTTGGCCACCTCTTCAAGGGTGGATTTGGTGATCGCTGGAATATACAAGTCCTTCGCACCTAGCGCGGCCATGCGCTCGCGTGCCAGACTTTCGTCAAACTGTGTCCGAGTGAAACGCGCCGGGTTGCTTACAAGGATGTAATCGGCGCGGTCGCCGAATGCTTTGACTACATTTCCAAGGCTCACTTGAGCGGTCTTGTCGTCCGCCGGAAAAAGCACGATCGTGGTTCGCACACCCTCCGACTCCAGCGCATCGAGCGCGGAAAATGTCCGGAACTGCTCAAGAAGGAAATTGGTCGCTTGTGCCGGAAAGTCGGCCAAGAACAACGGCGAAAGCTTTCGCGTCGCCAGGTTCATCACTTTCTTAAATGCGTCCGGATCGCTAGTCACTCCCGGCATCAGGATTGCCCGTTTTGGGAAAGCGTCTGAAAAGCTGTGATGTTCCTCGTCGGCATCGAGGCCCCCGACTTGGATCCCCGCAAAATCCGCCCATGAAAACAGGGCTTCGATGACGGTGGATTTCCCAACCCGTCCGGTGGACTGGATAGGAAGGATGAAACGGTGTGTCGCCGGTGTCTCCCCGGCTTTGCTTTTGGTGCTCATTGTTTTTTTGATGTTTCGGTATTTGTCGCGGTGGAGTCCGGCTTGCCTCGCAACGCCTTTTCAAGAGCCGCGAACGGATCTTTCTCGGGACTCGGTGTGAAATCGAAATCTTCGGCTTCCGGGGGCAAATTCGGTTTTTTAACTGGTTTCGGAACCGCGCTTCCCTCCCCGGCTGCGTCCGGAGCCTGTGCCTTGGCGGTGGCCGGATCGGAGTACACCGGCGCGGAGTTTCCCCAGCCGGGCAAGCCAAGTCCTTTCTTCTGCGGTCGCGTCATCCTCTTGTAATATCGGTGAACCCCACTCGGTTCGGTGCTGACTCCCGACCCTTCAAGATGCTCCACGATCTCTTTCCAGGTCGAGCCGCTTTCCCGCATCGATTTGATCGCCGCCCAATGGGGCTGCATCTTCGAGCGGTAAGGGATTCCTGCCATTTCGTGGAGCTTGAAATGGGAAACCGGGATTGTCACGGGCTTTACACATTTTGCTTGTTTTTGCTTCTTTTTGTCACTTCGGGGGGCACGGAACGCCCGGATAGTGGTAAAAAGTGGTAAGAAGTGACAACGCGGCGGATTCCCTACACTTAGGGGAGACACCTGCTAAATTATGAGATTGCAACGCAATCGATTCTTTCACACGGTCGCGCCAATGCTCCGAGTCACCCAGAGCCAATCCGCTTCGGGTGCTGTAGCCTACTTCGATACAGCACTTAAGCAATCCGACTACTACTCAGAAGGCGAAACCGTCTCGGCTTACTGGGGTGGCAAAGGCTCGGAATTTCTTGGACTTTCCGGCGAAGTGTCCAAAGACGATTTTGCTTCTTTGGCTCATGGCAAGAATCCTGCCACCGGTGAAAACCTGACAGCCCGCCAGAAGGAAAACCGTAGGCCCGGCTACGATTTTACCTTCTCGGTTCCCAAATCCTTTTCCGTGGCCATGGGTGCAACCGATGACGAAGCGACACGCAAGGAACTTGGCAGCATCCTCCGCGACTCGGTCAAAGAAACCATGGGCGACATCGAGGCCGATATGAAAACCCGTGTCCGATCCGCAAACCGTGATGAGGACCGCACCACCGGAAACATGGTCTGGGCGGCTTTCGAACATGACACCACCCGCCCCATCGACGGGCGTCCCGATCCGCACGCCCATATCCATGTCTATGCAATGAACGCCACTTTCGATGCCCAGGAAGACAAATGGAAAGCCGGACAGTTCGGCGACATCAAACGCGACGCGGTGTTTTTCCAGGAATGCTTTCATTCCCGGGTTGCTGACAAACTTCAGGAAGCCGGCTACGGAATCCGCCGCACCGAACGCGATTTCGAGCTTGCGGCCGTAACTCCTAAAACCGTCCAACGTTTCTCGAAACGCACGGCGGAGATCGAGAAGACCGCCAAGGAAAATGCCAACAAGATCGAGAAGCACGCTCGCGCCATCGTGCGCGACTCCGGCAAGGATTTTGGCGACGCGCTAGCGGAAGCAAAAAGCCAGCTCGGCGCGAAAACACGCGCTGGGAAAACCAAGGGCCTTGATGCGGAATCCCTGCGTTCCGTCTGGCGCGAGGAAATGGGCGCAGATCAGGCCGCTGCGATTTCCGATCTAAAAGCTGCCCCCTCGGTCAACCTGCTCGGCAGGGACGCGGCCATAAAGCAGGGTGTAGAGCATTCCTTTGAGCGGGCCAGTGTGGCCGATGAGAGGCGCGTGCTGGCCGATTGCCTGAGAAAAGGCATTGGTGGCGGTTTCTCGGTAGAAGACGCGAGGAAGGGGCTTTCTGGAGCTTCTGCGGACATCATCACCAAGGAAACCGGAAACGGTAAGACCCTAGTCACCACCAAAGCCGTTCTCGCCGATGAAGGACGCATGGCGAAACTCTGCCGGGAAGGCAAAGGAGCGGCGCGGCCTTTTGCCAAGCCAGGGGCTTGGGAACCCAAGCGCGACTTCCTCAATCCGGAGCAACGCAAGGCAGTTGAGCACGTCCTGACGAGCTCCGACAAATACACGGGGATCCGCGGCATGGCCGGAACCGGGAAAACCACGATGATGGAAGAGGCCATCGATGGAATTAAGGCAGAAAGTGGAAAGAAGGTGTTCACCTTCGCTCCCTCCTCGGAGGCGGTCGGGGTTCTCAAAGCGGAAGGCTTTGAGGATTCCGCTACAGTCGCACATTTGCTGCATTCAAAGAAGCTGCAAGGTGAGGTTTCGGGCGGTGTCCTGTGGGTCGATGAAGCCGGGCTTGTCTCCGGCAAGGATTGCCGGAAGCTCTTCGACATCGCCGAAAAAAACAATTGCCGGGTGATTCTCTCCGGAGACAAAGGCCAGCACCGCGCCGTTGAGCGTGGCGATACGCTGCGGATTCTCGAACGGGACGGAGGGCTGGCGGTCGCCGAACTCAAAAGCATCATGCGCCAGAAGCATGACGGCCTCAAGGATGCAGTCTCGGACTTCGCGCACGGCGACGCGTCCGGAGGATATCAAAAGATGCTCGCCCTGGGCAGTGTTCATGAAATGGATGACAAAGATGAGCGAAACCAGTTCATCGCCGATACATACATGGAGAAATCCAAGCTTGGTACGACACTCGTAGTAGCTCCCACCCATGCGGAGGGAAACGCGGTCACCGCTTGCATCCGCGAGAAATTGCAGGAGTCCGGACAGCTATCGGGCGAAGAGCATTCCCGCACCCGTCTAGTCAACAAGGGATGGACCGAGGCGCAACGCTCGGACACTACCAGTTTCGAGCCGGGGCAAACCGTGCAGTTCCACGCATCCTGCGGCAGCTTCAAGAAGGGTCAGCAGTGGGAGGTAACGGGCATAGCGGATGGCGAGGTGGCCGTTTCACGCGACGGGAAGGAAAGCACCCTACCCCTGCATAACGCGAAACATTTCAACGTGTATGAATCGAAGGAAGCGGATTTCGCCAAAGGCGATATCGTGAGGGCTACGGCCAATGCCAACGGACTCAAGAACAATTCCCTGCACCGGATCTCGGCCATCGACGGTGACAAAATGGAACTCGAACCGATTTCTGGAAAAGGCAAGAGCAAGACGGTGGAGGGTGATGCCGTCCACCTCGCCCACGGCTACACCGTCACCAGCCATGCCAGCCAGGGCAAGACTGTCGATCATGTCATCATTGCCCAAAGCTCCGAAAGCCTCAGTGTGGCCAGTGTGGAGCAAGCCTACGTGTCGATTTCACGCGCCCGCCACTCGGCGGAATGGATCACGGACGACAAGGAGGCTTTAGGAGAAGCCATCGAGCGCAGCGATGCACGCTTCTCCTCTCTCGACCTTGTGAAAAACCGCCTTGGCAAAGGCGTTGAAGCCTCTCCAGAAAAAGAACCCAGAACTGCGGCAAACACCGCGCCCAAAACAAATATGGACAACCAAAACGAAGACCAAAACGAAGACCAAAACGAAGACCAAAAGAAAAAGGCCGTCCCGGATCGGGACGGATTTACCGCCAAAGATATGCAGGAAGCCGAACGGTTTTTTGAAGAAAACATCCCCTCCCCTGCCCCATCGAAAAGCGAATGGGAAAACCAGCAAGAGAAGCAGGAAGAAGACGAAGCCAAGCCGAAAGTTTCCATCGAGGCCGACGGCATGTCCCACAATTCTGACAGCGCCGATGAATCGGAGGCGGAAGCCGGTTTCTCATTCACACTGCAGGAAGAAGAGCCTGAAAAATCGCAACATATCAACGCCACACACGTTGATGAGCTTCCCGGCGAAGAAGCTGAGCAATTTGATCCCGGAAATCCGCAGTTTCACCAAGAACTTGACGAAAGCCGTAAACAAGAGAAAGGAGTGTCACGATGAACCATTCCTTCGACATGAAAAACCTTCCTGACAAAGAACGCCCGTGGAAACCCTACGCCAGCGCCGGATCGCCGCCGACCCTTGTTCTCCACCTTTCCAACGGAAAACAAGTCGCTCTAGCTTGGACGATTCTCAACCAATTCCAAATGGACGACCTCAAAGGCAAAGAGGATTTTGAGCCGATTGGCATCACTTTATCTATTGGACGCGCATCCTACGGCATCGCCATCTGCAAACAAAATGCAGAACAACTTTGGGAAGAGTTCACAAAGAAAAATCTCGTCTTTATCCGACCCATCCATCCCGTAATCGAAATCGTAAAAATAACCTCCAGCCAACCGGAATAATCCGAGGCAAGAACTAGGTGGAAATTGGCGAGGCAAGCCTTACCCTGAGATGAGGGGGGGAAATTGGCGCACCCCGCTATTGTATCGTACGATACAAATAGTATTGAAACACGCTCTCCCTTGGCGGGCGCTACCGAAAGCCGAAGAAATGAAACTCCCCATCACCGACGATCCGAACCGAAGCGAGTTGGATAACCTTACTCCGGAACACCTCGCCTATCTGGAGGAGCTGGAAGCCCAGCTAGACAGATACAACCTCGGCGAAGGAGAAAAGCCCGAGATTGCGCCGAACGTAAGGACCATCCTTCACCATCATTGCGCCGTCCAGGCTCAAAAGGGATTGATTGAATTCTACGGCGAGTAGAATTTGGGGCGGTTGCCGTCCTCTCCTATTAACAGCTCCCACCTCGAAACGGATAGGGTATTATCCTATTAGGATACTAGGATAATAGGATACTAAAATATTACTCTAATATTTCGCTTGCAAGCGTATCCTATTAGGATATTATCCAAATCAATGAAAATCGCTTTGATAGCAAAAAAAGGCGGGGTCGGCAAAACGACGCTCTGTGTGCTTCTCCATGAAGCCATCAAACAAACTGGTCAAACCGTGGCCGTCCGGGATTATGACGCGCAAGGCTCTGCATCGAAGGCCCTGGCGAGAATCGAAGGAACTAAAGAACTTCCAGGATCGAAACCGGATGTCCTCCTTATTGATACTCCCCCTTCTCTTACCCTTCCTGCGACGGCAGCGGCCGTTCTTGATGCCGAAATAATTCTTATTCCCACAAGCCCGTCACCGCTCGATATCTGGGAAGCGGATGAGGCCGCTCGATTTGCTCAAGAAAAAAATCCTAATGCTGCAATCCGCATCGTAGTAAATCGGACGAAAACCGGAACTCTCCTAACCGATGCAGCTCGGGAAAGCCTTTCTGGAACCGCTTCGCAAATTTTGCCAGCTACCCTTGCGGATAGACAGAGCTACCAGCATGTCTTGCTTGGCGGTTGGGGAGCTTTGGACGCAAAAGCCCAAAAGGAACTGTTTCAATTCACTATTGCTGTAACCTCTTTACGGGCATAACCAATTACCCTAATAGCATATGGATAAAAAAAGTTTGATCGCGCAAATCAGTAAGAATCTCACCGTTTCAGATTCCGAAATTTCTTTGGAACCAAAAAAATCTCGTAATTCTTCACCACAGAAAGAGAATTCAAGTTCGAGGACGGGTGACAGGACCGACCCCCCAAAATCACCAGCCGTGAGCAAGGTTAAAAAAGATGCTGGAGCCGGATCGGGGAAACAAACTGCGCTCTGGCTTGATGACGAAGATCGGTCAATTCTTCATGAAATGGGGATGCTGCTTTATAGTCAGGGAATAAAGCCCAGTCACAACGTGGTTATCAGAGCCGCGATACGGTTGATGCCCAAGGATCATCGGTTCTTCGAGAAAGTTCAGGAACTTGCTTCTCAGGATGGAAGAAAAATTCGACATCACAAATAGTTTATTATCCTAATAGGATAATAGCTTCTTCCTTGGTGAACTCTTTGAGTTTGGCGAACAGAATGCCCTTGAGCGCATCGGGTGGAAACTGCCCGATCGTGGCCTTGTTCGTTTCAATGTAGGCATTGAGCCTGTCCATAGCCCGGCGTTCGGCCTCTTTCCGGAGGATGGCCAGATCGGGGAGGGGGAGGGGAGTGGGTTCGAAAGTTTCCCGTTGGGTATTCGCACGCGGTGTCCTGCGGCGTTCGGGTTTCGGAGCGGCGGTCTTGGCTCGTCGTTCTTCGATGACCTGGGCAAGGTGATCCGGATCGGGTAGCATCGAGCCGATTTTCTCCCGAAAAATAGCCGTGGCGAAGGCTCCCGGATTGCGGATCGGGGAGAGACAAGCTGCGGCGTGGGCTTCCTTGATGGCAAATCGTAGGGCATGACGAACGTGTTTTTGCCACTCCAAGCCTGTTCGGAAGGCTTCGAGGATGATTGTTTTGAGGGTTGGGAGCGGAATTTGAGGCTTGGCATTGTCCCAGAAGAGCTCGCCATCCGCTTTGGCTTCCCTCGCGGCTCTCCAAGCTGCATTTTCGAGGCTTCTCGACAAATCCGCTTTGCGGCAATCAGGCTTGTCAGGTCTGAAACGCGGCTTTTCGGGAATACCGTGGGGGTTGTCTTTATCTGCTGGCGTTAGCCTTATAGAGTGTGAGAGACAAAAACCAGAGTTACCCTGCCTGTACGACGGCGAAACCGGCGGTCGGGTGGCCTCGGGGTGGTGGTTGGATTTGCGCCCGTGCCGGACGGATACGAAGGGGGGCGGATCGATGCCCTCAACGCCCTTCCGGAAGGTCGGCCGCAACTTCCGGTGGCGCCCCTCCTCCTCGAAATGGAGGGGAAGGCCGTCGTATTTGAGCCATGATTTCAAGGCTACGTGCTTTTGCCGGCAACGGGTCGCCCCGGAGTAGGCGCATGTGAAAGCAAACGGGCACTCCGGATCTTCCTCCAGCTTCTTGAAAGCCTGGCTGATCGAATCAATGCAGACATCGAGGGCCTCGCCCAGCTTCGCGTAGGTGGGGCAGGGCTTCCAGCCCCCGGCACCGGCGCTGGCGATCGGATTAAGGTAGGCTTTGAGGCGAATGTGTAGCGGAGCCGATTTGCGGCGGCGTAACTCGCGCCGGGTGGGACTATAAAGGGCGACCTCGAAAGGCACCGCCCAACCGACAAGCTCTTTAAGTTTCGTGCTACGGCGTTTAAGTTCCTGGAGGGTGAATTTGCGACCGTCGAAATAATCGCAGCAATCGAGGATCCGGCCTTTGTCAGATCGTTTGAGAGTGTGGGGCTGGGAGAAACGCCAGTGGATCTCCGCGTCGATCTGGTCAATAAGCGCCTGGCGTTCCTCCTGTGACTTGCAAGACCGCTCGGCAGTCCAGGCCTTCGTGTCCGGAGGCGCGAAAAGCTCGGGCTGGTGCCGTTCCTCCGGATCTGGGGATTGCAAGACCCCGTCCCGCCTCGCGGGCAAAGCTCTCCCGTTCTCCGTACGGGGCCTACGAAGTCCGCTGACTGCCCCTTTTGAATCGGGACAATAGTTTTCCTTCGGAAAAATCAAATTTTCCTTGCGTTGCGGCCCGCTTCACACAAGGATGTCGTCAATCACTACTTGTCCTCGCGCTCAGCGAACCATTTTTAAGCCGCCCTTCGGGGCGGCTTTTATGTTCTAATGGGGATTAAAATTCTTTCTGAGTATCGGAACGCAGCGTATCGTTCCTGCAAGCTAAACCGAAACATGATTTAGCAAGTTGAAGCATCTTGGGAGCGTAGCTGGGCAAGGCAAGCCAAAAGGAAAAAAGCGCCACATGTAGTGTATGATTTTTAGAATTCACACTATAGGTTGATTTGACCGCGTCAGCACGAGTCCCTGATTTCTTCTGCTTTCCTTGATCTACGCACCGCATCGGCATTTCATCGAGGCTCACCGAGACCAGCCCTGGGCCGGGTTCCAAGCAAGGGCGCGGTGTGGGGTGGGGGAGTGAACGCAATGTAGCGGAATGTCCGGCGCATCGTGTCGGCATCGCGAAATGGAGGGAACCGACCCCGCGACGCACTGCGCCAGGCGCGGAGCTCATGGATTTTACGCCAGTCCATCAGGCGGAATGGTGGCACACGTTTCCGGACGGACAGGGGCACTTCACGAGTGCCAGCGAGACACCGGAGGGGATGGGGTTTTTCCGGCGGTGCATCACTTTAGGGGATGTGCCGCTAGAAAAAGACCCCACGAGAGGGAGGATGGGGCGTGGGGAAGGAGGGAACGGCCTTCCCCACCGCGCGGCAAACGCCAGTGCGGCCACGCGGGGAGCCGTCGCACCTGCTTGCCAGGTGCGACGGCGGCGAGGGGGAGGGCCCCCCTCGCGTTTCTGTCAGAGTAAGGCAAGCTGTGCCTCCTGCGGGAAGAGCGAGCCAATATGATCCTCCGGGGTCATGCCCTCGGCGAATGCACCCACGGGCAAAAACATCGAAAGGTATCCCGTCGAGGTGACACCGGGAAGCGGGCTGTCGTGACGTATTGTCAAATGCACTTGGTCGGTGGCTATCCAGAACGGGCGGCAATCCACCCGGAAAGTCCACGGCGCAACCGTGATTTCAGCGGTGCTCCACGCATCGAGCGAAAGCCTCCCGTGAAGTCGCGGAACGATCGCGGCAAAACAATCCGCCATGCAGCTAAATCCCAAAGCCTCGAAACTTTCCCCGCATAGGGCGCGGAGGGTTTCAATCGCGGGGTTGCGGTCGCCGGGATGCTCAAGGGCGTTCTCGGTCGCCATCGGAAAAAGCCTTGCGGCTTCGTTCTTCAAATCTTGTAAATTCATGATGTGTAATGGGGTGGGGGAGGGGCGGAAAAACTCCCGCCCCTCCTTGGTTTCCGGCCTAGGCCGCTGCGGTTTCTGGGGCTTGTTCCTCCTCGATCTCATGCGGGGCGATGAAATCGGCGGCTTTCTGTGCCGCGCTGGCGGCGGACACGATCAGGGTCTTGTCCTCGCGTAGCCTCTTGAGCCATCCGGCGATGTAGGCGGCAGAATCTTCGATGATGGCCGGGGCGATACCGGCACGGGCGCAAAGGAAGGCCGCGCCAAGCTCGGCAACAAGCTCCTCTTTCGCGTAGGGTTCCGATCCGAAATTCCCCTCGAAAGCACCTTGCCGGAAAAGCCTCGAATCGTGGCCGGTGGCGTGGGTAAGTTCGTGAAACAATGTGGAATGATACGCCTCGGCCGTATCGAAGGCCGCAAGGGCTGGAATCATCACCCGATCAAAAGCCGGGATGTAGCTGGCACGGTTCGCGCCGGTGCTGATCCGGGGGCAATTGGGCATGTTGGCAACGATTTCCTCGCAAGCCTCAATCGGGGAATGGTCGTTTTCCACGATCCGGGGGACAGCCTTGGGCGGTAGTCCTTCCACCTGCGCCACGTTGAAAACCCGGTAATATCGGAGCATCCAGCGTTTTTCCTCCGGTGGGCAAGCGTCCGGATTGGCAAGGTATTCTTTGGGAACAAAAACCTTCCAGAAAACCACCATCGTGGATTTCTCCCCCTTGCGGACTTTCCCGCCTAGCTCCTTGGCCTGTTTGAAGGTGAGGAAAAGGGGTTGCTCCCAGCCGCTGAAATCGGACTGGAGGGCGAGAAGGAAGGCGTTGATTCCCCGGTAATGGGTTCCCCGGATGTTGCGGGGGAGTCCCCCGATGGTCTTCCACGGCTTTTTCCAAGGGCAAACGCCCCGTTCCATGGCTTCAATGATTTGATCGGTGATGACTTGATAAAGGTCGAATGTCTGCTTAGATTTCTTCTGTTCTTTCATTGCTTTAAGAGGTTGTGGATTGGACAAATCAGGGGGGAGAGGGGGTGCAACCTCTCTCCTCCCGTCTCTTTGGTTCATGCGGCTGCGGTCGCCTTGGTGCGGGGAGTGCGGGCTTTCTTCTTGGCCGGGGCTGTTGCGGTGCGGCTCCCGGGTTGGGCGAGGATCTGCCAACGGGTGAGGCGTAGGCGCATCCCGTAAACTTTGGTTCCATCCTCCTTCTCGAAATGGTTCGGAATCCATCCGCCTTCGATCAGGATCGCGGTTCCCTTGCTTGCCTTATCTGCAAGGGATTTTCCATAGTTTCCCCATATCTCAAAATCAAAGCCCATAGGCTCGGACTTCTTCCATTCCCCGCTTTCGCGGTCGCGGTGGGAATTGGAGTGGATCAGACGGCCACGGGTCACGGTGGTTTCCCCGGCGTTAGTGGTCTGGAGGTCGGAAACGAGGTTTCCGGTCAGCTTGGTTTCGTTCATTTGGATCATGGTTTCTAGGGTGTGGTTTGGTGTTTGAATGGCCGGGTTTTGCTCTCCCAACCGATGCCCAAAACATATATAGAAATGGGTAGTCACGCAATGCTTAAAAAGTCATAAGTCGTTGGTTTTCATGGACTAAAAACGAGACAGCGTTTTTCGTTCAAGCAAATCAACTACGCGAAGAACGAGCCGCCGCCCAACCGAAGCGGATGCCACAGGGTGGAGGCCGGAGCCACCCGGACCTGCACAAGCGAAGGGGCTTGCCGGAGGTGATGCCGTCAAGGTGGAGTCGAGCACCGCAGGCGCGGAGAACTACCTTGACGGCCTCCGCCAGGAGAACCGCAGGAAAGACACAAGCGCGGAAGGGAGGATGGCGAGGACCGGAACGACTGGAGCGATAGCGGAAGGAACTTGCCCTTGGCAGTAGCGGGGCGGTGGCATTGACCGGGAGGCACCTCCCGCAAATTTCGGTAGGGGGGAACGGGGGAGGGGAGGTAGAGCGGACGGGTCAACGGAATAAAGTCCCCTGCGGCCACTGCCGCATTGGGGACGGCATGAGGAATTTCCTCATTGCCGGTTTATGCCGGATGGCCTGGCCGCTGCGGGGGTTGGGGGTGGAGGGGTGTAAGGCGCGGAGCCTAATTCCAATCTTCTGGGAGGCAGGGCGCGAGTTGCCCAGGTTGTAGGCAAGGAACGAAGACGCGAGCGGGGCGACTCGTGCTCTGCGCCGGTGCGGAGCTTGGAAAACTATCGGTCTCCTATTCCAAGCCGACACGGTGGCTATCGTCACGGTGTTGGCTCGGAGGCCGCAAAATCAATAAGGGGTTTTAGGGGAGCATCCCCTAGGAGAATGGGGAGGGGCGCACGCAGTAGCACCGTGGGGAAAGGCTTTTCCCCAGCCGGAAGATTCATGAGGCATGCAAAACTACTATCTTCCTAGTAAAAGAAAACCTACGATTACTCTCCTTTCACAACCTGCTGCTCGGCCTCCCAGTAAAGAC
>Ga0136639_10000092_pt1 | contig 25609 bp, 12 predicted proteins | sample AntDrymUQ8592106_2_FD_113739 | JGI IMG/M metagenome (GOLD analysis project Ga0136639, IMG submission 113739) | Polar desert sand microbial communities from Dry Valleys, Antarctica - metaG UQ859 (21.06) | ecosystem: Environmental > Terrestrial > Soil > Desert | place: Antarctica: Dry Valley...
AGACGGTCTTCGCGCTACGACCACTGCTGAGCTGCCGGGCATGATCCAACTCGTGACGCACAAGAGCAGTCAACGACGACTTCATCATGAGGTACCTCTCTTTGCGCGGCACTGCGCTTGCTGATCTGATTCCCAGCATACTGTCGCCTCCAGACATTCCCGTGGACACGTCGATCAAGTTCACCGAGACCCTCGTGCTCGAGGGCCTCGTGGCCTCGATCGGGACCATCGGCGACGCCTACGACAACGCGGCCGCCGCGACCGTTATGGGGCTCTGCAAGAACGAGGCCGACGCGAAGAACTCGCCTTCGGCGTCGTTTGGTCCGAACTAGTGGCCGTAAGGGACTTTCTCGATTCGACCAGATCAGCGTGGTGAGGATTGAATCCGGCGTTCGCTCAAGGGTCGCCTGCATCGCGGGGGTTTGGTCAGCGAAATCCGTGAGATGTCCCCACTGCGTCGCGCCGACGTTCAGCTTGGACATGCGTCACCTATCGAGCGAGTTCGAGCATGGCCTGCCACGGGTCCGGATGTCGTCAGCGGTCCACTCATACGCTGACTCGATCCAGTTCGTGTTGGCGTTGGCGAGGATGAAGACGCAGACATCGAAGTCCATTGACCGGATCGATGAGAATACGGCCGAAGGCCTGGTGTCTATTCGAACGTTTCGAACCTTGACTTGCACTCGTCTGCCGTCCGCTGCAATCAGGTCGTACGACTTCTCCGAGTTCGGCGTCAATTCTCCTTCGTAGTAGGCGGCGCACGCGTACTCCGCCAGATCGCCAATGGGCGCATTGTTCGTTCGGATGAGACCGCGGTGCCGAAGCTCAGCGAGCAGACCCGTATACACGTGGAGAACCTCACCGACGGTCAGCATGCTGGGATCGAAGCCGGGGGAGTCTGGAGCCTTGCTCGGAGCGAACGCCTGTCGTGCAGCATCGGCCTCAGCTGGGGACAGCGCCCACCGGTCTCCGAGGTTTGCTTCGGGACGGGAAGCATGCTTTCGAAGGCAGGCGCGCAGGCGTTTCGAGTCGACGTCGAGCGCTCGTGCGAGACCGGGCGGGGTCGTTCTCTCTTGCGGAGCGAACATGAGGCGAGCGTTCGGTGACACCCGACTCTCATTGGCAGAAGGCTCGCCACCATTTATCCCTTGGGATAGTTGCGCAGATGGAAAGATCCGAAGCCTAGGCTGAAATGCCGAAAGTGCGGCGAGAAATGTGCCCAGTAGTGGCGCGGCCTCTGGGATATCCGGAACTACCAACAAAGGGTCTTTCCGGAAATACTCGAAAGAGTTGCCGGATATTGACTGAGGAAGGACCGGAACGGTTGAGAAACCGTTCCGGTCCTTTTTTGTTTTCCGTCGCTTCGGGCATCAGCGCTGTTTCGGCCGGCGGCGATGGCGGGGTCTGAACCTACGCTGTCGGCGGATGCGTCATGTCGGTGAACGACAGGGCCGAGTCCCAGGCGAGGCGGCTGGAGGCCTCGCCCCTGCCGGTGCGCACCCGATAGGCCGCCCAGCGCGCGTACCGCCCGTCGGCGCGCCGCGCCAGCACCGGCACGGCGCGGAGGTGCACGCCCTCGCGCGGCAGTTCCTCACCGGGGAACGTGAGCGGCGTCGGACGCAGCGTGACGCCGCTCGGCACGATGGGAACTCTGTCGCGCAGCAGCGCAGCCTTGCGCAGCGACACCTGACCGGGCGTCAGCGCCACGGGTGCCAGCGGGATCCAGTGCGCGGGCACGGGTGACTGCAGCCTGTACGCGCGCTCCTCCTGGGTGAGACCCTCCGGCCACGGATCGGGTAAGGGCGGCCGCTCGCTTGAGCGCCGCCGCGGGTCGCCGCTGCGCCCCTGCACCGAGTTCTCGATCGCCCACGCCATGTTCGCCATCTCGTCGCGGAGGAACAGCACGTCTTCGAGGGCCTCGCCCACGAGCGTGCCGACGGCCACGGGAGGCAGCACGATGCCGGGGAGCATCCGCCCGGCCGCCGAGGCGACGCCGAACATGGTGAACGCGGGATCGGCGAGGTCCGGTACCGTGACCGCATCGCCGAAGTCGTCGGTCAGGGTGACGGTGCCCACCCTGTTGACGGCGCCGAGCAGGCCGTCGACCGGCACGACCAGCCAGTCGTCACCCGACGACAGCGCGAACTCGGCCAGGCAGAGCCGCGCGAGGTCGTTGGTCTGCGCCTCGATCGCGCCCACGTCGACGGCGCCATCCTCGAGCTGCCAGTAGCGATCGGCCGGCATGCCGGGGAACCGCAGCGGGGTAGCGAGCATCGTCGCCTCGCTGATGACGGGGGTGCCGGCCGGTGCCTCGTTGGGCAGCTCGGCGCTGACGACCTCGACCCATTCGAGGTCGCTCCAGCGAACAGATGCCGAGCCGAACTGGGTGCCCCGGGCGAACACGGCGTTGGCCTTGTCGCCGAAGCGCAGCGCGAAGCGGTACTCCAGGCGTTCGGTCGACCAGGCGCCGCCGGAGTCGGGCGCGCCGCCCAGCCAGGCGAGCCACTCGGCGATCGCCGCACGTGTGGCTGCGGCATCCGTCGCCTCGCCGATCCAGCCGGGATCCCCGGCGCGCAGCTCGGTGGCGAGGGTTCCCCCGTCGGGAACGGCACCGCTGAGCGCAGCGAACAGGCGGGCGGCCTGCGGGTCGTTCAGTCCGAGTGGGTCGTTCGGGTCGTCGTCGAGTGCGAGCGGATGCCGCCCCGCCAGCGAGCGTGCGAGTGTATTCTCGCCAGCGTCCGTCAGGAGGTCAACGAGCTGGGCTCCGGCTTCGGCGCGCTGTCGCAGGCCGTCGCCGAACGCGAGCTCCGGGACGTCCTGGATGAGCTCCTCGAGCAGCGCCCCCTCGCGCCACGGCCGCCAGTCGGCGCCGGCCAGCTCGATCGAGTCGCCTGACAGGGGAGCCCAGGCTGTGATCGGCAGCGCGCTCGATGCCACATGCACCGACACGATGGATCCGGCATCCTCGCCGGTGAGCTCGCCGAACTGCCACTGCCGACCGAGCATCCAGGCGGCATCGCCGATGCGCGCCTCGGCACCCGGAGCCGGATCGCCGGTGATTGAGTCGGGTTCGAGTCGCACCAGGGCCGGAGGGTCGGCGACCTGCAGCAGCTTCAGGATCCCCGCCAGGTTCTGGTCGGTCACCTCGCTGACCATCATGTCGATGGGAATCTTGACGGCCATCACTTCACCTCCGAGAGGAATGGGATGCCGGCCCCGGACCATTTCACCTTGGCCAGCTCCGTGAACTGGAGCCCTTTGCGGATCTGCAGCCAGGGGCTCGCCACGTAGATGGCGGGCAGGATGGCCGCATCTCCCGGCGTGTGCTCATAGGTGACCAGCCGGGCCTTGGCCAGGTCCACGGCCTCCAGTACCGTCGCCACGACGGAATCGGTGGTCCACCGGTTGCCGTCTGGTGACACCGCGGAGAGCAGCACCTGCGGTGCCCTGGCCGACGCCTGGTTGGCGTGCACGGCGAGACCGGTGGTGGCCCTGGCCGCGCGCAGCGGGTTGTCGGGCGCCGCCGGATCGAATGCCCGGGGGTCTGGCTGGAACGGCAGCGTCTCGGCCCAGCCGTCGATGGCGAGTCCGGCGAACGCGCCAGCGAAGTCGTTATCGTCGCCGACGAGTTCAACGACCAGATGGCTCGCGGATGCCGCTGGCCACGGGACGTCGTCGGGAAGAGATCCGGCCAGCCAGCGCTCTGTTCCCGCTGCCGGGTCTCCGGTGGCGTCGTCGTGCTCCGTGAGCTGCACTATGCGCAGCGGGACGGGGGTGCCGACGGCTCCGCCGAGCAGCTGCGCCTCGGCGAGGCGTCCGACGCCAGCCTGAACGGTGGCGTGATCACGCACGAAGGCGTTGACGTGTGCACGCGTCGGCTGCTTCGTCATTGCCGGCGTACTGATGGCGGCGTGGAAAGAGTCGACGCCGACGGGCTTCGTCAGCAGCGGCAGGAGCAGGAAGCCGTCGCCGAGGATCCCCTCGGCCACGGCGCGGCAGGCATCGACGATCTCGCCGGTGGTCGCCGCGGTGTCGCGCGCCGGGTCGCTCAGGGCGACGAGCGTGGCCCGTGCCTGCCCCAGACGTGCGGACGCCGCCTGCCAGGCGCCGACGGCCCAGGCGACGTTCGATGGAATGGCGGCATCCGGAACCAGAGGGACGCCGAAGGCCGCGAGCCCACGCACGGCGTCGACGACGTCGGCCACGGCATCCTCCTCGACTGCCAGGGTGTCGGAGTCGATGGCGGCGATGACCGCCTGGCCGGAGGCGAGCACAGCGGCGAGGGCGTCGAGCACGTCGCCGACCCGTGCGAGCAACTCGTCGGTGTCGAACCGGCGTTCCGGGGCGACGCCGGTGCGCACGAGGGAGTCGGGGCCGAGCGGGGTTCCCCCGGCCGCGAGCGAGCGGAGGCTGCCGGCGAGAGCGGCGGCGCGCAGCAGTCCGTCGGCCAGCTGGGAACCGTCCAGTGCGGGTATCGCCGCGCGCAGCTCGCGGTCGAGTGATGCCGCATCGTCCGCGAAGACCAGGTCGAGGGCGGCCCAGTCGGCCTCGGCGAGGGTGTGACGATTGGGGGCGTCGGTCACCACGATGTCGGCGGGATCGCCGAGGCGACGCGCTGCCCAGGCCTCCAGCCGTGGTTCGGCGAGTGCACGGGGGCGGGTGTTCGACCAGCCGGTCGCGCCAGCCGGGATCGCCGCGAATACGCCGTGGGTGAGGATGCGGCCGGTCTGGCGCACGCCCAGGATGCCGAGGTCGGGATCGACGGCGGCGCCGCTGGCCATGGCATCCATCGCAGCGGAGGCGCGCGACGGGTTGCCCGAGGAGTACTGCAGGACGCTCTCACTCAGCAGGGCGTCCGAGACGGCGTCGAGTGTGGCGGTGGCTCCGCGCATGGCTGCAGTCAGGAGGTCCCACTCCGCGTTCGACACGGGGTCCCAATTCTCGATGAAGGCGTTGTCGGGCTTGCGGGTGAGGCGGTCGCGCAGCGGCGGGTTGCCCGCAGTGAGCGAATCAAGCGGGAACAGCCGCAGCAGTTCTGCGCCGTCGACGACATCGGAAGCGGCGACGCGCGCTGCCGCGACCTCCTGCGCCTCGTCGTTGCCGAGCTGGTCGGTGGCGGCGGGCGCGATCTGCCGGAGGCTCAGCTGGAACCGGGCCGCCGAGGTTCCGGCGAGGCTGCGCTCAATCTGGTAGCCGAGCAGGGCGCCGATCGACTGTCCGGCCGCGACCCCCTCGAGCACGCGCCGAAGCTCGACGCCGCGCCGGCTCGAGAGGTCGATGGCGAACGGCTGTTTCCCGGGCAGGGCGCCGATATTGGAGCGGTGCGCGCTCGCGAGGACGCCGGCGGCGACGGCGTGCGAGCTGCTGGGCGCGTGGATCCAGCCATCCGGATCCCGGCGGGCGGCCCCGACGTGAATCTGCTCGACGTAGCCGAATGCCCCGATGGTCATTCCAACGGGGGCGGTTGCCGCCAGGGTGGCACTGCGGGCCGTCGCGATCCCCGTCGCCCAGGCGTCGACTCGGTGCGATGCGAGATCGAGCGCGGAGGCGACGGCGATGCGGCGCTCGTCGAGCGGGGCCGCTGCCAGCGCGATCATGGCGGCTCGCACCTCGCCGCCCACGCCGAAGGCGTAGAGCAGTTCGGTGATGGCGCTGCTGCCCAGCCATCTCGCCTGCGCGGTATCGCCGAGGTCAAGCGCCACCTGAGCCAAGGAGGTGCGGGCCTCGGCCACCGGCTCAATGGCGGTGATGCTCACGCGCTCGGTCGGCTGGCCGTCGAAGTGCTGCACGGCGGCGACCCTCTCGGCGGCGGCGAAGAAGCGACCAGGGTCGGTGTCGTCGACAGCGGCATCGGCGGATGCCGCCGTCGTGACGACCCTCCTGATCTCGGGGTCGAGCTGCACGAAGTCGAGCAGCGGGCCGATGAACTCCTGGGGCGCGGCGCGGAATCGCAGTCGCTTTGCGCTGTCCCACGCGATGTCGAGCAGGGCCTGCAGCACGCTGTCGACCTTCGGCGTGGTTCCGGCGAGGATCTCGGCCACGACCTCGGCGTCGCGCTCTGATACGAGGGGGAGGCCGATGGTGCGGGAGTCGTCATGCGGTGCCGGAGTCGGCAGGACCTTCGCCGCGTCGACCGAGAACTGCGCCAGCATGGCCGTGCGCAGGTGGGCCTCGGCCAGAAGTTGGGCAGGATCCGCTCCGGTCGCGGCCGCGAACGAGGCGAGCTGCAGGCCATCGACCGCCGGTCGGGCGCGCACGCCGGTGGCCACGGGGCTGGTGCCGAGCATGTCGAGCAGGTCCTGGTCATCGAGCTGGTCGCCGGGACGCACGTGGGGAACGACGGGTGACCGGCTCACCCAACGTGCGAGCGTGCGCCGGATGAGCGGCACGAGCTGCGCCGTGGTCTCGCCGGAGCGCGGGCTCCAGGCAGCGAGATCTGTGACCGGTAACACGCCGTAGGGCTGGGCGCCGATGCGCAGCGTGGGGGCCGCCCCCGCTCCGCGCACGTGGTCGCGGTGCAGGCGCCGGGCCGACTCGATGCTTCCCGGGGTGACGGCGGGGATGTCGAGGTCGTCGAGTCGCTCGAGCACAGGCTCCCAGGTGGCGAACCAGAGTGCGGTGTTGGCGGCGGCCTGAGCCTCGTCCTGGGTCGAGATCGGGGCGTCGGGGAGGAGATGCTCGATGGATGTGGCGTCGAGACCGAGGGCTGCCGCGAGGCGGGTGGCGTCCCGCGACGGCATGCGCGATTCCACCGGCGGTGCGCTGGCGCTCGCGGCCGGGCGATAGGGCGAGCGGTTGGCGTCCGTGTTGTTGGTGGCGGTTCCGGCGGCGAGCAGCGAGACGCCGTCGCTGAACCTGTGACTGGTAAGGAGGTCGACGAAGTCGGCGGCGTTGGCCTCCTCTGACACCGAGTTGCGCGTTCCGACCACCACTATGCGGTCGATGAGGGTGGTGCCGCCGGGCAGTTGCACCTCCACCCCCAGGCCCGCACTCTTCGCCGCCTCGAAGTCGACTGTCCACTCCGAGCCGACCGGCACGGTCAGGCCGGCCACCTGATTCAGTTCGTCGTCACCGAACGCGATCGGCGACAGCGGCACGTCGGGCGCCACCGGCGAACCGGTGACAGTGATCGGCGCTGCTCCGTTCGGGAACACCCGCACCACGAACTGGTCGGGAAGGCAGCGGGCCACGGTGCCGTGGGCCACCTCCTCCGGCATTGCGGGGAAGGTCGGGTCGCCCTGTCCTCGGGTGGCGAGGTTCGTGGGCGTCGTGACCTCGGCCACCCACCCGGCGCGGCGGTCTCCGACGGCCTTGGTGAGTGCGGGCCAGGCGACCGCATCGGCGGCGTCGACCCAGACGGCCGACCAGTAGGCCGCTCCAGCGGCGACCTCGGCATCCGTCACCGAGCGCAGCAGGCTGTCGATGTGAGCCTCGTCGGGCGAGATGCGCACCCGCAGCTTCGAGGTGCCCGCAGCTATCTTGCTCTCGATGCGCACGGGCAGCAGCACGAGCGGGACCTCCGGCGATGCATCGCACGGGTCGAGGCGATCCCGCAGCCCGCCGATGATTTCGCGCAGGTCGTCGTCGAGCTCGAGGATCGCGCCGCGGCGGCCGTGCTCGGCAGGCCTCCGGATGAGTGTTCGGCGCGTCTCGGCCAGGGTGGCGATGCGCTCGCGAACTCGGGCCAGTACGGCTGGGGTCTCGACGGGCATGGGCTACGCCTCTCTCACGATGAGGTCCGTCGCCTGGAACGCGACCCGCACCGGACGGTGCAGGTGTTTCTCGGCATAGGCGGCGGCATGCGGTGCTGTGTCGGTGAGGTGCTTCTGGTCGGCAACCAGCGGGGTGTCGGCCGGTCGCTGGAACCGGGTGGCGCTGGGATGCTCGGCGATGGTGATCCACCACTGCTCCCCGTCGAGTTCGTCGACGGACAGGTCGACTCCCACGAGCGCGATGTCGGGATCGAGCACCTCGGAGAACAGCACGCGGGCGGTCTGCTGCGGCGAGCCGACCTTCTCGAACACCGGATCGCGCACTGTGCCCTGGTTCTTCACTGCCTGGATGATGAGATCGGGGAAGCGGCGCACGAGCTCGCTCTTGACCACGATCACGGCGCGGCCGTCGCCGCCGCCGAGGGAGATCTGCGAGGCCAGCGGCTTCGCCGGGAACAGGTGGATGGGCGTCGCCAGCTCGTCGACAGTCGGGTTCCAGAAGCGGTGGAAGTAAGTGCCGCGCTGGTCGGTCGGGTAGCCGCGCCAGAGCAGCTCCCGCCCCATCTCGTCGCTCAGGCCGACGAAGAACGCCGCCATGAACTCGCGATTGGTGGAGAGCACCGTGACGAAGTCGGCGTCCGGCAGAAGGCCGAGGCCGGGAACGAGCCACTCACGGTCGTACTCCTCGAGTGCGCGGTACATCGGCCGGTCGAAGCGCGGCGCCGCCATGATCGGCGCGATCCGTGGTTGGGCGAACCAGCGATCGGCGATGCCGGCGCTGAGGTGCAGTCGACCGGCGAGGGATGCGCGCACGGTGTGCCGCGGATCGATCGCCGAGGTGATAGCGGCGGACGCAACGGCCAGGGCGTCGCGGTGCGGCACGGTGTCGATCGTGAGCAGGGCCCCGGGATCGATGAGCGACCTCATCTCGGCGCGCAGCACGTCGAGCGGCAGCTCGCCGATGCGGTCGAGGTGGGGAGTGAGCTTCACCTCGGCCAGCTCTGCGAATTGCGCGAGCCCGGCGTCGAGTTCGGCCGCATCCCTCATGTCGCCGAGCTTCTTGAGGTGCTGCACGTCGATGACCCTGAGGCCTCGTCCGCCGATGCGCACGTGGCCTTCGACCGGGATACGACGGATGCCGCCTCCGCCGAGGGGAACTCGCACCCCGCCACCGCCCTGCGGGAGTCGGCCCACCGCGCCGCCGATGGGGGAGCGCCTGATGATCGGCACGCGGGGGTTCAACGGTGCGACGACGGGGCCGACGTCGATGGGGCGCACGTCGACGACGCCGAGGTCGAGGTCGACCAGCACCCTGTCGTTCAGCTTCACGGCCGTACCCTTCAGACGCTCGCGCAGGGGGCTGGTGCTCGTCGCCGTCGAGAGCGAGAGCTCTGCAGCGAGCGGGCCGATTCGCTGGGCGCGGATGGACTCGACCGCGGGAACGGATGACGAGCGCAGCAGCCGCTCGCTCCACCGGGTGGCGATGTCGGCGCCCAGGTCGAAGCCGGTGTCGACCGCCTTCCACCGGCTCGGCTTGGTGAGGTAGGTGGCGAAGCCGCCCTCGCCCTCGACGCGTGCGTTCGCCTCCTTCAACAGTCCGCCGATCGTGTCGACCGGAGCGCCGATCGCCGCGCCGACGAGTTGCAGGTCGAGGTGGGCGACGACGTCGGCCGTGAGCCGCCCGATGCCTTCGGGGTTCGCATACACCCTGGTGAAGTCGCGGAGCCCCGCGTCGGTGCCCACGACGTTCCCGGCGCGTTGGCGGGAGGCGGCATCCGTTCTCCTGATCATCGGTCCGGCCGGGCGGGTGACCCGCCGGAAGGCGCTCGCAGTCGCTGCGACAGGGGTCGCGCTCAGGACCACATCGGCGAACAGTGTGCTGCCCACGGTGACCGAGATGCGGGTGGCGAGAGGAGAGGCGACCTGAAGCAAATGCCCGGCCTGCAGCTCGCTGAGCCTGCCGTGAAGCCTGATGGCGAGTAGTTCTGCGAGCTGTGCCAGGCGGATGGCGCGATTCGCCGCCTCCACCTGGCCGAGCTGGGCCCACGCCGACTGCATCAGCCGCTCCTGGTCCCGCTGCACCACGCGGGTGCCGAGCCCGCCCACGATGCGCTTCACGGGAGCGAGGTTCAGCTCGGCGAACCAGTCGGAGCCCTCGATGACGGCGCTGCCGCGGTGCAGCTTGGCGTAGATGCGCGGGCCGATGATGGGCAGGTCGGGCACGCCGTCCGTCTGCTCCTGCGCGCCCTCGATGGCGGCCGGCAGATCGAGTTCGGCGCGCAGGTCGTCGACCATGGCGTCGGGCCAGACCGCTGTCTCTGCGATCTGCTGCTGCGGAGTTGACGGCGCGCTCGGCGAGAACAGGGCGCAGCGGAGCACCTGCTTGCGGCCGGACTCGTGGGCGCCGAGGGCCCGCAGCGGCTTGCCGGGCTGCGACGTGTCGATGAACTTACGCCCGACCTCGTAGGGTGCCGCGATGCCCTGCAGCTTGATTGCGAGCGAGCGGAAGTCGCCGTCCGGACCAGTGCGGAACTCCCAGCTGTCGTAGACCGGCAGGCGTATCGGGTCGGGCGAGGAGCTGGTCCACGCGGGGTCGAGGGTGCCGCCGGTGAGGCCGAGGCCTCCGCGCACGCCCACGTCCGTCGTCGGCACGAGGGCCGCGATGTAGTCGGTGTCCTGCTTCAGGATCCGCGGCGAGATGACCCGCGACAGGTTGACTGACGCGTGCGCGGGCGAGAGTCGGGCGGAGAGGTCCTGCCCTGTCGTCGTGGCCGGCGCTTGGGAGTGCGCCCAGAGGTCGGCGCGGGTCAGCGTCGGCAGTTGCGCCAGCGCCACCTGGAACACGGGGAGAAGCGCGCGCGTCGCTGGCTCGCGCGTGACCGTCGAGCGTTCGAGCACGACGAGGGTGAGCCAGGGGCGCATCACCGGAGCCTGCTTGGCGGCGCTGAATGCCCACGGCAGCTCGGGGCGATCGAACTCGATGTGGGCCAGCACGGTCTCCTCGGCTGTGCGGGCACCCGGGGCGGGGAAGCGTCGCACGATCTGCGCCGGGTCGATGCCGCGCACGTCGCCCGGACCGTACAGGGTCACCGAGAGGGATGCGGATGCCGATCCTCCGGCGCTGTCCGCCAGGGGCACCTCCACCCGCGAGCTGGAACGCACGCTGCCGGTGGCCGGTGCGCTCGCCGCTGCGGCGAGGCCGCCGACGGCCGTCGACGCGAACTCGAGCGACTCGATCGCCACGGCGCTCTCGTCGAATTCGTCCTCCGGTGCGATCGCCAGGGCGAAGGCGTCGCGCACCACATGGGTTGCTGTACTGGCGAGCGGCGCGACGACGCTCGCTGCGATGGCATCCAGGTCGGCCATCAGGTCACCCCTTCACGATCATGCGCGTCGCGGTGGCGGCGCTCTCGGTGTTGACGGCGGCCGTCACAAGCGCGGCCTGCGTCGCGCTCAGTTCGCCCAGGCCAGCGAGCAGCGCGCCGCCGGTGGCGACATCCGCGATGATCGATGTGCCCTTGTCGGAGACCGTGACTCCGGCGTTCGGCTGCGCCGGTTGCACATACGGATTTCCGACCTCGGTCACAGCCCTGCCCACGTTGGTCTTCGTGGCGTAGGAGCTGGCAATGGTGGCGAACGCCCCCGTGAACTCGATCATCGCCGACGGCTCGTCGGGATTGCGCACGTAGGTCTGGTACGCCACCGTCGCCGGGGTCGGGGTGCCGACCTTCGGGGTGGTGGCTGCTGCGATGCGGCATCCGCCGGTCATGTCCTCGAAGCCCGAGCGGGCGAGCAGCGACTCGTCCTCGAGCGCGAAGAACTGCCCGGGGGCGAACGCCGTCTTGAGCTCGCTCACAGCGCCGACGAGCCCGGAGTCGGGGGTCGCCGTCGGCGTGCCGATTGTCACCATGTCGGCCTTCACCGATGCCGAGCCGATGCGTGCGATCTTGACGCCCAGCGGCACCTGCGTCTGCGACACCTCGACGCCGGCCAGCGGATGCGCGATGCGGCCGTCGATGTCGTCGACCTCGGCCAGGGTGACGAGTTGCGCGGCGTGGTCGGGCAGCTGCACCTTCCAGGCGTCGTCCTCGTTCATCGCCCGCGCGGCGATCTGGAGGGCATCGACGGTGGCGGTGATGGGCGGCGGCTTCTCGCCCCACTCGACGGGACCGAGATCCTCGTCGAAGGTGGGGAGGAACCAGACGTCGACCTTGATGTGGCCAGCCAGGCGGAACGGCGTGGTCCCCTCGAGCGAGCCGCGGAAGACGATGGAGCAAAGGGTGAAGCCGAGCAACTCCACCTCGACGCCCACCTCGATGGTGATCCTGAAAGCGAAGCGCGGCGCCCAGATGAAGATCATGTCGAGCGTGAGCCAGGCCTTCGCCGCGATGACCTTGAAGTCGGCACTGAGGCGGCCATCGACGCCGAGCATGACCGAGCCGGCCGTGATGGCGAAGTAGGCCTTGATGACGAAGCTGATCGCCTTGGATGGCGAGAGGTCGATGGTGACCCTGTCCATGTCGCCAAGCTTCGGCTTGCCGCCCGTCAGCTTCTCGTACTCGGGGTGGAAACCGCCGACCGAGAACTCGAACGCTCCGTTGCCCGACCACTGGATGTAGAGGCCGAGGTCGCCCGAGATTTTGATGCCGGCCACGGTGGAGTCCCGCATGCTCGCGAACAACAGCAGGTAGTCGGGGGTGATCGCCACGAAGACGTCGGCCCGGATGTCGGTGATCGGCGCCTCCTTCGTGGGCACTCGCACCCGCAGGGAACCGAGGATGACGATCATCGGATCGGGAAGCGCGAGCACCACGCCGAGCTTCATCTCCACGAACTTCGCCTGCGAGCCCCAGCCGAGTTCGACGATCGGGCCGAAGACGAAGCCGCCATCCTTTGGCGGGAACACGCGCGCCACCTTGTCGAGCAGCTTGGGCGCCTCGGCGACGGGGTTGTCGGGGAACAGCATCTTGTCGAGGATGTGCTCCTTCATGCTGGAGCGCAGCGCTTCGAGGTCGAGACCGCGGTTGAGTGCCAGGATGCCGCCGATGCCGTTCAGCGTGAATCCCATGCTGAGGTCGATGGCCACAGGGAAGCGCACGCCGATGACGAGCACGATGGAGAACGGGTCGGGGGAGAGGATGACTATGGCCGACAGGCCGAACTTGAGGATCTGCAGCTGCACGACCCCGCCGAACTCGACCCGCTTCACATCCTGGCCGCCGACCTTATAGGTGCGTTCGACGCGTTCGATGAACCCGCCACCCGTGACGGGGCCGGCCTTCACCCGCAGGCCGATCGCATCCGGCCAGCGAGGGGAGACGGGGAGGTTGAAGACGGCCTGCTGCTCGGCCTGACCATCGGGAGTCACGACGAAACCGGAGCCGACGATCTGCAGCCCGATGACATCGCCCAGCTTCGCTGCGATCGACGTGGTCAGTTCGAATCCGGTGACCTCACGAGCCGGGTTGCGCACCAGCCCGAACGCCACCTCACGCAGTTCGACCCCGGGGAAGGAGAAGCGCGTGGGGAGGACCGCTTTCTCATTGCCACGGCCGTCGCCGATGTAGAACCCCTGTCCGGTGTCGAGCGAGACCGTCGTGAGGGTCGTGGCCTTTGGATCTTCGGAGCCCGGCATGACCTTCGCCAGCAGGGGATCGCTCGTGAGGCCCGGCTGCAGGATTGTACGAAAGCGCAGACCGAGGATCGCTACGTCGCCGATGAACCACTTGCCGTCGCGCTCGAGCAGGCTGGTCTTCTCCTCGGCCGTCGGGTTCGCGATCTCGCGGTCGCTGAACTGCAGGAACGACTCGAATGTCGCCTGGTCGAGCGTTATCGCGCCGAGCTTCACCTGGCCGGAGCGGAGGAACGTGGCAGCCAGGAGAAACTTTCCGTCGCTGCGGTCCAGGGCGAGGTTGTCGCCGAGTTTCTTCACCAGGTCATCGACGCCGAGCACGTTCTTCCCGAAGCTGTTCAGAAGCTTGCCGGAACCGGCGCCGAGATTCTTGAATGGCTGCGCCCACGGGTTCCAGAAGTCCATCAGCCCGGAACGGATGGCCTCGTCGACGGTGCCGTCTGCCTTCTTCGCGAGCTCCTTGGCGACAATGTTGAACGCCTCGTCCATGGCGGCGAGAGCCATGCCGATGCGCACGGCGACCCTAGCCGCGGTGTCGACGTTGAAGTCGTCCTTGTCGATGTCGTCTGCCGACTCCTTCACCATCTTGGCGATGAGCTCGGTCTGCTTCTTGATCTTGTCGGCGATCGGTTTGACCAGGACGGCCGCGGCCTTGATGTCGTCCTTGAGCTTCTCGAAGGTCGGCTTCACGTCGCCGACGGCGCCGAAGGTGACGATCGACTCGAGGAACGGCACCGTGTCCTTGAAGGAGGTGCTGCTCATGTCGCCGAGGCGCGAATTGGCGAAGGCTTCGATCCCGTTCAGGAATCCGGTTCCGATGTCGGTCATCGTGTCCCACTTTGTGTTCAGGAGCAGTGCTCGCCTGCGGTCCTGGCTTCGTGCGTCCGTCCACAGCCCTGCGGACGTATCGGCTCCGGGCGCGGCCCGAGCGGGTGTGGGGGCTCGGAGTGCGGGCTGAGGACGCCCGAGCATAGCGGGCATCGCGAGAATTCAGTTGTTCGGGGGTAGTCAACTGGCGCCAAGGGGCGGGTGTCAAGCCCCGGATTGGTGGAGGTGCGGAGAGACCCCTTCGAGCCGATCCCGCCCTGGAGCCTGCGGTGGTTGAGCCAGCCGTTGAGAAACCGTTCCGGTGATGACTTCACGCAAATGGCTGCCCCAAAGCCGTGACTGCGGCAGACTGTAACGACACGAGTCCGGCCCGGCTTCGACAGAAATGGGCCTACTCTCGATCGGCGTCAGCGACGAAACCTGTGGAGAAATCATGAACAAATACGCAGTCACGAACCCCGCCACCGGGGCCAGCGGACCGAGCTTTGATCTGGTAACGGATGCTGAGGTGACCGACGCCATCGCGGCCGCAGATCGCGCCCACACCGATTTCTCCCGCCGCACCTCGGTGGCCGAACGTGCAGCCCTCATGCAGCGTGTCGCGGACCTGCACTCCGAGCGCCGGGAGCACCTCGCCGACCTCATCGTGCGCGAGATGGGCAAGCCGCTCGAGCAGGCACTCGGCGAGGTTGACTTCTCAGCCGACATCTACTCGTACTACGCCACCAACGGCGAGGCCTTCCTCGCCGACGAACCGATCGAGCTGCTCGGCGGTGAGGGTTCGGCGTTCATGCGCAACGCCTCACTGGGCGTGCTCCTCGGCATCATGCCGTGGAACTTCCCGTACTACCAGGTCGCCCGGTTCGCCGGCCCAAACCTGGTGCTCGGCAACACGATCCTGCTCAAGCACGCCTCGCAGTGCCCCGAATCCGCCGCCGCCATCGAGGAGATTTTTGCGGATGCCGGCTTCCCCTCGGGCGCATACCGCAATCTCTATGCGTCGAACTCCCAGATCGCGGACATCATCGCTGACCCTCGTGTGTGTGGCGTATCGCTGACCGGTTCGGAGGGTGCGGGGGCCGCGGTCGCTGAGGTCGCCGGCCGCAACCTCAAGAAGGTCGTGCTCGAACTGGGCGGATCAGACCCGTTCATCCTGCTCAGCACCGACAACCTCGAGGAAGCCGTCGACGCCGCTGTCGCCGCTCGCATCGACAACTCCGGCCAAGCCTGCAATGCAGCCAAGCGATTCATCGTGATCGGCGGGCTGTTTGACGCATTCGTTGAACTCTTCACGGAGAAGATCGGCGGAACTCTTCCGGCGGACCCCACCTCGCCGGAGACGACGCTGGGCCCGCTGTCTTCGCTCGGCGCGGCCGACACGCTCGAGGAGCAGCTCCAACGCGCCGAGACCCAGGGGGCAACCGTGGCCCTGCGCGGGCGCCGCGACGGCGCCTTCTTCTCCCCGTCGGTGCTCACCGGTGTATCCCCGCAGAGTGATGCCTACCGGGAAGAGTTCTTCGGCCCGGTGGCCGCCATCTACCGTGTAGAGAGCGAGGCCGACGCGGTGCAGGTGGCCAACGACATCCCGTATGGCCTGGGTTCCTACCTTTTCACGACGGATGCGGAGCAGGCCCTGCGCGTCGCCGATCTGATCGACGCGGGGATGGTCTTCATCAATGGCTCGCTCCTCGACAGCCCGGAGCTTCCCTTTGGCGGTGTGAAGAGGTCCGGATTCGGCCGCGAGCTGGGGCGCTTCGGCATCGCGGAGTTCGCCAACAAGAAGCTCATTCGCATCCTCAAATAAGGTCAGCTCTTCAATCTGATTCCCGCCGGGTCGTAGAACGGTGCACGAGACACGTCCGCGTCGACTTCGACCGAACCGCACAATACGGTGAACCGAGCATCATCCGGCACATCACCTCTGATCCGCGCGATCCCACACGCGCGCCCCAGCGTGTAGCCGTAGCTTCCGCTCGTCAGCTTTCCTACAACTCGGCCTTCACAGAGCACCGGCTCGTCGTGAACGAAGACTGGTTCGGGGTCCCGCAGCGCCACGAAGGCGGTGCGGGCCTCACGAGGATGATGTGCGCGGCTTTCGAGGACGGCGCGTCCGACGAAGTCGTCCGGTTTGGCCATCGACACAGTGAATTCGAGGCCGGCTTCAACAGGGTCGTCGATGGGGCCGATGTCATGGCCAAGATGCCGGTAGCCTTTCTCGCTGCGCAGCGAGTCGAGTGCGTGGTAGCCGGCCAGTTTCAACCCCAGGTCATGCCCTTCGGCGACAAGGGCGTCGTAGACGTTGACTGCCTGGTCGGCCGGAACATAAAGCTCATAGCCGAGTTCTCCGACAAAGCTCAAACGAAGTGCGTATGCACGGGCATCCGCCACCTCTACTTGACGCCCCCACCCGTAGCGGTGCGCCTCATTGCTCCAGTTGTCGGGCGAAATCTGCGCCATCAAGTCTCGACTATTGGGGCCCATCACGGCGAGAGTCGCGAATCCCGATGTCGCGTCGAACACCGACGCGGCCGTCCCACGCGCCAGACGCTGGATCATGTTGAGCGCCTTGTATTGCGAAGCTGCTGGGGTGATCACCCAATACCGGTCAGAATCGAGCCGCACGACGGTGCCGTCCAATTCGATTCCCCCGCGGGAGTTGAGCATAAGGGTGTAGCGAACTCGCCCGATGGGCAGGCGGATGTCGGCAGTGCAGAGTCGTTGCAGGACCGCTAAGGCATCGGGGCCGGCCACCTCAACCTTGGCGAAGGAACTCAGGTCGAAGAGCGCAACCCGTTCCCGCGCGGCGCGATGCTCCTCGCCGACCGCGTCAAACCAGTTCTGCCTACCGAAGCTGTACTCATAGCGCCGGGGTGCGCCCTCGGGGGCGAACCAGTTCGCACGCTCCCATCCCGTGGTTTCGCCGAATACGGCGGACGCATCATCCAGCCGCGAATGCAGCGGTGAGCGGCGGACGTTCCGGGCGGTGGCAGGCTGGAGCTGCGGCCAGTGCATTGCGTACAGCCGCCCGAGCGATTCACGGGTGCGCGCATGCAGGTAGCGTCGGTTGCTTTGCATGTGTGCGAACCGTCGCACGTCGACGGCCGACGCATCGAAGCCCGCCGCCCCCGAGATCATCCAGTCCGCGACTGCACGACCGGCGCCCGGTCCGAAGAGGATGCCCTGCGAGTTGAAGCCGGCCGCAACGTAGACCCCGGCCACCTCTGCCGCTTCGCCAATCAGGAAGTTGCCATCTGGCGTGAACGACTCTGGGGCGTTGAGGAATCGATCCCATTCGATATCCCGCAGCAGTGGGATGCGCTCTTCGGCGCGTGCGCGGATGCTCGAGAAGTGTTCCCAATCAGCACCGAACTGGGCGAAGCCGGCGTTCCCGATCTCGTCCACCCGCCTCGGGATCCCATCCGGCTCGAATGCGCCGACAAGAAGACGGCCTGCTTCCGGACGAACGTAGAAATAGCCATCCATGTCCCGCAGGACGGGGAGGGAGTCGGCCCCGGCGACGTGTGCTGTGCGCACGTGCATGTGCTCGGCCGCGTACAGCGGAGCGCTCACTCCGCACGTGGCGGCGAGGTCGCGGGTCCATAGTCCGCAGGCGAGCAGCACGCGGTCGCATTCGATGTTGCCCCGGTCAGTGGCGACCCCGACCACGCGGCCGTGCTCAGTGAGCACTTCTGTCACCGCGATGTTCTCGCGGATAGTGACACCGGCCTGGAACGCGAGCTGCGCGAGCGCGAGCGCGGCATATCCCGGGTTGACGTGGCCGTCCTCCGGCAGGTGCAGGGCTCCGAGGAGTTGATCACTGGACGCGAGCGGCCAGAGATCGCGCACCTGGTTCGGGCGAAGCATCTCGGCCGGCACGCCCGCCAGTCTCGCGCCGTCGGCGAAGTAGCGGAGCTCGTCCTCGCGTCCGGGAGTGCGCGCCAGCATCACGGAGCCGTTGCTGACGAACGACACGTCGACTCCAGTTCGCTCCTGAAGTGTTCGGTAGGTCTCGAGTCCGAAGCGCGCCAACTCCGTCAGTGGGGGCGTGCTCCGCAAGCTTGTCGTGAGGCCCGCCGCGTGCCAGGTGCTGCCGTTGCCGACCACGCCGCGCTCCAGGAGGAGCACATCGTGATCCCCCTGATCGGCCAGGAAGTGAGCTGCGGCGCTTCCGATGATGCCGGCGCCGACCACGATGGTCCGCGCACGCGCGGGAGGCTCGGATCGCACTGATTCGCCAGCGAATTGCGCGGCAGTCAGTGAGTTGTTGACTAGGCGGTCCATTTGGTCCTCGTTTCGGCGCCGCCCCAGCCCCCCGAGAGCGCCGCGGCCGCGGCGGCGCGGCCGGTCCGCACCGCGCCTTCCATGTAGCCGCATACCCACTGATCCGAGCCGCACACGTAGAACGGCGGCTCATGAGTGCCGTGCAGCGGACCAACCCGCATGACGTCGCCCGGGCGCCACGCGGTGATATAGCCCTGAGTCCAGGGATCGACTCCCCACCGGTTGATGAACACCTGTTCTGCGGCAGCAGTTGACGGGCCGAACGCTCGTTCCACCTCACCTAACAGCTCAGCCTGGACAAGGGAGTTCGGCGTCCCCTCGAATATCCCGTGCCGCTCAGCCGGGATGAGGGCGGACAGGATTCCATCGCGCTGAGACCACGTGCCGCCGATGATGCCCTCCTCGAAGTAGGACGATCCGTTCTGATCATTGCGCTCCCAGAACGAATCGGGGAACACATAGACGACCTTGCTGACACGCGCGTTCCTTTGCGAGTGCAACGATGCGAGCCGGGCATCGGACACTCCCTCGACGGTGATGTCCCGCAGCGGGCCGACGGGCAGGGCCGACACCACAGCGTCGCTGGAAAAGACCTCCCCATCGGAGGTTCGGACGGTGCATCCGCCCGACGTGACACGCACGTGGGTCGCTGGCGACTCGTACCGTATCCGAGACGAGACCGGCAAGGCCAGCTGCTGGATGACGGTGCCGGAGCCTTCGGCGACCCGAAGACTCTCCCACGTGTCGTAGTCGTAGAACCGCGGCTCCGGCGCCGTGGCCTCCTTGCGCAGGTCGGCCAGCAGCGACGTGCGTTCGGGAGACTCAGCCGCGAGCGCGAGCATCGCGAGTCGTCGTGCCCGAACGACGTTCGGGGTCGCCCCCCGGCTGCGGAGCCAATCGGCGACCGAGATGGCGTCGAGTTCACGTGCGTGAGGGTGCGACCACGGATCTGCGGGGTCGACCGTGCTCGCCAGACGGCCGAAATCTTCGTCACAGCGGAGGTAGGTCTCCTGGTCCGCCTTGTCGAGCCACCCGAATGAATCGACGATCTCTCGGCTGTCCAGGAGGACGTGCGTGTCATGACCAAAAATCTGGGTGAACGAGGACTCCAGCGTCAAGCCGAGCTCGTCGACGAGCTGACGGTACGCCGAGTGGTGCGGTCCGACCACCTCGCCCCCGAGTTGAACCCGGCGTCCATCGGCCAGTGTCTGTTGTAGCACGCGGCCGCCGGGTCGGGACCGCGCCTCGAGCACCACCACGTCCGCGCCACCGGCGACCAGGTCGTTCGCGGCGACCAGCCCCGCGAGTCCGGCTCCGAGCACCACGATGTCACACCGATTCGGCATCTGCTCCAGCCTCCTTGAATGCCGGATCTCATGGCCAACATGGAACTAAAATATTACGGTGATAATGCTCGGGTCAACCTCTCGAGCCGAATACGTGGGAGGCTCGGGTCATGACTCTGCAACGCCAGGAGCCGTCGGCCACGTCGCACCACCTGGAACGGCGGGCGAGACTCATCGCTGCCGCGGCAGCGGCGATCGCGGATCGCGGGTTCGAGGGAGTCCGCCTCAGGGATGTCGCGGCCGAGTGCGGCGTCACGACCGGCATGCTTCAGCACTACTTCTCGTCACGCGAAGAACTGCTCGTCGCGGCGTTCGAGCAGGCCGCCCTCGATCAGGTTGCAGGCTGGCGTCAGGCCATCGCCGCAGAACCGGGCAGCGGAGCGCGGCTCAACGTGCTTCTGGGAAAAATGGTCGAGGAATTCTCCTCGCCCATGACCTGTGTGATCTGGACAGAGCTGTGCGCGACGGCGGCGCGCCGAACGGAGCTTCGACCCCTCGTGTCGCACGTCTTCGCGGAATGGCACCTCATCATCCGCGACGTTGTGGACGCAGCGGTGTCGGCGGGCGTCATCCGACCGAGTCTGCCGATCGACGATGCGATCGGAATTCTCGTCGCCGCATTCGACGGCTACGAGCTCGACCTCGCGTCGTCGTCCGGCTCGGCTACTGCGGAGTCGGCGAGCCGGCAGATCATGCACCTCGCGAACGTACTCTTCCCCACGGCGGAGGTCGATCGCCACCAGAGCTGAGGGCGCGAACGGACGTTCTCCGAACGTTCGTGTCGCACGCGGAGAGCACGGCCGGGAATTTCCATCGCAATGGCCTGTTGTCTTCAGGAGCATCGTACCGGTGGTCGGGAGAGTCTGGCCGCCGTCATCCGTCGCAATCGAAGGAAGAAGATCGCTTATGGACCTCAACAATCTGGATCTCAGCAACCGGCACGGAATCATCACGGGAGCCGGTCAGGGCATCGGCCAGGCTCTCGCGCTCGAATTCGGTCGGCGCGGAGGTCACCTGCTATTGGTCGGCCGGCAGTCGGCCACGCTCGAAGAAACCGCACGGCTCGTTGCCGCCGAGGGGGGAACGACCGAGATCCTGGTCGAAGACCTGACCCAGCCCGGCGCCGTGGAGCGAATCTCTCAGGCGGTTGCATCCTGGAGCGAGCTTGATCTTCTCGTCAACAACGCCGGCAATGTGCGCGCCGGCCGGCTCGAGCTGACCATCGATGCGGATGTCCACGCGATGATCGACCTGAATCTCACCGCTCCGATCATGCTGACCAAGGCCCTGCTTCCGACCCTTCGCCAGAGCGGGCAGGAACGCGGCAGCATCCTCTTGAACGTTGCCAGCGGGATTGCGCTCGTCGGGATGCCGTTCTACTCGGTCTACGCCGCAACAAAGTCGGGCCTCGCGCAGTTCGGTGAATCGCTCCGCCGCGAATTGATCGGAACCGGCGTGCATGTCGCGACCGTGTATCCCGGCGCGACCGACACGGCGATGATGACATCGCAGAACGCCGGTGCCGACCTTGGGTGGGAGCGTCGGTCGCTTGATGAGGTCATCGCAGACCTGATTGCTGCACTGGAGGCGGGCGAGCACGAGATCAACACCGCACCGGAAGGCCGCCGGGCGATGCAACAGCTCAATATCACCGACCCGATGGCCGTGGATGCCGCAATCGCGCCCGGCCTTGAGGCACTCGAACTCGCGGTTCGCGACCACCGCAGCATCTAAAACCGCAGCGTCTAGAAGGGCCGCCTCGCGTTAGCGCGGGTGCTCTGCAGCAGCGATCAACTGACGGTCGCGGACTCTCGCACCCCCGTCCGGGCACTGGCGAGGATCAGCTCCGCCGCCTTTTCGCCGATCACGATCGAGGGGGCGTTGGTGTGCCCGCGGATGATCTCGGGCATCACCGAGGCATCCGCGACGCGAAGACCCTGCACCCCGCGTACGCGCAGGTCACCATCAACCGGCGCGGCGGCATCCGATCCCATACGCGCTGTGCTCGTCGGGTGGTAGAGGGTGTGGGAGAGCCCGTTGAGCGACTCCTCCGCACGCGCGGTCGCGTCGAGGGTCTCGCCGTTCATCGGGCGCAGGTAGGTTCCGTCCGCGACCGCCCGCATCGAGGGCGTCGCCAAGATGCGTTCTGCGATGGCCAGACCCGCCATCATGACCGCGCGGTCTTCGCCCCCTCCGTCCGACAGATAGCGGGGGTCGATGATCGGCTTGTCGAGTGGATCGGCGGAGGCGAGCGTCACCGTGCCCGTGCTCTTGGGCTGCAAGAGGATCGGGCCCACACTGACGCCGTGTCCCGGAATGCCGGAGAGACCTTCGTCGACGTAGGCGGCGGGCGCGAAGATGATCTCGACGTCCGGCAAGGCGACAGCGTCGCTCGACCGAACAAACCCGTAAGCCTCGGCCACATTCGACGTGAGCATCCCACGACGACGCAGCAGATACTTTCCGACCTCGCCGGGTGCCGTGGCGGTGAAGAGCGTTCCGCCAGCGGTCCCGACCGTGAAGAACGACACCAGATGATCCCGCAGGTTGGCCCCAACCTCCGGCGAGTGGGCAACGACCGGAATGCCGAGTGACTTCAGTTGCGCGGCGTCACCGATCCCCGACAGCATGAGCAACTGAGGCGTGTTGACGGCGCCGCCGCTGAGAATGACCTCGGCGCGCGCTGCGGACTGGTGAAGTTCACCGCCGCTCGAGTACTCGACGCCCACGGCGCGGGTTCCGTCGAACAGAACACGGGTGGCCTGTGCCCCCGTGCGCACGGTCAGGTTGTTGCGTCCCTTCGCGGGGGTCAGATAACCGTTGACGGTGCTGTGGCGCGCACCCTTGGTCTGGTTCAGCATGGTCTGGCTGAATCCCTCGGGTTGCCGAGAGTTCGGCGGCACGACCGAATAGCCGGCTTCCGTCACAGCCGTGAGGAACGTGCCGGTCAGCGCTCGAGGGCTGCGCTGGGCCTCGACGCTCATGGGGCCATCGACCCCCTGCTCGGGATCCGTCGCATCCTGCACCTTCTCGACCTTCTTGAAGATCGGCAGCAGCGACTCGAATGACCAGGCGGCCCCCGCCAGCTCCGCCCAGCGATCGTAGTCAGCAGCGAAGCCGCGCACCCACATCATGGCGTTGAGTGACGATGACCCGCCCAGCACCTTCCCGCGCGGCCAGTAGATGGTTCGTCCGCCCAGGCCGGGCTGCGGTGTCGTCTCGTATTTCCAGTCAAAGTCGCTCTTGAAAAGACCCGAGAACGCGGCGGGGATGTGGATCGCCTGATTCTTGTCCGAGGACCCCGCCTCGAGCAGCAGCACGGTCGTCGAGGGGTCGGCGCTCAGTCTGTTGGCCAGCGCGGCACCGGCAGAACCCGCACCGACGACGACGTAGTCGAACGATCCAGCGTCCCGCGCGTTCACGACCGGCCCGCCAGAATCCGAAGGTCCTTGCGCAGGATTTTGCCCGAAGACGACTTCGGAATGGTCTCGATCATCTCGACCTGTCTCACTTTCTTGTAGGGGGCGACGCGTTCGGCGACGAAGGCGATCACCTCGTCCTCGGTCAGCTCCGCGTGCGGTTGCAGCACGACATACGCCTTCGGCACTTCTTCGCCATCCGCATCCACCACACCGATCACGGCGGCGTCGGCGACCAGCGGGTGCGACAGCAGGAGAGCTTCGAGCTCGGCCGGTGCGACCTGGTGGCCCTTGTACTTGATGAGTTCCTTGAGGCGGTCGACAATGGTCACGTAACCCTCGGCGCTGACCGTGGCGACATCACCGGTGTGCAGGAAACCGTCGTCGGTCAACGCTTCGCGGGTGGCCTGCTCATTGCCCAGGTAGCCGACCATGATGTTCGGTCCGCGGCAGAGCAGCTCTCCGGGGTGGCTTACCCCGGTCTCCGGCATCGCAATTTCGTCGCCGGTGAGGGGATCGATGAGACGGCACTCGACGTTTGGAATTGTGAAGCCCACGCTGCCGAGGGGGATGTCAGTCTTGGTCACATCGTGGGCGTGCGACACCGGGCTCATCTCAGACATGCCGTAACCCTGAATGACCCGGCATGTGAGGCGCTCCGCCACGGCAGCAGCGATGGCCTCGTCGAGCGACGCTGCACCCGACATGACGACCCGAACGCTGTCGAGCCGGTACTGGTCGACCAGTGGATGCTTCGCTAACGCCACCGCGATCGGGGGTGCGATGAAAATGTAGCTGCAGCGGTGATCCGTGATGATCCGCAAGAACTCAACCAGATCGAACCGGGGCATCGTCACCAACGTTGCTCGGGTGGACAGCGCCAGGTTGAGCAGCACCGTCATCCCATAGATGTGGAAGAACGGCAGTACTGCCAGCACGGTGTCATCGGGCGTTACACCGATCAGCGGCCCGCCCTGTGCCACGTTGGCGACGAGATTACGGTGGGTGAGCATGACCCCCTTGGGCTTCGCGGTCGTCCCCGACGAGAAGGGCAGCACGGCCAAGTGCACGCTCGGGTCGAAGCTCACCGCGGGAGCGGGGAGTCCTGCACCGATCAGGTCGGACAGTGAGCGGTACCCTTCGGCACCGTCCAGCACGATCACGTTCTCGCCGGCCAGCCCAACGCGTTTGGAGCCGGCGAGCGCAGCGTCGAGTAGCGGGGTGACGGTCATCAGGCGGGTGGCGCCCGAATCCGACAGTTGGGACGCGATGTCATCAGCGGTCGCGAGAGCATTGATGGTGGTCGCGGTCGCACCGGCCCGCAGGATTCCATGGAACACGGCGACGAAGGCGGGCGTGTTCGGCGAGTGCAGGGCCACGACATCGCCCACTGCGACACCATCGGCCGCGAGAGCGCCCGCGATCGCGTCGATCTGCGCGATGAGCTCACGGTAGGTCGTGGTCGCTCCGGATGTGCCGTCGGTGACGGCGGCGCGACCTAGGTCGGCTTCGTCGATCGAGCCGAAGAGGAAGTCGTAGACGCTCAGCTCGGGGATGCTGACGTTGGGGTATGGGCTAGAGAACACGGTTGGCGCTAGGCCTTGAACGCGGACAGGAAGATTGCGGGCATCTTCGCCCACGAGGGTTTGGCGACGAAGCCCGTCAGCAGACGTCCGGTTGTTCGGGCGCTGCGGGCTGTCACAAACCAGGGCGGCTTGGGGAACAGCGCGAACTCGCCGTGGGCGAAGGAGCGAGGGAACGGACGGAAGGGACCCGTGACGACGGTGCGTTCCACATCGTCGATGAGTAGGGCGTTGTGCACCACACCGACGCCTGATTGCACGTCGTCGATCGTGTGGCCGGGGAATGCCCCCCACGTTGCCGTCGCGGTGAGGAATCCGACACCGGTCCACGCGTTGATTGCGACGGTGCCGTACCGGAGTGCAGCGACGGCGTTCCGGAAGCCGATGCCCAGCTTTGTGATAACGGCCGGGTCGGCGATGATGTTCGCGCCCAGGGTTCCCAGAAAGTCGCGGTTGACGGTGGCAACGGCGGTGTCGAGGTAAGCCTGTCCGGTGCCCGGCAGCTCGATGACGCCGAGCACGGGGGAGAAGTACTCTGTCGACTCGATGACGGAGGCATCCTCGCCGACTTCGATGTCCACCAGGAGTCGCGTGCCGTTGGCGAGTCGCTGTGCCTTCGGGTAGCAGGATTGCGCGTCCTGAAGGCGGGAGTCGCTGCCGGGATACCACGCGCGCCGCTGCGGTGCGCGCTCCAGTGCGGCACGCAGTTCAGTCAGGAAGGCCTCTTTCTGCGGCCAGTCTTTGCTGAGCACGACAATCTGTCCCGCGATGCAGTTGTATCCGCCGTTGTGCAGGCGCTGCGTGGCGA
>Ga0136639_10000093_pt1 | contig 25556 bp, 14 predicted proteins | sample AntDrymUQ8592106_2_FD_113739 | JGI IMG/M metagenome (GOLD analysis project Ga0136639, IMG submission 113739) | Polar desert sand microbial communities from Dry Valleys, Antarctica - metaG UQ859 (21.06) | ecosystem: Environmental > Terrestrial > Soil > Desert | place: Antarctica: Dry Valley...
CTGGTCGGCAGCCCCTTTTGAGCACCCGTAGGGGCTGTGGAAGTCCACCCCGTAGTCCTCGCCTATGCCGCCGGCGATGGCGTCGTCAGCAGGCATGTACCGGCCATTGCGTTGAACCAGCGGAACTTCGTGGAGGTCACCGTAAACTTTGTTGGTGGAGGTGAACAAAAGGGGAACCGGGCGGTTGAGGCCGCGGATCGCCTCAAGCAGGTTGAGGGTTCCCAAAGCGTTGATTTCAAAATCCTCCAGCGGGTCGTTCAGGCTCGTGGTCACCGCCCCCTGGGCGGCAAAATGGAACACCCGCGCAGCACCCTGGACGGCTCCGGCGACCGCCGCGGCGTCGCGCGTGTCGGCATGGATGAAGCGGATCCTGCTGCCGTGCTGGTCAAGCAGCCAGAGGAGGTTGCGCTCCACGCCGTCGCGCGAGAGGTTGTCAAAAATGATGACATCCTGCCCCTGACTGAGGAGCCGGTGGGCGACGTTGGTGCCAATGAAGCCCGCCCCGCCAGTGATGAGCACCGGCCCGATGTTTTCATTTATCGTGATCATACGGTCAACCCCCTTTCAAGAAGTTCAACGCGAGCTTCCGGCACCCGGTCGACGGCAATTTGTCCCTCCAGCCAGCCGCCGAGTTCCTCAAGGCCCGCTTCAAAGGTCACCCGCGGCTGGTAGCCAAGGACTTCCCGGGCGCGGGTGATGTCCGCAAAGCAATGCCGGATGTCCCCGGCCCGGTAATTGCTGGTGATTTGCGCCTCAACCCCGGAACTGCCGAGCACATCGGCCAAGCGCGAGGCCACCTCGCAAATCGTGATCGGCTCGCCGCTGCCGATGTTGAATACCTGGTCGGCGGCCTGCGGGGTCTCGATCGCCAGTCGGCACGCACGCGCCACATCGGCCACGTTGACAAAGTCCCGTTGCTGCTGGCCGTCCTCGAAAATCAACGGTGCCCGCCCGTTGAGCAGCCGCACCGCAAAGATCGCCAGCACCCCGGTGTACGGGTTGGACAGCGACTGGCGCGGACCGTACACATTGAAAAACCTCAACGCCACCGTCGGAATCTTGTAGGCCCGGCCTAACATCAGGCACATCCGCTCCTGGTCGTACTTCGAAAGCGCGTACACTGAGGCCAGCGACGGCTGCTTGTCCTCCGTCGTCGGTACCGGGATGAGCGGCTGGCCGTCACCGTCTAGCAGCTCCCACTGGCGCCCCTGCAGTTGCTCGCGGCTGCGCTCGCTGCCGCCTACCAGGTTTCCCGCTTTGTCCCGATAGAACCCCTCGCCATAAATGCTCATGCTGGAGGCCACCACTAACCGTTCGATCTTCCGCGCGACGATCTCCTCCATGAGCACCGCCGTGCCGAGGTTGTTCACCGCGGTGTAGTCGGCCACCTGGTACATGCTCTGGCCAACGCCAACCTTGGCGGCAAAGTGGTAGACGATGTCCACTCCCTCCAGCGCGCGGCGCAGCAGCTTGCGGTCGCACAGGTCCCCGGTGATGAGTTTGACGTCTTCGGCCAGATAGCCCGGACGGGCCGGCTCCGCCCCGTGGACTTGGGGGCTGAGCGTGTCCAAGGCCCTCACCCGGTAGCCGCAGCGCAGGAGTTCGTCGGCGAGGTGGGAGCCGATAAATCCGGCGCCTCCGGTGATGAGAACGGTCTTCGACATGAAACGGGGGGGGAGTGGGGAAATGGCTCGGGTTTATCAAAACTCCAGGACTTCCTTTGAGCCGATCACATGCCACCAGCCCAATTTGCCAGCAAATCCCCAGCCCCCTAGCAACACGCCGCCCACCGCCGCCCCCACCCGCCACCTTGCAGATTGCATTGCGCACCCTCCGGCACTCCGCCGTTGCAAAAGGCGTAACAGCCCGGGGCCGGCCGTCCTCACCTAAGCGATTGAAAATTAACCATTCGTAATCATCAATGAATCCGCCTCAACGGCCTCCCGTTGAGAGCCCATTGCCGCTCATCCGCATGGATTTCTGACCGCGGATCACCTGGATCACATGGATCACACGGAGACTTAAACCGCAAAATGCTCCACTTCCTGTTGGATCGATCGGAACGAGTTTTCTGCGCCGGGTTATCCGGCGGCAGCACTTCGCAGGATCGATGCGAGCGTTCAACGCCAGCGGCGTCGCGCCCTCCAGCCCGGGGTTGCGCGGGCACGCGCTACCCCGGGGAAGGCGTCAGGTCATATACAACCGCAACGCGGTTGCGTCCCGTACGCTGCCACGGCGACTCGCGGGCGGAACCGCGTTGCGGTTCGATTTTCCGCGGACCCGTTCCCAGGGTAGGCCTCATTGCATTCGGCCAACCCTAGGCTGGAGGGCGGAAGCCCGTTGGGCTTGCGGGATTCCAACACCAGCGGCGTTGCGCTGATGGCCCCGGTCACGCAGAAGGCGGCTGGGTGCGCTGTTGCGCGGCGGCCCACATGCGGGAGTAGGCGCCGCGGGCATCGATGAGGGTGCAATGGGTGCCTGATTTGACGATGTGGCCGCCGCCGAGGACAAAGATTCGGTCGCAGGGGATGACCGATTCGAGACGGTGCAACCGGCCAAGCTTCCAGCAGGCCGACACTGACTGAGACGGTAATCAGCCCGACCAAGGCAGAAATCCACTTCCAGTCGGGGGAGAAGTACAGCCAGCGCCCGGCGGTAGATTGAGATGGCAGGATCCCCGTGCTCCGGCGGTTGCGCGCCGGGCGGGGAGTTGGGTTTTCTAGCAGCGCGGGAGGACACTCACCAACAACCTAGCAGAGAAGCCGGGCGGCGCTGGGATGAATGGACTGTGGAGGATTTCTCCGGCAAGGAGGTGAGGGGACTGCGGAGTCTTGGGATGGAGCCAAAGCGGTGTCGCGCTGCGCTTGCCACCGCACTCCAAAGGGCGGCTGCGCCGCTGCCGGGAGGGGGCACTGGAATGAATGGCCGGTGGGGGAATTTTCCGGCAAGGAGGTGAGGGGACTGCGGAGTCTTGGGATGGAGCCAAAGCGGTGTCGCGCTGCGCTTGCTACCGCACTCCAAAGGGCGGCTGCGCCGCTGCCGGGAGGGGGCGCTGGGATGAATGGCCGGTGGGGGAATTCTCTGGCAAGGAGGTGAGGGGACTGCGGAGTCTTGGGATGGAGCCAAAGCGGTGTCGCGCTGCGCTTGCCACCGCACTCCAAAGGGCGGCTGCGCCGCTGCCGGGAGTTGGCGCTGGGCCTACTCGACGTTCTGCACCTGCTCGCGGATTTTCTCCAGCTCGGTCTTGGCGGAGACGACGAACTGGGCGAGTGCGGCGTCATTGGCCTTGGAGCCCATGGTGTTGAGTTCGCGGTTGAGTTCCTGGCAGAGGAAATCGAGCGAGCGGCCGAGGGCGTCGTCCTGGGCGAGGTATTCGTGGAAGCGGGCAAGGTGGGAGTGGAGGCGGGTGAGTTCCTCGGAAATGTCGCAGCGCTCGGCGAAGAGGGCGATTTCGCGTACGAGGCGATCATCGGCGGTGTCGAACTCCAGGTTGGCCTCGCGCAGGCGGCGCAGGAGGTTTTCGCGCTGGCGCTGGGGAACTGCCTGAGCGAGTGCGGCGATCGACTCGGCGTCGGCGTGGACGCGGGCGAGGCGCTCGCGGAGGTCGGCGGCAAGGTCGGCGCCTTCCGCGGCGCGCATGACAAGGAGTTGGTCAAGAGCGGCATGCAAGGCGGGCTCGATGACCAGCCAGGCTTCTGCGGGATCCTCCACGGCGGAATCCAGCTCAATGATCCCCGTGGTTCGGAGGAAATCCGCGGCATCCGGTTGGATGCTGCGGCCAAGGGCGGCGCTCAGATCGGCAAACGCGCGATCCAGCGCCAATGCCAGCGGCCGGTTGACCCTCAAGGGGGCGGGCACGCCTTCGGGGCGGCCGATGGTGATCGTCGTCGCGATGCGCCCGCGCGAGACGCTTTCAAGGATGGCTTTGCGGATCGGGGCTTCGAGCTCCACGAGGGAGCGGGGGAGTTGCAGGACCACCTCAGCTTGCTTGCGGTTGACCGAGGAGATTTCCACGGTGGCCACCACGGTTGCGCCGGCCGCGCTGCCGCGGCCAAATCCAGTCATTGATTTCATCACAGGGTGGGTTGCGCGGGTTGGTCGTCCTCGGGGGCATCTGCCTCGGGGGCTTCTGCTTCGGGGGCTTCTGCTTCGGGCTCGTTGACTTCGTTGACTTCGGTGACTTCGTTGACCTGGTTGACCTGGTTGACTTGGTTGACTTCGTCGGCTCCTTCGTCGTCGTTTTCGCTTAGGCCGTAGTTGCCGTGGGCATCGAGCGCCGGATCATCCAGATCGTCCTCGTTGTTCCAGAGCGTCTCATCGTACTCGGGGTGGTCGACGGCGTACCCGTAGGCGTCGTCGTCATGCGGGTCGCGGTCGTCGGTTGGAGGGGGATCGCTTGGGGCGTCGTCGCCGGGCTCATCGGGGTTTTCGCCGGAGGTTGGGGGATTTGCGCGGCCATCGAGAAGTCGTTGCATGCGTTGGCGTTCTTCCTCCTCTTCGGCGCGCCGATCGCGGCGGGCTAGGCCCCAGGCCATCCAGATGCACGCCTCGTAGAGCAGGTACATCGGTGTGGCCATGAGCAGCAGAGTGACCGCGTCGGGCGTCGGCGTGATGATGGCCGCGGCGACCGTGATGGCCAGCACCGCGTAGGCGCGGGTGGATTTCATCGTCTCGTAGCGCAGCAGGCCGAGCTTCACGATGGCCATGACCACCACCGGCAGCTCAAAGGCCAGGCCAAACAGGAGCGTGAACTGGGTGGCAAAGGAGATGTAGAAGCCGATCCGCCAGTCGTTGGAAATCCCCATGTCGCTGGAGAACTCGTAGAAGAACTTCAGCGTCTGCGGCAGAACCATGAAATAGGCAAACATCACCCCGCCGATGAACAGCCCAAAGGCCACAAACAAGGCCGGCCACAGCACGCGCTTTTCCTCCTTTTTGAGCCCCGGAAGAATAAACAGCAGGATGAAATACAGCAACAGCGGGAAGGAAATCACCACCCCGGCAAAAAATGCCAGTTTCATCGATAGCATGAAGCCTTCCGTGGGCGTCAGCGTGCTCATTTCCCGCGGGTCGCCGGTGTGGTTGGCGGACGCGTCAGGGCGCCGGCCTTCCTCGACAAGTTCCTTGAGCAGCGCAATATCCGCCGCCGTGAGCTGGTCGGAGGCGTTCCCGATCGTCTCTATATAACCATTCCTCCGCTCCTCGGGCACCAGCATCGCCGCGCGGTAGTCGTCCACCAGCCCGGCCAAGCGCTCCTGGACCGGATTGTCCAACGCCGCAAAAAATGCCCGCCGCGTCTCCTCCGGCCGGTGGCCGATGGTGTCGGCCAACTTCTTGGCGACGTCCCAGTCGTCGCTGAGGATTTTGTCATTCCCGTCGGGCATCCGGTCCTGCTGGGTCTGCAGCCACACCCGGTCCACCGGCCGCCGCAGCACCGTCATGAGCGTGTCCCGGTACACAAAGCAGATGACCGTGGAAATAATCAGCGTCAGGACCACCCGCGTCACCACAATCCGCAAATCCTCAAGGTGATCCAAAAATGGCTTCTCCGCTTCGTCAGAGCTCGCGCCAGCCTTGTCGCGCAGTTGGAAGAGTTTTTTGAGGAGGTACATGGGCGGGTCGCTCCGGCCTCCTATAGGGAAATCTCCCCCACCGGAATGCGAAATCCCGCGATTTTAACCCCACACCTCTAATTCCTGCTAAGGCGCAAGGAGCGGCGATCTCCGAATCGCCTCAAGGAGAGGCGATCTCTGAATCGCCCTCAAGGAGCGGCGATCTCTGTATCGCCTCAAGGAGAGGCGATCTCTGAATCGCCCTCAAGGAGCGGCGATCTCTGAATCGCCCTCAAGGAGAGGCGATCTCTGAATCGCCCTCAAGGAGCGGCGATCTCTGAATCGCCCGGCTCTGGGAGGACAATGAAAGGCGGATTCCTCCTACCATTGGCTCTCTCAGGCACTGGCGGATCGGAGTCCGCCGCTCCTTGAGGCGGATCGGAGTCCGCCACTCCTTGGGGCGGATCATCCTTCGGGTTTCATGGGCCACGGGTGCTTCGATCCGCGACGGCTTGCAGCCAGCGATCCATTGGCAGGAAGACAGGATTTTCAGCAGCCGGCGCGCATTTGTCCCACGCCCACCAACCGCCGGCGAGCTCGGCCAGACGCCGACACTCGCGACTGGTGGTGACGGTGAACATTTCGCGCTCGGATGGAGCACTCAGTTCCGCCGCGGTCCATAGCTCGAATTCCAGATCTATCAGCCAACTCGCGCAGAATCCGTCCTCGGAATACTGCTCCATCTTGCAGCGGAGAAGGTCGCGGGCCAGGGCGGCGCGGCTTGGCAGGCCATCGTTGGGATCGAGGTCAGAGGACATGCTCATAGGCGGTGGATGAAGGTGATGTGACTCGTTGCCGGAGGGGGGGGCTACGCCACCTGCATCTTCCACCACGCCGAATGGTGGACCGAGAATCCCAATTTTAAAGGCCTCGCGAACGTCAAATAGGTTGTTCGTTCGCGGACCGGCGGTGTCGCTTCGCTCTACACCGGCTACAGGATGGGATGCCTTCGGCATTGGAGATGGGGTTGTTCGTTCGCGGTTCCGGTGGAGTCGCTTCGCTCGACCACCGGCTATTCCCTTGGCCAAAGCGATTGATGCTAAATGTCTATACTTGGCTCGACAGCACCGGATCCGGTGCGACGATGGATGGTGATGAGGCGTTGGTATTGGTTGGGTGTGGCAGTGGTGAGTTCGGCGTCGGGTGCGGTGGCAGGGCCGGAGATTCTGGCCCAGAGCGGAGATATGCAGGTGAGGGCGGGAGGATATTTCACGGCCTATGTTAAGAGTGCGGGCGATGGGCTGGCGCACCGGTGGATGAAGAACGGCACCACCGTGCCCGCTGCCAACGGCGACACGCTGGTGGTGGCGGCCGGCGCGGGCAGCGCCGGCAGCTATCAGGTGGCGGTTTCCAACTCCGGTGGCGAGACCCTCAGTGAGCCGATGGTTTTGACGGTCATTGTCGCGCCGCCGGTGGGGGTGGCGGCAGGCGGGCGGGGAATCGTCTCGGTGCCGGACCGCTTGGCCTACTATGACCTTGCCCTGCCGACCAACTACGCGTCCGGCGAGGCCTTTCCGGTGCTTTTTACGTTTGCGGCCGGTGGCGGGGGAATGGTGGGCCATTTCCGCACGGTGGCCGAGCAGAAGAAATGGATCGTCATCGGCGTCAACCAGAGTCAAAACGGCCAAGGGAGCCTGAGTAAGATCCACTTCACCCGCGCAGTCATCGAGCACGCCCTGGCGAATCTGAAGATCGATCCGAACCGGATATTTGTGGCGGGGTTTTCCGGCGGGGGGTGGACGAGTTTTGATGCGGCCAGGCAGAACGCGCCGCTGGTGGCAGGGACGTTTTCCATGGGTGGCTGGCTGGGGTATCAATACCCGAGGTCGCCGTCACTCAACGACCGCGATATGTTACTTTCCGGGCTGCTGGTAGCCAGGGCCAACGGGGACGCCGATACTAACGCAAACTACTTCCTGGTTCCTGACCGGCAATGGATGAGTTTCTTTTTGCAAGCGGACGATATCAAGGACTGGAGCTTCAGCGGCGGCCATGCGGCTGCACCCGCGGCGGTGCAGCGGGAGGTTTTCGACTGGTTCACCGGCCGGATTACGGCATCGACCAGCGAGCAGCGCGATCTAGCCAAGCGCCAGGAATCGTTGTGGAAGGCGCGGGTCACCGCTGGAGACGGGCTGAGGGTCTACGAGGAGATCGGCATGGCGGCCTTTGACTCGCCGCGGACGCCGCTGGCTCTGGCGGCTTGGTGGACGCTGGATTTTTTGTACCGGCATCCGTCGCTGTTCCTGAGGAAAACTCCCTCGGTGTTTGCTGGCTACCCGCGGCGCAACTTCTTCCAGCGGTATTTGGTTTTGAACATGTTCGCTTACCTTCAGGATCGCGATCCGGCGCGCCAGCTGTCGGGGACGGCCGCCGCGCATCCGTTTGGAACATCATTGAAGACGACCTTTCAGGACAACTATTGGGACGAGGCGCACAGCATTTTCCGTCATCCTCCCCGCTCCGCCTTTGACGCTTACGTGCTGGACAACGCCCTCTATGAGCGTCCGGAGCTGCCCTTGCTGGGCGACTGGGACGGCGATGGGCGCGACAATTTTCGGGAGTTTGTGCTCGGTTCCGATCCGCTGTTGGCCGACGCCCCGGCCTCGGCGGATCTGCGGGTGGTGAATGGGGAGGTCTTCGCTGCGGCTCCCAGTGCGCAGACCGGCGCGCTAATGGGCTTGGTGCCGATGGTGACGGATCATCCCGCCGGGCAGTGGGTGGCAGCGGTCGGTGGCGAGTGGCTCCAAGCGCGGGCCGGCCGTGACCCGCGGGTGAACTTTGGAATCGGCACGACGGCGGGCTTTCCCCGGCGCTTTGTCCGGTTTGAGCCGTCGTTTCGGACCTCGATGTGGAACGACGCCAATGGGGATGGAATTCCTTACCAGCACGTTGACCCGGAATACCAGTGGCCGGGCAATGGCACCTGGGGCGACCTGGCCAATCTCCCCGATCTGCGTCAGACCACGGAGATGCCGGGGGGAGTTCCCCTCTACCGACGCTACTTGACCGCCGCGGAGATCGGCCATGTCAGCGGCCTCGGATCGTCGTTGCGCTATCATCCGGCGCTGGCGGGCTATCGCGGCTATCTGGTGCATGAGGTGTGGATGAACGTTCCCGCAAGCTCCCTTGCGGGGGCCGCGGCGGTGATCGCCGGCCGTGCTCCGAATGACCTGCGGTTGATCACCACCACCCAGGCTCCTTGGTTCAACGGAGGCGGCAGCCGACTCATCGGCGATAACTACTTAGAGCGCACCCGCGGCTACGTCGTTCCCACAGTGACGGGGACTTATGTTTTTTCCATCGCCGCGGCCGACCAGGGCGAACTCTGGCTCTCCAGCGACGAGGATCCCGCCAAGGCGGTGCTGGTGGCGCAGGTGGCGTCAGCTTCCGGATTCCAGAACTACACCCAAACGCCGCCCCAAACATCCGCCGCCATTCAATTGATTGCGGGACAGTCGTATTACCTCGAGATCCTGCACCAGCAGGGCACTGGCGCGGACCATTGCAGCGTGGCATGGATCCGGCCCGGAACCTCGGCGCGGCTGTTGATTCCCTCCGCCAACCTGCGCTGCCTGCCGGCGCATCTCGTCGAATAGCGCGCCCGGGGTGGCATTGACTGACGGGGGCGGGCACGGTGGTTAGGTTCCCTGATGATCTAGATTGTCCCTGTGCAGGCGGATTTGGCTTGGCTTGGTCTTGCTCCGGGAGTGGTTCTTGCAGCGACCACTTGTTGATACCACATGTCTGACCTGGAGCTTCCGATTCGCGCCGCCACCCAGACGGCGATTGGCCATGGAGTGACGCCGGACCGCTGCGAGGTTTTGCAGGATGGCAGCACGCTGGTTGTGCGGCTTAGCGAAACCTTGGTAGCCCGGGTGGTGACTGACCGCGACGGGCCGCGCCAGGGCAGCGGGTGGTTTGCGCGCGAAACGGCCGTTGCGCAGTATCTTGCCAGCCGGGCGGCTCCGGTGATTCCCATGCATCCGGAACTGCCACCCGGGCCGCATGAGCATCTGGGCTTCACGCTCAATTTTTGGGAGTTTGTCAGGGCCGTGGCGGAGCCCGCCGAGCCTGCCATGGTGGGTGCCACGCTGTATCGCTGCCACGAGATCTTAAGCGGCTTTCCCCAGCCGCTCCCCGAGTTGGGGATCCTCACGGAGACGCTTTCATTGTTGGAAGAGCTGGAGCACCGTGGTCTTGTGTCGGTGTCCACGGGGCGCTTGCTGCGCGACCACCTGGTGGTCTCCCTCGAGGTGCTTGGCAGTTTTCCGAGCCAGCCGCTGCATGGCGACGCTCACGCTGGTAACTTGTTGAATACCACCCGTGGCGTGTTGTGGACCGATTGGGAAGACACGTTCGTTGGGCCGGTCGAGTGGGACTTGGCGTCGATCATTTGGAATGCGCGGATTCTTGATGAGGACCACCGGACAGCGGACGGAATCCTCGCAGCCTACTGCCAGGCCGGTGGGCGGGTGGATCCCGCCGCGCTGCAGCAAGGTTTGGTTGCCCGCGCCGCGGTGATGAGCGCTTGGTATCCCGTGCTTTACCCCAACCCGGATGCCGACCGGCAGCGCAAGCTGCAAATGCGTCTGGAGTGGCTTCAGCACCAGGCTGGAAGCTGAGCGGGGCTCGTCGCCGCGCCGGGCGGGATCGCCGACACCCGCCCGATGAGCAACTCCGCCAAGGGGAGCCGGGCAGGTGTCGGCGAAATCTGGCAGAGAGAGATCGGCGAAAAGCACCGGCTCAATTGCCGGCCCGGCCGTGGGCAATCGTCGAAATCAATCCAGCGATGTCCAAGAACAGCTATCATGTGGGGGGGCGGGAGGATGGGTCGCCCCAGAGCAGCGGCTGAGGGCGATGCTCCCGCTTCTATCAGGTGGGAATTGTTCACCGTTGTTCCCAGGTTATTCACTTCAAGCGGGCGTTTGACATGCCGTGGCGCTTGGCTGGAGACAAGGAGCCGCGACTTCAAAGGACTGAACAGACGCCAAGACGCGACGCACGAGTGCCCGGAATAGCCTGCTTTCAGGTGGAGAGCCCCACCGCATGGTTACTCTTCTCCTTTCGGTGAAAACCTCATTTTGCAATTAACGGGGAAATCCGCCCTCAAGGAGCGGCGATCTCTGAATCGCCCGGCTCTGGGAGGACAATGAAAGGCGGATTCCTCCTACCATTGGCTCTCTCAGGCACTGGCGGATCGGAGTCCGCCACTCTGCCTTTTGCAATTTTCGGTTAAATCTTCCAAGGAAGTTCCTGCGGCTGTGTCTGAATGGATGACAGGCGATGAAATTCTCCACATCAACTTATGGAACCCTTGGCACCTAACGCAGCGATCGCAACGCGCAGAGGTGTGGCCGCGGCGGCGCCGGCGGCGGAGGTGCCCGGGACGGCGCCGATGAGCCTGGCGGAGTTGTTTGCGGCGGAGGAGAGCGGGTTGTTGCGGTTTGCCTATGGGTTTGTGGCGCGGCGCGAGGTGGCCGAGGAGCTCGTGCAGGAGGCCTTCATGCGCCTGCACCAACACTGGGCGGAAGTGGAAAATCCGCGGGCGTGGTTGTTCCGCAGCGTGCGCAACCTGGCCCTCAACCACATCCGCGACCACTCCCGCGAGCGCGTGCTGCCCGACGGCGAGATTGATTCCGAGGCCGCGGTGCCTGCCGAGATGCTCGGGCGGCTCGAAGCGATCGGGATGATGCGCCTGCTGCTGGCCGAGATGCCCGACGAGGACCGCGCCCTGCTTGAGCTGAAATACCACCAGGATCTTAAATACAACGAAATCAGCGTCCGCACCGGCCTCAGCGTCGGCAACGTCGGCTACAAACTCCACCACCTGCTCAAGGGCATGGGTGACGCCCTGCGGCGCGCCGGCATCGATGGCAGCCGTGGATAAACCACCTTTTTTCCGCCCCATTTTTTAAATTTCCCCACCAAGGAGCCACCCATGAACGGCGAAAACAATCACACCGGCCCCGAGCCATGGAGCGATCCCGCGCACGAAGCGCGCGTCGTTGCCTGGGTGCTCGGCGAAGCCTCCGATTTTGAGATCGCGGACCTGCAACGCCTGCTCGCGGAAAATCCCGAGCTGGCCGCCTTCAAGCGCCGCATCGAAGCGGTCCACGGCCTGCTCGGCGAGGCCACCAAGCCGGATGCCGAGCCGTGGTCGATGGCCAGCGAACGCCGTGCCGCGCTTACTGCCGTCATTGGTTCCGCCCCCGTCGCTGCCCCGGCCCGCACTTCGGTCGCCACCCGCCGGGCGGCGCGCAACATGATCTTCATGGTCGCCGCCTGCGTCGCGGGCACCATGGTGGTGGTTAAACTTGTCGGTCCTCAAGACTCCGTGAGGACAACCCTCGCAGAATACAGCGAAGACCTAACAATCCAGGTGCCTTCCTCCCGCGAGGGCGACGGCAATCCACCTTTGATGATGAAAGGATTGCGCAGCGGCGACTCCAGCATCGTGGCCAGGGACATCGATGGGATCAGGGGGGAGGCCATCGCTCCCGCTGCCGCGGCCAAACCTGCGGCGCGGTCATCGGCCATGGCGGCGGTCGTCGCCTCCGCCACGGCCCAGCCCATGAGCATTCCCATACCGGACGATGTTACTGCGGCGTCCGGGGACTTCGGCGACACCGCGGATTTCGGCGACGGCTGGGGTGGCGCAGCGCCTAGGGCGAAGGGGAAGGCGATAAATGCGCAAGAGCAAGGCCCCTCGGACCGTCGACGGTCTGAGGCGGCAGATGGTCGCTATGTCGAATTAGCCGAGGCCGCGCCTACCCTTGAGTTTGAGGGTTCTGTTAGCTACGGCAGTCCAATCCAAGCTGGGGCGGCGCGGGGGTCCATCCAGATGCCCACTTTCCCCACCCCAACAGAAGGTGCACGCTATGGCAATGATGCCGAAAAGGCGGGCGGCGGTGGCCCGGTTGATCCTTTCGCTAGCCCCCCTGCGGTGGCTGGAAAGCAGCCTGCTGCGGAGGACGGGGGCCAGAACGGCGCCGCGGATATGGCCGGGCAGGTCGGGTTTGGCTACTCCGAGGAGGGTAAAAGCGTTTTCGACGATCCGCCGGTAAGCTTATCGCTGGATGCGGCCGCCGCCAAAGACAATGCGCAAGGTCTTGTCAGGGCCAAGGGTTTAGAGGACCTCGGGAGATACGATGAATCCAAGCGCGAAGCGGAGAACGTCCTCCGCAGTGACCCTAACAACCAAGAGGCGCGCAAACAGCTTGAGAGCATCGCGGCGAAAAAATCCGATTACTACTACGACCATACCCGCGCCGAGCGGCTCATGGAAGTAGATAGGATCTGGGAGTTGGCAGCGCCAGAGGATGGCCAGAAGGGGCGCGAACTGGCTGATGCCGGCGAGGGCGAGACTTCAGTGCCTTCGCTGGGTGACATCCCATTGATCGGCAACCTTTTCAAAAACGATGGCAGGGATGAGGATTTGCCTGCCCCCGCGGAAGCGACGGCCAAGCCGGTCGAGCGTCCCGCCGTCCTGCTGCAGGAAATCGTCGCCGCCCAGGAGCCGGTCTCGACTTTTTCGCTCAATGTCAGCGACGCGTCGTTCCAACTGGCCGCCGCGGCGGTGGCCCGCGGCGAGCGGCCCGAGCCGGAGAGCGTGCGCGTCGAGGAGTTCTACAATGCATTTGATTACGGCGATCCGGCACCCGCGCCGGGCGACAAGGTGGCCATCAGCGTCGAACAGTCCGCCCATCCGTTTGCCCAACAGCGCAACCTGGTCCGCGTGGCGATGAAGACCGCCAGCGTGGGCCGTGCCGGTGGTCAGCCGCTGCGCCTCACCGTGTTAGTCGACACCTCCGGCTCGATGGAGCGCGAAGACCGCGCCGCCACCGTGCAGCGCGCATTCGCCAGCCTGGCAAAGTTGCTAGGACCTAACGATGTGGTCAGCGTTGTTGGATTTGCCCGCCAGCCGCGGCTGTTAGCCGACCGGGTGTCCGGCGACAAGGCCGGCGGCCTGGCCGACGTGGTCAAGCGCACCCCTGCGGAAGGCGGCACCAACCTTGAGGAGGCCCTCAAGCTGGCTGGTCAGCTCGCAACGCGCCAGTTCACCGCCAAGGCCCAGAACCGCATCGTGCTCATCACCGACGGAGCCGCCAACCTCGGCGACGCGGTGCCCGAGCAGCTGGCCGGTCTCATCACCGAGTTCCGCCAGCGCGGGATCGCGTTTGACGCCTGCGGTGTTGGCTCCGCCAAGACCGGCGACGAAATGTTGGAGTCGCTGGCCCGCCGCGGCGATGGTCGCTACTATCACTTGGCCCGCGCCGAGGATGCCGACGCCGGTTTTGCCCAAAAGTTGGCCGGTGCCTTCCGCCCGGCAGCGGAGAACGTCAAGGTTCAGGTCCACTTCAACCCGGAGCGCGTCGGACGCTATCGCCTTATCGGCTTTGAAAAACACCGCCTCGCCGAAGCGGACTTCCGCAACGACAAGGTGGATGCCGCCGAACTCGCCGCCGACGAGGCCGGCGTCGCCCTCTACGAGGTTGAAGTCCTGCCGCAGGGCAAGGGCGAGATCGGCGCCGTGGCAGTTAGATTCCGCGACTCCGCCAGCGGCCAGATGGTCGAGCGCTCCCAGGCGCTGCGCTTTGATCCCGCTGCTCCAGGCTTTGACCAGGCGCCCGCCTCGCTGCAGTTGGCCGGCACCGCGGCCATGGTCGGTGAGCTTCTGCGCGGCGGGGCCCCTGCGGCCCGCGTGGATCTGTCCACTCTTGCCCCGGTAGCCAATGCGCTGCGCGGCACCTTCGCCAACGACGCGCGGGTCGCCACCTTGTTAGACATGCTCGCCCGCCTCGGCCACTAGCGCCCGGCGAACTCTTTACGCCCCGTTTACCCACCGCCCCCGAGGGGCGGATAGAAAGACCACGGCTATTATGCAAACTTACCTATCAGATACTAACACCCCCACCATCGTCCGCCTGCGGCGGTGGGTGGCCGTGCTGGCCGCCGTTCTGCTAGCCGCGCCGGCTGCGGTCGATGGCCAGGAGACGGCCGGGGAGGCGAGCGTGGCGGCCACGATTGGCGGCGAGGATGGCGGGAGCATCATTGTGCAAGCCAAGGGAGTGAAGCCGGAGGTGCCGGTGGTTTTCAGCGCGGCGGTGAGTGCCGAGGTGAAGCTTGGGGCGGGGGAGACCGTGGTGGAGAGCCGGGTTGAACTGCGCGTCAGCCAGGAGCGGGAGGCGACCGCCACCCTTGAGCTGCGCGGCGGCGGCGAGCTTGTCGAGGTGACCGGTGACGGGCTCAAGTCGTGGTCGCTGCGGCGGGTGGCCGGCGCGGCGGGCGAGACCCGCTGGCTGGATCTGCAGCTCAACGCGGCTGCGGAAAAAGGGCCGCGGGCAGTCTCGTTGATGGTGCGGGCACGCATGCTCAGTGAGCTGCCGGCCACGCTGGACCTGCCATTGTTAGCCAGCGGCCAGGCGTTTGGTTTCAGCCAGACGGTGGTGCTTGCGCCGGCGCCGGCAGTTGACTTCGCGGTGCTCGCCGCGGATGGCTTTGTGCCGTTTGACGCCAAGGGGGCGGTGCGCGCCGAGCGCTTCCTCACCACCAAGGTGGGCGACCTCAGGGTCCAGTTGTCGCGGCGCGGCGCGGTGCCTTCACCCATCGAGCTGCGCGGCGCACGCCTCGAGGGCACGTTTGACCCGGCCACCGAGAGCATCGCATTCACTCTAACTGCCACCGTGGCGGTGCGCGACGCCGCGGCGCGGGTTGCCTTGTTGGATGGAGCGCTTGCCATGCGCCCGCCGGTCAGCGGCGACGGCTGGCACGTCGGCCTGGCCCGCGACGGCTCGGCCGCCTACGAGCTGATAGGTGCCAAGGTGGGCGAGTTTCCGCTGAAGCTGGAGTTTGTCGCTGCAGTGAGGCGTGACGGCGACTGGCGGCGCACGGATTTCCGCCTGCCGTTAGGCACGGTGGTGCCGGTGTTCATTGATGGCCTGGGCGCGGAGGTGGATTTTGACCGCAGCGCGGCGGTGGTTCCCGAGCGTGGCGAAACCGCCTGGAGCGGGTTCCTGCCGGCGGCGGGCGAGGCGGCCATCGGCTGGCGCGCCACCCGCACCAAGGACGTCGGCGAATTGTATTTCACCACCGAGGAGCTTGGCGAAATCCGCGTCGGCGGCGGCCTGCTGCGCCAGACTTCCGACCTGCAATTCAAGGTCCTGCAAGGCTCACTGAGCCAGGTGAGCCTGTTGGTCGAGGGCACCGGGGAAATCCTCGGCGTCGAGGGCGAAAATGTCCTGAGCTGGCAGGAGGAGGCCACCAACCTGCGCCGCATCTCCGTGCGCCTGAGCCGGCCAATCGAAGCGACCGGCACGCTGCGGGTGCGCAGCCAGTCGCCGCTTGGCGGGTTTCCTGCTCAGGTTGCCCCGCTGCGTCTAACGCCCGAGGGCAGCATGCGCCACTCCGGCCACCTGCGGGTCGCCTCAGGCGGCGCGGTGCGCCTTGAGGTCACCGGCGCGGAAGGGATGATGCAGCTCGCGCCAAGCCAGTTTCCCGGCGCGGCCAAGGTCGATGGCCGACAGGTTTTTGTCTATCGCTTCCCGTCGGCGAGCTATCAGTTGGGACTCACCGCGAACCGGATTCTCGCAGAAGTTGGAGTGACTCAGGTGCTGGTTTACGAGCTGGGCGAGAGCGACCGCTTGCTCACCGCGGAGGTTGAGTTGGACATCCGCGAGGCGCCGCTGCGCGAGTGGGAGATTGAGATTCCGGCCGACCACGCGGTGATTGCCGTTGAAGGTGCGGCGGTGGTCGACCATGCGCTGGGCGCGGAGGTCAGCGGCCGGCGCCTGCTCAAGGTGATGTTTCGCGACGCGATTGAAGGCCGCCAGTTGCTGCGCGTGCGCTTGGAAAAAAACTCCGCCGCCGTGGTCGGTGCCTGGAAGCTTGATGTGCCAAGCCATCCTGCGGCCAAGTCGGTGCGCGGCCACCTCGGCATCAGCAGCGCTCCCGGCTACCGGATCACCCCGGACACTGTCGAAGGCCTGGTCGAAGTGCCGCTGGCCTACTTCCCGCGCCAGATCCCCGGCCTCCAACAGGCGTGGCGGATCCGCGACGAGGCGTGGAGTGCCCAGGTGAAAGTCGAGGCGCTTGAGCGCAGCGTCCAGGCGGACGTCTTCCACCTCTACTCACTCAAGGAGGGCGCCGCCTACGCGAGTGTCCTGATCAACTACTTTGTTGTTGGCGCGCCCGCCACCGAGTGGCGCCTGGCGGTTCCGCCCGGCATCGGCAACATCGACATCGTTGGCCAGAGCGTGCGCCGCGACTGGCGCCGCGAGGGCGATGAAATCATCATCACCCTGCACCAGCCGGTGTTAGGCGCGTCAACCCTGCTGCTAACATTCGAGCAACCAATGAGCGCGCGCGGCGGAGTTCTGAATCCGGGCGAAGTGCGCCCGCTCAACGTACAAGCCGAGCGCGGGTTCATCCAGATTGTTAGCCCGACCCAGGTGCGCCACGACATCCGCCAGGCCACCGGCGGCCTGCTGAAGTTAGAGCCGATGGAGCTGCCCGCCGAGTTCCGCCTGATGGCCACCGCGCCGTCGCTGGCGGCCTATCAATACACGGCGCGCCCGTTTGATCTAAAGGTCGGCGTGGCCTCGTATGACCCGGCGGGCACGGTTGCCCAGGTGGTTGATTTCGCCCGGCTTTCGAGCCACATCTCGGGTGCCGGCCAAGTGGTCACCCAGGCGCGGTATTTTGTGAAGACGCGCGGCCAGAAGTCGCTGCGTCTCACCTTGCCTGAGAAGGTTACCCTGTGGGAGGCGCGGGTGGATGGTGCCGCGGTCACCGCGCGCACGGACGCCGCGCAAACCGTCATTCCGCTGCCGGCCAAAAACGATCCCAATGAAACCGTGGAAGTGGCTTTGCGCTTCGGGCGCAATTCGGCCAGCGCAACGACCGTGCTGCAGGCTCCGGTGTTGGAGGCCCCAGTGGCCATCGGCGAGTGGCTTGTCGCAGGCGACCGCGACCGCCAGCTCGTGCCGCGCGGCGGCAGCGCCATCCTATCAGCCCCGGCGCTCACCGAGACCGGTCTTGAGTGGCTGCGCAAGCATGCCCGCGAGGGGATGGTTCTGCTTGTGCTGTTAGCCGCGGCGCTTGGCCTGCGCCGCGCCAACTCCGGCGGCTTGGTCAGCGCGGCAGGCGTGGTCCTTTCCATTGTGGTGGTAGTTGGTTGCGGCCTGCTGGCCCTGCGCGCCATTGACGAGCGCAGCGTCAACCAGGGGACGCTGGTCTATGCCGCTCCGGTGCTTGAGGAGGGCGCCGCGGTGACCATCAAGGTGGGCAATGTCGGCACGCTGCGCGCCATGCTCTCGCTGCCAGGCGTGGCGGTTGGATTGTTGGGCGCGGCGCTGGTTGTTGGCGCGCGCATCGGCAAGGTCCGTCCGCCACGGCTGGCGGGCGGGGCGGGGCTCGCCCTTGTTGGGATCGGGGTCTTGCTCCAACATTTTGGCGCGGTGCCGTTTTTCCTGCTGGTCGCGGGGCTTGTGCTGCTAACAACCGTAGTGCCGGAGATCCGCGAGCGGCGGCGCAAAGCGCGGGCCCGCTGGGCGGCGGCCGCCCCAAGCGCTAAAGCCGCGGCCACCGCGGGGGGCGCGGCATTGCTGCTTCTGCTGACGCTTGGTGCGACGCCCGCCCGGGCCGATGGCCGCCCAGCCACGGCGGGGCCCGCGGCCCAGTCTTCGATCCAGCATTGGGAGATCCGCGAGAACCGGGTGTTTGCCCGGATGGATGTGCGCCTCCGCGCTAACATCGGCGAGGCGTTCGAGCTCCTCCGCGCTCCTGCTGTGCTCACCGGATTCACCGGCGATGGATTGCGCGTCATCAAGGACCCTGAGAGCGGGCGCTACCTGTTAGCTGCCGACGCGGCCGGCGAGCTTGTTGGCCATGCAACTTTCGAAATGCCCTTGGGTGATCTTTCTGCCGGCATCGCCCTGCCCACCGGGCCTGCCGCGGTGCGCGAGCTGACGGTGAAGTGGGACCAGGGCGGATGGGAGTTTGTCTCGCCCCAGGCGGTGCAGATACGGCCTGCCGAGGCGGCAGAGAGCAGCGGTGCGACGCTGATGCTTAGCCCTGGTGACGGGGGTCTGCTCCAGGCCCGCCCGAAGAAGCGCAATGCCAGCGTCGAGGAGGCGCGCTACTTCATTGAATCCAGCCACGCCTATGCGCCCGCGCCGGGAGTGGTTAGCGGCCGCCACCGGTTCACCGTGCGTCCCGCTCGCGGCGAGGTGCGCAGCCTGCAGCTCAGTGTTCCGCAGGGATTCACGGTGGGCGAAGTGGGCAATGGACCGGTCGGCCGCTGGCGCTTTGATCCGCAGACCCAGGTGCTAACGGTCCCTATCGAGCCCGCCCAAACCGGCCTGTTCTCCTTTGAGGTCATCACCCAACGCGGCATGGACACGGTTCCCGCCGACCTGGTGTTGGAGCCGCTGCGGGTGGCCGGAGCGGCCGGCGAGGTCGGCTCGCTGGCCCTGGCCTTTGGTGGCGACGCGCAGGCGGAGTTGGTCACCCCGGCGGGTCTAACACCGCTGAACGTGGCGGATTTTGACGGCCCGCTGCCGGTTGCCGGCGAACTGGTGGTCCACCGGGTGTTTCGTTTTGGCGGCGAGAAGGCGAGCTTGGCAGTGCGGGTCGGCGAGGTGGCGCCCGAGGTGCGGGTGTCGAGCCGCCAGCGGATCTCGCTGGGCGACGACCGGTTAGTGTTAGCCGCGGACCTTGACGTGGCGATCACCCGCTCGGGCTTGTTCCGGTTGAGCTTTGAACTGCCGGAAACCCTTGAGGTGGAAGCGCTCAGCGGGCCGGCGCTGAGCCACTGGACGGAGTCGGAAATCGGGGCCAAACGGGTCATCACCCTGCACCTCAATGGGCGCACGCTCGGTGAGCAGAAGTTCACCCTGACCCTGGCCGGTCCCGCACCGGTTGCCGCCAAGGGCTGGCAGGTGCCGCGGGTGGCCCTGCGCGAGGCGACCCGCCAGACCGGCACGCTGCTGTTAGCTCCCGAGCGCGGGCTGCAGCTCACCGTGGCCGAGCGTGAGCATGTCTCCCAGAGCGATCCGCGCGAGCTTGGCGAGCAAAGCCCTGGCGTGCTGGCCTTCCGGTTGCTGCAGGCCGGCTGGCGCCTGAGCCTGGACATCGACGCGCTTGACCCATGGATCACCGCGGAAGTTCTCCATGAATTGCGCCTGCGTGAAGGCCAAACGCTCACCCGCATCGGCATCCAGTACAAAATTGAAAACGCCCCGGTGCGCCGCTTGCGTCTGCGCCTGCCGGGGATTTCCCCGGACGAGGCCGCCACGGTTAGGGCAAGCGGCCCGCTTGTTGGAGACTTCGTGCGCATCGAGGGCGACCTGTGGGAGCTGCGCTTCCAGCGCGGCGTGAGCGGCGAGACGCTGGTCGAGATCGAATACCAGCGCCAGATCAAGCGCGGCACGGGAGGTGAGAAAATTTCCAACATCCAGTTGGAGGATGCGCGCCAGGTTGGCTACTTCGTGGCGGTGCGTGGCGCCGGCCGGTTGGAGATTTCCGCCGGGAATGTGCCGCGCGGCTGGCAGGCGGTTGACTGGACGACGGTGCCGCAGGAAGTGCGCGATCCGCGCGACCGCAGCGTGCCGGCCATCACCTATCGGGCCGCCGAACCGGAAGGACCGCTGGAGGTGGGCGTAGCGCGCCACGCGGCGGCCAACGCGCTCAAGCTGCGGGTGGCCAAGGCTGACTTCACCACCTTGTTTTCGCCTAACACCTCCGCGCTGACCGCGGTGGACCTTGAGATCGAGGTAACCGAGAAGAGCGCCCTGCGCGCCGGCCTGCCCGAGGGCGCGAAGCTCTTCAATGTGGTGGTCAACGGCGAGAACGCGGCGGTGGTGCGCGATGGCGACGGATGGTTGTTCTACGTGGCGCGCGAGGCGGATGGCAGCCCCGCCCGAGTGCGCCTGGTCTATCTGGCGCCACAGGGCAACACCTTGCGCGGCCCGAGCTTCAGTGTGCCGTTGGAGAATGTTACCTGGCGGGTGGTGGTGCCGGAAGGATCCACCCTGGCCAACTACAAGGGCGACCTTGAGCTGCGCGACGCACTCACCGGGGAGCCTGTTGGCCTTGACGAGTACATCCAACAGGCTGCGATGACCCGCAAGGTAACCGCGGCCTCCGCCGAGAAGTCGCTCCTCCAGGCCAACACGTGGTTGCGCCAGGGCGAGCAAAAGCGCGCCGAGGAAGTGCTCGGGCGGCTGTCGAAAAACCGCTCGCTTGACGAGGCGTCCAACGAGGACGCGCGCGTGCAACTGCGCGCCCTGAGGACCCAGCAGGCGGTGTTAGGGCTGAACACGCGCCGCCAGAAGCTCTATCTGGACAACCGCGGCGGCGACGATGGTGCCGCGCGCAACGAGGGGATTGAGTCGGCAGCCAACGCCAATCCACTGCTGCAGGGGCAGACGGACTATGCGCCTAACCAGGCTGAGGAAGCCAGCCGCGGGAACTCGATGGAGGAGAACTCCGCGTTGAGCGGGATCGCGGCCCGGCTGGTGGATCAACAGTTAGCCGCCGAGCCGGCTCCAGCCGGCATCGAGGTGGCCCTGCTTGAGCGTGGCACGGTGTACACCTTCACGCGCAGCATGCAGGTGGACGGAGCGCGTCCGCTGAAGCTGACGCTGGAGGTTGACCACGGCACGCGGGCGGGGCTCGGGTTTGGCTTGCTGATTACTTCGTTGCTCGCGGGGCTGGTCTTATTGGCTCGTCGCCCGGTTCAATAGGGGGGCGTTGGCGGGCGTTGCGCATTTGTCCACCGCGCCCCACCACCGCCCGGAACCGTGAGTGATGAAACTCCTACGCTTCAAAAAATGGCGCCGCGCGAGCCATGGGGGGCGATCCGGCTTGGTCGCGGGCTGGGAGTTATTTGGCTGCGGGTTACTTTTTCGCTCGCGGGGCTGGTTTTTTGGGCTCGTCGCTAAGCGGCATGGTCTCCTCGGTGGCGGCGCGATCGGATTGGGCAAGCGAGTCGATGGCGGCAATCCAGTCCGACATCGGGTCGCCCGGGAGTCCGTGGCGGTTGCGGTGGAGGTAGTTGAGGTAGGCCATCTCCTGGACGGTCTGGAGCGACGGCGGGTTGGAGGTTTTCGGGGTCGCTTTGAGCTTGGTCGGCACCGACTTGCTGGGGGCGGTCGGCGCGGAGGGCTTGGCCGGGGCACCCGCGACCTTTTTGGTGGCGAGTTTTTCGACCGCCTTTTTGGCGGCGGCTTTGACCGCCTTTTTGGCCGGCGCCTCCGGGGCTGCTGGCTCGCTTGGAGTGGCGGCTTTTTTGGCGGCGGGTTGGGTGGCTTTTTTTGCGGTCGCTTTTTTTGCTGGCATAGGAAGAGGGGTCAGGATGCAGGGTGATTAAAAACCCGGCTGCTAGCCGGGGCAAGAACCAACCCGCGGGCGGGGGTGAAGGGCCTGGCTGTAAAGTTAGATCGGGTTCCGGGTCCGGCAATTGGTGATCCTGTCCGATTGCCAAAGGGCACCGAGTGGGTATAGTCAGAGCGTGGCAGGCGACTATTCATGGCGGGAGATGCGCGGCGGCTCGTCGTTCAGGCTTCCTGGGCCTGAGCATCTTGGCGGCTGGGTCGGGCTGGCGCTGATGGTGGCGCTGGTGCTCCATGTGGTGCTATTTTTCGCCCTCGGGCAGATCCGGGTGGTGCTCGGACTGGCGCCGGATCCTGATGTGGCTCCGAAGATCATCATGGATCGGGTTGAAATCACGCCGCCGCCATTCGACCAGGCGCCGGAGGAAACACCCATGGAAGCTCCGCCGAAGGATTCCTCCGCCTTGCTGGATGAGATCGACTTGCTGGATATCATGCCCAAGGACACCGAGCTGGACATCCGCCCGGATGTGGTCAACCCGGAAATCGCCCTGCGCATGCAGGTCCCCGCATTGGACGGCGCGTTGCTTGGCGAGATGCTCAAGCCTGTGCCCGGGCCGATGGTGGCGGCGGAAATCGAGAACCTCGGACGCATGGAGGAAACCCTCACCCCCAGCGCGGGCCAGGTCATCGTCGACCCCGGCGAGGCGCGCGCTGACTTGTTGGACCCGGATGAGTTCAACGAACAGTTAATGAAAAAGGGCGCCGAGGGGGCCGGCAAAAATGGCGTCATGGAGGGATACACCAGCCTGGATGACATGTTGAACCTGCCCGGCAACGCTCTAACAAACACGACGGGCATGATCGGCAGCGACCTGTTGTTTGACTACAACAGCCCGGTGCTGCGCGAGAGCGCGAGGGTGAGCATGCTGAAGGTCGCACGGTTGTTAGACCTTAACCCGGAGTTGTTTTGCATCATTGACGGGCACACGGACATGTTTGGAGGGGAGGAGTTCAACGTTGAGTTGTCGCGCAAGCGAGCGGAGGCGGTGCGGGACTATCTGATGGGTCCGCTGAGGCTATCGACCGCGCGCATCATCGTGCGAGGACGCGGCAAGGCTGAGCCACTGGTGAAAAGCGGCAGTGTTGAGGCCCAAGCGCTGAACCGGCGCGTGGAGATCAAGATGCGGAGCCAGCCACCAAGCGATGAGCCTTTGCTGGTCAAGCCGCGCCGTCAGCCAACGGCCGCCGACCTGGGGCCGGTGGCCAAACCGGTTCTTGGGGTGCCAGCGCCGGTGACACCCAGGGAGTTTCCCCCGGTCGTCGAGCCGCTCCCGCCACGGGCGATGCCAATTGAGGAGGCCGTTCCCGCGCGTGCGCTGCCGGTGGAAGCCCCCCCTGCGCGGGCATTGCCGGTAGAGGAATCGCCAGCACCACCACCGCGGGCTCAAAGGGTTGAAGAGGACGCTCCAGCGCGGGCGGTGCCCGTCGATGAGGAAGGACCCGCGCGGGCGGTGCCCGTCGAGGATGATGAGCCTGGCGCGGCGCGCGCCCTGCCGGTTGGCGAAGACGAGCCGTGAAGGTCCAACTTGCCAGTGGTGGGACAGTGGGGAGCTTGCCGGCGGTGGCGCAGGCCCAATACCTGTTAGCCTTTGATTTTGACGACACGCTCCACCACCGGCATGACCAGCCGAGTGTGGGTTTGGATTTTTTCGCGGCGGTGCGGCGCTTGCGCGAAGAGAAGGCAGCCGTCTGGGGGATCAACACCGGGCGTTCGCTGGAGTATCTGGTCGAAGGGCTGCTAGAGACGGAGGCCCGGTTTTTACCCGATTTTGTGATAGCCCGCGAGCGGGAGATCTGGGTGCCGGACGACGCGGGCGGTTGGGATTCGTTGGGTGACTGGAACGCGCGCTGTGAGCTTGATCATGGGATTGTGTTTGAGCAATCGCGGGAGTTTCTGCTTGAGATGCGGGGCTTCGTGGAAAGCCAGACAAGCGCGCGTTGGATCGAGCAGGTTGGCGATCCGGCCGGGGTGATTGCCAGCGAGGTGAGCGAGATTGAGGCAATCTGTGCGCACATGGAGATCCACGGCCACCGCGAGCCGGACCTTGCCTACCAGCGCAACACAATCTATCTGCGGTTCTGCCACCGCGACTACCACAAGGGGTCGGCCTTGCTAGAGGTGGCGCGCACCCTGCAGTTAGGTCCGGAACGCACCTTTGCCATGGGCGATGGCCACAACGACATGGGCATGCTGTGCCGCAGCGTGGCCGGCATGATCGCCTGCCCGGCCAATGCGATTCCGGAAATCCGCCAGCGCGTGGCATCCCAGGGCGGCTATGTTGCCAGCGCCAGCCACAGCCGCGGTGCGGTTGAGGCGCTGGCATGGGCGTTTGGCGAGCGGGCTGCTTCTGCGCCGCAGCCAACCACGGGTGGCTGAGGACGATGGGCAAAATGCTCGACCTTGCTTCAAAGATGTGAGCGCAAAAACTGCTCGCGAGCCCACGGCTTGGCGCGGCCGCAGGGCGCGTCCGTGGACTGCTGGAGCAAAGCTCTGGCTCGCTCCATGGACGGCTCCTTCGGATGCCGCGATCCGCCAGCGTGACCTGAATTGAAGGGTCACGGAGCGGTTTGTTGTGCGCTGTTTTTGACCTTGGGCCAATCGATGAACACGGCAATAGATCCGAATCGTCTCAGGGAAAGGATGTGTACCATGACGAAGCCCATGCCCATGGCGCTGATGGTCTGCGGGATGAGCTTCAGCGGTGAGGTCAGGTTCGAAAAATAGCTGTGTGTGAAGAAAAGCACCAAAAGTACAGCAACATGGATCAGAATCAGACGCCTACGCTTCCCGGGGTCATTCTGGCTCAGGAGTGCTTTGGCGATTTTCGCTTTGATGTGATCGTTGGGTTCCATTGTTGGGCTGCTTTATTGATGGGAGGACGAGCCGTAGACAATCTCCAAGCCTAGTCCCTGCCTGACCAGGGCGTCGATGATTTCGAGGGGGAGAGAAATGCGAGTCTCGTTTGAGGCGATCAATTTGATGGTGAATGTATAGCCGTTTCGAGTTAAGAATCGGCGCCCGTCCCCCTTGCGTGCAAGCACAGTGCACCAATGGACCAATTGCTGCTCCGCACTCTTTGTGCCGACGCCAGGGCCGACCGGCAATCGCCACCCACCGGAATCGGCCTCCCCCTTGAGTTGGAGGTGCTTTGCGATCATGGATGAGTCAAGGGTTTCAGATCGTATGTGGAGTTCGGTCAGCATCAATTATTTCGGCTCTCCGGGATTTTTAGTGGGTAATGTGGGCCACAGGCCAACCGTGGACTGCTGTAGCGACCACCAATGCAGAGGCAAGCCATGCCGTGCCATGGGGGGTGTAAAGATTTGTCTGTAAAAGCTCGCACGAGGCATTGGTCCGCCGCACTGGCAGCCGATGGAGCGTAGCGGAATCGGCTGCCAGTGCGGCGGCGCGCCGAACTCCCCCCCCCTCCACTGGGGTTGTAGGCGTCCGTCCAAGACCAGACACTGAAGGTGCTAACCAAAAACAGCACCAGCCATGGACGAACACAAAAAGACTACTCACCAAGATCCACTCATCAATCTCCTTTTC
>Ga0136639_10000094_pt1 | contig 25456 bp, 18 predicted proteins | sample AntDrymUQ8592106_2_FD_113739 | JGI IMG/M metagenome (GOLD analysis project Ga0136639, IMG submission 113739) | Polar desert sand microbial communities from Dry Valleys, Antarctica - metaG UQ859 (21.06) | ecosystem: Environmental > Terrestrial > Soil > Desert | place: Antarctica: Dry Valley...
CGGCGTTCTCGCTGCGGTCGCCCTGCGCGGCGGCGTCCTGCACCTCCACCACCACGCGCGGCCGCTCGACGCGCGCGAGCCACGTCGACTCGTCCACGAAGCGCTGGTAGCCCGCCGGGCCGCCGTAGGGCTCGTGGACGGCCGACCACAGCACGCCGTCGTAGCCCCAGTTGTGGGTGCCGTTGACGGCGTTGACGGGCATCACCTCGACGAGGTCGACCCCGATCGAGCGCAGGTGGTCGAGCTTGCCGACGGCGGCGTCGAAGGTGCCCTCGGGGGTGAACGTGCCGATGTGGAGCTCGTAGATCACCGAGCCGGCCAGCTGCCGGCCCGTCCAGGCGTCGTCGGTCCAGGTGAAGGACGACGGGTCATAGGTGCGCGAGCGCTCGTGCACCCCGGCAGGCTGGCGTCGCGAGCGGGGGTCAGGACGCGGGGTCTCGTCGTCGTCGAGCAGGTAGCCGTAGTCGACGTCGCCCCCGGGCGTCGGCTCGGCCGGGGTCCACCAGCCACCCTCGCCCGGGGTCATCTCCACGACCTCGCCGGCGACGGCCAGCCGGACCCTCGAGGGGCGCGGGGCCCAGACATCGAAGCGGCTCACTGGTCCTCCTCCCTGACCAGCAGTGCCACGGGCAGGACCGCGAGCACCTCCCCCACGTCGGCGGTGTCGAGCACGCGATCGGTGAGCACGTCACGCCAGCGACCCGCTGGCAGCGCCAGCACCGTTTCGGCCCAGCCACCGCTGGACTCCAGTCCGAACGGGAGGCGTGTGACGACCGTGACGGCGCCGCCGCGGTCGAAGGCGAGCACGTGGCCGCCCAGCGGTCCGGTCGCCGGGACGGGCGCGTAGGAGCCGAACAGCTCAGGACGGTCGCGGCGCAGTCGCAAGGCACGCGAGGTCACGAGCAGCTTGTCCAGACCGACGGAGTCCAGCGCGGTGGACGGCGGCGGAGCCAGCGGGGATTCGTCCACACCGCTGAGCAGCTCGCGTCGCAGCTCGTAGTCGACAGGACGTCGGTTGTCGGGGTCGACCAGGCTCTGCTCCCAGAGCTCGCTGCCCTGGTAGACATCCGGCACGCCCGGCATCGTGATCGCGAGCAGCTTGGCCGACAGGGCGTTGACCCAGCCGGGACGCACGACGTGCGCGAGCAGCTCGTCGAGGACCTCGGCGACCGCCTCGGAGTCGAAGGCCGCATCGACGAGCCGGTGCACGGCCGACTCGTAGACCTTGTCGGGCGCGGTCCACGTGGTGCGGTCGCCCGCCTCGCGCATGGCCTTCTCCGCGTAGGCATGCAGTCGCACCCGCGAGGCCGGCCAGGCCCCCAGGACGGCCTGCCAGAGGAGGGAGGCGAAGCCGGGGTCGGGGGCGGGGGCGAGCTGGAGCAGGCGGGTCAGGGCGGCGCTCCACACCGACGGCATCTCGGCCAGGGCGGTGATGCGTGCCCGGACGTCCTCGCCCCGCTTGGTGTCGTGGGTGGACAGCGTCGTCATCGCGTCGGGCCAGACGGTCTGACGCTCCAGCATGTGCTCGTGCCACTGCTCGGCGCTCACCGAGAACACGCTGGGGTCACCGCCGACCTCGTTGAGCGAGGTCAGCCTCGACCACCGGTAGAACGCGGTGTCCTCGACGCCCTTGGCCATCACCATCCCGCTGGTCTGCTGGAAGCGTAGGGCGGCGTCCGCCTCGGCGTCCTTCAGGACCGGAGCGAGGGCGGCGAGCACGCCGGCGAGGTCGGCCCGGTGCGTGCGGGCGATGGTGAAGGCCCGATCGAGGTGGTGCTGTTCGTCGGGGAGGTAGGAGCGATAGACCGGGAAGCACGCCAGCAGCTCTGCCACGGCGTCCTCGAGCTCGTCGGCCTCGAGCGCCGCCCGGGTCGCGGCGGGCAGCTCACGCACGATCCTTCGGACCTCGGAGTTCAAGATGCCGTCGGCGATCGCGCGCTTGGTGTCGTGGATGAGCGTGGCCCAGTCGACCTCGTGACCACGCAGGTGCGTCTCGAGCTCATCGAGCGCCGTCTGGCCGGCGGGGTCCACCAGGACCCGCTCGACCAGGCCGAGCGCGTCGTAGCCGGTCGTGCCGGCCGTCGCCCAGGAGCGAGGCAGGTCCTCGCCCTCCTCGAGGATCTTCTCGACCAGGACGTAGGCACCCCCGGTGATCGCGGCGAGGTCGTCGAGGTAGCCACGCGGGTCGCGCAGCCCGTCGGGGTGGTCGACGCGCAGCCCGTCGACCAGACCCTCGTCGAACCAGCGGCGGATCTCGGCGTGGCTCTCGTCGAAGACCGCACGGTCCTCGACCCGGATCCCCGCCAGCGTGTTGACGGCGAAGAAGCGCCGGTAGTTGAGCTGGTCGTCGGCCGTGCGCCAGGAGACCAGCGCGTAGTGCTGCTCCTCGTGGCTGCTCGTCCCGGGCGCCAGCGGGAAGCGATGGTCGTGGTAGCGCACCTCACCGTCGCGCACCTCGATCGACCCCTCGTCACCGTCGCCGACGACAGGGATCCTGATGCGACCGTCACCGAAGTCCCAGTCGACGTCGAACGCCGCGGCGTGGCGCGACTCCCGGCCGTGGGTCAGCAGGTCCCACCACCAGGCGTTCTCGACCGGGGTGGCGACCCCGACGTGGTTGGGCACGATGTCGACGAGCACCCCCATGCCCAGGCGACGCGCCTCCGAGGAGAGGGCGGCGAGCCCGTCGGCGCCACCACGAGACGCATCGATCCCGTCGTGGGAGACCACGTCGTAGCCGTGGTCGCTGCCCGGCTCGGCGACCAGCAGCGGTGAGAGGTAGACCCAGTCGACGCCCAGGTCGTGCAGGTAGGGCAAGCGACGCGCGGCCTCGTGGAGGTCGAACGCTGCCGTGACCTGGAAGCGGTAGGTGTTGCGGGGAGCCCGAGCAGCCATTGCGCTAGGCCCGGTCGGCCTGGGCGGCCAGGGACGCGGCGACCGAGTGATCAGGCTCGGCCTCGGGGGCCGAGTGCTCACGCAGCACGATCAGGCTGCGGTGCTCGAGATCGAGCGTCGCTCCTGCCTCCAGCCGCTCCGTGTCGTCGACGCCTCCGGCCGTGTCGACCACGACATCCCACGCGACGGCGTACTCCTCCGGCGGCAACGTGATCTGCGCGGCGCCGTCGGCGTTGAAGTAGAGCAGGAAGTGATCGTCGGTGATCTCCTCACCACGGGCGTCCTTGCCGGCGATGCCGTGGCCGTTGAGGTACATCCCGATGGCCTGGTTGCCGCCGGCCCAGTCCTCGTCCTGCATGGGACGTCCGTCGAGGTGCAACCACACGATGTCGTTGAGACGGTCGCCCTCGCCCCCGGGGATCTCGGTGCGGACGCTGCCCCCGGTGAAGAAGCGCTTGCGGCGGAACGTCGGGTGGTCCATGCGCAGCTTGATGAGCGCGGCGGTGAACTCCACCAGCGGCTTGTCCGCGTCGTCCCAGTGCATCCAGGCGATCTCGGAGTCCTGCGCGTAGGTGTTGTTGTTCCCCTGCTGCGTGCGGCCCATCTCGTCGCCGTGAAGCAGCATCGGCACGCCCTGGCTCAGCAGCAGCGTCGCGAGGATGTTGCGCTGCTCGCGGGCGCGGAAGGAGCGGATCTCGGGGTCGTCGGTCGGGCCCTCGACACCGTGGTTCCACGAGCGGTTGTGGCTCTCGCCGTCGTTGCTGTCCTCCCCGTTGGCCTCGTTGTGCTTGTCGTTGTAGGACACGAGGTCGGCCAAGGTGAATCCGTCGTGGGCGGTGACGAAGTTGATGCTCGCCACCGGTCGACGACCGGAGTGCTCGTAGAGGTCGGCGGAACCGGCAAGACGCGAGGCGAACTCGCCCAGCGAGGGCTCGCCACGCCAGAAGTCGCGCACGACGTCGCGGTAGGCGCCGTTCCACTCGGTCCACTGCGGTGGGAAGCCACCCACCTGGTAGCCACCGGGACCGACGTCCCAGGGTTCGGCGATCAGCTTGACCTGGCTCACGACCGGGTCCTGCTGCACGAGCTCGAAGAAGGTGGCGAGGCGGTCGACGTCGTAGAACTCGCGCGCGAGCGCAGAGGCGAGATCGAAGCGGAAGCCGTCGACGTGCATCTCGGTCACCCAGTAGCGCAGCGAGTCCATGATCAGCTGCAGCGAGTGCGGGTGGCGCACGTTGAGGCTGTTGCCGGTGCCGGTGTAGTCCATGTAGTACTGCGGCTCGTCCTCCATCAGCCGGTAGTACGCCGGGTTGTCGATGCCCTTGAAGCTCAGCGTCGGACCCAGGTGGTTGCCCTCGGCGGTGTGGTTGTAGACCACGTCGAGGATGACCTCGATGCCGGCGGCGTGCATGGCCTTGACCATGGCCTTGAACTCCTGGACCTGCTGACCGACCTGGGTGGCACCGGCGTACTCCGCGTGGGGGGCGAAGAAGCCGAGGGTGTTGTAGCCCCAGTAGTTGCGCAGTCCCTTCTCGAGCAGGGTGCTGTCCTGGATGAACTGGTGGACCGGCATCAGCTCGAGCGTGGTCACCCCGAGCCGCTTGAGGTGGTCGGTGACCGCGGGGTGCGCGAGGCCGGCGTAGGTGCCGCGGATGTCCTCGGGCAGGTCGGGGTGCAGCTGGGTCATGCCCTTGACGTGCGCCTCGTAGATGACGCTCTCGTTGAGGGGGTAGTTGAGCCGGCGGTCGCCCTCCCAGTCAAAGAAGGGGTTGATCACGACGCCGAAGGTCATATGCGGCGCGGAGTCCTCGTCGTTGCGCGAGTCGGGGTCGCCGAAGTCATAGCCGAAGAGGCTGTTGTCCCAGTCGATCTCGCGGGTCGTCGCCTTGGCGTAGGGGTCGAGCAGCAGCTTGGCGGGGTTGCAGCGCAGACCGTTGGCGGGGTCCCAGGGACCGTGCACGCGGTAGCCGTAGCGCTGGCCGGGCTGGATGTGCGGGAGGTAGCAGTGCCAGACGTAGGCGTCGACCTCACTGACCTCGACCTTGCTCTCGGTGCCGTCCTCCTCGAGGAGGCAGAGCTCGACGCGGTCGGCGACCTCGCTGAAGATTGCGAAGTTGGTGCCGGATCCGTCGTACGTCGCTCCCAGGGGATAGGCGCTGCCAGGCCAGGACTCGTGCACGGTGCCTCCGATGATCAGTCAACGTTGTGGGGGTGGCTCGTCCTGATCGACGACTCGCCCGCCGACCAGTACCCCGGTCGCGGGTCTGCACGCATCATCCATCATCGCCCACGTGTGGGGTCCGGCACATGTCTGGCAGGAGCCCCACCGGGGCCTGCGCCGGGGCTAGGGCACCAGACGGAGACAACGCTCGCGCGGTGCGGGCTCGACCGGGGCCTCGGGCACCTCGGGCTCCTCGGCCTCGATCCAGGGCAGCTGCACAGGTCCCCCCTCGTCGCCGCCGGACCACTCCCGATCGGTCCCGAAGCGGCCTCGGACCGGTTCTGCCGTTCTACGTCCAGGACCCCGCGCGCGTCCACCGGGTCTCCCCCAGATCGGGGAAGCGGTGGGTCCGGACGATGCGGTCCAGGTCCCGGAGGTAGCCGGCGAACCCCCCGGTGGTGCGCCCGACGAGCCGGGCCGAGGTCACGACGGTGGGCACGACGCCCTGCCGTACGCCGTGCGCCTGCAGCGCCCGGACCAGGGCAACGTCTTCGTGCTCAGCGAGGGGCTGGAAGCCTCCGACCGCGCGGTAGGCGTCAAGTCGGAAGCCCAGGTTGGCCCCGTGGACGTGCTCGCCGGCAGCCGAACCGGTGTGCCGCTCGCTCCACAACCCTGCGACGGCCGCGTCGCCGTCGTCCGGGTCGGGCACGACGCCGCCCAGCACCAGTCGGGCGCCGCCCTCGGCCTGGAGCAGGTGGTCGAGGAGCCAGCCCTCGGGCACGAGGGTGTCGGCGTCGGTGCACGCCACCCACACCCGGCTCGGCGACGACGGCCCGGGGAGCGTCTCGAGGTGCACGATCCCCTGGCGACGCGCTGCCCCGACGTTGCCCCACTGGCTCTCGACTACGTCGACCTCGAAGCCGCGCGCGACGATCGCGGAGGCATCGGTGCACCGGTCGAGCACCACCGTGACGCCGCACCGGACCCACGGCCGCGCAGCGCCCAGCCGCTGGACGGCCTGATCCACCGCGCGCAGGCACCCGCCCAGGCGGGCTTCCTCGTCGCGCGCCGGGATCACGACCTGTACCCGGGCGATCTGACCCCGATCGCGGCTCACTGCATCGGATCCGGCCACGTGCTCTCCGCACCGAGGACGACGATCTCCACGTCGCGGTCGGTGTAGGAGCCGAGCTCGGGACGCAGCCCCGCAGCCCGCACCAGCGCGTGGGCCCGGGGACCGTCGAGCGGCCAACCCTCGACCGGGTGTCGCCAGTGCGCCAGCACCACGGTGCCCTCCGCGCTCAGTGAGCCGCGGATCCGCTCCACGAGGCGCTCGAGCGCGACGGGGCTGAGGAAGTAGGCGACCTCGGAGACCACGACCAGGTCGAAAGTGCCCTCCGGCCACTCCTCGGGCACCTGCAACCCGCGGACCTGCACATGGGGCAGGTCGGCCAGGGCCTCGCGCGCCAGGTGTGCGGCCTGGGGCGACGCGTCGACGGCGAGGAGCCGCTCGCAACGCCCGGCGAGGGCGCGGCTCAGCACCCCGCGCGAGCAGCCGACCTCGAGCCCGCGGCGATAGGTGGGGCTCGGCAGGGTCGCGAGGGTCAGGTCGCGCTTGCGCTGCTCGTACCACCGCACCTGTGCACCCCACGGGTCCGCATCACGACGGTGCAGCTCGTCCAGGGCAGGGTCGGTCGCGGGCTGGGACACGAAGACCTCGACCTCGCCCGTGAAGTGCTCGAGGAGGTCCTCACCGAGCAGGACCTCGTCCCCGGGCAGCTCGGAGAGGCGCTGCACCTGGGTGACGTGGGCAGCGATCGCCTGGTCCTTGCGGGTGCGCGACTCCTGGTCCAGCGACGTCACGCCGAACAGGTCCCAGGGCGCGGTGTCGGGGGTGCTCCAGTGCCAGAACCAGACGGGATACTCCAGCAGCCTGGCCCCGGTGCGCACGGCCACCGCGGCTGCCATGCGTCCGGCGGCCTCGTGGTCAGGGTGACCGTCGCCGCGCCAGGGCGCGACCAGCAGCGTGCGTCGCGCGTCCCCGAGGACCGCCACCACGCGTCGTACGACGGAGGCGTGGTGGGCCGAGACGTCACCGTCGGGCAGGCCCAGGCGCACCACGTCACCGGTGACCCCGAGGGCCCGGGCGGCCGCCTCACCCTCGGTGCGGCGGCGCCGCGCCAGGAGCTCGCGCCGGTGCGTCGGTGAGTGGGGATGGCTGGCTTCGCCATCGGTGAGCAGGAGGAGGTCGACGCGGAGGCCCCGTCGGGCAGCCTCTGCCATGAGTCCCCCGGCACCGAGGGACTCATCGTCGGGGTGGGCGGCGAGGACGACGAGGCGGTCGGGCTCGTCAGCCCAGGGATCGAGCGGTGTGATCGCCTGCCAGCGCGGGTCGCTGTGCCACTCCTTGGCCTGCGTGCCCCGGGTGTCGTGGGTGAAGCGGGTCATCAGGTGGTCTCCGTGAGCGCGCGACCTAGGGCGGCGGCATCGCGCTCGCCGTGGTGCTGCCGGACGTAGAGCTGGAGGTCGGCCACGCGCCGTGCGTGCTCGGCCTCCACCAGGGGCGCCGGGCCCAGACCATGGGCGGCATGACGCAGGACGACGTCCACGGCATCGGCCACGATCTGCCGCGCGCGCAGGGCAGCGACCTGACCCGCGGCGCCCGTGACGGCACCGGCATCGACAGCGGCGGCCGTCTCCGCGAGGACGGAGCGAGCCCCGTGCAGGGCCGCATCGGCAGCCCCGAGGTGCAGCTGCCCGACCTGGTCGAGCGGTCGTCCACCGACCTGGCGGAGCATCCGTCGGTGGAGGGCCACGGCGCCGCCGTACCAGACGGCGGCCACGCCGATGCCGCCCCAGCTGAAGCCGTCCCGGGTGAGGTACCACCCCGGCTCCCCCACAGGCGTCGCCGGTGCGGCGTCGAAGCTCAGCGGACCGCTCGGGATGTCGCGCAGCCCGGTCGGCGCCCAGGTCGCACCCGCCGCTGGGGTGACGCGGTCGTCGGTCAGGTCGACGGCGAACATCCCGCGACGCTCGTCATCGACCCAGGCCGTGACGAGCCCCCGCTCGAGCTGGGAGCCCAGCGAGCACCACGGCTTCGCACCAGTGAGGCTCCAGGATCCGTCGGCCAGCTCTCGCGCCTCGAGTCGTACGCCGGGCCCCTCTGCCGCGAAGACCCCCCAGCGCAGCCCCTGGCCGGTCAGGTCGCTGCGTCCGGCCTCGTCGAGGATCGCGAGCGCGTCCAGGTGCGGCTCCGAAGCCCGCGCGACCTGGAGGTCGTGGGCGCCGAGGGCGGCCAGCACTTCCCAGCGCAGGATCGTCTCCCCGGCACCCGGCGGCGGCACGTCCTCGGTGAGGCCGCAGTTGAGCGGCTCCAGCGGCGATGCCGTGCCTGGCTCCTCGTGGAGGACGGCGTGCACCCGGTCGAGATGCGGGACCGTGGCGCCGTCGAGACGGAGACGGACGTCCGAGCGGTCGTCAGTCATCCAGCGTCGTTCGTCCCACGCGCGCACGGCATGGTGACGATTATGGGAGCGCGAGGACCTCCTCCGGCTCGCCCCTACGGGTGGAACATCGCAAGATGTACAAGACACCTTGTCCTTCGCCGGGCTCCTTCCTAGGTTCGCCTCATGACGGACGACACGAGCACCTCGTTGAGCCAGATCATCGCGATCCACGAACCTGTCCGCCGACGACTCGTCGACCACCTGGCAGCACACGGCCCCAGCAGGGTCACGTCCCTTGCCCGGGCGTTGGGAGAACAGGTCGGCAGCATCAGCCACCACCTGCGCACCCTCGAACGGGCCGGGTTCGTCGAGCGTGCCTCGGAGCTGGCGACCGACGGGCGCACCTCGTGGTGGCGGCTGGTCGACACGACGTGGATTTGGTCGCTGGAGGACTTCGACCACCCGGCCGAGCAGCACCAGGCACGTGCCGCGCAACGCCTCGCCATGCGTCACCACGGCGAGCTGCTCAACGCCTGGGGTGCAGGTCGCGCGAAGTGGCCCGAGGAGTGGCGCCGCTCCGGGTTCTCGACCGATGTCACGACCCGTGCGACTCCGGCCGAGCTCGCCGAGCTCCTCGACCGGCTCGACTCCACCCTCCAGGAATGGTTGGAGTCGATCCCGCGCGACGACGGACAGGATCGGCAGCCCGTCCTCTTCTTCGGCTACGGCTTCCCGCTGCAGGGCTGACGGGCACGTCCCTTGCGACTTCGATGGCGTCGAGACCCAGGCAGCCAAGAACCAACCCCAGCTCCGGTTGGAACGATTGTTGGAAAAAGCTCTCGAGCACCGTCCCATCAGATGAGGATGGCTCGGCTCGTACACGAACGCACATATAGCTCCGGCCCCGACGGTGTGCGAGCGTGGATGGGCGCATCCGACGGTGACTGTTGGGCAACTATGTGCGTCCTTGTACGAGCGCCACGGTCCTGTCCTCACGCGGCGCCCGATTCTCGGCATGACCGACCCTGTCAGCGGCGTGAGTGGACGCTTGGAGCGTCTGCATTTGCCCGAGGCACGAGGTCTCAGGCAAGCAATCTGAGATGGCTGACCTCGTAGCACTCCTCGTCGTCGTCGGCGTTAGGGATGTGGTCGATGGCCAACGACTCCGGGAAGCCCTCGTCGTCATACTCGAGATCGACGACAGCTTCCGGTCTGACTGACTGGGCCTTCACAAGAAGATCCTCCAGCGTCGGCACTTCCGCGGCATCGGGCTGATAGGGGTAGCCGTCGTTGAGGTTCCTACTGACAGCTGTGACGACGCCGTCTCTTACGACCACTCGGTAGGCGCCGAGAAAGCCACGTTCCCCGCACGAAGACGTCAGGACGAATTGATAAGAGTTCGGGATCGCCGAGACCGGCGCGGCGGCGCCACTTGACGAGGTTGGCGACGAGGAAGTCGGGGGGCTCGCCGGAGTCCGGGAATCGCCAGAGCAGCCCAGGGCGGCTAGCACTCCCAGCGTCGTGACAGCCACAACGGATGCACGCATGGACGTGGGACGTGTCCGGGCGGATTCAGGTTCCGGGCGTGGCGCCAAAGGCACAGGCAAGCCGCACGACTCTCGGCTAGATCCGGTCGGATCCGGCCAGGTACGGCGCGGTCGCGAATAGGGTGCGAGGCCCACCACGACACCCCCTGGCCGAAGGGCGGCGGCACCTCCGTAGACCAAGGCAGGTTGTGGTGCTCACGGCACCACCACCTCGCGCACCATCCGGCCTACGCCATGACGACGCACCCGGGACGGAAGGTCTCCTTCATCAAGCGGGAGCGAGGGCCGCCCGCCTTCTGTGAGCCTGCTTCTCAGCTCACTTGGTCTCGACACCCTCGTCGCTGACGCTCCTCGCGGCTCGATCACCGAAAAGGGCGGGTCTCGACACGCTCGACCACGAGGGCGAACCTCGTCCAATCAACGTCGGTGGGCGGTCTTGGTTCTGATCGCGGGGTCGGTGGACCTGAGGTTCGGCGCAGGAGCAGGCACGTAAATATCCCGGGTCGCAGGCGACACGCACCGCAACGCTGCGGTGGTCCTCGGTTATCCCACGCTCGGCCACGTCGGGAGAGAAGTCGCGGCCGGAGCCTTCCTGGCTCCCGCAGGCGGATCCCTACTCGGGAGAGACCGCGAACTCCTTCATCTTGGCGATCGCGAAGCCCCAGCCCTGCTCCAAGGTCGGCTTCGGCGGCAGCGCGATCTCGTCGGGGTTGGTCAACACATCGAGCAGCACCGGGCCGGGGTGCGCCAACGCCTCGGCGACGGCCGCGTCGACCTCGTGCGGGTCGGTGACACGGATCCCGCGCATCCCGATAGCCTCAGCGACCTTGGCGAAGTCCGGGTTGTGCAGCACGGTGCCGAATTCCGGCAACCCGACCTGCTCCATCTCGAGCTTGACCATCCCGAGCCGGCCGTTGTCGAAGACGACGAGCTTGACGGGCAGCTCCTCGGTCACGGCCGTGATCAGGTCGCCCAGCAGCATCGACAGGCCGCCGTCACCGCAGAACGCAATGACCTGCCGGTCGCGCTCGAGCGCCTGGGCACCCAGAGCCATCGGCATCGCGTTGGCCATCGAGCCGAGGTTGAAGGAGCCCAGCAGTCGCCGCCGACCACTCATCCGGACGAAGCGGCTCAACCAGACGGTCGACATACCGGTGTCGCTGGTGAAGACGGCGTCAGAGTCCGCGTGCCGCTCGACAGCAGCCGCCAGCAGCTCGGGCCGGATCAGCACATCGGGGTTGTCCACCTTCCGCCGAAGCAACCCGACCTTCTTGTGGTCGTAGTCGGGATCGGTGAAGTGCGCCTGGCCCCGACCCCACAGCTCGTAGGCCTCGCGCGCGTGGTCGAGGTGACCCCGATCGGTCTTCTCGTGCAGCAGCGGCAACAGCGCACCCAGCCCCAGGCGCGCGTCACCCACCACCGCGTGGTCGACCGGCGTACGCCGTCCCACGTGGGCGCCGCGGACGTCGAGCTGCACGACCGTCTTGCCGGTCGGGAGGAACTCCGGGTAGGGGAAGTCGGTGCCGATCAGCACCAGCACGTCGCAGGAGGCGAAAGCGAGCGCGGTGGCCGGGTTGCCGATCAGGCCCGACTGGCCGATCTCGTAGGGGTTGTCGTCGTCGAAGCCCTCCTTGGCCTTGAGCGAGAGCACCATCGGCGCCGCGAGACGCTCGGCTGCCCGGACAACCTCGTCCCGGGCGTGGCGGGCACCGAGACCGACGAGGAACGTCACCGACCCGGCGGCGTTGATGGCATCCGCTGCGCTGCGTACGGCTTCGGGGTCGGGAGCGAGCACCGGCTGGGTCCTCACGAAGCGCGGGACCGGGGTGTCCTTCGGCAGATCGAGCCCGCCGACGTCGCCGGGCAGGCTCAGGACAGCGACCCCACGCTCGGAGAGTGCCGCGTTGGCTGCCTGCTCGATGATGCGGGGCAGCTGGTCGATGCTGGTGACCGTCTCGCAGAAGACCGAGACGTCGGCGAAGAGCACGTCGTTGTCGACCTCCTGGAAGAAGTCCGAGCCCATCTCCTCGCGCGGCACCTGCCCGCAGATCGCCAGGACAGGGGTGTGCGACTTCTTGGCGTCGTAGAGGCCGTTGAGAAGGTGGATGGCTCCAGGCCCGACGGTGCCCATGCACACGGCCAGGTCGTCCGTCAGCTGCGACTGCGCGGAGGCTGCGAACGCGGCCGCCTCCTCGTGTCGCACGGGCACCCACTCGATGCGGTCCTCGCGACGGATCGCGTCGGTGACGGGGTTGAGGGCATCTCCCACAACGCCCCAGACCTGACGGACGCCGTGTTCGGCGAGGGACTCGATGAGCAGCTCAGCGACAGTTGTCATCCCCCCACGTTGCCATTTCATTGGCTATCCCAGACCACCCGCAGGGGTTGGTGACCTACGGCGTGAACGATTCCGGATCTGCTCGTTCCCAGTCGGCAGCCCAGGACGCGGGAGCGTCGCGATGCAGCTGGCCGGCTCGAGGTGCTCGACGAGGTCGGCGTACGACGTGATCTCGCCGTGGTTGATCTGTCGCCGCAGCATGTGCGGGCGCAGGTCCTCGAACGATCGCAGCCCCATCGAGGCGACCACCTGCATCGCCTGGTCGACTGTGCCCTCCTGGTAGGTGGTCACCCGCTGTGTCTTGTCGGGCACGTCCAGGGCCCGCATCCGCTTGGGGTCGAGGGTCGCGACCCCGGTCGGGCAGGTGTTGGTCTGACAGGTCTGGGCCTGGATGCACCCCACCGCCATCATCATCGCCCGGGCCGAGTTGGTGTAGTCGGCGCCTTGGATGATCCGTTTGACGATGTCGACCCCGGTCGAGACCTTGCCGGAGGCGCCGAGCTTGATGTGCTCGCGTAGCCCAGCACCCCTCAACGCCTGGTGCACGGTGATCAGCCCCTCCGTCAGAGGCATCCCGACGTGGTCGGAGTACTCCACCGGTGCGGCGCCGGTTCCGCCCTCGGCGCCGTCGACGGTGATGAAGTCGGGGTAGGTCTGCTCCTCGATCATCGCCTTGCAGATGGCCAGGAACTCGACCCGGGAGCCGACACAGAGCTTGAGGCCGGTCGGCTTCCCGCCGGCAAGGTCGCGCATGCGGGCGATGAACCGGACCAGCTCACGTGGGGTCGAGAACACTCGGTGGTAGGCCGGGGAGATCACCGCCTTCCCGAGCTCGACGCCGCGTGTCTCGGCGATCTCCTTGGTCACCTTGGCGCCCGGAAGCACGCCGCCGATCCCGGGCTTGGCGCCCTGACTGAGCTTGAGATGCACCATCTTGACCTGGTCGAGCGCTGCTTTGCTCGCGAACTCCTGCTCGTCGAAGCCACCATCATCAGTGCGGCACGTCGGCAACGACAGACCCCGCGGCGGGCCCCCAAGGCCCCTGAATCGTCACCGAAGTCCTGACACACCAGCCGTCATCGATGTCCTGAGACAGGACCATCACCGATGTCCCGAGACAATCACATCCGTCAGCCAGAGCACCACAATTTGGATCGAAAGTTTTTTCGTTTGTCGTCTCGTCAGGTGAGATGTGCAGCGTCAGAAGGGGTCCCACTGTCGGTGGTCCCTGATCCAATGGAGACATGGAAGACAGCGGCCAGCGCGTCAATCGGGACAACCCGATCGCGGTTGCGATCGCGCAGGCGAAGGCTGCCCTCGCAGCCGTTTTGGATGCACCCGCATGGTCGATGTCTGGTGCCACGACCCGCGATTCTCTGCTCGAGCTGACCCAGCTGACCTCGATGGTGGAGGGCCTCGAGGTCAAGGTCGTCGCGCACGCCCACCAGTCCGGTGCAGCCGATGACGTGGGCGCAACCTCGGTAGGGGCATGGTGGGCCCACCAGACGAAGATGACCGCTGCCGAGGCGCACAGACGGGTCAAGCACGCGGTCGCCATGGACGAACGCCACCAGCCGGTGGTCACAGCGTTGGCCTCCGGAGGGCTGCGACCCGACCAAGCCGGTGTCGTGGTCCACGCCGTCGACGCCCTGCCCGACGACATCGACCCGACGGTCCGGGCCCAGGCCCGTGAGCACCTACTTGCCGCGGCCGCCCACCACGACGCGAAAGCGCTGCACTTCCTGGGCAAGCAGATCCTCGACGTCGTCGCCCCCGAGGTCGGTGAGGCCCAGCTCGCCAAGCAGCTCGACGCCGAAGAACGCGCCGCCGAGAAAGTTCAACGGCTCACGATGTTCGACGACAGCAACGGCAAGACCCACGGCAAGTTCATCCTGCCGACGTGGCAGGCCGACATCCTCCGCAAAGCCCTCCAGGCCCTGGCCTCACCACGACGCGAAGGCGGCGAAGGCGCCACCCCCGAAGGGATGGGCAAAGCATTCGGCGACTACATCGTGCGCTACCCGACCGACCAGGTCCCCGACGCCGGCGGTGTCTGCGCCACCGTCGTTGTCACCATGACCATCGAAACCCTCATGGGCGGACTTGCCGCTGCGTCCCTCGACACCGGCACCCGGATCAGCCCAGGACTGGCCCGCAAGCTGGCCTGCAAGGCAGGCATCATCCCCATCGTCCTGGGTGGCGAGTCACAGGTCCTCGACGTCGGCCGCAAACGCCGCCTCCACTCCGAGACCCAACGCATCGCGCTGGCCACCCGCGACGGCGGCTGCACCACCATCGGCTGCGACAGACCAGCAGCCTGGTGCGAAGCCCACCACAACACCCCCTGGTCCCACGGCGGCGGCACCTCGGTCGACCAAGGCCGACTCCTGTGCTCCCGACACCACCACCTCGCCCACCACCCGTCGTATGTGATGAAACGCCACCCGGGCCGGAAGGTCTCCTTCACCAAGCGGGAGTGAGTGCCAGCCGCCCTCTGTGAGCCCGCTCTAGGCTCACCCGATCTCAACATGTCCTCGCCCAGTGGCTCGGGCGGCTCGACCAACGAGAGGCAGCGGGCCGTCAGTCGTCGTGTGCGTCGCCTACGACGGCGACGGGGCAGGTGGCGTGCTGGAGGACGCCGTGGCTGACCGAGCCCATGGCGAGGCGGCGGAAGCCACCCAGCCCGCGGTTGCCGACGACGAGGAGCTCGGCGCCGGTGCCGGCGCGCACGAGGGCGGAGACGGTCGGGGCCATGGGGACCGTGACCTCGACGACCAAGTCGGGGTACTTGTCCACCCAGCCGACGATGGTCTCCGAGACGGCCAGGCGCTCAGCGGTCTGGAACTCGAGCTTGATGCTGGGCATGAGTCCGGCGGTCGAGGTCCACCACGCCTTCACGACGTGCAGGCCGCAGCCGCGGGACGACGCCTCCTCGAAGGCGAAGCCGACAGCTGCCTCGGAGCCTGCAGAGCCGTCGACGCCCACGACGACGCCCCCGGTCGGCACGACGTCGTCGCCAGGATCGCGGACGACGACCACCGGGCACGACGCATGAGCAGCGACCTGGTGGGCGACCGAGCCCAGGAGGGCGCCGACCAGCACGCCGTGTCCTCGGTGCCCGACGACGATCGTCTCGGCCTGGGTCGAGTGCTCGACGAGGATCGCTGCGGGAACCCCGAGGCTGCTCTCGCGTGTCACCTCGAGTTGGGGCTGCCGCTCCCCCACCCGGGCGACGGCGGCGTCGAGCACCGCGTCGGCCCGCGCGATGGCATCGGCAACGATCTGGTCGACGACCTCGGCGACGTAGAGCGCAGCCTCATTGCCATAGACCTGGCGCTCACCCACGCTGCACAGGTGCAGTCGACGGTGTCGGCGGGCCGCCTCCGCGGCAGCCCAGTCGAGAGCCGCGTCCGAAGCGGGTGAGCCGTCGACGCCGACGACGATGCAGTGCGCTACCTGAGTGGTCATGTCCTGATCCTGCGCCAACGCAGACGCCCGGTGCAGGGTCCAAGGACCCGCACAGCCGGGACGTTCAGCGCTGACTCGGGGCTGACTCGGGGCTGACCTCAGCGCGGAGCCACGCGCCAGTCACGGACCTCGGGCAGGTCCTCCATGTGCTCGCGCACGTAGGAGGAGTGCCGGTCGAGCTGGGCCTCGCACCAGGCGTAGAGCTCCTGGGCACCTCGCGGGGTCGTGCGGGCATTGTTGAGCGCGTCCATGACCAGGTGGTAGCGCGAGATCTTGTTGAGCACCGTCATGTCGAAGGGTGTCGTGGTGGTCCCCTCCTCGATGAAGCCGCGCACGTGGAAGCGGTCCGCGTCGGGGCGTCCGTGCACGAGCTGGTGGATCGCTCCGGGGAAGCCGTGGAAGGTGAAGACCACGTCGCCGGTGTCGGTGAACAACTCGGAGAACAAGATGTCGCTCATCCCATGGGGGTGGCTGCGCGGGCGCACCAGGCTCATCAGGTCGACCACGTTGACGACCCTGGTCCGCAGCTGCGGCACCCGCTCTCGCAGGATCTCCGCCGCCGCGACTGTCTCGAGCGTGGGGGTGTCTCCTGCGCAGGCGAGCACGATGTCGGGCTGCGCGGATCCGTCGTCGTTCCCGGCCCAGTCCCAGACGCCGGCCCCGGCCGCACAGTGGGCCACCGCCTCGTCGATCGAGAGGTACTGCAGCTGGGGCTGCTTGTCGATCACGATCAGGTTGACGTAGGAGCGTGATCGCAGGCAGTGGTCAGCCACCGACAGCAGGCAGTTGGCGTCCGGCGGGAAGTAGGCGCGCGTCACGTCACCGCGGTGGGTGAGCATGACCTGGATGAGCCCGGGCCCCTGGTGGGAGAAGCCGTTGTGGTCGTTGCGCCAGGCGGTCGACGTGAGCAGGATGTTGAGGCTCGGGACCCCCGCACGCCACGGCAGCGACCGCGCCTCCTCGAGCCACTTGCTGTGCTGGACGGTCTGCGACGCGCTCACCATCGCGAACGCCTCGTAGGTGGCGAAGAGGCCGTGGCGCCCGGTCAGCGTGTAGCCCTCGAGCCATCCGTGGCAGTTGTGCTCCGAGAGCACCTCCATCACGCGGCCGTCCTTCGACAGGTGGTCGTCGGTGGGCTCCACCCGCTCCATGAACGCGCGGTCCGAGACGCTGAACACGTCACCGAGACGGTTGCTGTTGGTCTCGTCGGGACAGAAGAGGCGGAAGGTCGCCGGGTTGTCGACATAGACGTCGCGCAGCAGGTGTCCCAGCCGACGGGTCGACTCCGCTACCTCGGCCCCGGGCGCGGTGACGTCCACGGCGTAGTCACGGAAGTCGCGCAGCACCAGGTCGCGCGTCAGCACGCCACCGTTGGCGTGAGACGACGCGCTCATCCGCAGGTCCCCCTGGGCGCCGAAATCTGTCGTCGTGGGGCGCCCGAGGTCGTCGAAGAGCTCCTCGGGTCGGTAGGACCGCAACCAGGACTCCAGTCGGGCCAGGTGCTCGGGGTTCTCGCGTACGCCGGAGAGCGGCACCTGGTGGGAACGGAAGGTCCCCTCGATCTGCACACCATCGACGACGTCGGGACCGGTCCACCCCTTGGGGCTGCGCAGCACGATCATCGGCCAGCGCGGCCGCTCGCCGGTCCACGACCCGTGACGAGCCTGGTCCTGGATGTCGCGGATGCGCTGCCACGCCCCGGCCAACGCTGCCGCGAAGCGGTGGTGCATCCCGGGCAGGTCGGAGCCCTCGACCTCGATGACCTCGTAGCCGTGGCCCTCGAAGAGCGAGCGCACCTCCGCCCGGTCCTTGCGACCCAGCACGGTGGGGCCGCTGATCTTGGCGTCGTTGAGGTGCAGCACCGGCAGCACTGCCCCGTCCCGTTCGGGATTGAGGAAGGAGATCCCCTTCCACGAGCCTTCCAGAGGACCCGTCTCGGCCTCGCCGTCTCCCACGACGGCGATCGCGAGCAGGTCCGGGTTGTCCATGACCGCCCCGAAGGCGTGCACCAGCACGTAGCCCAGCTCGCCGCCCTCGTGGATCGAGCCGGGGGTCGTGACGGACACGTGGCTGGGGATGCCGCCCGGGCTCGAGAACTGTCGGCACAGGCGACCCATCCCGTCCGCGTCGCGGGTGATGAGCGGATAGGTCTCGGTGTAGCTGCCCTCGAGCCAGGATGCAGCCACGATCGCTGGACCACCGTGACCCGGACCGGCGAGGTAGATCGCCCGGTCACCGGTCTTGCCGATCAGTCTCGAGACGTGGGCGTAGATGAACGCGAGGCCGGGGCTGGTGCCCCAGTGGCCGAGCAGCCTGGGCTTGATGTGCTCGGGTCGCAACGGCTCGCGCAGGAGCACGTTGTCGCGCAGGTAGATCTGTCCGACCGTGAGGTAGAGGCTGGCACGCCACCAGGCGTCCAACTCCTCGGTCTCGGCATCGGTGATCGCGAGGTCGCGCTGGACATCAAGCATGGGCACCTGTCCTCTGGTCCTGCGCCTGACGGCTCGTCGGGGTGGGTCTCGGGTGCGCCGCGGCGGACGAGACCGGGAGGAGGACGGGGCACGATGTCCGTGTCACCACGGCACGCGCGACCGGTCCGATCCGCGAGCCGTGAGGCACCAGCGGATCGTGACGTCCCACCACCAGGAGATCGGAGCCGTGCGAGGCGTCGACGAGCAGGTCGGCGGGTCGCGCATGCACCACGTCGATGCTCACCGGCACGCTCTCAAGCAGCTCGTCACCTTCGACGATCTCGTGCACGAGGCGCCCGAGGTCGCTGCGGACCGAGCGAGGGTCGATGCCGCTGGTCGTGCTGGCGTGGTCGCTGTCGCGCGCCATCCACCACCCACAGACGATGCGGAGCGCGGCACCACGGCTGCTCGCCGCGGCCAGTGCGTCGCGCAGGGCAGGCTCGCAGGTCGTCGCGTGGTCCACACCGACCGTGACCGTCTTGGCTCCCTCAGCCCCGTGCCAGTCGTAGGGGACACACACGACCGGGACCCTCGACCGGGAAGCCACCTTGAGGCAGACCGCAGGCAGCTTCTCGAACCCGGTGTGGACGGCCCGACGTTGCAGGATCAGGAGGCTCGCCTCGTGGCCGACCTCGACGAGACCCGTCACGACCTCGCCGTGGAAGAGCTCGCTGGAAACAGCAACCTGGTCCTCGGCGAGGTTGCGTGCGTAGACCACCGCGTCCCACAGGACCTGCTCGCCTTCGCGGGCATGCTGCACACCGGCACCCAGCACCGCAGGCTCGCGCCAGGGCAGCAGGTCGATGACGTGGACCAGGTGGAGCGACGAACGCCGGCGCACGGCCTCCGCGACGCCGAAGCGCACGGCGGACTCGGAGCCGTCGCCAGCAACGGCGACCAGGACGGGACGGGGCTGCGGGGTGTCGGCCATGGGGCAAGTCTTGTGGTCACGGAGGCGGGCACGTAGAGCCGAAAGTCCCAGAAGCCCGTGACCTCGGCCTGTCTCAGGTGACGGTGACCTGGGTCCCCGCGGACCCGTCTGCCACGCCTGCTGCCTCCTGCAGCGAGCCGATGGCGGCGCGCCCGCCGGTCCGGGTGACGAAGTCACATGCGGCCTCGACCTTCGGACCCATGGACCCGGCAGGCAGCTCCAGCGCACGGAGCTCGGCGACCCTCACCCCGTGCAGCGGCCGCGCCGACGGCGTGCCGAAGCCCACCTCGACCGCCGCCACGTCGGTCAGCATCACCAGCAGGTCCGCCTGGAGGACCTCGGCGACGAACGCCGCGACGTAGTCCTTGTCGACGATCGCCTCGACCCCCGCCAGGCCGTGAGGGCCACGGGTGACAGGCACGCCCCCGCCGCCGGCCAGCACCACGGTGACTCCCAGGTCGAGCAGGGCGCGGGCCGTCTCGATCTCCACGATGCCCTGCGGGCGCGGTGAGGCCACGACGCGGCGCCAGCCCGCACCATCACGTCGTACGGTCCAGCCGCCTGCCTTGGCGAGCTCTCGTGCTCGCGCCTCGTCGTAGACGCTGCCGACGAACTTGGTGGGGTCCTGGAAGGCGGGGTCGTCCTCCGCGACGAGGGTCTGCGACACCAGCGTGACGACGGGCGTGCCGAGCCCGGCGTTGGCCAGACCCTGCTGGAGCCAGTAGCCGATGAGTCCCTGGGTCTCGGCGACCAGGTCGCTGAAGGGGTAGGGGCGCGACAGGTCAGGATCCGCTGCGCTCTCGAGGGCCAACATCCCGACCTGGGGCCCGTTGCCGTGCACCAGGACCAGCTCGTGGTCCCGGGAAAGCGCGGCGAGGGCAGGTGCTGCCTCGGCAATGTGCGTCTGCTGGATCGCAGCGTCCGGCTTCTCCCCGCGGCGCAGCAGTGCATTGCCCCCGAGCGCGACGACCACGCGCACTCTCAGCTCCCTGACGCGAACGCAGAACGGGGCTGCGTCACGTCGTGACCGTGCGGCGGTGGCTCGCCTCGGCGAGGGGGTCCCAGCCCCGCCCGAGCCTCCGCCCGGTGACCTCGCCCCAGGAGATCCGGACCATCAACGGTCGGTTGCCGACCACCCAGGGGCGCGGTGGCCACACGGCCTCGATGTGCTCCAGCTCGTCGGGGTCCTCGACGATCCCAGCCCGACCACGGACCACGACGCTCCAGCCGTGGTGCTGCTCGAGATCGAGGTGGTCCACCTCGAAGGCGACCTCGATGTCGCGCGCGAGGCGGCCGAGCAGGCTGTAGGGCGTCGTCCGCAACAGGATCTGGTCGTCCACGACCGAGTAGTTGACCGGGACGATGTGGGGTCCGTCGCCGCCGCACAGCGCCACGCGTCCGACGACGCCGATCCTCAGCAGTGCCTCCGCCTCCAGGCGGGTCATCTCGATGGGCTCCAGCACGACGGTCTCCTCGGGTGGGCTGGCTCCAGCGTGACCCCGACGGCACGCACCTCGGTAGAGCCATTGGTCCCACCCTCAGCTGCGCAGGCGCTCGCTGATCAGCGCTCCTGCGCCCGCAAGAGTGGCTCCGAGGTAGGTGCCGGGCACGCCCTCACGGGAGTCCGGGAAGAGGAAGGCGTTGCCGGCGTAGAAGACCTGAGGACCGGTCCCGGCGACAGCGACGAGCGCCTCGACGGCGGGACGTCGCTGGGTCGAGAGGTGGGAGACCACCACGACGGCCGGGGCCTCGGTGGCGGTGACGGCGGCCAGCAGCGTGCGCTGCGGGGTGCGCGAGCCGAGCGAGCGCGTGGCCAGCCCGTCCTGCGCGAGGAGGGCGGCGAGCGCCTCGAGCCCGAGGGTGTGCAGGTCGCGGGGGCCACAGGCGAGCAGGATCGGCGCCTCTCCGACGGTGATCGGAGCGGTCGAGACCAGCCAAGCCAGCCAGCCCCGGACGGCCTCCGTGGTGAGGTGCTCCTGGGCGATGTCGCAGTGTCCGCTCTCCCACCAGCTGCCGATCTGCCGCATGGTCGGCATCAACACCTCGTCGAGCGTCGCGCCGAGACCCAGGTCGACGCGGGCTTCCTCGAGGACCTCGCGCACCGCCCGCGGCTCGAGCCTTCTCGTGGCGGCGAGGAGCTGCTTGACCCGGGCTTGGGCGGGGTTGTCGGAGTCCAGGAGCGACCGCACGGAGCGCGCCGCCTCGGAGGCCTTGCGGCCACGGGCCACCTCGTCTCGCATGAGACGCAGCTCGTGCAGGGCCTCGGCTGAGTATCGGCGATGGCCCCCCTCGCTGCGCGGGGTCGCGGGGATCCCGTAGCGGCGTTCCCAGGACCGCAGAGTGGGAGACGGAACCCCGAGCAGGTCGCTGACCTGCTGGATCGCCAGTCCTCCCGGCACCGGGTCGGCGTCGTGCACGTCCACAGTGCTCCTCGTCCCACAGGGGCGGGTCGGCTGACCTGCGGCCCTATTGCCTCATCCAGTCGTCAACCTATGCAACTCTTCCAAGAAGTTGCATAGGTTTGGACCTTCCTCGTCGGTAGGCCGCAGTCCAGACTCGACTCGTGCCCCGAGAAGCAACGACGCGATCGCTGTCCGAGACCCGCCTGCGCGTGGTCCCGCCGATCGAGCCGTGCGCCGGGGCGATCACCGGTCTCGTGCTCCGCTGCGCTGAGGGCAACCGTGCGGCGCTCGGGACGCTCTTCGACCTGTTCTACGCACCCGTGCTCGCGACCGTGGCACCCCAGGGCCCCAGCGAAACCACGGACGGGCAGGTCGTCGAAGTCTTCCGCGAGGTGTGGCGTCGCGCCCCTCGCTTCGAGGTGGGACAGGACCCCGCGACCTGGATCCTCGCTGTCGCCCAGGGCGTCAGGCCCGCGACACCCGTTCCGGCGGCGTCCTGAACCACGCCCTGACGAGGTTCATCGCACGGGTGTAGGCGGCGTTGGCCGTGATCCCCACCGCAAGCGAGGCGATGACCGCGAGGTAGGGGTGTCCTGCATCCTCGAGCGGTGGGTAGACCTGCCAGTGCGTCAGGTAGACCCACAGGCTGGCGGCCGACACCACGCCGACGACCACCCCCACCGGACGCAGCAGCGGCACCGGGCGGTCCAGCAGCAGGACCAGGACCCCGAGCACCACGATCGCCTCCCGCTGACCGTCGGCGAAGAAGCCCGCGGTGGCTGCCACGGCGAGCACCCCGACCAGCGCGTGCTGGAGCGGGCCGCGGGCAGCGGCGGCCGCCCAGCCGAGGGCGACGCACCACAGCACGACGGCAGTCGAGTAGCGCTCGGTCGGCCCGGCTTCGACGCCGACGCTGAGGTAGCGCACCGCCAGGGAGACGGCCAGCACCACGAGGGCCGAGGCGAACGGCGCCCGTCGTTGCCACCGGTCCAGGCCCGGCAGCGCCAGCAGCAGTGCGAGCGCGAGGTAGCCCAGCACGACGGCCTCGATGAACCAGAACTGCCAGTTGTCATCCCACGTGTCGCGTCCCAGGAAGCCGTTGAGCAGGAACACCGTGGACGTGTCGTAGGCACTGGTCACCGCCGCGACCGCGCCGATCCAGCAGATGGCCGGCAGCGCCACGTGCCAGGCACCACGCAGGACGCTGCGGATACGCGTCGCACGGTCCTCGAGACCGAGCTGGAAACGCGCCAGGTTGTAGCCCGCCACGGCCAGCAGCACGTGCGCTCCCCCCGCCACCTGCAGGATGTCGGCGTGCGTGACGAGCACCATCAAGATCGCAACGGCCCGCAGCAGCGCTGAGGCATCGACTCGTACGACGAAACGCCGCGGCGGGCTCGCCGCCGCCGCGAGCCGCGTCGGTGGCAGGTGCGCCCACCCGGCCGGCAGCTCGCCCAGCACCGAGCTGAGCCGCATCGAGACCTCGACGTAGGACAGCGAGTCACCACCGAGCACGGCGAAGCTGTCGTGGACGGTGGCCTGCGGCCTGCCGAGCAGTACGGCGTAGAGGTCGCGCACCGCCTCGGGCGAGGCGGTGGTCGGCGCCTGAGCGGGCACGGGTCCGGGTGCGAGCCGGTCCAGGTGGCGCTCGAGCGTGGCGTGGTCAGGCTTGCCGGTCGCGGTGAGCGGGAGCTCCTCGACGCGTTCGACGAGCAGCGCACCGGGAGGCAGCGTGGTGAGCTCGCCCAACGCGGCTCGCACGCGCGCCTGGATGCGCGGCCGGTCGACGAAGGCGCAGAGCCGTTGGTCGTCGGAGACCACCCGCGCCCGGAGGCCGCGCTCGGCGAGCAGCCGCTCCACCCGGTCGAGGTCGAGCCTGAGGCCGAGGATCTTCGCGCACCGGCTGCGCCGACCCACGACCTCGAGCAACCCGTCGGGGCCAAGGCGTCCGAGATCACCGGTGCGGAGGCGGGTCACGGTGCGGCCCAGCGCGAGGTCCTCGGGAGAGCCGGCGTAGCCCAGCATCACGTTGGGGCCCTCGTAGACCAGCTCACCGACACCGTCCGGCAGGTTGCCCTGCTCACCCTCGAGGGGCTCGAGGGTGAGCCGACCGCCCGGGACAGCCACCCCGATCGCCCCCGGTCGAGCAGCGACCAGGTCGCTGGGGACGTAGGCCATCCGAGCGGTCGCCTCGGTCTGGCCGTACATCACGAACAGGTCGAAGCCGCGCTCTCGCCCCAGCTCGGCGAGCTCGTGGACCCGGGCAGGGTCCATCCGACCGCCGGCCTGGGTGAGGTAGCGCAAGGAGTGCAGGTCGCGGCGCTCGAAGCCGCTCGCTGCCAGCAGCTCGAAGGTGTGCGGCACCCCGCTGAGGCTCGTGACGCCATGCTCGCCGACCAGGTCCCAGAAGCACTCGTCCGCCACGGACAGGTCGCTCAGCACGACCCCGGCGCCGCTCAGCAGGTGACTGTTGAGCACCGAGAGCCCGTAGCAGTAGTGCAGCGGCAGCGACGTGATCGCCCGATCGGTCGAGCGCACGGGCAGGTAGTCGGCGATGCTGCGCGCGTTGGCCACGAGGTTGTCCAGCGAGAGCCGCACGAGCTTGGGCGACCCCGTCGACCCCGACGTGCTCAGCAGCAGCGCCAGATCGGGGTGCAGCTCGTGGGCGGTGCCGGGTCGGAGCTCGCGCAGCCCGGCCGCATCGTGGACGACGTCGGGCAGATAGGTCGCGACGAGGTGCGCGGACCGCTCGAGCTCGCCAGGCCCCAGCAGGAGCACGGGGTGTTGCCCGGCCAGCGCCGCGAGGTAGGTCACCACGCTGTCGACGTCGTGGGCGGCCTCCAGCAGCACCAGACGTCGTACGGCGCCCAGTTCGCGACCGCGCGCCTCCACGCGGCGCCGGAGGTCTCCAAAGGTGACCGCGCCGCGGGCGTCGAGGAGAGCGGTCGCGTCCTCCTGCCCGGCCAGGAACGGAAGCTCGTCGAGCCGGGCCACCGAGGTGGGCAGCAGCTGCTCGGTCATGTCGCCTGCCCCGCGGGGAAGGCGATCACCGGGCCCGACACGGAGAGCGAGACGCGGCTGCCGACCGGGGGCACGCCGTCAGCAGGCACCCGGGCCGTGACGACGGCGCCGCGGTCGCCGACCGAGGTGCGCACCGTGGCGTCGTGGCCGAAGTAGCTGACCTCGACGACCTCGCCCACCCCGGGACCGGTCCCCGCACCGGCGAGGCTCACCTGGACCTGCTCGGGCCGGATCGCCAGCAGCACCGACCCGGTCGCGGGCGTGCGCAACGTGACGACGCCGAGGCTCGACATCGCAGTGGCACCGGTCGCGTCGGCTTGGATCAGGGCGGCGTTGCCGACGAAGGCGGCGACGCCGGGGGTGGCCGGCGCGAGGTAGAGCTCGTCAGGCGAGGCGACCTGCAGGAAGCGACCGGCGGCCATGACCGCGACCTGGTCGGCGAGCGAGAGCGCCTCCCCCTGGTCGTGGGTCACCAGCAGCGCGGTGGCCTTGCGCGCACGCAGCGCCCGGGCGACCGCGCGACCGGTGTCCTCCCGCAGCGAGGCGTCCAGCGAGGAGAACGGCTCGTCGAGCAGCACGACCGCCGGGTCGGAGGCGAGGGCCCGGGCGAGGGCGACGCGCTGCTGCTGGCCACCGGAGAGCTCGTGCGGGAACCTGGTGGCGGTCGAGGACGGCAGCTCGACGAGCTCGAGCATCTCACCCACCTTCGTGCTCCTGCGCTCACGGCGCGGCAGGCCGAAGGCGATGTTGGCGCGCACGTCGAGGTGCGGGAACAG
>Ga0136639_10000095_pt1 | contig 25223 bp, 26 predicted proteins | sample AntDrymUQ8592106_2_FD_113739 | JGI IMG/M metagenome (GOLD analysis project Ga0136639, IMG submission 113739) | Polar desert sand microbial communities from Dry Valleys, Antarctica - metaG UQ859 (21.06) | ecosystem: Environmental > Terrestrial > Soil > Desert | place: Antarctica: Dry Valley...
CCACCATCCCCACCAAACGCTTCTGCCGGCCGGGCTCTTCGGTCTCTACCATCGCCACATCCTGCGGCAGCGCCCGACGCAACACGACCACCCGCCGCTGGCGCGTCCAACCTTGCAACTGGAGCTTGTCCTCAACACCCTGCCAGGTCGTCATGATCTGCATACTTTTGGCGGTTGGTGCCTTGGGCTTGGCGCTGTTCTGGGCTGGGCGCCGCGAGTCGTCGGCCGGGGTGATCGCGATCCTGATCCTGCTGAGTTTGCCCTTGATTGCCGTCATTTAGGGGAAGTCGCTTAGCTTGGTCAGGAACAACCAGCTTACGTTCGATTTCGCCAAACAAGGTGATTTTGCCGATCCGCAGACCAAGTGGCTGGCTGCCGCCATCGTAGCCGGCGATCCGCTCGCCTTAAAAGCCCTGCTGGCGGCTCGCCCTGATACCAAACAGCGGGACCGAGCCGACAACTCGCTGCTCGACTTTGCCATCCGACGGTTCCGGTTTGAAAAGGGCAGCGTCGGGTGCCTTCACCTTTTGTTGGCCGCAGGTGCCAATCCGAACTCCCCAACCTCGAATGGAGGCCCACCGCCGATCAGGGACATGGGCCAGTTTCCCAAAATCGTGCGGAGCCTAGTCGAGGCCGGGGCAGATAGCGAAGTGTTGTACGACGGAAACCCGCCCGTCGTCCGCTTATACGATGTCCGGCAGTGGGATTCGGCCATCTACTTGGTGCAAAAAGGTGCCCGGCTGGATACGAGTACACGCGATGGGGTGTCGATCGACTATTATCCTGAGCAGTGGAAGCACGGAGTGGAAGGGATGCCGGACGAAGGCTGGAATGGGCTGCGGGCCGCGATCGCGAAACGCCGGAAGTAGGAAAGCATCGAGCAAATGAAACCCGGCCTGCCCGACGGCCCTGCTAACACGGCCACCGAAAACGGCGCTTCCGGTCTCCGGACAGTCGGGTGACGCGGATCGCACTCTTCCCTTTTGGGGACGCAGATCGCAGAGCACTTCCAGCCCCACTCGATTTCCCCGACGACTTCCGGAACTGTCAAACTCTGCATGCCTCCCCAGTTTAGCCGGGAGCCACCTTACTTGGTCTAGAGGCGACGTTGAAAAAATGGCCGACCGGCCTCACGGAGTTTGCCTTCAATTTCTTTTTGGTGGGCCGAGTCGCGCAGTGGGCCAACGAGAAGGCGAAAGGTGTTGTCGATCAGCACCGTGCGTTGTGGCAACTCCTCTTTTTCGAGTTTTGAGCGGAGCGGGACGAGATCAGATTCCGAACCGGCGGCCACCTGGAGATAGAGATGAGGGCCGACTAGCGAAGCGACAACGGGCACCGGAGCTGGTACCGGAACTGACGCGGGGGCCGGCGAAGGTTGAGCCCGTTGGATGGGGGCAGAAGGAGCCTCCACAATCACGGGGGGTGGAATGATGGCCGGGCGGGCCTTTTCGGCACGGATACCGGTGACCGAGCGACCGGCGAGGTACGAAAGACAAGCGATTAGGCCCATCATCAGCGTCATCCCCATAACGATGGTGACGAGCTTGCGGTTGGCCAACGCGAGTTCGTAGCTGGCGGCTTGCGGGTTAGGTAGGTGGGAGTCGCCCATATAGGGAAGAGATCGTCTTTATAGGGCCAAAGCTTTAGAGTGTTAAAATTCGATACGTGGATTTATTTGACGAAATCGTAAGGTTGCGAAAGCTGGGGCAAAAGTGCGCCCTGGCGACCATCGTGCAGGTGAACGGGTCGATTCCGAGCTACGAAAGCGCGAAGCTTTTGGTGCGGGAGGACGGTTCAATGGCGGGAACGATCGGGGGCGGGTGCGTCGAGGCCGAGGTGTGGAACGCCGCTCGGGAAGTGATCGCCACCGAAAAACCCCGGCAGATGAAGTTTTCCCTCGGCCAGGACGCGGCTTACGATAACGGGTTGATTTGCGGAGGCCAGCTGGAAGTCTTCATTGAAGCGATTGTGCCACAGCCCCGCACTTACATTTTCGGCGCCGGACATATTTCGAAAAGCTTAGCCAAAGTGGCCGGCCTGGCTGGATTCGCAGTGACCGTCATCGATAACCGGGACAATTACGCCAATCGGGAGCGATTTCCGGAAGCCGACGAGGTGATCGCGGCAGAGTATGAAGAGGTTTTTCCGAACTTAGTCGTGACCGATACCAGTTACGTCGTCATCGTCACGCGTGGGCATCGGGATGATATGCGGGTGCTCGAGTGGGCAGCCGGGACCAACGCGCGTTACTTAGCGATGATCGGCAGTAAGCGTAAGGTGATTGGGGTGATCGAGGAGTTGGCCAAGGTTGGATTTCCGGCCGCGGCCCTGGAGCGGTTGTTTGCCCCGATGGGTTTCGATATTGGCGCGATCACGCCCGAGGAGATCGCGATTTCGGTGGTGGCGGAAATGATCGCCGTGCGTCGCAATCCGGACACCGGCTGGAAGGCGCTATCGAAGACCGCGGCGGGGTACCATAAGGTTCAAGAGCTCGCCCGGTGAACCTGACGGCGGTGGTTTTAGCGGCGGGAGCATCCCGGCGGATGGGTTTCCCGAAGACGCAATTACTCTGGAAAGGCGAGACTTATTTGAGCAGGCTGGTTCGGATATTGGGAGCCCTCGCTCCGGTTACGGTGGTGCTACGGGTATCGATGGATGTGCCAGGGGCGCGGGTCGTGGTGAATCCGGATCCGGAACGAGGCATGTTGAGTTCTCTGCAAATTGGGATGAGCCAAGCGCCAGGCCCGGTGGTCTTCACGCCGGTGGATTTTGGTCACGTGCGCGAGGACACCGTGCAAGGGCTGGTGGCCGCCTACAGCGGACAGCCGGTGTTGAATCCGCGCTTTGACGACCGACGGGGTCATCCGACGATCATCAGTGCTGAGACCGTACAAGCGCTACTGTCGATGCCGCCGACCGGGAACCCGAAGGACTTGTTGCGGACGTTGCCGCCGAGTTGGTTTTCGTGCAACGATCCCGGGATACTGCGAGATGTGGACGACCCGGAGGCGTACCGGAAGGTGGTCGCGGAACTATGAAACAACGAGCCGCGTGGATCGCGCTGGGACTGCTGCTGGGGCTGCCGTTGGCGGCACCTTTTTTAAAAGCGGACCGTTTTGCCCCCGCGATCACGACGAGTTTAGAGCGGGCCTTGCAGCGAAAGGTGGAAGTGGGCGAGGTGCGGATGCATCTGCTGACCGGCCTCGGCTTCACGTTGAGCGATGTGGTAATTCATGAGGATCCAGGCGTGTCAGCCGAGCCCCTGGCCTACGTTACCTCGCTCGTGGTTCGCCTGCGTCTCCTTCCTTTACTCCGAGGAGGGCTGGAAGTTTCTTCGCTGCGATTGGAAGAACCCTCCGTGAACCTGATGCAGACGGGCGAGGGGGTCTGGAACGTCCAGGCTTTGTTGCGAAGTTCTTCGCAAGCGACCGGAGGGGACCTCCCGGATCTGGAAGTTCGCGGCGGCCGATTGAACTTCAAGATCGCCGGTACGAAGTCGCCTTACTACTTCACCAATGCCGACATCGATTTTTCGGCGGAGAGCGGGGCGCGAGCGTTTGACCTGTGGTTCCGAGGCGAACCGGCGCGCACGGATCGTCCGGCGCAGGGTTTTGGCAGGTTCACCGGGCGAGGCCGGTGGCTGCGACCGGAGGGTAGCGAGCCGCATTTGGAGATGGACTACCAGTTGGAACCCTCCGCGGTCGAGGAGCTAGCGAAGCTGCTGGCGAGCCGGGATCTTGGTTTGCATGGAATGGTGGAATCCAAGGGACGATTGGCGGGTCCGATATCGGCCATCGAGTTGAGCGGACGATTGGACCTGAATGACCTGCACTATTGGAGCCAGCCACCGCGGCCGAGCCAATGGCGGCTGGGGTACAAGGGGACTTGGAATTTGACCGGGCAGCAATTCCGGGTAGCCACCGAGGCACCGAAAGATGGGGCGCTACCGTTTCGGGCCTCGGTCGAGTTACGTTCCTATTTGTCGACGCCCCAATGGCGAATAGAACTCCAACCGGAACAGATGCCGCTGGCGCTGGCGGTGGGGTGGCTGCGACCGGTAGGGGAACGGTTTAAGGATCTGCGGGTGGAAGGCACGCTGAGCGGGTCCGTCGTCATGGCGCAGGACCGGACGGCCGAAGGAAAGCTGACGGTGGACTCCTTTGCGCTGATCGACAAGGGCGAAGCGGTGATTCGTTCCGCCGTAATCCCGGTGGAGATTGGCGATGGGAAGTTTAAGATGCAGGCCGCGGCGGTGGAGTTTGGCACCAAGGGCGTGGCGGCGCTGGAATACGAATGGAACTGGAGAACGCGGGAGGCGGAAGGGCGTTTACAGACGAAGCCATTAACGATCGAGCAGGTGCAGATGCTGACCGAGTTAGCGGGCGAGAAGCCGCCGCTGCTGGGCGAGTTGCGGGGAGGCCAGATTCGGGGCCAATTGCGCGTGCATCGAGTGAAGGACGCCGAGCCGGAGTGGACAGGCAGCTTCGGGTTGGCGGATACCCGGGTGTCGATTCCGGAGTTGGCTGAGGCGTTGGAGTTGCGGCAGGCGACGGTGGAGTTAAAGGGCGACCGGCTGGCGGCCAAGGGTGTGAAGGCACGGGTGGGCAAGATCGCTTGGGAGGGTGACTATCGTTTCGACGTCAGCCAGACGCGGCCGCACCATTTCGACGTCCGGCTGGGACGAGTCGACGCGAGCGAATTAGAACGGCTGCTGGCTCCGGCTTTGCAGCGGGAAAGGGGCTTCGTAGCGCGGACGTTGCGGATTGGTGAGGACCGGGTTCCCGAGTGGTTGGCGTCGCGCCGGGCCGAAGGGAAGGTGCGTATGGATGGTCTGGAAATCGGCGATCAAACCGTAGGCAATGTGCGGACGACCGTGCAATGGGACGCGTCGAAGGTGAGCCTGCGCGACTTGCGCTTTAGCTGGAATGGCGGGGAGATTGGCGGGGAATTGGGGATCAACCTAGAGAAGGCCAAGCCGGCCTACAGTTGGCACGGAAAAGCGGCCGGGCTGAACTGGCAAGGGGGGAAAGTGGACGCCAATTGGAGCGCGGAGGCGCGCGGCATGGGATTGGAAATTGGCCGAAGCGCCCAAGCCAAGGGAGAGGTGAGCGGGGAGCAGGTCCAGCTTGGGGAGTCCTCCGCCCGGCGGATTACCGCGAAGTTTGGGATGCGCGTGGAGAGCGGAGGGCTGAAGGTGGATCTTGAAAAAGTGGAGGCCGAGATCGGCGGGACGAGTTGGACGGGCAAGGGGAGCACGCAGAAGGATGGCCGACTGGTCGTGGATCTAGCCGGAGATGGCCGGGAGTTGAAGCTGAGCGGGCCCGTGATGCCGTTCGAATTGCGCTAAGGAGCCAGCGGTAGAAGGAGAGTGAAAACGGTGCCTTCGGCCGGCTTGCTTTCGACCGAGAGCGAACCACCGTGGGCGTCGACGAAGGTCTTGACGCTGGCGAGGCCGAGGCCAGTGCGATGGGAGTCAGTGCGGGTCGTGAAGAAGGGCTCGAAGAGGCGAGCGCGGGTAGCGTCGTCGAAGCCGTGGCCATTGTCGTGGAGCGCGAGCGCGACTCCCATGGGATGGGGCGTTGTTACAAGACGGACACGACCGGATTCGCCGAGAGCGGCGCGGGCGTTGAGGGTGAGGTTGATGAGAGCGTTGCGCAGTTGGGCCGTATCGACGGAGACGGCGAGAGCGGGGGCGGAGTAATCGGGATAGAAGCGGTAGCGGCGGCCGAGGAGTTGGCGGAGGTTGGGTTCGACCGAGGGTAGCCATTCGTCGAGGGCGATACGGGTGCGGGTGGGAGGCGACTGGCGGAGGTAGCCCAAGAGTTGGCGGGGGAGGGCGGCGGCTTCGTCGATCGAGGCGGTGAGATCGGTGGCGGCGTCACTGGGTGGGAGTTCGGCGCACTGGGCTTGCAGGAGAGTCAGGACGTTGTTCCAGTCGTGAATCAGATGGGCTGCGTGGTTGCCGAGGAGGAGGAGTTTTTCGTGTTCGGCCGAGACGATATCGGGGGAGAGAGCCATTGGACCTATACTACAAGCAGAGTATGTCGAAGGGCCAACTGAGTGCGGACTTTCCGCGTGACTATCTGCGGTCGTCGCGGACGGAATGGTTAGTGGCGAACGGCCGGGGTGCCTACGCGATGAGCACGGCGGCCGGCGCGAACACGCGGCGGTACCATGCGCTGCTGGTGGCGCCCTGGGGAGACGGCGGCGAGCGCCATGTTCTCCTACCGCGGGTGGAAGAGGAAATTTGCATCAACGGTCGATGGGTGGAACTGGGCGCGTGCCAGTACCCCGGCTCGACCACCCCGCGGGGCTTCGAGTTGCTGACCGAATTTGCGGCAACCCCGGAGCCCCAGTGGACGTGGACGGTCGAGGGCGTTACGGTGACGAAGCGTTTGGAGCTGCTCGAAGGTCCGGACGGGGTGCGACTGACTTATGAGGCGAGCGAGGCATGCCCGCTGCGGGTCCGCGTGTTCACCGCGACGCGCGGTTACCATTCTCTCGGGACGGGCCCGGAGACGCCGTTGCAGTTTGCCATGACCGGCGCGAACTGGGAGGCGGTGGGCGTTTGGTATCACGATGTCGAATATCTCGAAGAGTTAGACCGCGGCTTTCCGTTTCGCGAAGACCTGTGGTGCGCAGGGGTCTTTCACGGCTCGACGGGCTCCGTGTTCACGGCGTCACTCGGAGCGGTCGGAACGGTGCAGACGCTGTCCGGAGCGGCCGCGTTTTTGAGCCGGGTGAATGGGCGCTTAACGATGATGGCCGGCTACCCTTGGTTTACCGATTGGGGCCGCGATACCTTTATCGCGATGCCGGGCCTGCTGATTGAGTCTGGACGGTTGGCCGAAGCGAAAGAGATCTTCAACGGGTTTTTAGAACACCGGCGGCAAGGGCTGTTGCCGAATCGATTCAGCGACGCGGGACAGGAGCCGGAGTACAACACCGCCGATGCAACGCTTTGGGCGTTTGAAGCGGCCCAGCATCTCTGGGCAGCCGGAGAGACCGAGTGGGTCGAGACCGTGTTCTATCCGATTGGCCGCGAGATTATCGAATGGCATGAACGCGGGACCCTGTTTGAGATTGGGATGGACCCGGCCGATGGGCTTCTGCATTGTGGAAACGAGCAGACGCAGTTGACGTGGATGGACGCCCGCAGCGACGGCCAGCCGGTCACGCCCCGACACGGCAAGCCGGTGGAGATCAATGCCCTTTGGTACAACGCGCTGCGGCTGATGGCCGGATGGGCGGAGCGGTTGGGGGATGATCCGCGCCGAATGAAGTACGCGGGGTTGGCCGATTGGGTGGGGCGGAGCTTTGTCTCGACCTACTGGAGCGACGGAGGCATGTGCCTGTTGGACCGCCCGGGCTCGGCCGAAATCCGTCCCAATCAGATCCTCGCGGTGGCCTTGACGCATCCGTTGCTTGACCCGGCGCGGCGGCGCGAACTGCTGCTCACGGTTCGGCTGCACCTGGTGACGCCGTTCGGGCTGCGCACGTTATCGCCGGAAGATCCGTCGTATCAAGGCCGCTATCGAGGCGGCCCGGCGGAGCGGGATGCGGCTTATCACCAAGGGACGGTGTGGCCGTGGTTAGCGGCACCGTTTGCGCTGGCCTGGGAGCGGGAGTTCTGGGAACCCTTTCCCTTTCCCGAGCTAGAGAAAGAATTGGAGCGGGGTTGCCTCGGTCAGATCGCCGAGATCTACGATGGCGACCCGCCACACAAACGCCGTGGCGCGCCGGCGCAGGCGTGGAGTCTGGCCGCGCTCCTAATGCTCAGGGCTTACCGGCGCCCGCGGCCTTCGTAGCCGGGGGCGCCGTTTCGTCATCGAGTGCCCGCAGCCATTCGGCATCGTGACCGAACAGCTCAAGCGCCATGTAAGCCGTTTGCGAGAAGTACTCTCCGAGAATGGAGTTCTCTTCGCCGAGGGCGGCCAACTGGCGACGGACGGCTTCCAGGTCTCGTTGGGGCAGGACGCCGGCCCAGCCTTGGCGGCCGGCTTTTTGCCAGGCGCGAATGGTCTGCAGCAGCGTCCGTTCGGCGATGACGGCGGCGTCTTTCGGATCGAGGCCGGCCTTGCGGAAGCAGTCGACGGCGGCAGCCAGCAGGGGCGTGGCCAGGGTGCCCGTGAAGGCGAGGCCCGCCAAGAACACCTGTTTCTTGCCGGGTTCGAGGGCGTAGAGGTAGCTTTGGCAGCCGGTGAGAAAGCGCTTCAGTTTACGCATGGCGAGCGGATTTCCCTCCCCGCAAAATCGAAGATCAGTAAAGCCCTCCAGCGGATCGAGACTGGCCACTTCCGCGCCGAGTTGGGCAAAGGCCGCCAGGTCGTGGCTGTCCAAATGGGAGTCGAACAGGACGATCGCGCGTTTGGACCAATCGAGGCCTGTGCTGTGAGCAAGTTCGAGCAGCGCGGGCAGGGCGGACTCCGGCCCGGAGACGAGGATCAGCGATGCCGCATCCATCTTTTGGGGGGTGGCATGGTGCCCGGCCTTCAGTCCGTTCGCGATGCGGCTGGCGACGCGAAGCGAGGCGGCCGTGACAGGGCCAAGCTGTGCGTGAAGACCCGGTAAGCGAGCAAGCGCCGGGCTGACAGGGCCGGCGGCGATCAGACCGACCCAGGGCGATAATGTCATTACTCAGGTAATCTTAACGCTTTAATTCGGTCGCGATATTGGGCGGCCTTTTCAAACTCAAAATTCCGGGCCGCTTCGCGCATCTTCTCTTCGAGGCCGGGGATGAGCTGCTCCTTCTGAGCCGCCGACAGGTGAGCGGTGGGTTCCTCGGGCTCAATCGGAATATCGACGTAGTCGGCGGCGGCAATGCGAACCAGCATCATGTCAATCGGCTTCCGAATCGACTCTGGCGTGATTCCGTTGGCTTCGTTGTAATCGTTCTGGATGCGGCGGCGGCGCGAAGTCTCATCAAGGGCGCGTTTCATCGAATCGGTCAACACGTCCGCATACAGAATCGCTCTTCCGTTCAGGTTGCGGGCGGCTCGTCCGATGGTTTGAATCAACGCACCGGCAGAACGAAGGAACCCTTCCTTGTCGGCATCAAGGATGGCGACCAGGGAGACCTCGGGCAGGTCGAGGCCTTCCCGCAGCAGGTTGACGCCGATGAGTACATCGTAGATGCCCAGCCGCAGGTCGCGCAGGATCTTGATCCGATCGAGCGTCGTGACTTCCGAATGGAGCCACGCGCACTTGACCCCGACCTCGGCGTAGTAACCAGAGAGATCCTCGGCCATGCGCTTGGTGAGCGTCGTGATCAACGTCCGCTCGTTTAACGCGGTCCGTTTGCGGATCTCGCCGAGCAGATCGTCGACCTGACCCTTGATGGGTCGAACCTCGACCGGCGGGTCGATGAGCCCAGTGGGGCGGATGATCTGTTCGACAAATTCGCCGTGGGTTTTTTCCAGCTCGTACGGCCCCGGGGTGGCACTGATATAGAGCACTTGGTTCACCCGGTTTTCGAACTCTTCAAACGTCAGCGGCCGATTGTCGAGCGCGCTGGGCAGCCGGAATCCGAAGTTAACCAGGGTCTCTTTGCGCGACCGATCGCCGCCCCACATGCCCCGCAATTGCGGCATCGATTGGTGGCTTTCGTCAACGAAGATCAGATGATCGTGCGGCAGGTAGTCGAGCAAGGTTGGCGGCGCTTCGCCCGGTAGACGCCCGGAAAAATGGCGCGAGTAGTTTTCAATACCATGGCAAAAACCGATCGTCTTGATCATCTCGAGGTCGAATTTGGTGCGCTGCCAAAGCCGTTGCGCCTCGATCAGTTTGCCCTGCTTTTCGAGTTCCACCTTCCACCAGTCGAGTTCATCGGCGATGGTTGCCATGGCGCGTTCCTTCATGTCGCCGCTCATGACGTAGTGGGTCTTCGGGTAGATCGGAAGGCGCGAAAGCGTCTGGTGAACCTTCCCGGTCAGAGGGTCGATCTGAGAAAGTGCGTCAATTTCGTCGCCCCAGAGTTCAATGCGGTAAGCGAACTCATCGTAGGACGGATAGACTTCCACAACGTCGCCGCGGACGCGGAAACGGCCCCGGGAGAAATCGAGGTCGTTCCGTTCATAGAGCAGTTCCACCAGCTTGCCGAGCAGTTCTTTGCGGGGGATTTGCTGGCCTTTTTCGAGGAGCAGTAGCATGCCATAGTAGGCTTCCGGCGAACCGATACCGTAGATACAACTGACGCTGGCGATGATGACGACGTCGCGGCGTTCAAACAGCGAGCGGGTGGCGGCCAGGCGCAGCCGGTCGAGTTCGTCGTTGACGGTGGACTCTTTTTCGATGTAAGTATCGCCGGCCGGGATGTAGGCTTCCGGCTGATAGTAGTCGTAGTAACTGACGAAGTACTCGACGGCGTTTTCAGGAAAAAAAGTTTTGAACTCGTGATAAAGCTGCGCCGCGAGGGTCTTGTTATGGGCCAGGATCAGGGCCGGGCGGTTGCACTGCTCGATGACTTTGGCCATGGTGTAGGTCTTGCCGGAGCCGGTGACGCCGAGCAGCACCTGATGCCGGGCGCCATCAATGACGCCGCGGGATAGCGCGTCGATAGCCTGTTGTTGGTCGCCCTTGGGCGAATAGGGGACGGCGACGCGGAAGGACATCTTCCTAGTCTATCGGGCTTGGGCGAGGCGTTCGCGTTCAGCGTTGTACTCGCAGCCAAATAAGGCGATGGCCGCGAGTAGATACATCCAAACGAGCATCGCGATGACCCCGCCGACGGTGCCGTACATCACGTTATAGTCGGCCAGATTTTGGACGTACCAACTGAAGACGAGAGTGACGATGAACCAGAGCGTGGAAGCGATCCACGCTCCGGGCCATACGTCTCTCCAGCGCATGGGGCGATTGGGTGCGATGAAATAGAGCAGGGCCACCACCAGTACGATCGAGCAGAAGGAGACGGCGAAAGTTAGACCTCGGGCCAACGTCTGAAACAGTCCACTGGCGGGGAGGAACTCACTTTGCAGGCGGGCCCCGAACAGGATAACGACGGATGCCGCTACCCCCGGCACGGCAGCCACGAACACGAGCACCATCGCGACGAGCCGGTCGCGCACGATGCCTCGGCCAGTGGGCAGGCGATAGGCGGCTCGAAAGCCCTCCATCAGGGATTCCATCAACGATGCCGCCGCCCACACCGAGAGCAGCGTCGCGCCAATGATCAGCCAAAGTGGGCGCTGGCCGCGCGCTGTGAACTGGTACTGCACCATGTCCGCAGTCCCCGGCGGGACTACTTGCAGCAGGAAGCGGACCAGATATTCACTGACGGCTTCGGCGTTAGCTTGCACGAGGATGGCGGCCAGCGAAGAAAGCAGCGGAAACAGGCTGAGCAAGCCGGAGTAGGCCGCCGCCTTGGCGAGGCCGAAGCAGCCGTCCATCATTGCGTTGTAAAAGGCTCGGCGGAGGAGAATTAAAAACTCACGCATGGGATCGCCGGTTTCGCCACCAGAAAAGCAAGCAGCCGAACCAGGATAGCGCGCTGAGCAGTGCGCAGAGGCGGGTCTCCAGGGGCGTCCGATAGTGCAGTTCGACGGTAGACTGTGCGGCGGATTGGGGCGCGACCGTGAAGAAGCCTAACTCGTTGGGGCTAAGCGGAATAGGATGCCCATCCTGAAGCGCCTCCCAGCCATCGTCATAGCTGACCGCCACGGCCACCTGATAGCCGGGCGGGAAGGGGCCGGTGATGGTGGCGTCCGAGGTGCCCTGCCAAGCGAATTGCAGCGTCGGCCGGGCCGGGTCGAGTTGGGCGTTGACGTAGGGTTCAAGGACTTTGAAATTGCCGCCTTGAGGCGGGTAAGCAGGGAGTTCGGCCGTCTTTACGAGATGAGCGTAGCGGGCCGGGTCGACTCGGTAAATGCGGTCATCGCCTTCAGACCAGACCTTTTCGAGCACTCCCTCAAACTTATTGGGGAACTTCACGTCACGATAGTATTCCTGGGACTCAGGGCCGTGAATCACGACATATTCAATACCGAGCGCCCGCATTTGCAACACCGAGTTGGCCGCTTCTTCACCCGGCTCGGAGCCGAGGTCGCTCCGGACCTGGTAGGCGATATCGACGGGCAACCGATTGCGCAGTCCCGTTTCGAAGACCCCGCCGATTTGGGGCAGATCGAACCAGGAGTTGAACCGGAAGCGCGTACCGCCGGAGAGCAGAAGCCGGCCAGAGGGATGCCGGGCGGCGAGGGCACTGGCGACTTTGAACTCAGCCGTTTCCTCCCGCGGGGTCATAACCCACGGCGCGTATCGGTGGGATAGAAAATGGGAGACGCGCGGGGTCCAGGCAAGAAGCACGACCAGCAAGACAAATCCCGTAAGCCAGGGGCGACGCCCGTAAGCCAAGCGAAACATCTCGACGACGAGGAGCAGCAGGAAGAGCTCGTATTCGAGGGCGTAGCGGCGGGATTCAGGCAGAGCGTTCAAACCGTAGCGGTAGAAGCAGGTGACGAGGAAGCCAAAGCAGTACGTGGCCAGCAGCACGAAAGCGAGGTAGCGTTGTCGAGGGAAAAGAAAACGAAAGGCCAGCCAAATCAGGAGCAGGCCACCCAGCCAGCCGCCGACAGCGTACCGCTCCAGGCTCTGAAACTCGTAGCCAAAAGCATCCTTCGGCCAGTTAGTGACCATGCGCCAGACGAAGGTGGGCGTGAGCCAAAACGCGGCCAGGAGGTAGCCCATGACGCCCGCAATGAGGACTCGACGGACCGAAAAAATTTCGATCGAGGAGTAGGTCGCCAGCAGCATGAGAACGAGCAGAGTCAGCGCCAAACCGGCGACCCAGTTGGTCAGGACGACCGTCGCCAAGGCGATTGCTGCTAGCCAGAGGGATGAAAAGCTGCGGAGGGTAGCGGCGCGGTGCACCGCGATCAACGCTAGAGGGACCAGCGCCAGGCCGACCGTATGCGGACCTTCGCCATACTTGATCAGGATCTGAATTCGCCAAGGGATCTCCATGATCCCGCGGTCCCCCTCGATCGCTCCAATCAGGAGATAGAGGGGGCTAATTAAGGTGACGGCGAGGCTGGCGAAAAACGCCGCCCCCCGCCCACCGCCAAAGTAGCGGACGAACAGATAGACCGAAGCGACACCGAGACAAAGTGCAAACGCGCAGGTCGCGCGATGAACCTGGGTAGGGTCAATGGCAGGAATCAGCCGGATCCACAACCCATTCCAATAAGGCAGCAAGGGCAGGTAGACGAAGTGGGTCGGAAGCCCGCAATACTGCATCGGGTTCCAAGCCCACGGGTTCGGGTGGTGCGCCACGAGGTTCGCCATATAGGCATAGCCGCGTTCGATGGAGCCGCGGTAAGGGGTGACTCCGGGCAGAAAGATGCGCCAGTTGAGCGCGACATTGAGGAGTAGAAGGAGCGCCGCGATGAACTGGTCGAGGCGGGTCATCGACGGCGACCTCGCCAGCAGAGCCAACCACAAATCAGGACCGCGAGGGCAAACAGGCCGCGGCCGATGCGGTTCTCGAGCGGCGTCTCCCAGTACAATTCAATATGGTGCTGACCGGGGGGCACCAGAATGCGCGTCTGGCCCAGCACGTCCTTGACGACAGGAAATAACTCGGTTCCGGAGGTGGCTCGCCAGTTCGGATCATAGGTCACCTGCACTGCGACGGCCTCTCCGGTGGCGACGGTCGAGTCGATGGCCAGAGTCCGCGAGTTCAGCCAGCGAGCCGGTGCGGGTGAGTCCGGGCCCTCTTCGAGCGCCTTGACGTACGGCTCCAGCCGCTCGACGTCTTCGCCATTCCGAATCGGTTGCAGCTTCTCCACTTCCGCCAGGCGCACGACGCGCGCCAGCGACGGCCAGCGGCGCGGCACCTCGTGAATCCAGTTCCCCGCGCCGTCATCGAACACGATCGGCAGGCTCTTACGAAAGCGCTCCGGGAACTGGTAATCATGGATCGGTAGCGCCGAGCGGGCGTTGTCCATAACGATCAGCGAAGTGCCCGTAGCCTGCAGCCAGAGGATCGACGGCTCGGGTTCTTCGCCCAGGAACAGGTTCCAATACAGGGTCATTAGGTTGAAGTTGATCAACCCCTGTTCGCTCCCTCCGCCGATTTCCGCAGTGTTGTGCCAGCCGTTCCACCAGAAGCGGACGGTGCCGGTTGAGAACGCCCGCGCGTCAGGCCGATTCTTTGCCACCCAGTCGGCCATTTTGAACTCAATCCGATCGGTCCAGGCGGGCGTGCGATGGATGTGACGCCAGGGGTAGGTGACGTAGCCCCAAGCGGGAATGAACGCGGCGATGACGAGCAGAGCCGCCAGAAAGCGTTCGCGCATCCAAACGCGGCGTATTCCTTCCAGGCCAGCCAGCACGAGGAACATATCGAGCTCCGGAACCAGGCGCTCCGGTTCGCCAGCCACGCGAAAAGCGCGATTGGTGTAATAGTGGCCCAATACATTCAAACTTATAAATGCGGCGCTGCCGAGGACGAAGACCGACCAAGTGTGCTCCGGCCGGCCAGCCGCCCATCGCCAACTGAAGAAGCCGACGAGCAAAGCCAGCAGGACGGCAAGGCCGACCGACCAGAGATTTCCCGGCGAAGAGACAATGGCCAAGTTTCGGCTGGTGATGCCGATATAGGAGGGCGTGAGCCAGAAGGCCGTCAGCGTGTAGGCGAGACTGGCGATCGCGGCGGCCCGCAGCCAGACGGTCCAGTCGCGCGTCGTAACGAAGACGGCCCAGCAGAGAATCGGGAAGAAAAGCGCCAGCGCCGTAGCGCCGTAAAAGTTGTTCGAAACCACGAGCGCCGCGGCGACGCTCGACAGCGCCAGATACGCCGGATGCCCGCGGCGAAGCCCCCACCAAGCGGCGGCAAACACAAACGGCAAAATGGCCAGCGAAGACATGTGCGGGCCCTCGCCATACCGGATCAGCACATTGAAGCGCTGGGGCATATAGGGGTACGCGTCGTTCCGAATATGCGTTAAGAACAGGAAACTCGGCGAGAGAATTGCCACCCCGGCCGCTGATAGCCAGGATCGGGCGAGTGACTGCGTCGCCACCCATACCAAAAGCCAAATACCGGCGATCCCCAACACGTAGAGAATCGCCGTATAGAGGTGGTAACCGCGGGCCGGGGTGACCCCGGTATACTTTGACAACGCGGCCGAACCGTAACGCAGGGCCGGCGGATAAATGAAGTCGAAACGCGTCCCGCCGTACCAAAGCGGCTGCCAACCTGGATGCGGCCAATTCTCGGACAGGTACCGCGCATCGGCGATAAAGGTCGCATCGATCGACGTCCAGTTATCGAGATACTTCGTCTTAAACAGCGGCCAAATGAGCACCATGGCCGCGGCCAGCACGAGCACAAATTGCACTCCAGGGGAGGTTAGCCGTGGCTTCAAGTCCGCGGGTTCTCCGCTCTCTCTGCCGGACCGTGATAGCGACCGAGGATACTATCAAACTGGAGCGAACGCCGAAGGCCCGTGCGGTGCAAAATATACCGGAAAAGCACCCAGAGAATGGAGAGTCCGTAGCGCGAGCTCTGCAGAAAGGATGCCGACGAAGCCTGCGGGAAGTATCGGGTCGGGACCGGTACCTCGGCCACGCGCATCCGCGCTTCGACAAACTGCGCCATGATCTCCTGATCAAAAACAAACGCGTCGGAGTTCATATCGACGTTGACCGTTTCCAAGGCCGATCGGCGATAGGAACGGTAACCCGTATGATATTCCGCCAATTTCAGACCAAAAACCGTATTTTCAAGCTCGGTCAGAAATCGGTTGGCAATGAACTTCCACCAAGGCATCCCCTGCTTCATCACATCGCCGCCCAACAGACGAGAACCGAGCACCACGTCGGCTTCGTTACTCAGAATCGGCGCGATGATTTGCGGTAGTAGCGTGGGGTCATATTGGTAGTCCGGGTGCACCATCACGATGATATCGGCCCCGGCCCGCAGCGCCTCCCGATAGCAAGTCTTCTGGTTTGCGCCATAGCCGTAGTTCCGGTTGTGGACGAAGATTTCGAGTCCAAGTTCCCGGGCGATTTTGATCGTGTCGTCCTTGCTCCCGTCATCGACAAGGATGACGAGGTCGACCACGTCGTGCGGCAGTTCCTGATAGGTCATCCGAAGGGTCTTCGCGGCGTTATACGCGGGCATGACCACGACTACTTTCGGTTTCGCTTTACTCATTAGCACTCTTTGCAATCACAATAAATTGATATCCGAACATCGACTTCCACAGCCGCCCCAATCCCCAGAACAGCGATTCCATCCTTGCCGCGAACCAACTGTCAGCGCCCCACACTACGCTGAACGGAATCGGAGTCGAGTTCACCAACTCCATAGTATAGCCAGCATTGCAAAACAGCTGTACCCAACCCGCCCAAGTATGAAAATGGACGTGCGTCCGGTCGAACAACCCCTTTTCGTCCTGAGGAAAACTCCCGCTCAGAATCACCATCCGGAAATAGAAATTTCCGCTATTCGGCAGCGACGCCAGCAGGCAACCGCCCGGTTTGAGCAGCGCCCGCAGTTGCTTCAGGATGTGGGCGTGTTCGAGCAGATGCTCCAAAACATCCGCGCAAACAATATAGTCGTAGCGATCAGTCATCGGAGGGATCTCGTGGTGGAGATCAGTAACGATCAGTTTGACCGACCGCGGAAACTGGCCGTCGGGAAAGGATTGGCGCTCCAACCCCGTCACGATGTAGCCGCGCTCGGCTAGTCGAGCGGCCAGCAGACCATCCCAGCACCCCACGTCCAACAACGTTCGGCCCTCACCGCGGTCGGGGAGCACATTCAAAATTTGGGAATGGCTGCTCCATGGGCTAGCCTTGAAGGTGTAGCTCTGTTGCACATCGGTCTCGGTCGCCGCCATTTTGATATTCCGTAACCCTCGGCTCACTTTCCACGCCAACACTAGGTTAACCCATGACTTCAAAAGTCGCATCGTACACACTCCCCCTCGTCCTCCTGACCCTGGCCGGATGCAATAAACAGACAGCGCCCGTGCAAGCCAAACAGGACACCGGCCCCCTTGCCGTGCGCATGACCGAGGTCAAGGCTAGAGAAATCAACCGCGTCGTCGAAACGACCGGAACCCTATTTCCGTTTGAAGAGGCGGTCATCAGCGCCGAGATCGACGGCAAAGCTGAGGAAGTGAAGTTTGATTTGGGCGATATCGTCGAAAAAGGCCAAGTACTCGTTCGCATCAACGATGAGGAGCAGCGCTACCAGGTGCAGCAAAGCGAGGCACAGCTACGCCAGTCTATGGAGCTTCTGGGCCTGAAAACGGAAACCGCGAAAGTGAAGGACGTCCGCGACACCCCCGATGTCCGCAAAGCCCGCGCCGACCTTACCGAGGCCGAGCAACGGTTCAAACGAACCCAGCAACTCGTCGATCAAAACATCGGCGCCAAATCGGAACTCGACCAGGCCAGTTCTCGCTACCAGGCGGCCCAAGCGGCCTATGACTCCACCGTCAACCAGACCCGCAACTTGATCCAGGAAGTGGAACGGTTCCGAGCGAACATGGAAATTCAACGGAAGCGCCTCCGCGACACTGCCGTCAAGGCTCCCTTCCGCGCACAGGTGAAGGAGCGGCAAGTCAGTCTCGGTCAGTTCGTCCGCACGAACACGCCTTTATTCGTGCTCGTAAAAACCGACCCGATTCGCCTTCGTATCGAGATCCCGGAACGCATGGCTCCGTGGGTCAAAATCAATCAGGTGGTCGATGTCTCGCTCGAAGCGTTCGAAGGCCGAAAGTTCGTCGGTAAAATCTGGCGCATCTCTCCGACGGTCGACCAGAGCAAGCGGACCTTCGTCGCCGAAGCCCTGATCGATAATAAAGCGGGCGAACTCAAGGCCGGCTCCTACGCCAAAGCGCACGTGCCAACTAGCAAGAACGAGAAGGTCACCGTCGTTCCGCAACGGGCCGTTTACTACGTCCTGGGTTCAAACAGGGCCTTTGTCGTAAAGGAAGGAGTGATCGAGGCGAGAGACGTCAGGCTCGGCGACCGCATTGACCAGGACGTCGAGATTCTCGAAGGTCTAGCCGAAGGCGAAACAGTGGCGACCAGCCAGATGGTCAAATTGGATACGGGGACGAAAGTGAAGCGAGCGGTGGATGCGCCGAAGAAAGGCGAGAAGAAGGGGTCGTAGTCCGTAGAACGTATACAACCCCTTCCTGGGCCTAGCGAGGAGTCTGTACTTTCGGCGTAGCCAAGTAACCGCTGATCGTGTCTTTCCCGACGGAATTGACGACAATCTCGTACGGCTGTCGAGCCTTCGAAGTATAGAATTGCAGCGGTTCGTTAAGGGTCTTGTCTTTCTTCTCGACGGTCTTGTCGTCAAAGGTTAGATCCACGCTGAAGCGATTCTTCTTCACGTCGGACTTCTTCAGTTGCAACATCACATCGCCCACCCGCCGCGCCGTTTTCTCTTTCGGCAACGTAAACTCGAAGTAGTTGCGATCCCCGAGCGCCTTCAGTGCCTGGAACTCTTTAAAATTCGTCGCAATCAATCCGCTCTGTTCACCCAAGTCGCCGCGGGTTCGTTTCAGATCGGAAATCGTTTTGTCGAGTTCGCTCTTGGTGTTGGCAACATCGGTTTTCACAGTGCCGACTTCGGTTGAAACGGCCGCGATCTTCGTGTTGGCCGAACTGGCTTCCTGCTTGACTTCCGTTATCTGGCTAGCCATCTGCTGTTGGGCCGCCTTCGTCTCTCTCTCTAACTTGGCCGTGAGTTCGATCGTCTTTTTCTCGGCGTCAACCTTGGCCTGACCCGCGGCCATCGCCGCCTGCCGGCGCGCCGCTTCCAGATCGTCCTTCAGTTCGCTGATGTAGCGTTTACTCGTCGCCGTCGTGACGTTCGAGGTCTCTTTCACGCCTGAAATCTCGCGCGTCATCGAGTCCTTCAGGCCGGCCACCTCAATCTTCGTCTTGTCCAGTTGCAGAAACAGGTAGACGTTGGCCCCCAAAAGCGCCAGAATGGAGCCGAACAGAATCGGGATTTTCACCCCTCCCCCGCTCGGTGGGGGTGGGGGTGGGGGCGGCATATACATGGGATTCGGATTAGGATTCATTTGCGGATCAACCTCCTGACGTTCGAGTCTAGAATAACATTCGTCCTAACAAATATATGCGGCGCGTTACCATCGGGTTTCACGTTTCACGCCGCAGCGGCTTGGCCACGGCGAAGTCAAAGCGTTCCTGCTTCGAGATCCCCGGTTCAAAACACCGGCGGCAACGGGCCTCGTACATACCCGTGGCACCGACCACAATCAGATCCTCACTCTCCACCAAACGTTGCGTATGCTTGGCCGGATTTCCACAGCGGATACAAATCGCCAGCGTTTTCGTGATCGATTCCGCGCGGGCCAGTAAGTCTGGGATTGGAGGAAAAGGCCGCCCCAGATAGTCCGTATCCAGCCCTGCTATGATCACCTGCTTCCCACTATCGGCCAGTTGCTCGGCCACTTCCACCAGTTCCGGCCCCATGAAATTCGCTTCGTCAATGCCCACCACCTGGGTCCGCCAATCCAGCACTTTCAAAATTTCTCCGGCCCCGCCCACCGCCTCCGACGCCATCCGCTGATCCGCATGAGAGACAATCTCTTCGTGAGAGTAACGGTCATCAATCGTCGGCTTAAACACCTGCACCCGCTTGCGGGCAATCCGAGCCCGCCGCAGTCGGCGAATCAATTCTTCGCTCTTGCCCGAGAACATCGGCCCGCAGACCACCTCAATCCAACCGGTGTGTCCGGTGAAAATATCCATAACGCTCTATGATGCCATGGCCGCCTGACCTCACCGCCCGCAAAATCGTTCCCGAGCTACTCGATTCAGCATCTCCCGACGAGGTCACCGCCAATCTCGGCGACCTCCAGCGGATCAATCGCTTCTTCGGCGGCCGCCAAACGCTGCGGGCTGTCCTCCGCCCGCTCGCCCGCCCTGGGCTCACTATCCTCGACATTGGAGCCGCCTCGGCCGACCATGCCGCAGCCCTGCCGAACGCCCGGGTCGTCAGCCTCGACCTCTCCGAATCCCACCTCCGCCTCGGCCACGGGCCCCGCGTCGCCGCCGACGCCTTCGCCCTCCCCTTCCCCCCGCGCTCGTTCGACCTCGTCATGGCCAACCTGTTTCTCCATCACTTCGAGAACGACTCGATCGTCCGGCTGCTCCAATCCTTCGCCGCCGTCGCCCGCCTCGGCATCGTCGTCAACGATCTCGAACGCAGCCGGCTCGCCTGGTCCTTTCTGCCCCTCACCGCTCCCCTGCTCCGCTGGAACCCGATTACCCTTCACGATGGCCCTGTCAGCGTCGCCGCCGGCTTCCGCCCGGCCGAGTTGGCCGATCTCTTTCAGTCGGCCGGCCTCCACGGAACCGTCGTTCGCCGTCATCGCCCCTGGTTCCGCCTATCCGCCGTCTGGCTCGCACAGCGCCCGCTGCCACACGTCCACGAAACGAAGTAGACGCAATAAATTTCCCGGTTCCGCATACCTCTCCGGCCACGAAGGGGCCCGCCAACGAATCCATGCCACCCCATCAGCGATCGCCATCGTCAGGCTTAAACAAACTCCCGGATCTTCCAACACCTTCACCTCCGCCGAAAAATCATCCATCCCCGCACTCGCCTCCAGCAGCCGGTAAAGCACCATCGACAACGTCGACGAATTCCGGCACACCGTCACTTCCCGGCCAATCGAGCAGCCGCTCTCCTCCCACCGGCGAAGCTCCTCCACCAGCATCGCGAACGGACCAGGCACGATCCGCCAGCCCAGCGGAGTCCGCTCCAAAATCAACTCCGCCCGCCGACCGCCGTGCCAGAGCCACGACACCCGATCGTTCTCCCCCACCGCCATACAAAACAGGCCCACCCGAAAGTAAGCCTGAGCCGCCCCTCCCAGCGCCGCCGCCAAATGGAACCGCTGTTCGCCCGTCACCTGATCGCCAAAAAACGGAGGTGCCAACGCGACCATCCGCTCCGCCCGTGTCGCCGGGTCCAGCCGCGCCCGAAAGCGCAAATCAAGTTCCAGCAACACCTCCTCCGACTGCCGCCGAAACCGAAACGCCAAACGCTCTTGCTGCCGGGAAACGTAAAGCTTCAGCCGCACCGCCGCGCGGACCAGATAGCCCGCGCCCAATACCGCCTGAGCCGATCGCAAACCAGCCAGCACCGTCGACGGCAGCGCCGTTAACTCAATCATTGCCCCTGCACCGCCGCAATCGCACGCACGAGCTCCCGGCGAAAATCGGTGTCGAAGGCAACCATCGCAGGCTCCTGACCCGGTGCCAGATTCACGAGCCACTCCCCCGCCTCGCCGAGCACCAAATATCGCGGCCCCGGAAAGCTAATCGCCACGAAGTCGTCCGCCGCCCCGACGTCCAGCGACGGCGCCAACGCCTTCAAGATCGTAGCCAGAAACGCCCGACTCGAACGGTCCACCACTGCGCCCACGACGCCGCTCTCCACCTTCGCCAGCACGTCCGGCGGGGCCGGCACGCTGATCACTTCGAATTCGATCGCCTGTTCATTCCGCGTCGTCGTCTCATGCTTTCGCGAATAAAACAGCAGATTCAGCCCGCCGCCCTCCGATATGTCCAGCCCGAACTTCATCTGCGCCGTCACCTTCGGCATCCGGAAAAGCGACGGCAAAGCGTGCGGCCGGCCCTTCGCCTCTCGAATGTAGCGTTCCGATTCGCCGTCCAACATCTCCTGCGCCCGCACCACCGACTTCGAAATCATTTCGAGAAACGCCGGGAACGCGACGCCCTCCGGATCCGGCCCTTCTACGGCCGCCTCAAAGTATCCCAGAAGTTGGCCCAACGGTCGATTCGAGTCCTGCCAGGCCAACCGCAGCGCGTCGTGAACCGGGGTGCCAGGTTCAATCAGATCCTGATCAGCCAGCGGCCGCAAAATCTTTTTCAGTTCATCAGCCTGCTTCTTCAGGCCGTCCAATTGTGCTTCGAGATCCTTCCGGGAATATGCCATAAGTTCCTCCTACGTCAACGCCTTGATCGCCGCCGCCAGCGCCTGGTGAACCCGCTCATCCGCCGGACGCAACGCCGGCAGGGCCACCGGCTGCGCACTCGACTGCCGCACCCGTTCGAGCAACGAGTGAAATGCTGCCTGATTGTCGCCCGGCAATACGGCCTGCAAAGTAACGCGCACCTCCGCTCCCGCCCGATAGTCCTGCGCCGAATTCGCCGCATAGGCCCCGGAAACCACCGCCCCGGCAAAGCCAAAGCCCAAGCCGCCCTGCACCGCCGAGTCTCGCGACTGCGCCAGATCCAACTTCACCGCCAGCGAAGTCTCGGTAAATTGATATCGCGACGGTGCCGCCACTTGTAACAAAAAGCGGATCACCTCGTCGCCGGTATCATGCGCCCGCGCCAAGCTAACCAATCGCTCGATTCCCCGCAGGTACTCCTCATCGAAGTGCTTCTGCGACTCGGCCACCGCCAGTCCCAGCGCCCCGATGATATTCGGGATCTGCCGTAAGTCCTGTAATAATTCTGAACCAGCCATGGTAGTTACTCCAGTGCGCGGGTCTCCACCAATACCCGCAGGGTTACGTTCTCGCTTCTGTTTTGGCCACGCGCCAAGCGCAAGGCGATGTTAATAGGTTGCAGTTGCAGGGTGAATTCGCGGGCCTCTGCCTGGCTCATCTGGAAATCCACCGACGCCTCCCACGTCGCGATCCGCCAGCCAGCGGCAGCCGTCCGCTCGTCGGTCGCCAGCGCCGCGCCGGCCAATTCGGCAATGGTTTGACTAAGTTCCAATCCAACTCCAGTCAAACGCTGGACCGACATCGAACCGATCGTTCCGTAAATTCTGGACAGAGGCAATCCCGCGATAAGTGAGAAAGTAATCCGGATCGCAAACCATGCGTTTCTCCGGTGGAGGCACCACCGCCGGGATATCGAACTGTTTTCTGAGTCGTTCCACCAGAAACCGCAACGCCGTAATCTGGGCCGGAGGATACGATGCGAAATAACTCTCTCCCCGGAAATCGGCGGCGATGTATTTGTCCGCCTCCTCCGCCCCGCAATAGCGGGCCCGAAACTGGTTCGGCTTCCAGTTCATCTGCTGCGGATCCGCCCCGTCAACGCGAAGCGGTCCCGGATTCACCAGATCGATCCCAATCGTGCGTCGATCATGGATCAGATCCGGGTTTTGAGATTCCATTCCTATATGCCGTGCCCAAAACTCCGGCTGGTACATTTCGTAGATCGCCCCAGCCTGATCCACTACATAGGACGACTTCGTCCGAGTAATGGGTCCGTGCGGAAGATTGCCCCACCCCTTGCAAACACTCCGAGCGGAGATACTGGAGGTACCGTGCAACAGGATCGCCTCCTTGGGAAAGCGTTGCGCTGAATATTCATTCAGATACGAGCGAAAGCCACTGCGGTGAATCACCGGCCCACGAGTCATCGTCTTCATCAAGAAGCTCCTTAGCAGAAACCAGTGCGCTCGGGGTTGGCCTCCAATGGAGACCAACCAAAAATCGAGCACTCTTGCCATCGACTATGAAGTCCTCGAAGGGGGTAACCGAACCCACCCTCGCCCGACAACTTGACACAACTCTATTCTTATCTATTGCTTACGATAGTAAAATAAATCTGAACACCTTGTGAATGGTTTACCGGCCAATGACAAAAAGCCGCGAAATGGCGGCTTCGGTGAGGGTTTTCTTCCAGATGGGGCTGTGATTGAGTAAAGGCGGAGGCGGCCAATCGGAAATCGTTTCCAGCGGTGATCCGGTCAGGGGCTTCGCCACCACAGTGGTTGTATTTATCCCACGGACTGATCCCGCTGGCAACCCCTCCCGGCTGGGTCGCCTCTGCCCCTCCTGCCAGACTCCCGCTGTCATCGGACACGGATGGCGTAACCGCCAAGCCCATGACGCCTCCCACTCCCGCATCCGCATCCATCGCGGGATCTGCAATCGCTGTCGCCTTACCCTGCCTTCCTTTCCTTTCTGGCTCATCCCCCACGCTCACTATTCCCTCCTGGCTCGGCAGCAAGCCGCCACCCTTGCCAACTCACCAAACCGCCCCTCGAACATTGCATCCCCATCTGCGCCGACAAAGACCGGTCCCCCGATCCCTCCACCGCCCTGCGCTGGTTGCTCCGCCGCACCCAAAGCCTCTGGATCAGCCTCCTCGGGGGATGGTTTGCTTCACCCACTCTGTTCGCCTGGGATTGGAAGGCAGCAAGCCGTCGAAGTAGCGACGTCGCCCTTGCCGTCCGAGGCGTTGGAGGCGCAGTGAGGGGCAGCGGAGGAGTTGAGGATCAGCAGTTGGCTCGAGAAGCGTTTACCGTAATTTTTGAAAAGCGGGGGGACAAGCCGGTGATCCACGGGCTACGTGGGAAACTGTCAAACCAGCGACTGGCTGGGAGCGTGAAACAGGAGGCCATAAAGATTCTGGCGGTGCTGGTGGACCAAGGATTCTGGCCGACGCTGGCGGAGGAAGTGAAGGGAACACAGGTACCCATATGGCGACCGCGGCCGTGCCGTTGTGGGGAACTGGTGCAGCGGATACCAGCGAGCACGATTCGCCGGAACCCCCGAGCGTGGCAGTCTCGCCACCAGTTCACCCTGAAATGTTACAGACGGTGCTTTGCCTTTCCCCTTAACGGAGTACCGGAGAGGTTGCCGTTGTAGGTGAGCCAGTCTTCAGGGTTGGGGTTGGCGATGTCGGCGAGGGCGCTGAGGGGGCATGATGACGCCGCAGATGGTGCATTACGGTACTGCTGAAAAGATTCGCGACCTGCGCCAGTCGGTGCTCGACCAAGCCTACATCCATCATCCGGAACGATTCGTACATAGCGCACCCAAAGCGCTCGAACTGCCAACCCAAGTCTGGATCAACAAACCGAAATCGTCGGACGAAAAAACTCGCTAAATTCGCCTATCTTGTGTCTCAAGGTTGTTGACACGCTCCGCGCGCTCCCGGCATCCTGGCCCTTGAGTCAGCGCTCGGGTTGCGTCTCCGCAGAGCCCTACCCTCCGCTCAAGTCCGTACAGTCTACCAGGGATAAAACTAGAACCGTTTACACAGAAAACTTGACACACCCGACCCGAGCGCCACCTCAGTGCCGGGATGAGGCGGAGGGCCGGTTTCCGGGTTTCCGTCGCCCAGAGCCTCCTGGCCCCAACGCGCTAAATCCCGGGGGCCGGGGGGCAGCGCCCCCCTCAAATTCGAACGCGGTTGCCAAACCGATCGGCTGGCGTTGCGTAGCCTAGCGA
>Ga0136639_10000096_pt1 | contig 25148 bp, 19 predicted proteins | sample AntDrymUQ8592106_2_FD_113739 | JGI IMG/M metagenome (GOLD analysis project Ga0136639, IMG submission 113739) | Polar desert sand microbial communities from Dry Valleys, Antarctica - metaG UQ859 (21.06) | ecosystem: Environmental > Terrestrial > Soil > Desert | place: Antarctica: Dry Valley...
CGTCGAGTGGCGCCATGTGCGGCCACGCCGTCGCCGTCCTGCTGGCCACCCTTAATGGCCAGCCAACCGCCCCTTCTTCTTTCCGCCCCCCGACGCCTGGCCCTGGCCTCCCATCTTCCCGATCCCCGACAGCCGACCTGCGAGTCCCAGTTTCCCCGGTCCCGGCCAGCCTGCATTTCCCGCCCGATCTTGCCGGTCACCTGGCCAGAGGGGCGTTCAATGTCGGCCTGCGGGCGATTCCCGGAGCGGCGGTGGAGGCGGCGGATGTTTCGCTGGCTGAGTGGCTTGCAGCGCGGAAGGTGAAAGGCTTGCCGCCGGCGGTGCAGCTGGCGGCCGGCGAGGCTGCGGGCTTTTTGGCGGCGGTGGGCGGGCACGCGCGGGCATTTGCCGGAGCGGACAAGCCGCTGGAGCTGGTGGCTGAGCCTGGGCGGATGGCGGTTGAGTGCGTGGAGGATGCACAGCGGCTGGGGTTCCGGCGGGATCCGGGGGCGGGGGAAGTGCTTATTATAAGTCCAGCCGGGTATTGGCTGTGGGACGCGCAGGTGCGCCGGCTTGCGCCGCTGCCGCCTGAGGCACCGCTGCCGGAGAGCTTTTGGCGCACCCTTGGGGCCGGGGAAATCGCTTGGATCGACCGATCGACGGCCCTGCGCCACCACGCGTGGCTGCAGGATGCTTTCCGGACGCCCGCAGATTCCTGGATCGAGCGCCTGCAGTTCCGGCCGGCGGATTTCACTCCCACGTTGCATCTTGATGGGGCACTCAATGGGCTGACCGGGCGTCTTGGGTTCGCTTACGCTGAAAACGGAAAAATCATCCCAAGTGAAGATTTTCCAGCAATCTCCCGTTCCCATGCCGACCTTTGCCTGACCCGGGATTTGGGTGGCGAGCGGGATGCGTCGCGGCGCTTGGCGGCGGCGGGCTTCGAGCCGGCGGTCGGTTCGGGCGAGTGGCGCTTGGCGGGCGAGGAGGCGGTTTTTGACTTCCTCGGCGACGCGCTGCCGCGGCTGCGGCGGGACTGGACGGTTAGTGAAGGTCCACGGCTGGCGACGGTTTTGCGCCAGACCGAGATTGTCCGCCCGCAGCTGCGCTTTGAGGGAAGCGGCGAAGACTGGCTGGCCATGGACTTCGACTTTGTCAGCGATGGCGGCAGCCCGATTGGCAAGGACCAGATCCGGCGGATGCTGCGGACCGGGCAGCGGCGTTTCAGGCTGCCGTCGGGTCGCCAGGCGGTGATTGCCGCGGATGCTGCGGAGATGCTTGAGGCGGTGTTGTTTGAGGTCAACCCGCGGCAGGAGGGCGGGAAGTTCATTGTCTCGGCCGATCAGGAGAGCTACTTGCGCGAGCTGGATCGCAGCCTGCGGGCCGGCGGCGAACCGGGCGAGCTGCCAGCCGCGCCGGTGCTTTCTTCTAAGGATGAGAGCCTTTTGGCCGAGCTTGGGCCGGTTCTGCGGCCGTATCAGCGGGAGGGCATTGCCTGGCTGCGCGACCGCATCGGCCAGCTTGGCTGCGCCCTGCTGGCGGACGACATGGGCTTGGGGAAAACTTTGCAGGCATTGGCGTGGCTGAGGTTGCATCGATCCAGCCACCCTGGCCCGGCGCTGATCGTCTGCCCAACATCGCTGCTAGGCAACTGGGATGCGGAGGTGGCCAAGTTCACCGCGGAGGCGCGGGTGCTCGTGATGCACGGCCAGGGGCGCCAGCGCCACCAAGAGCAGTTTGCTGACTATGATGTCATTCTGACGACCTACGGGTCCCTTGTGCGCGACCTCGATCTTTATGCCAACGCCAAGCTGGCCGCCATGGTTCTGGATGAGGCCAGCGTGATCCGCAATCCGGATGCGGAAATCTCCAAGGCGGTCACCCGCGTCCAGGCCGGTGCCCGTCTTGCCTTGACCGGCACCCCGATTGAAAACGGCGTCCGCGACCTGTGGGCGGTTTTTCGTTTCCTCAAGCCGGGCTACCTCGGCACTCGCAATGACTTCCGCGACCGCTACGAGGCCCCCGTGGCCAAGGGCGCGGCCGATCCCGGGGTGATGCGGCGCTTGCGGATGCGCACTGCGGCGTTTCTGCTGCGCCGGACCAAGGGGGAGGTTGCCAAGGACCTGCCGTCCAAGGTGGAGTGCATCGAGTGGTGCGCCCTGACCAGCGCCCAACAAAAGGTCTACGGCTTCTTGCTCAAGGAGGGCCAGGAGGTCGTCGCCGCGGCCCGCAAGTCCGGCGGGGCCGGTGCGGCCCGCATGAAGACGCTGACCACCTTGCTGCGTCTCCGCCAAACCTGCTGCGACCTTGCTCTCATCGAGCCGAAACTCGCCAGCGACGGCCCGGCCGAGCGCTCAGGCAAGCTTGAGCGTCTCCTGGAGATCGTCGCGGAAGCCACGGAGGGTGGGCGGAAGATGCTCATATTCAGCCAGTTTGCCACCATGCTTGGGCACATCCGCAGCCAGCTTGAGCGGGCGGAAGTCGATTGCTGCTACCTCGATGGCAGCACCCGTGACCGGGCCGGGGAGGTGGCCCGCTTCCAATCGCCCGACGGCCCGCCGGTTTTCCTCATCAGCCTCAAGGCCGGCGGCTACGGGCTCAACCTGACCGCTGCGGATGTGGTCGTCCACTTCGACCCGTGGTGGAACCCGGCCGTGGAAGCCCAGGCGACCGACCGCGCCCACCGCATCGGCCAAACCAAGCCGATCACGGTCTACAAGTTCATCAGCCGCGGGACCGTGGAGGAAAAAGTCCTCCACCTCCAACAAGCCAAGCGCCAGATCATCAACGACGCATTGGACGAAAACGGCACCTCCAACCCCCGCAACCTCAATGATGCGGATCTCCTGGAGCTGCTCGGGTAGCGAAGCTCGTGAGAGCTTCGGCGGGGGGGAGGTGGGCAGTCCTTTGCGTGTTCGGGCGTTCTGGCGGCAGGTGGTTGGCCCCGCCGAACTTCTCACGAAGTTCGTTACGTGGGGAAGATCACGCGAAGGGTTAGACGGATGATCAAAGTGGCATCTTTGAGCCTAGAAGGGTTCTCCGCAGATACGGATAATTACACTTGTGCCAACTGCGGGAGGATTGAGTGGTTTATCAGCGTTTCGGGAGAGGGTGCGATCCTCTCGACTCCGGGAAATGCCACCCCATGCCTGGCGTGCGGCGCGACGCTCACAGAGGGGGAATCGAGCTGCCCCGAGTGCTCGTGGAGCTACGATGATGAAGCCGCGGAGCCGCCGGCTGGGCATTGATGGAAACACGTAAGGACGAAGCCGGGTGCACTACCCGACAAGCGAATCGGCCAGGGAAGCCTTGGCGAAGTCGCGGTTCATGCGGGCGATGTGGCTGACGGAAATTTCCTTCGGGCAGGCGGCTTCGCACTCGTAGTGGTTGGTGCAGTTGCCGAAGCCTTCGATGTCCATGCGGTGGACCATGGAGAGGGCGCGCTTTTGGCGCTCGGGCTGTCCTTGTGGGAGGTGGCCGAGGTGGGAGATTTTCGCGGCGGTGAAGAGCATGGCGCTGGCGTTCGGGCAGGCGGCCACGCAGGCGCCGCAGCCGATGCAGGCGGCGGCATCGAAGGCATTTTCCGCGTCGGGCTTGGGAATCGGTGTGCTGTTGGCGTCCACGGCGGAGCCGGTGCGCACGTCCACGTAGCCACCCGCGGCAATGATGCGGTCAAGGGCGGAGCGGTCGACCATGAGGTCGCGCACGGTCGGGAAGGCCTTGGCGCGGAAAGGCTCCACCCAGATCGTGTCGCCATCGCGGAAGTGGCGCATGTGGAGCTGGCAGGTGGCGGTGCCGCGCTCACGGCCATGGGGAACGCCATTGATGGTAAGCGAGCACATGCCGCAGATGCCCTCACGGCAGTCGTGGTCAAAGTGGATCGGCTCGGCACCCTTGGCGATGATGCGCTCGTTGACGATGTCGAGCATTTCCAAGAACGAGCACTCCACGGGGATTTCCGGGGCATCGTAGGTTTCGATGCGGCCTTTTACGGAAGGTCCTTCCTGGCGCCAGACTTTGAGCGTGAGGTTCATGGTAGGTGGGCAAGCCAGCTGCCGGGGCCCCGCCCCAGCGCTGTGCCCGGACTCTAATCCGAGCCACGGCATGCGCGAGCGGAAAAATCCGCGAATTTCACCTCCGCGGCCGGTGGCGGCCTAGCAGGCAGGCTGGCAAACCCGCGGCGAGCGGTGCATTTATGGGTTGCCAAGGTCGCGGCAGGGGGCTTATTGCTTCCCCGTCCAACAAGAACACCAACGCACCCAAAATGTCTGACAAAAGCATCGAAGAAAAGGTCAAGGAAATCATCGTCGAGCAGCTGGGCGTGAGCGCCGAGCAGGTGACTACGCAAGCGAAGTTCATCGAAGACCTCGGCGCTGATTCGCTCGACACGGTTGAGCTGGTCATGGCCTTTGAAGAGGAGTTCGGCATCGAAGTTCCTGACGATGAGGCTGAAAAGCTTCAGTCCGTGGGCGATGTGATCGCTTTCGTCGAAAAGACCGCCTAAGCGGCCCGATCCATGCGAAAAGCTTTCCGGGCAGACTCATTGGTTTGGGTCTGCCCTTTTCTTTGCAATCGCGGCAGGGGGCTCGACCTTGTTACTTAGCTCCCGCACGACCATGTATTCTTCTGACGACATCCAATACGCGCTGGAAACCACCCGGGTGGTTCACGAGCCCGACCGGCGCATCGACACGTTTGGCAGCACGCGCTTTCAATTCCAACTGCTCAGCGAGTTGATGGACGATGCGGGGAAGGTGCGGATCCGCACCGGGGAGGTGGACGCGGCGCGGCCGCAGATTGTCCGGCCTGAGCCGTACCAGAGCATTGAGATGGATGGCTTTGGCGACGAGGCGCGGGAGCGGCTGGAGGCGCTCATTGAGCGGCTCAAGGCGCAGGGAGTGAACCTCGGGTTCATGCGCTACGGCTTTCGTTTTCGCCGCGGCGAGGTGCGTGAGGAGCTGGTGAGTGACTCGCTTGAGGCCGTCAGCCATCGGGTGGTGCGTGACGCGGAACGCCAAGGAAACCCGCTCATGGCGGTGATTGAAGGAGTTGACGATGCTTGGGAGATCAGCATTCTGAAATTCACCTTGGAGATGATTTTAAAATCGCAGGGGATTAACGAATTTGATTTCAAGCGGCGGGGTCTGCTCTAGAAATCTGCCATCCTGCGATGCGGATTGTCACCTTCATCAAAATCCTCGCAGCCATCGCGGTTCTCGCCGTGATGGCCACCACGGGGTATATTCTGCGTGAGGCCCAGAGGGGCGGGGTGATCTTGCCGGATCCTAACCGCGACATGGCCGACGAGCTGCCGGAAGCGAGCAATTTACCTGATGTGGATCCGGGCGAGCGGTTTTTCCAGCGGGCGCTTGAGATGGTGGCCATGGGCAAGCGCGAGCAGGCGAAGGAGAAGTTGCTCTATATTCTCAACTTCCACCCGACCTCGCCGAGCGCCGGGGAGGCGCGCCGGATCCTGGGCGAGATGAACCTCGACGAGATCCTCAGCACCGAGTCCATGGAGGGGAAATCCACCCACAAGGTGGTCCGCGGGGACTCGTTTTTCGGCATCGCCGGCAAGAACCAGACTACCTTGGAAGCGATCGTTTACTTCAACGGACTGACCTCGCTGGACGCCTTGTTCCCCGGGGACGAGTTGGTGGTCATGCCGTTGAATTTCCACCTGGTCATCGAACCCGGGCGCAAGATGCTGAGCCTGTGGCGGGGCGACAAGATGCTCAAGGAGTACCCGATGGTGCGCAGCGAGGCTGCGGCACCCGCGATGACGACCAAGATTGCCGGGAAAAGCGGCATCGTTGGCAGCAAAAAGGTCGCGGCGACTGATCCGGCATTTCGCAGCTCCCAGAAGGCGCTGACATTGTCCAAGACCCCCCTGATGATCCGCGGACACAACCCAGCGGATGGGGAGGAGACCGGGCGCGGATTTTTTGTCAGCGCGGCGGACATGGAGGAGCTTTCCCTGTTGCTGCGGCCGGGAAATGATGTGGAAATCCGCTCATCGGCCCGCTAGCATCCGCCATCGCCTCCCCGCAACGATCTGATTTCCCATGAGTATTCAGCCTTTGGAATTTGAAAAACCGATCCAGGACCTCGAGCGCGAGCTGGAGAAACTCAAGACCAAGGCGGTCTCCCAGCACATTGACATGTCCGTGGAGATTGCTGCGATGGAGGGAAAACTTGCGCAGACGCGAGACCAGATTTACGCTGAACTTTCGCCCTGGCAGCGCGTGCAAATCGCTCGGCATACGAACCGCCCGTTCATGCTCGATTACCTTTCCCATGCGTTCCTGAATTTCTGTGAGTTGCACGGTGATCGCAGGATCGGAGACGACCCGTCGATGCCCGGGGGCTTTGCCACGCTTGGCGGCCGCCGGGTGGTGGTTATTGGCCACCAGAAGGGGCGGGATACCAAGGAGAACCTGAAGCGCAACTTCGGCAGCGCGCACCCGGAAGGGTATCGCAAGAGCATGCGTCTTATGAAGATGGCGGAGAAGTTTGGCCTGCCGATCATTGCCATGATTGACACTCCCGGAGCGTTTCCCGGGATTGGCGCCGAGGAACGGAACATCGCCGAGGCGATTGCCCACAATCTGCGCGAAATGATGCTGCTCAAGGTGCCGGTGATTGCCGTGGTGCTTGGCGAAGGGGGCTCTGGAGGCGCGCTGGGCATCGGCGTGGCCAACCGCGTGCTGATCATGGAAAACGCCTACTACTCGGTCATCAGCCCGGAAGGTTGCGCGGCCATCCTGTGGAAACACCGCAAGCACGCCCCCGAGGCGGCCGAGGCGATGAAGCTGGCGGCTCCTGATCTTAAGAAGCTTGGATTGGTTGACGACGTCATCCCCGAACCCAAGGGCGGCGCTCATCACGACCACCTCGCCACGGCCCATTCCTTCCGCACCATCGTCCTTGCCCACCTTGAAGAGCTCGACAAGCTCTCCCGGGAGGAACTCGTCAACCAGCGCTACGATAAGTTCCGCGGGTTTGGGGAGTGGAGGGAGATTTGAGAGCCGAGCGGGTAGGGGCGGTACCTAATAGTGAACGCGAGCCCTGCGCCGCGCGTTGATCCAGACCCGCCGATTGGGCCGCCAATGTTTGGAGTGCGGTGGGAAGGGGTAATCCCCGCCACACCGCTTTAGCTCAACCCTGCACCCGGGAAGTCTCCACGCGGTTTGCCGGGGTTGCGGTGAATGCTCCGCCTTCCGTGCCTGCGAGAGATAAGAACTTAACCAAGCGTGCGGCCGGGAACCCGTCGCCACTCCCAGCGCGGCCCCATCGGGAAGTCGTCCAAAGCGGGACCGCCATGCCCCAAACGGGGGCGGAGATTCCAGCCCGGGGCTGAGGTACCCCGATGCCCGGGATGAGGCACCGAAAACATCGCGGCCTGAATGGCCGTAATAGAGCGCCCGCAGATCACCCGCGGGTCGCAAGCGGCAAGGAGCGGCGGACTCCGATCCGCCAGTGCCGGAGAGAGCCAATGGTAAGAGGAATCCGCCTTTCATTGTCCTCGCAGGGCTGGGCGATTCGGAGATCGCCTCTCCTTGGGCGTACCTCAGCCCCGGGCTGGAATCTCCGCCCCCGCTGGAATTCAGACGAGCGACATGCGTCATCCCAACTTCCCCGTAGGATTGCTCTGGCAACGCCGGTTATGGGCGCTGGAGGGGTAGGACAGCCTTCGCGTCCCGGGATTCCGTTGAAGTTGAATGGGCGGTGGACGGTTTCCCCGGCAATCCGCTGAATCGCCTACGGAGCGCCGGGATTGAGCCAAAGCGGTGTCGCCGCTGCGCTCTGCCACCGCACTCCAAAAGCGGCTGCGCCGCCTGAGAATGCAAAGCGAGGGGGGGGACAGGGTTGACGGGATTGACGGGATTGACGGGGTTTCCGATCCTTCAGACGTTCCGCAGCCATGTCTCTTTCTTGAACCACGTTCTCTGGCGCTTGGCGTATTGGGCGGTGGCGTGGGAGATGAGGGTTTGGCAGTCGTTGCGGTCAATTTCGCCGCGGATCCAGCGTTGGGTTTGGGCGATGCCGATGGCTTTTTGGCAGGTGGGTGAGGGGTTTTGCAGGGCGGCGACTTCGTCGCGGGCGCCGGAGTCGAGCATGTGGCGGGTGCGGGCGAGGATGCGCTCGCGCAGGTCGGCGGCGGGCGGGTTGAGGAGGACGCCGCGCAGGGAGGCGGTCTGGGCGCTGGTGGATTTTTCCCAGGCGTCTTTGATGGAGGACATCGGCCGGCCGGCAAGGAGGCAGATCTCCAAGGCGCGGATGACGTAGCGGCGGTTGGTGAGGTTGGTTTTGGCGGCACCGACGGGATCCAGGGCGGTGAACTCTGAGACGAGGTCCTCGGTGGTGCGGGTTTCCAGTTGCGCGCGGGTTTCCGGGTCCGACGGCGGAACCGGCGAAATCCCGTGGGTGATGAATTTCAAGTACATCCCCGAGCCGCCAACCACGATGGGGACCCGTCCCCGGTTGGCAATCTCCTCGATGACGGGCAGGGCGCGTTGGCGGTAGGCAAAAGCATCGAAGGGTTCCGACGGATCAAGAATGCTGAAAAGGTGGTGGGGGACTCGTGCCAGGTCCGCCGGGCCAGGTGCCGCGCTGAGGATTTCCAAACCGCGGTACACCTGATAGGCATCCGCATTGACGATCTCGCCGCCGTGCTCCTCTGCCAGCGCGATGGCGACCGCGGATTTCCCCGCGGCAGTCGGGCCACAAACGTAAATGGGGCGGAGGTCGGGCATTGGCGCGGTCATCCCGCTCCATGAGCGCCCGACTGGCAAGCAAAAGCCCGCCCGGATCTCTCCGCGCGGGCTTTCCTAGATTTGAACCAGAAGGTTCGCGGCTTTCAATTAGGCAGCTGAGTCTTCCTTGCGCGCGTCCTCGGCGTCCGACTCGTCATGGCGAACTTCTTCGCTGACGGCTTCGGCACTGCAGGTGCCGCCTTGGCAGCAGGATTCCTCAGCCACAGTCGGCTCAGCGGCCACTTCCGCATAGGTTTCCTCAGCGGCCACTTCGGCATGGACTTCCTCGGAAGCCACTTCGGCGGCGGCCGCTTGGGCAGCGGCTTCGGCGGCAGCAGCAGCCTGGGCAGCCTGGGCGGCGCGATCGGCGCGCTGTTCAGCCAGCATTGCCTGCTCATCGGCGTCATCACCGTCGGGACGGGTCTTGGCACCGCTGACAACCAGCTTGCGGCCCATGAAGAATTGATCATGAAGCACATCGATGGCGCGCTTGGCGTCGTCGAGGTGGGACATGTCGACAAACCCGTAACCCTTGGAGCGGTGCGTCGCCTTGTTGTAAACGATCTCGACGTTGCGCACGGTGCCAATGCCCTTGAAGAGGTCTTCAAGGTCGGACTCCGAAGCGTCATACGACAGATTGCCGAGGTAGATCCGGTTGCCGGAAACTTCCTGACGCTCATTGCGGTCATGCGAACGACGGTCCGGGCGCTCATCGCGGCCTTCGCGCGGGGCACGCTCCTCACGAGGGGCGCGTTCCTGACGCGGGGCACGCTCGTCACGCGGGGCACGCTCGTCACGCGGGGTACGCTCGTCACGTGGGGTACGCTCCTGACGTGGGGCGCGTTCTTCACGTGGGGCGCGCTCTTCGCGTGGTCCACGTTCTTCGCGTTCTTCCCGGATCGGACGTGCGGCTGGCTTGTGAAAGCCGATGAGCTTCATCAGCTTTTGCCAGAAGGTGAGCGGCACGGGCCGCAGCGCGCGGTCCGAGCTGCGGCGTGGCTGGCGACCGTTGCCGGCTCCGGTCTGGCGGCCCTGGCCTTGGCCTTGCCCTTGGCTCTGACGGGCAGCGCCCTCGCGGCGCCCTTGACCTTCTCCGCGGCCTTCGCCACGTGGGGCACCATCGCGGCTGCCTTCGCCATCGCGGCGGCCGCCTTCGCGGTTTCCGCTGCGGTTGCGGTTGCGTGAACGGTTGCGGGAGCGGCCATCGCGGCCTCCCGGTTGACCTTCACGGCCTCCCTGATCACCGCGGGTGCGGCCTGAGGTGGCATTCGATTCGTTGCTTGAGTTGGACATTTCCAAGTAGTGTGTTTGTTTCGTGCTTTGCCGCGCGCGGGGCCGGAGGATCCGGCAATGGTTAACTGAACGGCTTCCGGGCCGACGCATCGGCAGGGCGGAAACCACTGTTTCCGGCACGTTCTTTCCACACGGAGAGAGCAACTGGAAACCGTCACCATCTTACTGGCAACGCGGCCGGATCCCCCAATTCCTCGCGAACACCTCCCCGACGTCATTCCATCCAGGTGGACAGTTTGTGACGTGCCTGCCGTGCAGTGCCATCACGTCATTGGGACGGGGGTGGTCGTTCGGAGGACTCGCTGGCGAATCCGTCCGGGGAAGCTAGGGCAATCCTCTCTGTTGGCAAGGGTTATTCACAGAGGCGAAATCCCGCCGCATTGCGCCACATTAAATGACACCGGGGAGGGCGCGCAAAAGTAGCTGAGGAAGGTCGTTGCGCCAGAAAGAATGACACCCGGATGAAGTCACCCACCGGGATCATGAGCCAGAAGAGTAAGAACGAGTATTTGGAGAGCTGCCGGGCGCGGTATTCCGCGCGCAATCGGGAGGGAAGAACGGCGATGATTGACGAGGCCAGCAAAACTCTCGGATGGAACCGCAAGCACACCATCAAGGCCCTCAACGGACGCGTCAGCGTGGGGGGCAGTGGCACGGGAAGACGAGGCTCGAAGCCAGTTTACACAGAGGCGGAGAGAGAGGTGATCGTACAAATTTGGAAACGCAGCGAACAGCCCTGTGGCAAGCTTCTCAAGCCAACCCTGGCGCTATGGTTGGCTCGCCACGGCAAGGTCAGCGTGGCGACACGGCAAAAGGTGCTCAAGTGCAGCGCGCGACAACTCGACCCCATTACCGCCCCTCACAAGGTGGCCGGCGCAGGGCGATACGGGCGCAGCACCGGACGCACCAGCCACCCGCTCAAGACCACCGTGACGGTGCGCTGCGGGCCATGGGAAGTGGACCGGCCGGGCTGGATGGAAGCCGACACCGTCTCACATTGCGCAACAAGCTCCGCCCGCCCCACTGGACCCGCTCGCGAGCCTACAAAAAGAACGACCAGGCACATGTCGAGCAGAAGAACTTCACCCACGTTCGCCAACTCCTAGGCTACGGCCGCTTCGGCGATGTGCGGCTCGTGGAACTCGTTGACGATCTCTATGAAAACGCCTGGCTTCCCCTGCGCAACTTATTCACTCCCATGATGAAACTTGTCGAAAAGCAGCGCACAGGCAGCAAGGTGGTGAGGAAATACGACGCACCAAAAACTCCCTGCGACCGGCTCTTGGCCTGTCCCCACGTTTCAGCGGGCACCAAAAAACAACTCCTCGCCCCCCGCGCCACATTGGATCCGCTTGAGCTCGCTACGGTCATTGAGATGAAGCTGGCCGAGATTTTTAATATCGTCGAAGCCATCGAAACCCAGCGCGCGGAGGAGGACCTGTGGATCCTGCAAGCAGAAGCCCAAACAACCCCGGCGGCGGCCGCTGGAGCGGGTGGCCTTGCCTATCCACCCCTCACAAAAAGGACGAAACCCAGCCAAGCCCGGGTGTCATGAATCCTGGCGCAACGACCTTACCCCTCCGGTGTCTTTTTCATTGGCGCAATACGCCGCCAAGGATTGCGGATTTGGGATTGTCTCGCCGCAATGAACGATTACGGTGCGCGCCTCGTGCACGGATTTTCAAATTTTCTACTTGGGGGGTGGCAGCGCGCTGCCACGGCCATCATGGGGGCCGCGCTTTTTCTCGGCGTCGCCACCGCTCAGGAATCATCCATCATTGTCGAGGCTCATTCGGGCAAAATCCTTGCCGCGGCCAATCCGGAACAGCGCCGGCCAGTTGCCAGCCTGACAAAGATCGCCACCGCCTTGGTCGTGCTCGACTGGGCCGAGGCTTCCCAAACCGATCTGGCCACCACCGCGGTGGTGCCGCCATCCGCCGCGCTTCTTGCGGCCGTCAATCCAATGGGCCTGCTGCCCGGCGACCGGATCTCGCTGCGTGATGCACTATATTCAGCACTGATGGGTTCTGACAACGTTGCCGCCCTCACTTTGGCCTCCCACGTGGGCGCCTCGCTGCTGGAGCGGCGCGGCCAGAGTGGCGATCCGGAACGGGCCTTTGTCACGGAAATGAACCAACTCGCCGGCGCGCTGGGCATGCGTTCGACGCGCTTTGTTAATCCGCACGGCCTGGACTTGCCCCGCGGCAATGGCTACTCCACAGCCGCCGACATGGCTCGCCTGAGCATTTATTCGATGCGCAAGCCCGCCTTTGCCTTTTTCGTCCGTCAGGAAGAGCGGCGGGTGACCTTCCAGACCGCCGCAGGGGCCAAGAGTTTCCGCGTCGTGAATACCAACGTTCTCCTTAAGGATAAGCGGGTTCGTGGCATCAAGACCGGCAGCACGGCAGCCGCCGGGGAATGCCTGGCCACTTGCGCCGAACGCGATCCAATCGTCCGTGACCTGCCTACCGGCCAAAAGAGCATCACCCCGCGGCGCTTGATCGTCGTGGTGCTCGGCTCTCCTGACCGGTTTGGCCACACCCGTGGGTTTTTAAACCATGGCTGGATGCTTTTTGACCAGTGGGTTGCCGCCGGCTCGGTCATTCCCGATGGAGCTCGCGATTTCCTGCGAGTGCCAAACCCACGCTAACCACGGACGTCACCCAACAATTTCGGATGAGGAGATTAGGAATTCTTAACAGCGGGGGCGATTGCCCAGGGTTGAACGCAGTCATCCACGGCGTCGTTGGCGCCGCCGCCCAGCTCGGCTGGGAGGTCATCGGCTTCAAGGACGGCTTCGAAGGCCTCCTCCCGCCCGGCGACTACATGCACATCTCGCCGCGCGACACCACCGGCATCCTCAAACTTGGCGGCACCATCCTCGGCACCACCAACAAGGGCCACTTCGCTGCCAAAGTCGGCAAGGGCGACATCGCCGAGGTCCCCATGGACATCGTCGCCAAGGCCCGCCAAACGATGGACGAACTCAAAATCGAGGCCCTCCTCATCGTCGGCGGCGATGGATCCCTAACAACCGCGCTGCAACTCTATCGCTTGGGCTGGCCGGTTGTTGGAATTCCCAAAACCATCGACAACGACCTGCGCGCCACGGCCATGACCTTCGGCTTCGACAGCGCGGTGAACACCGTGGTCGACGCGCTTGACCGCCTGCACACCACCGCCCAGAGCCACAAGCGGGTGATGGTGTTAGAGGTGATGGGCCGCCACGCCGGCTGGATTGCCCTGTGGGGCGGGATTGCCGGGGGTGCCAACGTTGTCCTCATTCCCGAGATTCCGTTTTCTTGTGAGAAGGTTGCCGAGTTCATCAAACAGCGTGACGAGGCCGGCTATCACAGCACGCTCATCGTGGTCGCTGAGGGTGCCAAACTTCCTGACGGGGTGCTCATGAGCGTTGATGGCAACTCTGGGGGCGAAATCCGCCTCGGCGGCATCGGCGAGTTTGTCGCCACGGAAGTCGCCAAACTCACCGGCAAGGAGACCCGCTCGTGCACCCTCGGCCACCTCCAGCGCGGCGGCGCCCCAACCTCGCTTGACCGGATCCTCGGCGCACGCTTCGGAGTCATGGCCGTGCGCCTGGCCGAACAGGGCGACTTCGGCCGCATGGTTAGCTATCAGTCCTACCATGTCGGTTCGGTTCCCATCGAGGACGCCGTCCATCAGCTGCGCCTCGTCGAGAGCGATGGCGAGGTCATGCAAACCGCCCGCGCAATCGGAATCTGCTTCGGCGAGTGAGGGGGCGCGGCTCCCGCGGTTAGAATTTAGCGCGGGGAAATGAAAATGGGGATTCCCAGCCAGCCGGCTTCGTGGTTGGCTCCCGGCCATGTTGATCGACCCGTTGCTGCTGCTGTTGCGCAAGGAAGCCCGTTACTCGTCGGCCGAGCTTGCGGCGCTGCTTTCCCTAACCGAGGAGGAGGTTCGCCAGAAGGTTGCCGGCTGGGAGGCGGACGGGACGATTCTGGGCTATCAGGCAGTCATCAATCACGAGCAGGCGGGCGATGATGCCGTCTCGGCCTTCATTGAGGTGAAGGTTGCTCCAGAGCGCGGCGGCGGCTTTGACCGCTTGGCGATGCGCATTGCGCGCTTTGAGCAGGTATCTAGCTGTTATTTGGCCAGCGGTGGCTACGACCTGATGGTCGTAGTCGAAGGGCGCGACCTGCGCGAGGTGGCGCGGTTTGTCTCCGAGAAGCTGAGCACCACCGAGGGGGTGATTTCCTCCGCCACCCATTTCCGCCTGAAAACCTATAAGGAGAACGGCTTTGTTTTTGAGACCCAGGAAGGTGCCGAGCGCCTGCTGGTGACGCCCTGACCGCCATGGACTATTCCCACCGCATTGCCCGCCACCTCAACGCCATCCCGCGCTCAGGCATCCGCGACTTCTTCGAGCTCGTCCAGGGCCGCGATGACGTCATCTCGCTCGGCGTCGGCGAGCCGGACTTCGTCACCCCGTGGCACATCCGCGAGGCGGCGATCTATTCGTTAGAGCGCGGCCAGACAACCTACACTTCCAACCTCGGCCTGCTCTCCCTGCGCAAGGCGGTGGCGAAGTACGTGGATTCATTTTTCCACGTCCAGTACGATGGGCCGACTGAGGTTCTTGTCACGGTTGGAGTCTCGGAGGCCATCGACATTGCGCTGCGCGCCCTGCTCAACCCAGGCGACGAGGTGATCTATCACGAGCCTTGTTACGTTTCCTACAGTCCGAGCATTGTCATGGCCCACGGCGTTCCGGTGGTGGTGCCGACCCGCAAGCGTGACGGCTTTGCCCTCAAGCCCGAGGAACTCGCCAAGGTCATCACGCCCAAGGCCCGGGTGCTGATGCTTAATTTCCCGACCAATCCGACCGGGGCGGTCTCGTCGCGCGAGGACCTTGAGGGGATTGCCAAGCTGTGCATTGAGCATGACCTCATCGTTCTGACCGACGAGATCTACAGCGAACTGCGCTACGATCCCGAGCCACACGTTTCCATTGCCGCCCTGCCCGGCATGCGCGAGCGCACCGTGCTGCTGCACGGGTTTTCCAAGGCTTTCGCCATGACCGGATTCCGCCTCGGTTACGCCTGCGCGCCGCAGCCCTTGATCGAGGCGATGATGAAAATCCACCAGTACGCCATGCTGTGTGCCCCGATCACCAGCCAGGCGGCCGCACTTGAGGCGTTAGAAAATGGCGCCGCCGCCGTCGAGGAGATGCGCGCCAGCTATCACCAGCGGCGCGACTTCATGGTCAGCCGCCTCAATGAGATTGGCTGTGACTGCCACAGCCCCGGTGGAGCCTTCTACGTGTTCCCGGACATCCGGCCATTCGGGCTGAGCAGCAAGGAGTTCGCCATGAAGCTGCTGGAGCAGGAGAATGTCGCCGCGGTTCCGGGCGACGCCTTTGGCGCCTCCGGCGAGGGATTCCTGCGCTGCTGCTACGCCACCGCTTTTGAGGACCTGAAAATCGCGATGGACCGGATGGAAGCGTTTGTTGGGCGGCTTGGTTAGAATTCATCCGCAAGCATGCCACACTCCGCAGGTACGATCGCCGCGCCGCCCCGCCGGGAGTGCGGCGGCAAGAGCGAGCGTACGCTGGCCCACGTGCTGCCCTTTGCGCTGTTCATGGGCTTCATGTTAGTCCTGCAGGTCGTCAGCGCGCAATTCGGTTGGGACCATCCGGCCGCGCCATGGTGGCGCCGCTACCCGGAGCAGTGGATCTATCCGCTCCAGACGCTCGCGTGTCTAGGGTTGCTGCTGCGCTTCCGCCGCTGCTTTGAGCTGCGCTGGAGCCGCTGGGTGCCTATCGCCGTGGTGGTGGGCGCCGCGGGCATCGGCATCTGGCTTCTGCCGGCCGCGGCCTACGACTGGCTCGGCCTAACAGAGGAGCCGCGCGGCTGGCTCAAGTGGCTCGGCGTGGTGTCGCGCGCGGAGGGCTTCAACCCGGGCGTTTTCAGCAACCCGGCGGCGTACTGGGGCTCATTGCTGCTGCGATTTTTCCGCGCGGTTGTGGTCGTGGCCCTGGTGGAGGAAATTTTCTGGCGCGGTTTTTTGATGCGTTTTTTGCTCAAGCCGGATGGCGATTATTGGCAGGTGCCGTTTGGCAAGCCGGCGTGGTCAAGCTACCTCATCGTCACGGCCGCCTTCGTGATGATCCATCCGTTTGACTATGCGCTGGTGGCGTGGATTTATGGCAGCCTCTCCTATGCGCTGGCCGTTGCCTCCCGCAGCCTGTTAGCCTGCGTGGCCATGCACGCCACGGCCAATCTGCTCATGGCCCTCTACATCGTGGCAACCGGCAAGTTTGGACTTTGGTAACAGCGGCATGAAAGCGGGAACAACAATCGGGCTGGTAACAGCGGCATGGTAACAGCGGCATGAAAACGGGAATGAAAATCGGGCTCGCACAGATCAACGCGGTTGTTGGGGATTTCCCGGGCAATGCACGGCGGGTGCTGGCCGCCTATCGGGAGTGCATTGAACAGGGCGCGGAGCTGGTCATCACCCCGGAGCTTGCCTTGTGCGGCTATCCGCCGCGCGACTTGGTTTTCAAGTCGCAGTTTGTGCCGAAGTGTCTGCAGGCGCTTGACTACCTTGCCGGTGAGATTGCCGCGGTGCCGTTGTTGGTTGGCTACGTTGATCACAACGAGAGCGGCCGGCCGGGGCGGCCGTTCCGCAACGCGGCGGCATGGTTAGCCGGGCGGGCTATCCAACAAAAAGTTTGGAAGACGCTGTTGCCGAGTTACGACGTTTTTGACGAGACGCGCTACTTTGAGCCCGGCGAGAAATGTGAACCGTTAGTGTGGAACGGGCTGCGGCTTGGCATCACCATCTGTGAGGACATTTGGACCGAGAGCTACCTGCAGCGGCCTTACTATAACCGTGATCCGGTCGCTGAGCTGTGCCAAGCCGGCGTGGATGTGATCCTCAACCTGAGCGCCTCGCCGTTCCATGACGGCAAGCCGCGCCAGCGCGCGGCGATGCTCAGCGCGGTGGCGCGCGCCGCGCAGGTTCCCGTCGTCTACTGCAACTCGGTTGGTGCCAATGACCAACTTGTCTTCGACGGGCACTCGCTGGTGATCGCCGCGGATGGATCCACCATTGCCCAGCTCCCCGGCTTCAGCGAAGATTGCGCGGTGGTTGAGTTGGCCGGCCGCGGCCAAGCTGGCGTGGTCACCGAAGGGGCCGAAGGGCTCTATCAGGCGCTGGTGTTGGGCCTGCGCGACTACGCCCACAAGACGGGTTTCCGCAGTGCCTGTCTGGGGCTTAGCGGCGGGATTGATTCCGCTCTCACCGCGGTGATTGCCGCCGCGGCCCTTGGGGCGGAGAATGTCCACGGAGTGACGATGCCCAGCGAGTTTTCCTCGTCGGGCAGTGTCGATGACTCCGAGACGCTGGCCGCCAACCTGGGGATGGGTTGCCGCATCGCGCCGATCGGCGGCCCCTTTGGCGCGGTCAAACAGGCGCTCAAGTCCATCTACGGCGAGCAGCCCGAGGATGTCACCGAGGAGAACATCCAGGCGCGCCTGCGCGGACTCTACCTGATGGCTTTTTCCAACAAGTGCGGCCACCTGCTCCTTTCCACCGGCAACAAGAGCGAGCTCGCAGTGGGCTTCTGCACGATTTACGGCGACATGTGCGGCGGCCTGGCGGTCATCTCTGACTTGCCCAAGACCAAGGTTTACGAGGTGAGCGCCTGGATCAACCGCGAGCGGGAAATCATCCCGTGGAACACGATTCAGAAACCACCAAGCGCCGAACTGCGGCCCGACCAAAAGGACCAGGACACCCTGCCACCCTACGAGGTGTTGGATGCGATCCTGGAACTCTACGTTGAACAGCAACGCTCAAGCGATGAAATCATCGCCGCGGGATTCAATGAAGCGGTCGTGCGCTGGGTCCAACGCCGCGTGGATCTCAATGAATGGAAACGCCAGCAAGCCGCTCCAGGGCTTCGCGTAACCTCCAAGGCCTTCGGCATGGGCCGGCGGATTCCCATCGTGCAGGGGTTTGTCGGCTAGGTTGATCGTAGATGTTAGCAAAGCCTGCTGGCGGTTGGATAGGCGCGGTGCTATCTACCCTCTGTCATGACGATTGATCAAGGTCCGCCAAGCCCGCGCGCCGCGCCGCGCCAAATTTTCGCCGTGTTTCTTGCACTAACCATCCTGCTGGCCGCGGCGGGATCCTGGTTTGGCTTGGAGGCCCTCAACGACCGGCATTTGACGCTGCGTGACGGGGCGCGCACCCAGCAGGAGCTAACCACCCGCAACGAGCAGCTAGATCGTCTGGCCCGCGAAGCCGACGAGCTGTTGGCGCAGCGGCGCTGGCCTGAGGCCAAGGAGGTTTCCGCGGCGATCGAGGCCCTCGACCCGGGCTCCCCGTTTGCCCTGGACGCGCGGCGGCGCTTGGCAGCGGGCATGGAGATTGAGAACAGCGAGTTTATCGCCTATTGGTTAGGTGCAGCGGATGCCGCGCTTTTGGCGAGTGATTGGGAGGCTGCCCAGGCCGCCATGGCGCAGGTAAGTGGCCGGGCGCCTGCCGAGCTTGGCCTCGCGGCGCTCGAGACGCGCCTGGTGCAAGGGCGCAAGCTTCAGGCGCTCAATGATCTCATGCAGAGGGCGGGCGCCGCCTTGCAGGAGCGCCGCTGGCCGGATGCTCAAGCCCTTGCACGCCAGGTGCTCGCTTCAAACCCCCAGCATCTGGCTGCCGCCGAGCTGCTCAAGGAGGCGCAGGCAGGCGAGGCCCGCGAGCTTGCCGCTCGCCAGCAGGCTGTCGAAATCTTTGCCCGCGCGCTTGCCTTGGACACCGGCGTTTTTAACCAAGAGGCGCTCGACTTGCTGCGTCAGGCGACACGCTTGGACCCGCAAAACCCAAAAATCGCCGCACAGTTCGAAAAAATGGCGGCGTACATCCGCACTGTTAGAGTCCCGGATGATTTCCCCAGCATCGCTGCGGCGCTGGCCGAGGCGAAGGCGGGGGACCGGTTGGTGATCGGTCCAGGGATTTGGAAGGAGTCGCTGCTGCTGCCGGTGAGGGTTGACATCCAGGGGGCTGGGGCCGAGCAAACGATCATTCAATGCGCGGCGGAGGCCGGCAGCGTCCTAACAATCGGGGAGGGTGGGAGCGGCTCGACGGTGTTTGGGATCACGTTTCGGCATGAGCTGTTTGATCCCGCGGCTGAGCGCTTTGCGGTTGTTTTGGTCAATGCGGGCAAGGTGGCGTTTCGCAGTTGCCGGTTTGAACAGGGAAGTGGACATGGACTTGCCGTGATAGCTGGGGCGGCGGCGGAGGTGCGTGGTTGTTGGTTTTCCGGCAACGCCTGGGATGGCGTGAGTGTCTACGGCGCGGGCTCCGACCTGCAGATGCGTGATTCCTTCGCGGAAGAAAACTTCAGCCACGGCGTGGATATCTGGGATGGTGCCAGCGGTCTGGTTGAGGGCTCGGCGCTGCGCGGCAACGGGGCCAACGGGTTATTAGTCCACACCCAGGGGAAGGTTGTCCTGCGCCGCAACTCCTGCTCGGAAAACCGCGAGTTCGGCATCGTCCTCGGTGCTGCGGGTGCCGGCGAAGCCGTGGAGAACGTCCTGACAAAAAATGTGCTAGGCGGGATGGTCACGCGCGTAGGTGCCGCAGCACTAAGCGTGGTGGCCAATGAGAGCTCGCGGAATTTGGGGCCTGGGATGGTGTTTGAGCGTGGGCTGGCGCTGCCCGCGGGCAATGTGAGTCACGGCAACTTCGGCGGGGACCTTTTGGGTGATGCGCAGTTGCCTGAGGCAAAGGAGATTGTCGAGGAGGCCCCGGTTCCCGCGGCGGCAGCGGCCCCGGCAGATGGCTTGCCCGCGGGGATGGAACCCGCGCCGCCGCGCGCGGTGGTCGTGGAGGAACCCTGAGTCCCGAGCATCGATTCGACGAGCCTTGAGGTGTTTGACCGGCCCCGGTTGTTGGACGTTGCTAGGGAAAACCACTCAAGCGGTGCGCCGGGTGTGAATGTTAGTCCAAGCGCTGATGAGGCGGATTTATGGTTGGGTGATTTTTTCCGCGTCTAGGCGGGAAAGGACCAGGATGGAAAATGGCGGGAGCTCCAGCGCCTTGCCTGCGGCTATCTCTTTGAGGGAACTCATGATGGACTCGCCGGTCTTGAGTGGCTCCGTTTTACCCTTGCGCACGACCCACAGGCCACTGACGCCTTCAACGTTGAGGGCGATCACGGCCTCCGCGTCCTGCTTCATGCACTCCTCGGCTACGTCCTCGACATCAAGCTGCCGGGATGCCGCGGCATGGGAAACATCGATCCGGCCCGCATTGGCGACCCATCCGAGGTGGAGGGGCGCGGGCATGAAAAGAAGTACCACGGTGGAGAACTGCTTCGTGTCGCTTGCCAGATGGGTGAGAAGCTTTTCGATGTTTTCCGGAGAAGCGACGAAGCCGGTGGCGACACCGGATTTTTGCAGCAACTCCGCATCGGTGGGGAACCAGGAAATGCGGGGAGCCGTGGAGGTGACGGTGGAGCGAAGTTCCAGCAGCCCAGGTGGCGGCGGATTTTGCTCGTCATCGTATTGGGCAAGGATATCGGCCAAGGCCAGGCGCTCATCCAGACTGAGGCTGGCGGCAAAGGGCGGAATCTCCGCCGCGGGCAGCTTGTCAATCTGGCTCTTGATTTGCGCGCTGCGTTCGGCGCTGACGGATGCCGCGCTGGGCCATGCCGGAGGAGCCTTGCCCGCCAGCGCAGCCTGAACCCGCAGGTGGACAACCTTGAACGCATCAGCCGGTGAATCGACTACTTGGTGAAGCTCCATGAGCTTGCGCCACGAGTCGGGGTGCTCGGCCAGCTCCAGAACCAGGGCGGCTGAGTCACCCAACGTTTTGCAGCCCACGCTCTCCAACATGGAGGTGTTTTCGTGCGCCTCGGGGAAGGCGGTGGTATTGGCCACCAGCGGCCGCCACAGGTCAAGGGTCTCCGCGGGCAGGGTCGCTTTGGAATCGTCCGTCTCGGGTGCTCTCTCATAGCTGCCTACGGCCCGGGTCAGGAGCAGGTAGTGGATGTCCACCAGCTGGTTAGGCGTCGCCTTGGAGCTTGCTGCGCCAAATGTCTTCAAGCATTCGGCCATGGGCACACTTGCGATGGCCGTGCGGAGCTTGCTTATCGAGCTGCTGCCCTCTTCGGGTTCTTCGTCTTCGTCTGGGTTGGCAGGGGCGGACTTGAGGGCCGCCTCGACCATCTCAGACAGGGAAACGGCGCCCACCTTCATGGAAAGCGCGAGGAGATATTTTCCCACCCCTCCTGCCTGGCTGAATAGATAGTCGTTATCCGAGGATTCGTCGCCTTGCTGCGCTTCGCTGATTGCCTTGCTGAAGGCTTTGAAGAAGTCCGCCGCCGCGGGCCCGCGCTTGGTGAGGTAAAGGTCAACTTCGGATAAGAAGGAAGCAGGATCGCCGGCCAGGACCGCCTCTTCAAATCTTGCATGGGCCGCTGGGTCTTCGCTGGCGGCAAGAAATTCGGCTGCCATTTGGATCTGCTGACTATTTCCTTCCGCTAAATAATGGCCGCCCAGCTCCACCGGCGACTTGGCACGGAACTCCTTCCAGAACTCAACCGCCTCGTCGCGCATTTGTTCATTATCGATTGGCTCCCTGTCCTTTCCCGCCGGCACCACTTGGGCAAGCAGTTGCATCGCCAATTCGCCGCGCGTCTGGGGCCGGTTGAGGGCTAAATAAAGGCTCTCCGCGCTTGGGGCCTCATCCGAATAGCGGCTGCTTCGGCCATTGGCTCGGTTCCCGCGTGGAGTGAGAGTCTCGTCGGTGGCCACGGCGGCCAAGGCGATCAGGCCATCCATTCGCAGAGCTTTGAGTTGTTGGATCGGATCGGTCCCATCTGCGGGCTCCTCGGTAAGTAGCCAGCTTGCGCTTCCTCTCGAAAATCCCTCGCCTGCTTCATCTCGCAGCATCGCCAGGTAGGCCGCCCGTTGCGACGCAGGGAATTCACTCTCATCCACTCCCAACTTCTTAAGCAGTTCCGCATCGCTGAGCCCTTGCTTGTCCGGCGCGGCAAGCAGCCGCTTCAGGGCATCCACCGCCGCTGGCTTCAGCTCGATGCCGGCCAGAACCGGTTGCCCGACCGCCGCGCCTGCGACGCGTTTGTCAACGGCTGAAATCAGCAAATCCACCCCGGGGCCGTCCCGCCAGCCGCGCGGGAACTTCCCAGCCAATACCTTGAGCTCGTCCCGATACGCCTGCCAGTTGTAGCCATCGAAAAACTTGGCCGTCGCCCGGGTGTACTCGTCGTTGGCAATTTCCGAGATGGCCGCATCGATCATCACGGATTTGACCGGCGTGAGCGCGAAGATGGCTGCCGCAAGATCATTGGCCGCCGCCGTCTCACCCGCCGCATGCAACTGCACTGCAAAGATCAGGCAGCGTCCAGGGAAGCTGGTTACCCCGTACTTCATCTGGTTGATGTAGTTCCTGGAGATCTCCGGATCGCGCAGTGCCTTGCTCAGGGTGGCCGCGTCAGCCTTGGCGTGCGATTCATGACTCGCTGCCGGCTCAGGCTTGGCCGTTCCGCCGGCCGCCGCGCCCTCCGCCGCCGCTGCAGGCATAGTGCATTGCCCAAAGGCCAGAAGCCCCGGCTTGCCTGCGATTTCCCATCCGCTGCCCTTCATCCCCCCGCGAAGCTGCCTCAATTCATAGTCCATGTTCGCCTCCCCGCTTCTGCCAGCCTTGATCCACTTCGCCCCGCGCATCTCAGGCAGTCCGGCGAGCCGACCCAGTTGCTCTAGGCCCTTGCCGAAGTCCACCTCGCTTGGTGCCTCCTGCGCAAACAACGGCAATCCGCCTATAAGCATCGTTATGACAAGGGTCCAGCGCATGAGTTGCTTCTATAAGCAGTATCCTCCCAACTAACAACAGGTCTTTACGCCAGCCCGGAGGATAATTCCGGCGCGGTACGCAGTAAATTATGACCGATTAGTTTCCCCGCGCTGACTTCCCGCAGCCCTTGAAGTTGGCAGGGCTCCTCTTCGAGCGCCGCACCCGTCCGCCTAAGCTCGGAAACCCGATAGGACCTGATTTTGCCCACTACTGGAAATACTTGGCAGCCTTATCCGGGAGTGCAAATATCCTCCCCGCCAATCAGCCGCCGGACGACCGGGAGAGGTGTCGGTCACCCCCCAGCAGTGCTTCCCCGGTCAAAACAAGCCGCGCATAAGAATCATGAATAAGATCAATGAATCCAAGTCCAGGCCAGCCGCACTTACCGGACTGGCAGCAGCCGGTTTGATGATTACCGGAGTGGCGGGGATTCACCACGCCTATGACATGGGATCCGGAGTTGGCCTGATTGCTTCCGCCATCTCATTTGGCTCCTGCTGGTTTGGTCTCGGGTTTATTCCCAACTTCCTGTTATACGCATGCTTCGGGGGCGCGGGCGTCGGGTTGTGGAAGGCGATTGATGGTCTGGCAGGCCGCGAATGCATAGTGCCAAGTGAAGGAGTAACCCCAAACGAATTCCCAACTGCGAATTGTTCAGCTCCGAGAGGGAGCGACACTGACTTTCGATGCAGAGGTCGTCCGCCGTGCCCGAGAGCCCGGAAGACATCCGCATCAAGCGCTTGTTGGACGAGATTTACATGATCGATCCCTGCGTGGGAAGCCGCCGTCTGGTGACGGTTCTCCAGCGCGATTACACCCTGGGCCCACCGGCCAACATGCAGGGAAAAACCAGACGCGCTGCCACCACCAACCCTAAGGTCGCGGCAACCGGGTAGGAAGTGAGACGGTAAAGGTGGTTAAGCCGTCAGCGCAATCAGCGTGGATGGTGCCACCGTGGGCGGTGCAGACCTCCCGTGCGATATAGAGTCCGAGTCCGATGCTTCCCGGTTCACGATGGGATGTCGGGCCCTCGTGACGGCGCATCGGCTCGAAAATCGATTCCATTTGATCGATCGGAATGGCCGCTCCTTGGTTGGTGATGGCCAGCGTAAGGTGGGATTCATTCGCCTTCGCGGAGAGAACCACGGGGCCGTTGGAATTCCCATGCTGAATGCCATTGCGCAGGAGATTGGTTAGCATCTGTCTGAGCCGCGCGCGGTCCCAGATTCCGCTCAAGTCGCCATCCTGCTTGAGGAAGAAATCCCGTTGTGGGTGGACGGCCTGCATTTCTGCAATGACCTCGAGGCAAAGCGCACCCGCGTCCATGGCGGCCTTGGTGACGGACATTTTTGATCCGAGGCGGGTTCCGGTAAAGTCGCCGAGGTCGGAGATCATTTCCGCAATCACTTTCAGGCTGCCGGAAAGTTGCCCAGCCATAAGCCGGGATCTGGCCGTATCCGTAGATTCCGAGACCAAGCCCGCCAACATCGTCGCGGCTTGCATCGGATTGCGCAGGTCATGGCAGAGAATGCCTAGAAAGACTTCCCGCGATTGATCGATTTGCTCGACATAAATCATCACCGAGGTGGCGAGAAGCTGATCGATCGCTTCGTTGAAGCGGGTCAGATCCTCCAGCTGTTCAGCCCCATGTTGCTTCACGCCCTTAGCCCAAAGATGGACCACGCTTGCACGCAGCGCCCGATACTCGGCCACCAGTTGTTGGATGTCGAAGCCGGACTCGACTCGACTCAGCGCATGCAGGCCCGAGGCGCTGTCCACCCGGTCGCTGAATTTGCCGCTTTCGCCAACGCCTTTTGATTTTTCCGCTTGTTGGCCCGCCGATTGGGGCGAGCTGATGTCCTTGGCAACAGCCAGAAGCATGTCCCAAGCATGATCCCGGAGAACCTCGGGCGTCGACTTCCCTCCGGGCCAAATACTCCGCGCAAATGACTCCCAGTCCGCCAGTATCGGCTCCTTGTTCTCGCGGATGAAATCCGCGAGGCTAATCGAGGGGCGAACTTGAAGATCGGGCATTCCCGGCATTGGGTCCTGCCGACGAATCTGTCAAGCATTCGAAAAATCCCTCGGGCCCGCAGGCTCGGCTTCCTCCGGCTGATTGTCCCTGGGGGTCTGTCATCGTTGGTCTCTCCCCTTGGTCTGCCCCCGTTGTCCCCGTTGTCCCCGTTGTCCCCGTTGTCCCCGTTGTCCCCGTTGTCCCCGTTGTCCCCGTTGTCCCCGTTGTCCCCGTTGTCCCCGTTGTCC
>Ga0136639_10000097_pt1 | contig 24874 bp, 26 predicted proteins | sample AntDrymUQ8592106_2_FD_113739 | JGI IMG/M metagenome (GOLD analysis project Ga0136639, IMG submission 113739) | Polar desert sand microbial communities from Dry Valleys, Antarctica - metaG UQ859 (21.06) | ecosystem: Environmental > Terrestrial > Soil > Desert | place: Antarctica: Dry Valley...
CGAGGGCCGCGAGCGCACACTGACCTCCCCCGCCGCACGCACCAGCAGGGCGTCGATCTGACGTTTGAGGTCATAGCCCGACTCGATCGCCCGCAGAAGGCCCGCATCGGACATCGTCTCCACGTCGAGCTGGGATGGGGCGACGGCGACCGCCCCGAACGAGGCGCCGGGAGCGCCGGGAGCACCGGGAGCGTCGGCATCCGGGTGTTCGCCGACCTGGTCGCCGAACCCGGTGAGCGCACCAGCCCACACCGACGCCAGCACAAGAGCACTGTCAATGAGGGGATCGGTTGCTTTGGACATACCCACATAGTGACAGGCACCACCGACATTCCTACCGACACCAAACCACACCCTGATCTGGGATATTACCTGTGGACAACCCTCCCGGAACGGGGTCTGTGGAGGAGAAGACGCAGGCACCCCAACGCGGAATTCCGTCACGGCCGCCATGCCCTCGACCATCAGCATCCCGGCCAGCATCCCGGCCAGCACGCCGATCGTGACAACGATCACGAGGCTCCGACCCCCGAGCCAGAGCGGCGACGCAACAGCGAAAAAGGGGCCACGATGCGACCACGTCCCGCCTTTGGCGTCGCTCCAGACAGGGGTTGACACCCGTTGCGACGGCGAGGAATTCTGAGTCATCCACGGGATCAATCGGCACCGGACGAGAAGAGCTCCTCAATGAAGTTTGTCTACGCCGCGATGCTCGTGATCGGCGTGCTGTTCGCGACCATCGGCCTGGCGCTCACCTCCCTCGGCCTCACCGCAGGCTGGGTGGCGCTGCAGCAGCAGGAGGGCCGCTACCTGTCCACGGCGACGGAGCAGTACGCATCCGACGGCCACGCCATCACTTCCGAGAACTTCAGGATCTTCGTGGATGGCGGCGTCGACGATGCCGTGCTGCCGGCGGGTGTGCTTGGCTTCGCGCTGCAGGGAACCGCCGGGTCCGAGAGCGAGGTGTTCCTCGGTATCGGGCCCGCCAACGAGGTCGCGGACTACCTCGAGGGTGCCGAACACTCCGTCGTCAGATCCGTGGGCACCTCTGGGTTCCAGCCCCGCTACCGCGAGATCCCTGGAACCGGCACGCCCGAGCCACCGGGTGAGCAGGAGTTCTGGACCGAGTCGGTCGAGGGGGTCGGATCCCAGGAGCTCGAGTGGGAACTTGCCTCGGGCGACTGGACCATCGTCGTCATGAACGCGGATGCCTCGGCGCCCGTCGATGTCGGGCTCCGTGCGGGCGTGCGGTCGAGCGTGATCGGGCCGACCGCGGTCGCCCTCCTGCTCGTCGGGTTACCGCTGCTCGTGCTCGGCATCCCGCTGATCGTGCTGGGAGCCTCGGGGCTCGGTGGTGGAACACCCGTAGGGGCGCCTCATGATGACCGCCGTGGCGTCTACCCTGCGCGGTTGCGCGGCGAGCTCGACCCGCAACTCTCGCGCTGGTTGTGGCTGGTGAAGTGGTTGCTCGCGATCCCGCACTACCTCGTGCTCATCGTGCTCTGGTTCGCTTTCGTCGTGACGACCATCGCCGCTGGCTTCGCGATCCTCTTCACCGGTCGGTACCCGCGGGGCCTGTTCAACTTCAATGTCGGCGTGCTGCGCTGGAGTTGGCGCGTTGGCTTCTACTCCTACTCCGCGCTCGGCACCGACAGGTATCCGCCATTCTCGCTCAGCCGCACCGAATACCCCGCCGACTTCGACGTCGAGTACCCGGAGAAACTCTCCAATGGCCTCGTGCTCGTCAAGTGGTGGCTGCTTGCGCTCCCGCACCTGCTCATCCTGGCCGCGCTTACGGGCAGTGCGGGTCAGGTGTGGGAGTGGGATGACCAGACGCCGGGGTTCGAAACCGGAGGCGGCATTTCGCTGATCGGCATTCTCGTGTTGATCGCGGCGGTCATTCTGCTGTTCACCGGCCGCTATCGGCGGGGCCTATTCGACTTCATCCTCGGCATCAACCGCTGGGTGTTCCGGGTGATCGCCTACGTCGCGCTCATGCGCGACGAGTACCCGCCGTTCCGGCTCGACCAAGGACCGGATGAGCTGTTCGAGGTGGTTGAGCCGGGTCGTCCACTGCGCCCCGACGCGCCCCTCACGTCTGGCACGCCGACATCTGGCGCCCAGCCGTCAGGCGAGCATGCCGCGCCACCCCGCCAGCCGCCGCAGGGCAGCACGCCGGCAGGGTGACGCCGCAGGTCAGCTCGCGAGCGCCGGGTAGTCGGTGTAGCCGCGCTCGTCAGAGCCGTAGAACGTCGACGCATCCGGCTCGTTGACCTCACGGCTCTCGCTCCAGCGACGCACGAGGTCGGGGTTGGCGATGATCATGCGCCCGACCGCAATCACGTCGGCCGAGTCGTCGGCGATGAGCTGCGCTGCATCATCGCACGTGGTCACGACTCCGAAGCCGCTGTTGGCCATCAGCGGGCCGCCGAAGCGCGCGCGCAGATGCTGCACGAGCTCGCCTGCCGGCTCCGCGTGCAGCACGCTCAGGTAAGCCAGTCCGAGCGGGGCGATGCCGTCGACGAGCGCCTCATACGTGGCGCGTGTCTCGTCGGCATCCGTTTCGGCGACGTCCTGGATGTTGTGGGACGGCGAGATGCGCACGCCGACGCGGTCGGCTCCGATCTCGTCGGCGACGGCGGTGATGACCTCGATGCCGAAGCGGGCGCGGTTCGCGGGCGACCCTCCGTAGGAGTCATCGCGCACGTTGGAAACCGGCGAGAGGAACTCGTGCAGCAGGTAGCCGTTCGCGGAGTGCACCTCGACGCCGTCGAATCCGGCGCTGATGGCGTTGCGGGCCGCGAGCACGTGCTCGGCGACGAGCCCGCTGATCTCGGCCTCGGACGGCGCGTGCGGAACGGGGTAGGGAAGCTTGCCGTCGGGGGTGCGAACATCGCCGGCAATGGGGACGGCGCTCGGCGCGATGGGCTGGTTGCCGCCGTTGATTGACGGGTGCGTAACGCGGCCGCCGTGCATGAGCTGCATCACGATGAGCCCACCTTTGGCATGGACGGCGTCGGCGACCCGGCGCCAGCCCTCGATCTGCTCGGGGCTGACGATGCCGGGCTGACCGGGATAGGACTGGCTCTCGGCACTCGTGTAGGTGCCCTCAGAGACGATCAAGCCGGTGGTCGCGCGCTGGGCGTAATACTCCACGACGAGATCGTTCGGCACCCCGGTCTCTCCGGAGCGAACGCGCGTGAGCGGCGCCATCACGACCCGGTTGCTGAGGGAGAGGGAGCCGAGGGTGGTCGGGGAGAAGAGCGGCACAGTGCTTCTTTCGTCGGGAGCTGTCGTTATCCTCCGAGGGAGGATCCGGCGCACGCAGGGCGCGCGCCACCCTCACGCCAACGAGGCACTCCGACGAGGTATTCCGCCACTCGGGCGAATGTCAGGTTCGCCTGGTCAGGAGATGTGGGACTTGCGCACGCTCGACGCGAGTACTGAGACGACGAAGACGAGCGCGAGAACCGCGCCGATGACGAAGGCGATCAGGGCGAAAGAGGTCATTGTCGATGTCTCACTGGGATGCGTGGAGGAGGGCTGCCGGCACTGGGTCTAGGCCCCGACTCGGGTGGTGAATGTGAACCTAGACCGCGCGGCTGCTCCGGCGAAAGGCAACATGCCGTGCTTCACCCCGAAGTGGGGGAAGCGTTTGTACCCCGCTCGGAATGGGTGTCGTCTATTTGGGGGACCCTACTTCGTTGGGTGAGCACACCCGGCCGTGTTACCGTCTGCAATGGCCCGAATCGCGGCGGTCGCGCCCGCCCTCCCCGCTTTCGTGTACTCCCAATCCGAGATCACCGCGATGATCGGTTCACTGGTCACCCAGAACCCCTCGAAGCGCGCCGTTCTGGCCCGGCTGCACGGCTCGAGCAGCGTCGACACCCGCCACCTCGTGATGCCGATCGAGAAGTACCTCGACCCGCAGACCTTCACCGAGACGAACGGCATGTTCATCGAGGTCGCCGCGGACCTGGCCGAGGAATCCCTGCGCGCCGCGCTCGACGCATCCGGCCTCGAACCCGCCGACATCGATTACCTCATGTTCACCTCCGTTACCGGGATCTCCGCCCCTTCGATCGACGGCCTGCTCGTCGCGAGGCTCGGCCTGCGCCCCGATGTCAAGCGGGTGCCGATGTACGGGCTCGGCTGCGTGGCCGGAGCGGCGGGGATCGCGAGGGTTAACGACTACCTCGCAGGCCACCCCGAGGGCGTCGCGGCGCTCATCGCCGTCGAGCTCTGCTCGCTGACCTTTCAGCGCGACGACGACTCGATGGCCAACCTCGTCGCGACCGGGCTGTTCGGCGATGGTGCCGGGGCCGTCATCATGGTCGGCGACGAGCGGGCGAAGCGGATGCCGGTGACCGGGCCCGACGTCGTCGACACCCGCAGCCAGCTCTACCCCGACACCGAGGATGTCATCGGCTTCAACGCGAGCGAGACCGGCTTCCGCATCGTGCTCACGGCCAGGGTGGGCGAGATCGTCGAGCGGCACTTCGGCGACGACGTCGATGCGTTCCTCGAGTCGAACGGATGCTCGATCGCCTCGATCGATCGCTGGGTCGCGCATCCGGGTGGCCCGCGGGTGCTCGAGGCCTTTGCGCACAGCCTCGAGCTCGACAACGGCGAACTCGACATCAGCTGGGCGTCGCTCGCCCGCGTCGGCAACCTGTCATCTGTGTCGGTGCTGCACATTCTGGCCGACTCGCTCGCCGCCGGCCACGAGGCCGGCGACCGGACCCTGCTGTTCGCCCTCGGCCCCGGCGTCTCCGGCGAGCTCGTGCTGCTGCGGTGGCCGTCGTGATCGGCTACCTCGCCCTGATCCTCGCTACGGGGGTCGAGCGCCTCGTCGAGCTCGTCATCTCGAAGCGGAATGCACGCTGGGCCTTCGAGCGCGGCGGGATCGAGTACGGCCAGGGCCACTTCCCCGCGATGGTGGCCCTGCACACGGGACTTTTGGTCGCCTGCGTCGCGGAGGTGTACTTCTTCGACCGGCCGTTCATCTCGTGGCTCGGCTGGCCGATGCTGGCGGTCGTCGTGCTCTGCCAGGCCGGGCGCTACTGGATCATCTCCTCCCTCGGCCACCAGTGGAACACCCGGGTGATCGTCGTCCCCGGGCTCGGCCGGGTCGAGCGCGGCCCATACCGCTTCTCGTGGATGAGGCACCCGAACTACATTGTGGTCGCGATCGAAGGGATCGCGCTGCCGCTTGTGCACACCGCCTGGATCACCGCGATCGTGTTCACCGTGCTCAACGCCGTGCTGCTGCTCGCGTTCCGCATCCCGACCGAGAACCGAGCGCTCGCGGCCCTCGATGCGCGTGGCGCTCCCGCGTCATGATGGCGGGCCCCGAGGTTGATGTCCTCATCGTGGGTGGCGGACCGGTCGGCCTGGCGGCGGCGATCGAGGCGCGCCTGATCGGGCTCAGCGCCACGATCATCGAGCCGCGGGGCGGCTCGGACTCGACCGGCGGGGGATTGGGTTCGATCGACAAGGCGTGCGGTGAGGGCATCATGCCCGGTGCCGTGCCGGCACTCGCCCGCCTCGGGGTCGCGCCGCACGGGCATCCGCTTCGGGGGGTCAGCTACCAGTCCGCCGGGCGCCGCGTCGACCACCGATTTCGCTCCGGCAGCGGCCTCGGAGTGCGGCGCACCGAGTTGAGCCGGGCGTTGGCCGAGCGCGCTGACGAGCTCGGGGTCGGCCGAGTGGCCGGCCGCGTCGACGCGATCGAGCAGGACGGCGGCAGCGTCACCGCCGCGGGAGTCACCGGCCGCTATCTGCTCGGCGCGGACGGGCTTCACTCGACCGTGCGGCGCCTCTGCGGTCTCGAGATCGCGGTGCCGCAGCAGGGGCGGCGCTTCGGGTTGCGCCGGCACTACGCGATCGCGCCATGGAGCGACCTCATCGAGGTGCACTGGACTCCGCTCGCCGAGGCCTATGTCACCCCTGTCTCGCATGACCTCGTCGGAATCGCGCTACTCGGCCCGGCCCGCACCGACTTCGACGAGGCCATCGCGTCCGTCCCCACGCTCGCATCGCGCCTGGCCGGTGTCGCACCGGCGAGCACACTTCGCGGCGCAGGGCCGTTCGACCAGCGCGCGACGCGGCGGTCATTCGGGCGCGTGATGCTCGTCGGCGACGCGTCCGGCTATGTCGACGCGATCACCGGCGAGGGCATCAGGGTCGGTCTTGCTCAGGCACGAGCCGCGGTCGAGTGCATCGCGGCGGGGCGGCCCGGCTACTACGAGCGGGAGTGGATGCTGCGCACGCGCGACTTCCGCGTGCTCACGGCCGGCCTCGTCGCCGCGGCCACGTCCCCCCTCCGCGGCGCGATCGTGCCGGCCGCGGTGGCGCTGCCGCGGCTGTTCGGTGTCGTCGTGGAGCGTCTCGCGCGCTGAGAGCTGGCCGGTCAGGCGGAAACGTCGCTCAGTTCGACTCCACCGAGCAGCAGCCCCGGCAGCTCGCCCGGATGCTTCGCGCTGGAGTGCGATCCGACCCGCTCGGCGACCGATCCGTAGCCCCACTCGACGAAGATCGTCGGAATGCCGTGCGCCGCGGCCCCCTCGATGTCGTGCTCGCGGTCGCCGACCATAATCGGGTTCGAGACGTCGGCCCCCGCTGCGGCGAGGCGCTCGAGGGCGACGGCGACGACATCCGCCTTGGAGCTCCGTACCTCGTCGTCGGATGCCCCAGCGATGATGTCGAAGTGCCGCGCGAGCTCGAAGTGGTTGAGAATCAGGTTCGCCGGGGTTTCGGGCTTCGACGTTGCAAGGGAGAGCGGGATAGCACTCGCGCCGATTGCCGAGAGCACCTCGGGGATGCCGTGGTAGACCGAGCTGTCGTAGAGGCCCTTCACGATGTAGTGGCTGCGATACACCTCGAGCGCGTGCGCGGATTGCGCGGGGCTGAAGCCGGCGAAGTCACGGAACGAGGTGAGCAGCGGCGGGCCGACATAGCGAAGCAGTTCGACCGGCGTCGGGATGGGGCGGCCGAGCTGCTCAAACATCCACGCGAGGCTCGAGGTGATTCCGGGAGCGGAATCGGTGATCGTGCCATCGAGGTCGATGAGGATGCAGGTCCAGTGGGGCTTCACCGTCACAGCCTAAGCTGCGCGCATCCTTTCATCATTCAGGAGTGGACGGCGGCTGGAGTGGACGGCCCACCTCCCACCCGCCACGAACTGCCGCAGATGCGGCGATTGTGGCGGTTTGGCGCCGCACGTCACCGTCGGGAGCGGGTGTGCCCGCCCACCACTCCTGAATAACGAAAGCGAGTGGGTCTAGAAGAGGCGGGAGTCGCTGTCGTCCAGCCCGCGCATCGCATCGTAGTCGAGCGTGACGCAGCGGATGCCGCGGTCCAGGGCGAGCGTGCGTGCCTGCGGCTTGATCTCCTGGGCGGCGAACACGCCGGCCACAGGGGCCAGACGCGGGTCGCGGTTCATCAGCTCGAGGTACCTCGTGAGCTGCTCCACGCCGTCGATGTCTCCTCGGCGCTTGATTTCGATCGCGACGGATGCCCCGGCATGGTCGGTCGCGAGAATGTCGACGGGCCCGATCGCGGTCATGTACTCGCGCCGAACGAGCCGGTAGCCGTCCCCGAGCAGGTCGATCTGGTCGGCGAGCAGCTTCTGTAGGTGGGCCTCGACGCCGTCCTTCTGCAGGCCGGGGTCGATACCGAGCTCGTGGGCCGAGTCGTGGATGATCTCGTGGATCGAGATCACGAGCAGGTCGGATGTCTTCGCCTGCGTGACCTTCCAGGTCTCGGTGACGCCGACCTCCCGCGCGTCGTCAGCCACCTCGGGAAAACTGATGCTGCAGGGCGGGCTCATCCAGTTGAGCGGCTTGTAGCTGAGGGAATCGCTGTGCACGAGCACGCTCCCGTCGGCCTTGAGCAGGAGGAGGCGGGTCGCGAGCGGCAGGTGCGCGCTGAGACGTCCTGCGTAATCGACGGAGCAACGGGCAATGACAAGACGCACGCCTAGAACCCTATCCAGCCTGAGCGGCTGACTTCGCCAATGGGGTCAGTTCGCGGGCTTTGTGCGAGAACACCCCGGCCAGGGCGACGAGCACGAGCACGAGCAGGAGCCCGTTCAGGATGCCCACCTGTTCGCCCAGGAATCCGATCACGGGCGGGCCGACGAGGAACGCGACGTAGCCGATTGTCGCAACCGCGCTCACGCTCGCTGCGGCCGTTCGAGGGTCGTCCGCCGCGGCCGACATGCCGACCGGGAAACCGAGCGACGCGCCAAGGCCCCAGAGCACCACACCGATGACGGCGATCCACACGACCGGCACGAAGATGAGCATGAGCAGGCCGATCGCGGCGAGCACGGCCGAGACGCGGAGCACCGGTACGCGGCCGAAACGGTCGAGCAGCCTGACGCCGCCGAGGCGTCCGACGGTCATGGCCGTGACGAAGATGCCGAAGACGAGCGCGCCAGTCGGCTTGTCGGTGTTGTGCCCTTCCACCATCGCGTACGCCAGCCAGTCGTTCGCCGAGCCCTCGGTGAACGCCATCCCGAGCACGATGAGACCGACGAAGATCGTGCGTGGGTTGCGCCAGATGCTGAGTCGACCGCGCCAGCCGTCGCTGGGCCCGCTCGCGGCATCCGTCCCCGCCTCCGCTTCGGAGACCGGCTCGGGGCGCAAAAAACGCACGCTCGCCAGCATGGCGATGATCGACACGACGGCGATGCCACCGATGTGTACCTCAAGCGGCACCCGGAGCCGCTCGGCGAGTGCCGCGACAAGGGCGCCGGCGATCGTGCCGATGCTGAAGAATGCGTGGTAGATCGGCATGATGTTGCGGCCGATGGCCCGCTCGTTCGCGGCGCCGGAGACGTTGATCGAGACGTCGCAGGCGCCGAGCGCGGCGCCGAATACCGCGAGGCCGGCGATCGCAACCGGGAAGCTGACCAGCACTGTTGCTCCGACGGCGGCGAGCGTGAGGCCGAGCGGGCCGATGATGAGAGCCCAGGTGATCACGGTGCGAGTGCCGAAGGCGGCGATGAGGTGGCTCGAAATGAGAAGCCCGCCGATCGAGCCCGCCGCGATGCCGAAGAGGAGCACACCGACGTCGCCCGTCGAGAGGCCGAGCGACGCGCTGACGGTGGGGATGCGCGCGGCCCAGCTCGCGAGCCCGATCCCGCAGAGCGCGAAGAGCACGAACAGCGAATTGCGCCACGCTGTCAACTCGGGGCGCGCGAGCGCGATGGGGGAGGTTTTCGACACAGGGAACAGGTTATCCGAGCGGCGATGTGGGCCCCATGTCCCGCGAGTTGCCTGTTTGTGTTGTGTGGGGGTGTGTGGAGGCGACCGATGTGGGCGGCTCGCGGGTGTTGTGGGCAGGGAGCGGTGAACGCGGCCGCTACGCCGAAGGCACCGGCCCTACGCCGAATGCCGGGCGCTCAGCGGGCGCCCGTGACGATCCATCGCTCGCCGCGGGCGCGAAGGCCGAGGGTGAGTGCCCGCGCGCCGATGTAGCCGAGGCCGAACGACGCCCACAGCCAGAGAACGCTGCCCGTTCCGGCGGCGAGCCAGAGCAGCGGAGCGTAGACGGCGAGATTGGCGATGCCGGTCACCGCGAGGTAGCGCGCGTCGCCCGCACCGATCAGCACCCCGTCGAGCACGAAGACGTAGCCGGCCAGCGGCACGCCCACCGCCATCACGAGGGCGACGCTCGCGAGTGCAGCATGGATCGCGGGATCGCCCGTGAAGACCGGGCCGAGCAGGGGAGCGAGGAGAGCGAGGAGCATCCCGAGCCCGAGTCCCGCGAGCAACCCGAGGGTGATCAGCCGCCGGGTGATCGCCGCAACGCGGGACCGGTCGGATGCCCCGAGTCCGTGGCCGATCATCGCCTGCCCCGCGATAGCGAGGGAGTCGAGCGCAAACGCGAGCGTCGAGAAGATCGTGAGGGCGATCTGCATCGTGGCGAGCTCGGTGACTCCCTGCCTGGTCGCCACGACGACCGTCGCGAGCAGCGCGATCCGCAGCGACAGCGTGCGCAGCAGCAGCCATCCCCCGGATGCCGCCGCTCCCGACACCCCGGACAGCCCCGGCCGCAGTGTCGAACCCGTCTGCCGCGCCGCGCGCACGGCGATGACGAGGTAGACGGCGGCCATGCCCCATTGGGCGATGACGGTTCCGATCGCGGAGCCCGCGATCCCCCAGCCGAAGCCGTAGATGAACACGGCGTTGAGCACGCCGTTCGCGAGAAAGCCCAGTCCGGCGACGACAAGGGGCGTTCTGGTGTCCTGCAGACCGCGCAGCAGGCCCGTCGCGGCGAGTACGAGCAACATCGCGGGGAGGCCCCAGAGCGAGATGAGCAGGTAGGTCGTGGCCGCGTTTGACACGGCATCCGGCGCCCCGAAAAACAGCACGAGCGCTTCGCCGCCGAGCAGTCCGCCGGCGAGGAGCAGCGCGCCGACCGCGACGGCGAGCCAGAGTCCATCGATGCCCGCCCGGATCGCGCCGGGCCGGTCTCCGGCGCCGAGCCGTCTGGCGACCATCGGGGTGGTCGCGTAGGCGAGGAATACGAGCAGCCCGACAGCGGTCTGCAGGATCGCGCTCGCGATGCTCAGCCCGCCGAGCGGCACCTCGCCGAGGTGGCCGACGAGCGCGGTGTCGGTGAGCAAAAAGAGCGGTTCGGCGACGAGCGCGCCGAGCGCCGGGACCGCGAGCCGGAAGATCTCCCGGTCGAGGGGGTGTGGAGGTGGGGCGCGCACGCCTCCACGCTACCGGCGGCACGGCATCCACTCGCGAGCCGGGGGCGTCGCCGCGGCGCGTGCGTGGTCGCGCCGAGAGTGCCTGCAGGTCGCGCCGAGAGTGCCTGCAGGCGGGGGGATGCCGGTCCCTCACCCCTGCTCCGCCCGAGCGAGGTACGTGTGCACGGCGGAAACGACCACGGACCCCTCACCAACCGCGGAGGCTACGCGCTTGATCGAGCCGCGACGCACGTCGCCGACGGCGAAGAAGCCGGGTACAGACGACTCGAGCGCACCGGGCGGGTCCTTCCGGTTGGCCTCGTTCGACCCGGTCGCGCCCGCCACCGGTTCGACTTGCCGACGCCCAGTGATACCCCGTAGGGTATAGCCAGCCCTCATTTCGAGGTGCCCCAGCGTGAGGAGTCCCGTGCAGCCGTTGCGACGCCTGTCCGCCGACCTGCGCCGCTGGCCTGCCGTCCGCTGGGTCACCGCTCTCGCCGTCGCCGTGCTGTCTGCCGCGCTGCTCGTGCTGGCATCCGCCCTTCCCCTTCCCCTTCCCCTTGCGGGAGCGGATGCCGGAGTTCTGTGGTCGCTCGCCGCGGTCGTCTCGGGATCCGCGCTCCCCGGGCTCATCGTTGCGAGCTACTTCCGCACCCCGATCGGTGCCGATGCGACCCTCTGCGATCTCCGCTGGCCCGCCCTCGGGCTCGTGGCGCTGCACTTCTCGACCGACCTCCGCTCGGCCGAGCCGCTCCTGTTCGGAGCCGCCCGCCCGGTCGTCACGATCGCCGCGATCGCCCTGCTGCTCTGGGCGCTCCGTGAGCGCCTCGAGAGCGAACGGCGGGCGACGGATGCCGATGAGGAGGCATCCGGTGAGGTCTGCACGACCTGCCGTCCGCTGTTCACGCGCACCTCGGCACCTCCCGCCCGCGACCACACCACTGCGCCGACGCCGACCCCCAGCGGGAGTGTCAGCGGCACCGCCTAGGCTTTATCCCCATGAGCGCCGAAAACCCCCTCTCGTCCGGAATCGACACCTCAGAGCTCGACTCGCTGGTGCGCCCCCAAGACGACCTGTTCCGCCACGTGAACGGCAAGTGGATCACCCGCACCGAGATCCCCTCTGACAAGGCGCGTTACGGCTCGTTTTACGTGCTCGCCGAGGCGGCGGAGAAGGCGGTGCAGGAGATCATCATTGAGGCGCAGTCGGCCGAGCCCGCAACCGAGGAGCGCAAGTTCGGCGACCTGTACGCGAGCTTCATGGACGAGACGCGCGTGAACGAGCTCGGTGCGGAGCCGCTCCGCCCGCTGCTCGCCGAGGTCGCCGCGGTGACCGACATCGACTCCCTGCTGGGCACTCTCGGGCGCCTCGAGCGCAAAGGCACGTCGGGCTTCCTGCAGCTGTTCGTCGACAACGACCCCGGCCGCCCCGACCGCTACCTCGTGTTCGTCGAGCAGGGCGGGCTCGGCCTGCCCGACGAGTCGTACTACCGCGAGGAGTCGTTCGCGACCGTCCGCGCCAAGTACCGCGAGTTCGTCGAGACGATGTTCACCCTCGCGGCGCCTGCCGACGAGCGGACCGGGGCGGATGCCGCCGAGCGCGCCGCCCGCGTCGTGGACCTCGAGACCGCGATCGCCGCCGCCCACTGGGACAACGTGCGCACGCGCGACAGCGAGGCCACCTACAACCCGATGCAGTGGAGCGCGGCCGCGACGCTCGCGGCGGGCATCGATCTCAACACCTGGCTCGAAGGAGTCGACGCTCCGTCCGGCGCGCTTGCCGAGGTCGTCGTGCGGGAGCCGAGCTTCGTCGAGGGCGTCGCGGCCCTGCTCGCCCCCGACCGGCTCGAGGCGTGGACCGACTGGCTCGCCTGGCAGGTCATCCGCTCCAACGCCGCCTACCTCTCTGACCCCTTCGTCGCGGCCAATTTCGACTTCTACGGCCGCACCCTCACCGGAACCCCCGAGATGCGGGCGCGCTGGAAGCGGGGAGTTTCGCTCGTCGAGGGCTCGCTCGGCGAGGCCGTCGGACGCACTTACGTTGCCCGGCACTTCCCCGCGACCGCGAAGGCGAGCATGGATGTGCTCGTTGAGTACCTCATCGAGGCCTACCGCCAGAGCATCACCTCGCTCGCGTGGATGACCGAGGACACGCGGGGCCGCGCCCTCGAGAAGCTCGAGAAGTTCACCCCCAAGATCGGCTTTCCGTCACAGTGGCGCGACTACTCCGCACTCGAGATCGAGGCGGGCGACCTTCTCGGAAACGTGCGCGCGACGAGCGAGTTCGAGTTCCAGCGGGAGCTCGGCAAGATCGGCAAGCCGCTCGATCGCGACGAGTGGTTCATGACCCCGCAGACGATCAACGCATACTACAACCCCGGCTTCAACGAGATCGTCTTCCCCGCGGCGATCCTGCAGTACCCCTTCTTCGACGAGGCCCGCGACGCGGCGGCCAACTACGGCGCGATCGGCGCGGTCATCGGGCACGAGATCGGGCACGGCTTCGACGACCAGGGCTCGAAGTACGACGGCGACGGGCTGCTGACCGACTGGTGGACGGAGGCGGACCGCGCCGCCTTCGAGAAGCTCACCGCCTCGCTCATCGGCCAGTACAACGCCCTCGCTCCGGCGCAGGTGCCCGCCAACCATGTCAACGGCGCCTTGACGATCGGCGAGAACATCGGCGACCTCGGCGGCCTCGGCATCGCCTGGAAGGCCTACCTTCTTTCGCTCGGCGGCGAGATTCCGCCCGTGATCGACGGGATGTCCGGCGCCCAGCGATTCTTCATCTCCTGGGCCCAGGCCTGGCAGATGAAGGCCCGCGACGAGGAGGTCGTGCGCCTGCTCACGATCGATCCGCACTCGCCGAACGAGTTCCGCTGCAACCAGATTGTGCGCAACATCGACGAGTTCTATGAGACCTTCGGGCTTGGCGAATCCGACGCGCTCTGGCTTGCCCCGGACGAGCGCGTGACCATTTGGTGATGATGACACAGGACCGCCGCGAACGCATCCGCACGCCCAGGGTCGGCCGCCACCGCGAAGTCGTGGCGGCCGGCACATTCGTCGCGGGGTTCGAGGCGCTCGGCGGGATAGCCTATGCGGGCGCCCAGGTCTCGGCCAACGTCGTCGACTTGCAGAACGGCCAGTCTCTGCTCTCGGTGGACGACCGCATCGTTCTGCCGACGGCGAGCGTCGGCAAGCTTCTGTTGCTCATCGAGGTGTCGGCCAGGATGACCGTGAAGGATGCCGCGGGATTCGGCATCGTCGATAAGTCGCCGTCTGACCGGATCTCCGGCGCCGGCCTGTGGCAGCACCTGCAGGCCCCGGTGCTTCCCGTCATCGATCTGGCGGCGCTCGTCGGCGCGGTAAGCGACAACCTTGCCACGAACGCGCTTCTGCGCCAGATCGGGCTCGATTCGGTGCGGGCGCGCGCCGAGTCGCTCGGGCTCAGCAAGACCGCCCTGCTCGACTGTGTGCGCGACACGAGGGGCCCGGACGACGCCCCGCATCTGTCGGTCGGCTCGACGTCCGAACTCACCTGGCTCGTCACCGCGCTCTGCCGCGGGCAGATCGTCGACCACGTCACGAGCCAGCGTGTGCTCGATTGGATGAGCAACAACGTCGACCTGTCGATGGTCGCCGCCGGCTTCGGCCTCGACCCGCTCGACCACAGGACTGCCGACCACGGCATCCGGCTCATCAACAAGACCGGGAGCGACGCGGGCGTGCGTAGCGAGGTTGGCCTGCTCAACGGTCCCCGCGCGGGCATCGCCTACGCGCTCACGGTTCAGTTCGCCGACACCTCGCTCGCGACCCGGCTCTCGGTGCACGACGCGATGCGCGTGTTCGGCCTCGACCTGCTCGAGTACGTGGCCTGAGCCGGGGGGACGGATGCCGTCAGCGGCGCTCCTCCGCGGCTCGCGCGCACTCGATGCAGAGCTCGGCCGCGGGCCGCGCCTCGAGTCGCGCGGCGCCGATCGGGCCGTCGCAGCGAAGGCAGCGGCCGTAGCCTCCGGCGTCGATGCGCCCGAGAGCACGGTCGATCGAGGCGAGAGTTCCGGCGAAGTCAGCGTCGAGGCCCGACACCCTCGACCACTCGCCGGAGAGAGTCGAGCCGTCGGGATCGTGCTCGTCGTCGGCCGTGCCATCGCTGCGCGCCGCGCGCAACTCGACGAGTGAGGAGCCCAGCTCGGCGATCGCCGCCAGGGTTCCGGTGCGCTGCACCTGCAGCATCCTGCGGAACCGGGCCAGGTCCTCCGGCGTCATCGCGCGCCCCTCAGCCGACGATCACGGATCGCGTCGACCACTCGACGTCGAGCATCGCATAGATGCCCGTGTCGGCCCAGTCGCCCCTGAACATCAGGTCCTTCACGAAGTAGGCCTCCTCGCGCATGCCCAGCCGATGGCAGAGCGCGATCGAGGCTGCGTTGCGCGGGTCGAGTTCGGCGATCACGCGGTGCAGGCCGAGCTCAGCGAAGGCGCGATGCAGCACCGCGGATGCCGCTTCGGTCGCATAGCCCCGGCCCCGAAAGTCGGGGTGGAAGGTCCAGCCGATCTCCCCCGCCAGATTCTCGCGGCTCTTGAGCGTGAAGTAGATGTCGCCGATGACCCGTTCGGCCTCGTGGCCGGTCGCCGGCAGGACGACAGCGATCTGCCAGTAGTCGCCGTCGGCGGCGAGCACGGTCGAGGCCGCGTGGCGGGCGACCTGCTCGGCCACCTGCTCCCGGGTTCTCGCCTCGAAGAGGAGGTAGCGGCACACGTCAGCGCGACCCTGATAGGCATGGACGTCGTCGATGTCGTCCGTCGACAGCATCCGCAGCAGAACGCGACCAGCTCGGACCGGGGGGCCGAACTGCGCGGGGATCATGCGAGTCCCTGACGCTCCCCGGCGATGGCGTCGAGGGCGGCAATAGTCGCGGTCGGGCCCGCGTCGATGCCGAAGAGGGCGGCGAGGCCGTCGGTGAAAGCCTGGGCCTCGCCGGTGCGGACGAGCTCGCGCGCGCGCACCGACGGCGTGTGCAGCAGCACGCTCGCGAGGTGGCGAAGCGCCGCCTCGGTCTGCGGGGAGGAGTCGCCGCGGCCGCGTGCACGGTCAATCTCGGCGTCGAGCAGGTCGAAGACGTGTCGGCGCAGGGCGACGACGGCGGGGGCGAGGAACTGCTCGGCCTCGGCGGCGGCGAAGGCGGCGGCGGCCTGGCCGACGACACTTCGGGCCTCGGTCGTCGCGTTGAGCTCCTCGAGCGGCGCGTGCAGGCTGATCGTCTCCAGGTCGAGAAGCTCGATCCCCGCGAGCTCGGCGACGGCCGGGTCGACGTTGCGGGGGAGTCCGAGGTCGATCACGAGCGTGCGCTCCGAGCCGGCGAGCAGGTCCGCGGTGAGGATGTGGCCCTCCACGATCGTGCAGCTCACGATGACGTCGGCGGCGGCGATCGCGGCGGCGAGGTCCGTGGTCGGTCGGATGCCGCGGGAGAGAGCGAACTTCGCCGCGCGCCCGGACGGCGAGTACACGGTGATGTCGTCGGCACCGCGGTCGCGCAGGGCCGCGTGCGAGGCGCCGGCGTAGGAGCCGGTGCCGATCATGAGCACGCGGGCTTGGCTCCAGTCGGTCACCCGGCTCGAAGCGAGCTCGAGGGCGAGCCGGACAAGCGAGCGTCCGGCGGTGCCCACGGCGGTGGTGGTCTTCACAGTGCGGGAGGTGGTGGAGGCGCGCTGGAAGAGCTGCTCGAGTCCGGACGATGTCGTTCCGGCTGAGCGGGCCTGCTCGAGTGCCCGCCGAACCTGGCCGGAGATCTCGTCCTCGCCGATAACGACCGACTCGAGCCCGGCCGACACGGAGAAGAGGTGCTCGACGACCGCGTCGCCGGTGATCACGGTGACCGAATCGCGCAGCTCGGCGGCGCTGACGCCGCTCGCCGCGCTCATCGCATCGACGGTTGCGTCGACGGCGCAGGAGTCAGCGAAGGCCACCGGTTCGTCGACCTCGAGATAGGCCTCGAAGCGGTTGCAGGTCGCGAGAACGACGGCGCCGGAGACGGCCGTGGTTCCGGCGACGAGGTCGCCCGCGGCTGACGGTGCGCCAACGGAGAGCTTCTCGAGGATGTCGAAGCTCGCATTCCGGTGGTTGGCGGTCAGGCAAAGAAGCACTCCCTCATCGTAACGCTCGCCGCTGGGAGCAGGGAACGGAGGCGGGTGGCAGACTGAAAGGCGTGAACCTGCCAGCTGATCACCCCCTCGTCGACGGCCGAACCGCCGCATCCGCAGTCATCCGCGCCTACCGGGGGGACCGGTCCGAGACGACCCCCGTGTGGTTCATGCGCCAGGCCGGACGGTCGCTGCCTGAGTACCGGGAGCTGCGCGTCGGCACTGCGATGCTCGACGCGTGCCTCGACCCGGAGCTGTCGAGCGAGATCACCCTCCAGCCCTGGCGCCGGCACGGCGTCGACGCTGCCATCTTCTTCAGCGACATCGTCGTGCCGCTCAAGCTCGCGGGTGTCGACGTCGACATCGTGCCGGGGACGGGCCCGGTGCTCGGTGCCCCGATCCGCACGGCGGCGGACGTCGCGGCCCTCGCGCCGCTCGACCCCGCATCCCTCTCCCCCGTCACCGCGGGAGTCGCTCGCACCGTCGAGCAGCTCGGCTCGACTCCGCTCATCGGCTTCGCCGGCGCGCCGTTCACCCTTGCCGCCTACCTCGTCGAGGGCGGACCCTCGAAGGACCACCTCCGTGCCCGCACGCTCATGCACGCCGACCCCGGCACCTGGGCGGCGCTCATGACCTGGGCGGCCGATGTGACCGGAGCATTCCTGCGCGCGCAGATCCTCGCCGGCGCGAGCGCGGCGCAGTTATTCGACTCGTGGGCAGGGTCGCTGTCGCTCGCCGACTACAGCGCGCACGTCGCCCCGTACTCGCGGCGCGCGATCGCCCACGTGCAGGACCTCGGCATGCCGATCGTGCACTTCGGCGTCGGCACCGGTGAGCTGCTCGGCGCGATGCGCGACATCGGTGCGGATGTCGTGGGCATCGACGACCGGATTCCACTCGACGAGGGCATCCGTCGCCTCGGCGGCACCGTCCCGGTGCAGGGCAACATCAACCCGGCGCTGCTCGCGGCACCCTGGCCCGTGCTCGAGGCGCACGTGCTCGACGTGATCGAGCGCGGCAAGGCCGCGCCGGCCCACGTCGTGAATCTCGGCCACGGGGTTCCGCCGGAGACCGACCCCGACGTGCTCACCCGCATCGTTCAGCTCGTGCACTCGGCCCGCTAGCCCGCTAGCCCGCTAGCCCGCTCATTTTCACTATTCAGGAGTGGGGGGCTGGAGGCGGCGCCGACTGCGCTCGGGCGCGTGGGCTCGCCGCCACGTAACGCAGGAGATCAGGAGACACTCCGGCTCCGGGTGCCGCCGAATTCGGCGTGTCGCCCGAATCTCCTCGGTTAGCTCACCGGTCGTCCGCGGTCGACCCGGGTCGTCACCGGTCGCCGCGCCACCGGCGGCGTCCTCCCACCGCCAGACTCCTGAATAATGAAAGGGTGACCGCCGTGACCGACTCCCACATCATCGTCGTCGGCGGCGGCATCGCCGGACTCGTCGTCGCCCGCGACCTCGTCGCCGGAGGTGCCCGCGTCACTCTCGTCGAGGCGAGCGACCGCCTCGGCGGCAAGGTCGCGCCCCACACCCTGGGCGGCATCGAGACGGATGCCGGAGCCGAGAGCTTCGCGACGCGGCGCGGCACCGTCGCCGACCTCGTCACCGAGCTGGGTCTCGCCGACGCGCTCGTGCTTCCGAACACCGGCGGGGCGTGGCTACAGCCGCGCACCGGCGCCGCTGTGCCGCTCCCCAAGGCCGGGCTGCTCGGCATCCCGTCCGTTCCGCTCGCGAGCGACGTCATCCGCATCGTGGGCCTCGGCGGCGCCCTCCGCGCTCAGCTCGACGCCCTGCTGTCGGGCTTCGTCGGCTCCCGGGAGCGCAGTCTCGGCGCCGTGGTCCGCAAGCGAATGGGCCGCGCGGTGCTCGACCGGCTCGTCACCCCCGTCGCTGGCGCCATCCACTCGGCTCACCCGAACGACCTGGATGTCGACGTCGTCGCACCGCGCCTGCGCACCGCGATGCTCAGCGAGGGCTCCCTTGCGAAGGCCGTGCTGACCCTGCGCGAGTCCGCGCCGGCCGGCTCCGCCGTGCAGGGCCTCTCCGGTGGGCTCTTCCAGATCGTCGACGCCCTAGCCCGTGACCTCGAGGGGCGCGCCGAGATCCTCCTGTCCGCCCCTGTGGCGGAGCTGGATGCCGGGGGCGTCAGCCTCGCCGACGGCCGGCGCCTCACCGCCGACCGGGTCGTCGTCGCGGCCGAGCTGGGAGCCCAGACCGGCACCCCGATCACCCTCGCGACCCTCGTCCTTCGCGCCCCTGCCCTCGACGCCGCTCCGCGCGGTACCGGCGTGCTCGTCGCCGCCGGGGCCCCTGGAGTCGGCGCGAAGGCCCTCACCCACGCCACCGCCAAGTGGGCCTGGCTTGAGGACCGCGCGAAAGGCGCCCACGTCGTGCGGCTCTCCTACGAGGGGATGCCACCGGGGCGCGACCTGCGCGAGCAGGCGAGGACGGATGCCGCGCGGCTTCTCGGAGTGGACATTGACGCCGACGCGGTGCTCGCGTACGACCGTATCGACTGGGCCGGACCAGGCGAGGCCGAGGAGGCCTCCGAAGGCGTTGTGCGGGTGGGAGAGCGCGTCTCCGGCGCGGGACTCGCGGCCGTCGTCGGTCAGGCGCGACAGGCCGCAGCCGATCTTCTCTCCGACCTCGCACCAGAACCCGGGCTAGGGTTGTCGGATCACTGAAACATTTGACAGCCTAGAAAACGGGCAACGACGGAAGTGGAGTCACCATGCGGGGAAAGCTCACGCTCGTTTCGGGACTGGCCGTTGGGTACGTGCTCGGCAGCAGGGCTGGCCGCGAGCGCTACAACCAGATCGCCAGGGCTGCGGGCAGCTTGTGGCACTCTCGCCCCGTGCAGCACCAGATGCACCAGGCCGGCGACCTCGCCAGGGACAAGGCGCCGGATGTCGTCGACTTCGTGAGTGACAACGTCAAGCGGGCCATGCGCAAGTCGCAGGCCAAGAAGCGCGCAGCGCGTTCGCGGCGGTCGTCGCCGGACAGCGTCGCGCCCCAGTCGGCGTCCAACTAACCATTCGTGCGTGGAGAGGACAGGTCATGAGTGTTCCCATTGACCAGGAAACGAAGAAGAAGAAGCGGTCGCTGTTCGAGCTGATCGCCGACGTGCCGACGCTCGTCCGCGAGCTCGTCATGGGCGAGATCCAGCAGCTCAAGACCGAGATGATCGGCAAGTTCAAGGCATGGGGAATCGGCGGCGCACTCATCGCCGTCGCCGTCGTCTTCGTGCTGTACATGCTCGGCGTGCTGCTGACGGCCGCGGTGCTGGGGCTGTCCTACGTGATGCCCGGCTGGCTCGCGGCCCTTCTCGTGGCCTTCGTGCTGCTCGTGATCGCCGCGATCTTCGCCCTCATCGGCTACCGCAAGCTCAAGGACGGCCTGCCGCCGCAGCCCACTGCAACCATCGAGAGCGTCAAGCGCGACATCGACACCATCAAGGGAATGGCAAAGTGACAGATTCCAGAAGCACCTCCGACATCCAGAGCAAGGTCGCCCAGACGCGCGCCCAGCTCGAGAGCACGCTCGACGAGATCGAGGACAAGCTCAACGTGCCCAAGCAGGTCGGGGTCTTCGCGCAGAGGGCACAGGCCAGCTACGAGGACAACCCGGTGCCGTGGGTAGCGGGAGTCACCGCCGCTGTCGCAATCGTCGGCGGACTCGTCGCGTGGGCGGTGCTGTCGCGCGACTGATCCGCGACTGGTCTGCAGCTGCGCTGCGCGCGCTCGGCTGATTCCCAGCCCGTTTTTGAGCATGCAGCTCAACGAGAGACAATGGGGTCATGACTAACAGCGCTGATGCGCCACAACCAGACATCACTCTCGGTTACACCCTCTGGGCGGTATTTCGCCGTTCCGACAGCGCGACAAGGCTCCCGGAGGCCGACGAGGAAGCCCTGGTCGGCAAGCTCGATACCGCCGTGGCCAAGGTCGAGGCGACGGGCGTCACCGTCCGTGGCTTCTACGACGTGTCGTCGATCCGCGCCGACGCCGATCTCATGATCTGGTTGCACGGGCCGAACCCCGAAGACATCCAGGCCGCGCTGCGCATACTCCGCCGCACCTCGCTCCTGTACCACCTCCACCCGGTGTGGAACGCGATGGGCGTGCACCGCGACGCGGAGTTCACGTCGAACCACCTTCCCGCCTTTATGAAGGGCAAGGAGCCGGAAACCTGGCTCACCGTGTATCCGTTCGTGCGCTCGTACGAGTGGTATCTCCTCCCCGAGGACGAGCGTCGGGCGATGCTGGGCGACCACGGCCGCAAGGGCAGCCAATACCCGCAGGTGCTCGCGAACACCGTCGCGTCCTTCGCCCTCGGCGACTACGAATGGATCCTCGCCCTCGAGGCGCCAGAGCTCGTCGACCTCGTCGACCTCATGCGCCACCTGCGCCAGACGGAGGCACGGATGCACGTGCGCGAGGAGGTCCCGTTCTATACGGGCCGCCGCATTCCCACCAGCGCACTCCCGGAGGTGCTCGCATGAGCGTCGCCGAGCAGACCGGGCCAGCCGAGCAGACCGGGCCAGCCGAGCAGACCGAACAGTTCGTTCGCGCCGCGACCCCCGCGGCAGCATCCGGCCCCGAGCATGTCACCGAACCCACCGCGTATGACGCGATCCTGCTGGCGAGCTTCGGCGGTCCCGAGGGACAGGACGACGTGATCCCGTTCCTGCGCAACGTCACGCGCGGCCGCGGCATCCCCGACGAGCGACTCGAAGAGGTCGCGCATCACTACCGGCATTTCGGCGGGGTCAGCCCGATCAACGACCAGAACCGCGAGCTCAAGGCCGCACTCGAGGCCGAGCTTGCCCGCCGCGGCATCGATCTCCCCGTGCTGTGGGGCAACCGCAACTGGGACCCCTACCTGCGCGAGGCGCTGGTCGAGGCGAATGAGCGCGGCTTCACCAAGCTCATCGCGATCGGCACGAGCGCCTACAGCTCCTACTCGAGCTGCCGGCAGTATCGCGAGGACTACGCGCAGGCGCTCGCCGACACCGGCCTCGACGGCGTAATCCAGATCGACAAGGTGCGCCAGTTCTTCGATCACCCCGGCTTCGTCACGCCGTTCATCGAGGCGCTCGCCAGCGGACTCGCCAAGGTCGACGTCGCGGGAATCCCGCGGGAGCAGACCCACGTGCTGTTCACGACACACTCGATCCCGTCGACGGATGCCGCGAAGAGCGGCCCGGCCAGTCGCGGATTCGGTGAGGGCGGCGCCTATGCGGCTCAGCACCTCGCGGTCGCCGAGGTCGTCATCACCGCCCAGGAGGCAGAGGCTCCCCTGGAGTGGTCGCTCGTCTACCAGTCCCGCTCCGGCCCGCCCACCCAGCCGTGGCTCGAGCCCGACATCAACGACGCCATCGACGACCTCGCGGCCGCCGGCATCCGGGCCGTCGTCATTGTGCCGCTGGGCTTCGTGAGCGACCACATGGAGGTGAAGTGGGATCTCGACACCGAGGCGATGGAGACCTCGGCGAAGCACGGCATCCTCGCGGTGCGCGTACCGACGCCCGGGGTGCACGCCGCGTACGTGAGCGGCCTCATCGACCTCGTGATCGAGCGCCGCGACGCGCTGCCCGTCGACCAGCGTCCCTCGCTCACCGCTCTCGGGCCTTGGTACGACGTGTGCCGTCCCGGATGCTGCGAGAATGTGCGGCTTGGATTCAAACCGACGGTCGCGGGGCTGCAGCCGTGACGGTCGAGCTCATCCGGCTCGGCACCCGCGCGAGCGCGCTCGCGATGGCGCAGAGCCAGACCGTGGCGGACTCGCTGGCGAAGGCATCCGGCCTTCCCGTCGAACTCGTTCCGGTCACGACCGAGGGCGACCGCTCGAAGCAGTCCCTGTCGACTCTCGGCGGCACCGGCGTCTTCGCGATCGGCCTGCGCGAGGCGCTGCGCGACGGCCGCTGCGACGTTGTCGTGCACTCACTGAAGGACCTGCCGACGGCCCCCGCCGAGGGGCTCGTCATTGCCGCGATCCCGAAGCGCGCCGACCCGCGCGATGCCCTCTGCGCGAGGGATGGCATGACCCTCGACACCCTCCCGCCCGGGGCGCGAATCGGCACCGGGTCGCCGCGTCGCGCCGCGCAGCTGCGCCGTCGCCGCCCGGACCTCGAGGTGATCGACATCCGCGGCAACGTCGATACGCGGCTCGGCAAGGTAGCATCGGGCGACCTCGACGCCGTGATGCTCGCCGCCGCCGGGCTCGCCCGGCTCGGCCGGCTCGAGGCCGTCACCGAGTTCTGCACCCTCGATGGCTGGCCGACGGCGCCGGGCCAGGGTGCCCTCGCCGTCGAAACGGTCACGAAGCCCGACCGTGTCGTGCGTTCGGCCGTCGCCTCGATCGAGCACCGGCCCACCCGACTCACCGTGACCGCCGAGCGGGAGGTGCTGCGCATCCTCGAGGCGGGCTGCGCCGCGCCGATCGGCGCACACGCTCTCCTCGACGACGGCCTGATCTTCCTCTCGGCGCGCGTCTACAGCCCCGACGGAACCGAGCACATCACGAGCGCTCACGCCCTCTACCTCGACGACGACCCGCGGCCCGCCGAGACGGTCGCCGCCAACGTCGCCAGAGAGCTGCTCTCGCTCGGCGCGGCCGAGCTGGTCCCGGCCGGGTCGATCTCGTGACCTCCCGGCGAGGGAGCGCCCTCGCAGGCTGGCGGGTTCTCGTCCCGCGCGGCGGCGCCTGGGGAGACAGCGTCGCAGCGGCTCTGCGCGCGCACGCCGGCATCCCTGTCATCGCACCTCTCATCAACTTCGCGAGCACCGAGGACCCGCACGCGCTCGAGAGCGCGCTCAAGGAACTCGAGGGCGGCGAATTCGAGTGGCTCGTCGTCACGAGCGCGACGACCGTCGACGTTCTGATGAGCCAGCGCACCAAGGTGCCCGCGGCGACGAAAATCGCGGCCGTCGGAGAGACGACCGCGGCAGCCCTGAGTCTCGCCGGCTACCGGGTCGATTTCATTCCCGAGGGCGACAACTCCGCCAGGGGCCTCGTCAAGGAGTGGCCCCGCACCTCGGTCCGCGGGCGTGTGCTCGTCCCGCAGTCGGAGATCGCCGAGCCGACGCTGGTCGCCGGCCTCACCAGCCTCGGCTTCGACACCAAGTTCGTCGCCGCCTACCGCACCGTCGGCGTTCCCGTCAGCGAGCGGATCGTGGCCGACGTGGGCTCGGGCAGCATTCGGGCGATCCTCGTCACCTCCGGCAGCATCGCGCGGCAGGTGTCGCTGCAATTGGCGCCGATCCCGGAGGGAACCACGATCGCCTGCATCGGCCCGCGGACCGCCTTCGACGCCCGCGCCGCCGGTCTCGCCGTGCACATCATCGCCGAGAACCGCTCGGCTGAATCTCTTATCGAATCGCTCGTCGACTACGCGCTCGAGCTCAGTGGCGAGCAGGGGGAACCGAATGACTGAGCGCTTCGCCCCGCGTGACCGGCCGCGGCGACTGAGGTCGACCCCCGCGATGCGTCGTCTCGTGGCCGAGACCCGCCTGCACCCAGCGGAGCTCGTGCTTCCGATGTTCGTGCGGGAGGGGGCATCCGACCCCGTGGACATCTCGTCGATGCCCGGCGTGCAGCAGCACTCGCTCGACTCGTTCAAGCGGGCGCTGTCGGATGCCGCCGCAGGAGGCATCGGGGGAGTGATGCTCTTCGGCGTGCCCGAGCACCGCGACGCCACCGGCACGGGAGCGACCGACCCGGACGACATCCTCAACGTCGCGACCCGCGCCGCTGTCGCGGAGGTCGGCGACGCTCTCGTCGTGCAGACCGACCTGTGCCTCGACGAGTTCACCGACCATGGCCACTGCGGCGTGCTCGACCACCGCGGACGCGTCGACAACGACGCCACCCTCGTGCGCTACCGCGACATGGCGATCGCCCAGGCGGAGTCGGGATCCCAGCTGCTCGGCCTCTCCGGAATGATGGACGGCCAGGTCGCCGCCGTGCGGGACATCCTCGACGATCAGGGGCACACCGACACCGCGATCCTCGCCTACTCGGC
>Ga0136639_10000098_pt1 | contig 24859 bp, 21 predicted proteins | sample AntDrymUQ8592106_2_FD_113739 | JGI IMG/M metagenome (GOLD analysis project Ga0136639, IMG submission 113739) | Polar desert sand microbial communities from Dry Valleys, Antarctica - metaG UQ859 (21.06) | ecosystem: Environmental > Terrestrial > Soil > Desert | place: Antarctica: Dry Valley...
CGAGCGCATGAACACTCTGCTGCTGCAGCTGCGGGACAAGGGCAACACGGTGCTCGTCGTGGAGCACAAGCCGGAGACGATCGTGATCGCCGACCACGTCGTGGACCTCGGCCCCGGTGCCGGTGCTGCGGGCGGCACAGTCTGCTTCGAGGGGACCGTGGAGGGACTGCGCACCAGTGGCACCCTCACCGGGCGCCACTTCGACTATCGAGCGGCGCTCAAGCCCGTGGTGCGCGCCCCCACCGGCACGCTGGAGATTCGCGGTGCGACAAAGAACAACCTCCAGGATGTGAACGTGGACATTCCGCTCGGAGTGCTGGTGGTGCTGACGGGCGTCGCCGGCTCCGGAAAGAGCTCGCTCGTGCACGGGTCGATCCCCGCCGGCGCGGGCGTGGTGTCGATCGACCAGCGCGGCATCCGTGGCTCCCGGCGCAGCAACCCGGCGACGTACACGGGCATGCTCGACTCGATTCGCAAGGCCTTCGCGAAGGCAAACGGTGTGAAGCCGGCGCTGTTCAGCTCCAACTCCGAAGGCGCCTGCCCCAACTGCAACGGCGCCGGCGTCGTCTACACCGATCTGGGCATGATGGCGGGCGTCGCGATCACATGCGAGGTCTGCGAGGGGAAACGGTTCGAGGCTTCCGTGTTGGACTATCGACTCGGTGGCCGTGATATCAGCGAGGTGCTCGGGATGTCGGTGAGCGAGGCCAGGGAGTTCTTCGGCACGGGCGAGGCACGCACGCCGGCCGCGTCCGCGATCCTGGGTGGTCTCGTCGATGTCGGGCTCGGCTATCTCAGCCTCGGCCAGCCGCTCACGACCCTCTCGGGAGGCGAGCGGCAACGCCTCAAACTGGCCACCCACCTCGCCGAGGAGGGCGGCGTCTATGTGCTCGACGAGCCGACCACCGGACTCCACCTCGCCGATGTGGAGCAGCTCCTCGGCCTGCTCGACCGACTCGTCGACTCCGGCAAGTCGGTCATCGTCGTTGAGCACCACCAGGCGGTCATGGCTCATGCCGACTGGATCATCGACCTCGGCCCCGGTGCCGGCCACGACGGCGGCCGGATCGTTTTCGAAGGCTCACCGGCCGCCCTCGTCGCCGCCCGCTCCACCCTCACCGGCACGCACCTCGCGGCCTACGTCGGGCGCCTCTGACCGGCGGAACCACCGAGCACCTCTACGTGAGGCAGTTCGGCCCGAGCAGGCTCTTGAGCTCCCCGAACAGGTCGGCGCTGATCGTGACGTGATGGGGCAGCTCGAACACCCGGGCCGTGTGGCCCTTCACCAGCTTGAGCCGCACCTCGGAGGTGCCGGCATGGCGGCCGATGACCTCGCCCAGCGCCCTCACGGTGTCGGTCGTGGCCCGGGCCTCCGCCAGCGTGAGGGTCAGCGTACCGGTGTCGGAGGCCTGGCCGAGCTCGGGCGCGAAGATGCTGTATGCGTGCAGGTTCATGCCGTCGTCGCGCAGGCTCACCCGACCCCGCACGACCACGACCGAGTCGCTGATCAGGTCAGGAGAGAACTCCTGGTACGCCTTGCCCATGAACATCACCGCGATCTCCCCGCCGAAGTCCTCGACCTGGATGATGCCGTACTGGTTGCCCGACTTCTTCGCGATCCGGTGCTGCACGCTGGTGATCAGCCCGGCGATGGTGACGGTGTCGGCATCCTGGGTCTGCTCTGACCCCACCAGGTCTGCGATGGTCGTGCTGGCGTGCTTGGCCAGTGGAATCTCGAGTCCGGCCAGCGGATGGTCGGAGACGTAGAGCCCCAGCATGTCGCGCTCAAGCGCGAGCTTCTCCTTCTTGGTCCACTCGGGACGGTCGGGAACCTGCTCGGTCTCCTGCGGGTCGTCGAACAGGCTGTCGAAGTCGAAGCCGACCATGCCGTGTTGCTCGTCGCGCTTGATCTTGACCGCGGATTCGACCGCCGCCTCGTGGATCTCGAACATGGCCCGACGGGTCGCACCGAGCGAGTCGAAGGCGCCGGCCTTGATCAGGGACTCGACCGTACGCTTGTTGGCCACGGGGATCGGCACCTTGCGCAGGAAGTCGTGGAACGACTCGAAGGCACCCTTCTCCGTGCGGGACGCGCGAATCGCGTCGACCACGTTGAACCCCACGTTGCGCACCGCACCGAGCCCGAATCGGATGTCGGTGCCCACGGCCGCGAAGTAGCCGATCGATTCGTTCACGTCGGGCGGCAGAACCTGGATGCCCATCCGGCGGCACTAGTTCAGGTACAGCGCGAGTTTGTCGCGGGAGTCACCGACGCTGGTCAGCAGCGCGGCCATGTACTCGGCCGGGTACTTGGCCTTGAGGTACGCGGTCCAGTAGGAGAGCACGCCGTAGGCGGCCGAGTGCGCCTTGTTGAAGGCATAGTCGGAGAACGGCAGCAGGATGTCCCACACGGTTTTCACGGCTTCCATGGAGTGGCCGTTGGCGACCATGCCGCCGGAGAAGCCCTCGAACTGCTTGTCCAGCTCCGACTTCTTCTTTTTGCCCATCGCGCGACGCAGCAGGTCAGCCTGGCCGAGCGAGAAGCCGGCCAGCTTCTGCGCGATCGACATGACCTGCTCCTGGTACACGATCAGGCCGTAGGTCGTGCCGATGACGTCTGCCAGCGCCTCCTCGAGTTCCGGGTGGATCGGGATGATCTCCTGCTGGCCGGTCTTCCGCAGCGCGTAGTTGGTGTGCGAGTTGGCACCCATGGGGCCGGGCCGGTACAGCGCGATGACGGCCGAGATATCCTCGAAGTTGTCAGGCTTCATCAGGCGCAAAAGCGACCGCATGGGTCCGCCGTCCAGCTGGAAGACGCCAAGGGTGTCACCCCGGGCGAGCAGCTCGTAGGCGGCCGGGTCTTCCAGACCGAGCTCTTCGAGCACGGGCCGGTGCCCGCGGTTCACGGCGATGTTGTCGAGGGTGTCGTCGATGATGGTGAGGTTGCGCAGCCCCAGGAAGTCCATCTTGATCAGCCCGAGGGCCTCGGAGGCCGGGTAGTCGAACTGCGTGACCACCTGGCCATCCGCTTCGCGCTTCATGATCGGAATGATGTCGATCAACGGGTCGGAGCTCATGATCACGCCGGCGGCGTGCACGCCCCACTGGCGCTTGAGGTTCTCCAGACCGAGGGCGGTGTCGAAGACCGTGCGGGCCTGCGGATCAGACTCGATCACGGCCCGGAAATCAGCGGCCTCGCGGTAACGCGGGTGGTCCTTGTCGAACATGCCCGTCAATGGCACGTCCTTGCCCATGATGGCCGGCGGCATGGCCTTGGTGAGCTTGTCGCCCATGCCGAAGGGAAAGCCGAGCACCCGGGAGGCGTCCTTGAGCGCCTGCTTGGCCTTGATCGTGCCGTAGGTCACGATTTGGGCGACGCGTTCCTCGCCGTATTTGTCGGTCACGTAGTGGATGACCTCGCCGCGCCGACGCTCGTCGAAGTCCACGTCGAAGTCGGGCATGGAGACGCGGTCGGGGTTCAGGAACCGCTCGAAGATCAGCCCGTGCACGAGCGGGTCGAGGTCGGTGATGCCCATGGCGTAGGCCACCATCGAGCCGGCGCCCGAGCCGCGGCCGGGTCCCACTCGGATTCCCTGCTGCCTGGCCCACATGATGAAGTCGGCCACGACGAGGAAGTAACCAGGGAACCCCATCTGGACGATGATGCCGATCTCGTAGTCGGCTCGTTTGCGCACCTCCGCCGGGATGCCGTTCGGGTAGCGTCTGGCCAGCCCGATCTCGTTCTCCTTGACGAACCAGCTCTCCTCGTTCTCGCCCTCGGGGCAGGGAAACCGCGGCATGTAGTTGGCCTTGGTGTTGAACTCCACCTGGCAGCGCTCGGCGATCAGCAGCGTGTTGTCGCAGGATTCCGGGTGGTCGCGGAAGAGGTGCCGCATCTGCGCGGCGGTCTTCAGATAGAACTCATTCGAGTCGAACTTGAAGCGGTTCGGGTCGTCGAGGGTCGAGGCCGACTGCACGCAGAGCAGGGCAGCGTGGGCGGTCGCGTCGTGGGCGTGGGTATAGTGCAGGTCATTGCTGGCCACGAGCGGGAGCCGCAGCTCCCCGGCGAGTTTGAGCAGGTCGGTCATGGTTCGGCGCTCGATGTCGATGCCGTGGTCCATGATCTCGCAGAAGAAGTTCTCCTTGCCGAAGATGTCTTGGAAATCGCCGGCGGCCTTCTTCGCCTCGTCATACTGCCCGAGGCGGAGTCGGGTCTGCACCTCGCCACCCACGCAACCGGTCGTGCCGATCAGCCCGGTAGAGAACTCCGAAAGCAGTTCCCGGTCCATCCGGGGCTTGAAGTAGTAGCCCTCCAGGCTGGCCTTGGATGACAACCGGAACAGGTTGTGCATACCGGCCGTGGTCTCGGAGAGCAGCGTCATGTGAGTGTACGAACCGGCGCCACCCACGTCGTCGCGGTTCTGGCCGCTGGTGCCCCACCGCACCCGGGTCTTGTCCCGACGGTTGGTTCCGGGGGTGATGTACGCCTCGGTGCCGATGATCGGCTTGATGCCGGCCTCGGTGGCGGTTCGCCAGAAATCGAACGCACCGAACACGTTGCCGTGGTCGGTGATGGCGACCGCCGGCATCCCCTGTTCGATGGCCGCGTTGATCAGCGGCTTGACTCGCGCGGCACCGTCGAGCATCGAGTACTCGCTGTGCACGTGCAGGTGCACGAAGGAATCCTTCGATCCACCCGACTTATTCTGAGAGGACAAAACGGCTCCGAGGTGTTGAAATTGGGCGCTACCGGTTAGAGATCGCGCAGCACGTCGAGGGCGTGCGCGAGGTCGGCCGGGTAGTCGGTGGTGAAGGTGACCCACTCCCGGGTGTCCGGGTGGTGGAAGGCAAGTTGTTTCGCGTGCAGCCACTGCCGGGTCAGTCCGAGCCGGGCGGTGATCGAAGGGTCCGCCCCATACATGGCGTCGCCGACGCACGGATGCCGCTGGGCGGCCATGTGCACTCGGATCTGATGGGTGCGCCCCGTCTCCAGGTGCACCTCCACCAGCGACGCCGAGGGAAACGCCTCGAGCGTCTCATAGTGCGTGACGGAATCCTTGCCGCCCGCGATGACCGCGAACTTCCAGTCCGACCGCGGGTGGCGTCCGATCGGGGCATCGATCGTGCCTGTGCTCGGATCGGGGTGGCCCTGCACGACGCAATGGTAGATCTTCTCGACCTCGCGGTCGTGGAAGGCCCGCTTGAGGGCCGTGTACGCGGACTCGGACTTGGCGACGACCATCAGGCCACTGGTGCCCACGTCGAGGCGGTGCACGATCCCGGCCCGCTCGCTGGCCCCGGAGGTCGCGATGCGGTAGCCGGCCGCGGAGAGCGCGCCGACCACGGTCGGGCCGGTCCAGCCCACACTCGGATGCGCGGCAACCCCGGACGGCTTGTTGATGACCACGATGCTCTCGTCGTCGTGCACGATCGTGAGATCCGGCACCGGAATGGGCACGATCGCCAGGGCCTCCTTGGGCTGCCAGGAGACCTCCAGCCAGGCTCCGCCGTGCAACCGGTCGGATTTGCCGACCACGACCCCGTTGAGGGAGACCCCACCGGCCTCGCAGACTTCGGCTGCAAAACTGCGTGAAAAACCCAGGAGCTTGGCAATGCCGGCGTCGACGCGAACTCCGGCGAGTCCGTCCGGGAGAGGAAGGGAACGAGTTTCCATGGTGAGAATCAGGGTGCTATCTGGGTGGAGGTGGACTCGGACGCATCCGGGACGTCTGCACGGCTGCCGTCCAGGCCGATCCCGCGGATGCTCAGGTACATGAAGATGATCATGCTCGACACGATCGCCATATCGGCCACATTGTAAATGGCAGGGATCAGCCAGGGCGTGGAGATGAAGTCGATCACGTGCCCGAGGCCGAAGGACGGCTCCCTCAGCAGCCGATCGGTCAGATTACCGAGCACGCCACCGAGTAGCAGCCCGAAGACGACAGACCAGGCCAGTGAACGGATGCGCCCGGCGAACCAGACGATAACGACCACCACGACCACGGCGATGAGGGAGAAGATCCACGTCATACCCGAGGCCATGGAAAAGGCAGCGCCCGGGTTCCGGACGAAGTGCATTTGCAGCACGTCTCCCAGAACCCGGACGATGTCACCCTCGGTCAGCCTGCTGACGACGAGGTACTTGCTGATCTGATCCAGTGCGTAGATCCCCAGGGCAACGAAGCCCAGGAGAATCAAAGCACCGGGGCGCTTCTTCGTTCGAAGCTTAGGCGCCAAAGCTCTGGAAGCTCGACTTCGAGGCGTTGCTCGACTCGACCGGCGACGTTGCGTCGAGGTCGTGCAGCTGGGTCTCGATGTAGCTCTTCAGCTTCTGACGGTACTCGCGCTCGAAGGTGCGCAGGTCATCGATCTTGGTCTCGAGCACGGAACGCTCCTGATCGAGAACGGTGAGCTGTGCGCGCTGCTTGGCCTCGGCCTCGGCAACGAGTCGTGCAGCGGTGGCATGGCCTTCGGCGATCAGGGAATCACGCTTCTCGGCACCCTCCTTGACATGCTCCTCGTGCAGGCGACGAGCCAGCTGGAGAAGGTTCGTCGTACCGGCCGTCTCATCGATGGACTCGGCGACAACCGGAGCGGCAACGACGGCGGGAGCCGCGACGGGCTCAGCGACAGCTTCGGGGGCCGGTGCGGGCTCAACCGCGACCGCAGTCTCGCCTGTGACGCCGGAGCTGCTGCGGGACTTGAGGTCCTCGTTCTCTGCCGTCAGTCGGCGAAGTTCAACGACGACCTCATCGAGGAAGTCATCGACCTCGTCCTGATCGTATCCTTCGCGAAACTTAGTCGACTGGAACCGCTTGTTGACTACATCTTCCGGAGTTAGCGCCATGGCTTTCCACCCTTAAAACTCGAGTTGCGAACATTTTGTTTGCGTTCATCCAACGCTACCAACATCCGACGTGTCGTCGGACCGCGTCAGCCCAGCACGCCGTCGCACAAGAATACATGCCAAGTCCGGGGCGGGAGGTATCGGTCAGCGCATCAGCCCGGTGATCGACATGGCGACGATGACGCAGAGCATGGTGATGCTCCAGCCGAAGTCGAAGGCGATCGGACCAACCCGAAGCGGAGGCAGGAGCCGCCGGAAGAACTTGATCGGCGGGTCGGTCAGGGAGTAGGCCAACTCGATCACGACGATCAGGAAACCCTGTGGCCGCCAGGACCGGTTGACGCTGCGCACGAGGTCGACGATGAATCGACCCCACATCACGAAGAAATAGAGCAGGAGAAGGTAGTAGGCGATCGAACCGATCAGGCTAACGACAAACACGGCGGTAACTACGACTGCGCGAAGAAGGACGCCTCGGCTTCGGAGTCCTCCGCAGGATTGTCGCCAGACACGACAACGTGAGACGGGGAGAGCAGGAAGACCTTCGCCGTGACGCGTTCGATCTTGCCGTACAGCCCCTGGGACAGTCCGCTGGCGAAGTCGATCAGACGGCGCGCGTCGGCGTCGCTCATCTGCGACAGGTTGATGATGACCGGGATTCCATCGCGGAAGGATTCCGCGATCACCTGGGCGTCCTTGTACTGGCGCGGGTGGACGGTGAGGATTTCATTCATGTCTGAGGCAGCCACATTCTTCGGAGTGGAGGTCTTGCGCAGCGGTGTCACCGGGGCGCGACCGGCCGAGGCGGATGCTCCGGCGGAGTGCGACGACGCAGCTTGTGACGCGGCGTGCGAGGAATTCGGGGCGGAGTGGGGAGCGGCGTTCTTCGATGTCGCAGCGGTCGACGCCGTCGAGTGAGGTGTCGACGCGGACGCAGCAGCGGGCGCCTCGTACTCGAGTTCCTCGTCTGCCAGACCCAGGTAAACCATGGTTTTCTTGAGCGGGTTGGACATCTCGACCTCCGTGTTGGTAATTCTACTTGTCCAGATTAACCGGATACCGGGCGATTCCCGGTGATTGCTGTGCCAATTCGCAGGTGTGTCGCCCCTTCGGCGATCGCCTCCGCGAAATCCTGCGACATGCCCATCGACAGGTATTTCGCATTCGGCGCGATCCGCTGAATCTGCTCGCCCAGTTCGCGCACCTGGGCAAAGGCCAGGCTCGGTTCGGTGCCGAGCGGGGCCACTGCCATCAGACCAAGCAGACGCAATCCGGCCGTGGAGAGCACGTGCTCCACGAGCGCGGACAGCTCCCGCGGGGCGACTCCCCCGCGAGCAGGATCATCCGAGAGATTCACCTGCACGAAGCAGTCGACGACCGATTCCTCCGATCCCAGCGCATCGACCAGCGATTCGCGATCCACGGAGTGGATGACGTCGGCGTAGGCCCGCACCTGCCGCGCCTTCTTCCCCTGAAGCTGGCCCACGAAATGCCAGGTGAGGTTCAGGTCGGCCAGGGCGACGGTCTTGGCCTGGGCTTCCTGGTGTCGACTTTCCCCGAAGTCCCGCACGCCGAGGGCCGCGAGTTCCCCGAGCAGCGAGACGGGCTGGAACTTGGTCACGACGATCGTCGTGAGCTCCGCAGGGTCGCGACCGGCGGCGGCCGCAGCGGCGGCGATCCCACCCTGTACGGCGGCCAATCGCTCCGAGAGGCCGCCGAAACCAGGCACGCCCGCGTCACTCATCGCGCTGCCCTCGGGAATCTCGCTGCTAACGGCACTACCTGAGGAAGTCCGGGATGTCCAGGTCGTCCGGGTCTTCCTCGAAGGCCGGGTCGGCAACGGCCGCACCGGGCTCGACGCCGGACCAGACCGACGATGCCGCAGCATCCAGGTGGGGCGCCGAGTCACTTGCACCGGACGCCAGAGCACCCGAGGTACCCGCTCCGGCCGCGACACCGGCGGCAACCAGGTCCGCGCGGCGCACCTCGACCGCCTTGGCACCGGGCTCGCCGCCGTCGAATCCGGCAGCGATGACGGTGACCCGCACCTCGTCGCCCAGGGTGTCGTCGATGACGGCACCGAAGATGATGTTGGCTTCCGGGTGAACGGCCTCCTGCACGAGGCGGGCGGCATCGTTGATCTCAAAGATTCCGAGGTTGGAGCCACCCTGAATCGAGAGCAGCACCCCGTGGGCACCGTCGATCGATGCCTCGAGCAGAGGCGACGCCACGGCCAGCTCGGCCGCCTTGATGGCACGGTCGGCGCCGCGGGCCGAGCCGATGCCCATGAGTGCGGAGCCGGCACCCTGCATGACCGACTTGACGTCGGCGAAGTCGAGATTGATCAGGCCGGGGGTGGTGATCAGGTCGGTGATGCCCTGCACGCCGGCGAGGAGCACCTGGTCTGCCGTGGCGAAGGCCTCGAGCATGCTGATTCCGCGGTCACTGATCTCCAGCAGGCGGTCGTTCGGCACGACGATGAGCGTGTCGACTTCATTCTTGAGGGAGGCTACCCCTGCCTCGGCCTGAGCCTGGCGGCGCTTGCCCTCAAAGCCGAAGGGCTTGGTGACGACACCGATGGTGAGCGCGCCGATGGATTTGGCAATGCGGGCGACGACCGGCGCACCGCCGGTACCCGTTCCACCACCCTCCCCGGCCGTGACGAAGACCATGTCCGCGCCGGCCAGAGCCTCTTCGATTTCCTCGGCGTGATCCTCGGCGGCGCGGCGGCCGACCTCAGGATCGGCGCCGGCACCGAGGCCGCGGGTGAGATCGCGGCCGACGTCGAGTTTGACGTCGGCGTCGCTCATCAGCAGCGCCTGGGCATCGGTATTAATGGCGATGAACTCGACTCCGCGGAGGCCAAGCTCGATCATGCGGTTGACGGCGTTGACACCGCCGCCACCGATTCCAACAACCTTGATGACTGCGAGGTAGTTCTGATTTGTTGTTGACACGTCCGGCCTCCGGTGGAACCCTAAACCTCTTGTCGAAGTTTAAAGTTATGCTGAGTATGCAATTCCTGATTAGAAAGTTATGCGCCAGCCGTTCAGGCTTGGGGAGGCGCGCCCGCGTGTCGCGAAGATCTCAGCGAAGAACGGCACTATCCGGCGACGACACGTCGTATTCGCCGACACTGCCGACCGGATGGCTCAGGATCAGCGCTGCCAGCACGACCGCCTTGAAGTCCGACTTCTCTGCACTGCCCCACACGACGCGCGCGCCGCCCACGAGCGTGAGAATGACATCGTCCGTGGTGGCGGCGGTGACGGTATCGAGGGTGGACCGGATGTCTGCCGGCAGGGCGGCGATCACGGCGGTAGCCGCCCTGAATCCGGTGCTGCCGACCCCGGACCGTGCCGCGATGGTGGCATACCCCGCGGGGCGCTCCGCGGTGCTCTGGATGACCACCCCGGCCGCGTCGACCAGATCGAATCCGGCCTCGGTGACGAGGGCGCCGACGGGCTCACGCTCCACGATGCGCACCACGAGGGTGTTCGGCGGACGGCTCTCGGTGACGTAGCTCTGGATCAGGGTGAAGGCGGACAGTTCCTTCTTCACCTCGGCGAAGTCCACGAGCGGCAGCGGAGTGCCCAGCTGGCCGTCCAGGGCCGACTGGATCTGCTCTGCGGACACCCGGTTGGCGCCGACGACCTCGATGGTGCGGAGCGCCATCAGAGGCGAGTAGGTGCCGACGAGCACAAAGGCGACGAGAACGGCCAGGGTACACAGGGCCACCAGCCAGGCGTTGCGCCGCCGCCTAGACCGCCAGGTGAAACGGCGCACTTCCTCCCGCTCGTAGAGTTTGCGGGCTCGACGGGCGGCCCTGAGTTTGCGCCTGGCCCCGGCGGGAGTCAGCGGAGTGTCGCGCGTCTCCTCGGTCGTGGGCGGTGCCCGCAGTTGCGACACGGGCGCGATCGGGTCGGCGGCCGCCGGAAGCGTGATCGGCTCGGTGTTCGTGCGATCACGCTGACCGGCCGACGTGGAACCGGCAGACGGCGCCGTCCGGCCGGCCGCAGGCTTCGCCGCGGCGCTCCTGGGTCTGGTGGGCTTGGACGTGGTGCCCTTCGAGCCGGTGGAACTCTCGCCGCCTGCCGCCGGGCGGTCGTAGCCCTCGGGCCGCTTCATGCTCGGCTGCGGGTCATCCGCGCGCCTGCGTGAGCGAGGCAAGCAGCTGGGGAACGATCCGGTACACGTCGCCGCAACCGAGGGTGACGACGAAGTCGCCGTCCTTCGCGATCGATGCAACGTAGTCGGCGGCCTCCTGCCAGTCCGGCACGTAGACGACCTTGGCGGCATCCGTGAACCTGTCGGAGACGAGGGCTCCGGTGACGCCGGGCTCGGGGTCTTCCCGGGCGCCGTACACGCCGAGAACGACGGTCTGATCTGCCTTCTCCTCCAGGGTCTGGGCGAATTCCCGGGCGAACAGGCGGGTGCGGCTGTAGAGGTGGGGCTGGTGCACGGCGATGATCCGGCCGCTGCCGACCACCGTGCGGGCGGCGGACAGCGCCGCGGCCACCTCGGTGGGGTGGTGGGCGTAGTCGTCGTAGACGCTGACCCCACCCACGGTGCCGTGCAGTTCGAACCGGCGCTCCGTGCCGCCGAACTCCGAGATGGCGGCGAGGGATGCCTCAGGGTCGAAACCAAGGCCGACGAGCACAGCGAAGGCACCGGCAGCGTTGATGGCGTTGTGCCGTCCGGGAATCCGGAGTGTGGCGAAATAGTCGTTCCCGGCCCAGGCCACACCGAAACGCACCGGTCCGTCGGTCACGACCGAGTGCACGCGCACGTCGGCCGCGGCATCCTCGCCGAAGGTGATGACCCGCTTGTCGATGAGCTTGCCGGTCACACTGACCGCGCCGGCATCATCGGAGGAGATGACCACGAAATCGTTCGCGTTCTGCGCGAATTCGACAAACGCGGCCTGGAACGCCTCGAGCGACCCGTAGTGGTCGAGGTGGTCAGGGTCGACGTTGGTGACCAGGGCGACGGCCGTGTTGTAGAGCAGGAACGAGCCGTCCGACTCGTCGGCTTCGACGACGAAGAGGTCGTCGGTGCCCGCAGCCGCCGACACGCCGAGCGATTCGATCACGCCGCCGTTGACGAAGCTGGGATGCGTGCCGAGGCCAAGCAGACCGGTGACGATCATGCCGGTCGAGGTGGTCTTGCCGTGGGCGCCCGCGACGGCGACGAGGCGGTGCTTCTCGATCAGCCAGGCGAGTGCCTGGGAGCGGTGCAACACCGGGAGGCCGCGCTCGTTCGCCAGCACGTATTCCGGGTTGTCCTGCCAGAGCGCCCCCGTGACGACGAGGCTGTCGGCGTCTTGGACATTCTCGGCGGCGTGGCCGATCGAGATGCGGGCTCCCAGTGCGCGCAGGGCGAGCACGTTGTCGGACTCGCGCACATCCGAGCCGGTCACGGTGTGCCCGGCTGCGAGGAACAGCCGTGCGATCCCGCTCATTCCGGAGCCGCCGATGCCCACGAAATGCACCGTGCCGAGGTCACGGGGAATGGTGAGGTTCAGATCGGGCTTGATCACGGTTTCTGGCTCTTCTCAGTTGGAGACGAATGCTGGTGTGCGTTCTGGTGCTGAAACAACGTTAGCCGCTGCGGCTACGCGAGGGCAGCCTGGATGAAGTCGGTCATTCGCGCCGAGCCGTCGAGAGCGCCGGCGGATGCCGCGGCCACGGCCATCCGGCGCACGCGCTCCCGATCGGTGAGCACGGGCACGAGCTCGTCCTGCACCCAGGCCGGAAGGAAGTCCGCATCGTCGACGAGGATCCCGCCCCCGGCACGCACGACGTCCGCCGCGTTGAAGCGCTGCTCGCCGTTGCCGACGGGGTACGGCACGTAGACGGCCGGGATGCCGAGGGCGCTTAGTTCGCACACGGTGCCCGCTCCGGCACGGGACACCGCGAAGTCGGCCGCGGACAGCGCGAGGTCCATCCGGTCGCAGTAGGAGATCAGGCGGTAATGGGCCAGACCCAAGTCGTGCACCTCCGACTTCTCCCCGGTGATGTGCAGCACCTGCCAACCGGCCGCGATCAGACCCGCCGCTGCCGCCGCGATGGTGTTGTTCAGGCGTCGCGCACCCAACGATCCGCCTGTGACCAGCAGGGTAGGGCGGTCGGCGTCGAGACCGAAGAACGCCAGGGCCTCCGGGCGCGCCTGTGCCCGATCAAGCTCGGCGATCTCGGGCCGCAACGGCATCCCGACAACGTGCGGGTGGCGGATCCGGGTGCCCGGAAAGGCCACCCCGACGTGGCCGGTGAACCAGGCTCCGAGCCGGTTGGCCAGCCCGGCCCGAAAATTGGCCTCGTGGATCACGATCGGCACACCGGCGCGGCGCGCCGCGAAGTAGGCCGGGGTCGAAACGTAGCCGCCGAACCCGACGACGACGTCGACGTGACGGGACCGGATCAGGTCGGTCAAGGTACCCACGGCCCGGTACAGCCGCGGCAGGAACGACAGAGCCTGCCGGTTCGGGCGGCGCGGGAACGGCAGGCGGGGAACGAAGACGAGCTCGTAGCCGCGGGCCGGCACCAGACGGGCCTCGAGACCCTCCCTGGTGCCGAGAACGATGACCTTCGCATCCGGTTCCCGGTTCGTGATCGTGTCGGCGACGGCCAGCAGAGGGTTCACATGGCCGGCGGTACCGCCGCCGGCAAGCAGATAGGTGGTCATTGTTCGACTCCTGACGTGTCGGCACGCCGCGGCTCTCCCGCGTTCTCGCCCCGGGTGAATGAAAGCACGATACCGATTGCGCCGAGCGTCGTGAGCAGGGCCGTTCCGCCGGCGGAGACCAGTGGGAGCGGAACACCCAGCACCGGGAGCACGCCCAGGACCACGCCGATGTTGACGAACGCCTGGCCGATCAGCCACACCAGAACGGTGGCCGTGGAGACGCGGGCCTGCAGGCTCGTGCTGGTGCGCATGATGCGCAGGAATGCCAAGGCCAGCAGGATAAACATGCACAAGACGACGATGGCCCCGATCAGCCCGAGTTCCTCGCCGATGATGGCAAAGATGTAGTCGTTGTCGGCAGCCGGCAACCAGGACCATTTCGCCTTGGAGTTGCCGAGCCCGACGCCGAAGATCCCGCCGTTGGCCAGTGCCCAGGTGCCGTGCAGCGGTTGCCAGCAGGGCGCCGAGATGGGACCGTCGACCTGATCGCAACCGGCACCCATGAAGCTCAGGATGCGCGTCATCCGGTTTGAGCTCGTCAACGCCATCAACCCCACGAGCAGGATCCCGGCGGCGAGGGGCACCGCCAGCAGGCGCAGTCGAACTCCAGCGAAGAACAGAGCTCCGAACAGGATCCCGGCCATGATCATGACCGTTCCGAGGTCGCCGCCGATGAGCACGAGCATCACGGCGCCGCCGCCCACCCCGAATACCGGGATGTAGACATGGCGCCAGTCGTCGAGCCGATTCTCCTTCTGCGACAGGATCATGCCCAGCCAGACGACGAGGGCGAGTTTGATCAATTCGGAGGGCTGAAACTGGACTCCGCCGATCGACAGCCAGTTGGTGTTGCCGGCCACCTCGATGCCCAGCGGCGTGAACACGACCAGTCCCTGCAGGAAGCAGGCGACGATGAGCATCGGCCAGGCCACGCGTCGCCAGAATTTAAGCGGCAGGTGACTGATCATGAGCATCACGGGAACACCGATCAGCGCGAAGATACCCTGGCGCAGCACGGTGCCGAAGAAACCGGTGTTATCCAGGTAGGAATCGACCGAGGAAGACGACAGCACCATGACGAGGCCGAACACGACGAGGAACAGGGTCGTGCCGAGTAGCAGGAAATAGCTCGCGGACTCGGCCTTGAACACCCGGCCGAAATGAATCCGGGTGGAGGCAACCTGCGCCGCATCGTCAGGCCGGGTGGGCCGGGCAGGGGCGACGGGCGCGGCCTGCCTAGGCGCCGGGGGCCTGGGCGGAGTCTTCATCCGCCTCACCTCCCAGGTGTTCCCGTACGGCCTCTGCAAACAACCGACCCCGTTGGGCGTAGTCGGTGAACTGGTCCATGGATGCCGCGGCCGGGGCCAGCAGCACCACATCACCCGTTTCGGCGAGCTCGGCCGCGAGCCGGACTGCGCCGGGCATCACCTCACCAGTGTCGATGGCGTCGATCTCGAATACCGGCAACTTCGGCGCGTGTCGCGCGAATGCGTCCCGCAACACGGAGCGGTCGACGCCGATGATCACGGCCCCGCGCAGGTGGCCGACATGCCGGGCCACCAGATTATCGACGTCCACGCCCTTGAGCAGTCCACCGACCAGCCAGACAACGGTCTCGAATGCCGTGAGGGAGGCATCCGCCGCATGTGGATTGGTGGCCTTCGAGTCGTCGATCCAGCGAATACCCGCGGACTCGGCCACGATCTCGATGCGATGTGCGTCGAGGCGGAACCCCTCGAGCGCGTCGTGGATGACGCCGGGCGCGACGCCGAACGACCGGGCAAGGGCGCTGGCGGCGAGGATATCGGCCACCAGGTGCGGTGCACTCAGACCGCGCGCCCGAAGCTCCGTCGCGGTCGTGATCTCGATCGCGGTCTCAAACCGGTCCTCGTGGAACGCGCGGTCACAGAGGATGCCCTCGACGATGCCGAAGTCGCTGGGTCCCGGCACGCCGAGGCCGAAGCCGATGGCACGGGCTCCCTCCTGCACGTCGGCGTCCTCGACCATGCGCATGGTTGCGACATCCGCCTTGTTGTAGACACAGGCCACCTGGGTGTTGGCGTAAACGGTGGCCTTCGCATCCCGATAGGCCTCGGCCGAACCGTGCCAGTCGAGGTGATCATCGGCGATGTTGAGGCAGACGCTGGAGTACGGCATCAGGGCGCCGGGACCGGTGCGGGGCAGGTGGTGCAGCTGGTAGCTGGAGAGCTCGACCACGAGCACGTCCCAGCCCTGTGGGTCTCGCACGGCGTCGAGCACGGGCACACCGATGTTTCCGCAGGGAGCGACTCGCAACCCGGCGGCGGCGAGCATGGCCGCCGTCAGCTGCACGGTCGTGGTCTTGCCGTTGGTACCGGTGACGAGGATCCACTCGGCCGCCGGACCAACCTTGTCCCGCAGGCGCCAGGCCAGTTCGATGTCACCCCAGACCGGCACCTCAGCCTGCGCGGCCCAGAGCAGCAGAGCGTGGTCGGGGTGGTAGCCGGGCGAGGCAATCAGAACCTCCGGCCGGTGCCGGATCAATTCGTCCGGAACGACGCCGGGCGCGGCCTGCACCAGTTGCGCCCCGATCACGTCGATCAGGCGGATGGTATCGGAGGGAGCGTCGCCGGCCACAACGAGCACATCGGCTCCCAGCTCGGCGAGGGTATCGGCGGCCGCGAAGCCCGTGACTCCCAGACCGAGCACGGCCACGCGCAGGCCGGGCCAGTCGGCGTGCCAGCTCGTCAGGGCGTCAAGGCGCGCGACCTCAGACGGAACGGAGCCGGGTTCGCCGGTGTGGCTTCCCGCCACTAGCTGGCCAGCCACTCGAGGTAGAAGGTGCCGACTCCGGCAGCCACGAGCAGCCCGCCGATGATCCAGAAACGCACCACGACCGTGACCTCGGCCCAGCCCTTGAGTTCGAAGTGGTGATGGATGGGACTCATCAGGAAGATGCGCTTGCCGCGGGTCACCTTGAAGTAGGCGCGCTGTACGATGACGGATCCGGCCTCGATCACGAACAGGCCGCCGATCAGCACGAGCAGAAGTTCGGTGCGGCTCAGGATGGCCAGGGCGGCGAGGGCGCCGCCGATACCCAGAGAACCGGTATCGCCCAGGAAAATCTTCGCCGGCGAGGTGTTCCACCAGAGGAAACCGATCAGACCGCCGACGATGGCCGCAGAGACGATGGCCAGGTCGAGCGGGTCCCGAACGTCGTAGGCGCGGTAGAGATCGGCGATATCCGCTCCCCCGAATCGGGCCTGGTTGGACTGCCAGAAGCCGATCACGATGAACGCGCCGATCGAGAGGATGGACGACCCGGTGGCGAGCCCGTCGAGGCCGTCCGTGACGTTGACACCGTTGGACGTGGCCGCCACGATCAGGCAGATCCACAGCACGAAGAGGGAGATGCCGATGATGCTGCCCAGCTGCATGAAATCCAATGGAAGGTCACGCAGGAAGGAAATCTGGGTGGACGCCGGCGTGACGCCATTGGCGTTCGGGAACTGGATGGCCAGGATGGCGAACGTGCCGGCCACGAGAACCTGCCCGGTGATCTTGGCCCACCCCCCGAGCCCGAGGCTGCGCTGGTTGCGCGTCTTCAGGAAGTCGTCGACAAAGCCGACCATGCCGAGGCCGACCATCATGAACAGCACCAGAAGCGGAGAGGCCGTGATCGGGGAGCCGGTCAGCAACATCGCCGAGAAATAGCTGACCACGGCACCGAGGATGATGATGATGCCACCCATGGTGGCCGTACCGCGCTTGGCGTGGTGGCTTTGCGGGCCGTCGTCGCGGATGAACTGTCCCCAGCCGAGTTTCTTGAACAGCCGGATGAACAGCGGCGTCAGCGACAGGGTGAAGACGAGGGAGAAGGCTCCCGCCATCAGAAGGGCTCTCATGCGAACCACTCTCCCAGACGGTCACCCAGAAATCTCAAACCGGCGGAATTGGATGATTTCACGAGCACCGTGTCCCCCGGTCGCGCCGTGGCGCAGACCAGGTCGAAGGCTTCGTCGGCATTTTCGACGAAGGCCGACTCCCCGTCCCAGGACCCCTCGTTGATGGTGCTGATGTGCATGCGCCGGGCACCCCGCCCAACGACGATGAGCTGGGAGATATTGAGACGCACGGCGAGCAGCCCGACATGGTCGTGCTCTTCGCCGGCCAGGTCACCCAGCTCGCTCATCTCGCCGAGCACGGCAATGGTGCGACGGCCGGGGACGGCAATCTGGGCGAGGGTCTTCAACGCCGCCGTCATGGAGTCGGGGCTGGCGTTGTAGGCGTCGTTGATGACGGTCACCCCGTCGCGGCCACCCATGACCTGCATGCGCCAGCGTTCGGCGGTCTGCACGGATTCGAGGGCGGAGACGATGTCGTCGATCGGGACCCCGAGGACCTCGGCGGCGGCAGCGGCAGCCAGAGCGTTCATCACGTGGTGCTCGCCGAGCACCTGGAACGCCACCTCACGGGACTCCCCCGAGGCCAGGTGCAGCGTGAACGTGGTTCCGGTCCTGGAGGCGTGCACCGCGGTGGCGCGAACGCCCTTGTCACCGTACTGGCCGAACCAGACGATCCGGGCGGCGGTGGAGGCGGCCATGCCGGCGACGCGCGGGTCGTCGGTGTTCAGCACGGCGACATCCGTCGCGAGCAGTTCGGTGACCATTTCGGTCTTCGCACGGACCGTGGCCTCGATGCCGCCGAATTCGCCGGCATGCGCGAGACCGACCTTGAGCACGATCCCGATGTCGGGGCGGGCCATCCGGATGAGCCGGGCGATTTCACCGACGCCGCTCGCGCCCATCTCGGCGACCAGAAAGCGGGTCTCGTGGGTCAGTTCGAGCATGGTCAGCGGCGCGCCGACCTCGTTGTTGAAGGATGCGCGGGCCGCGACGGTCGGACCGACCCGTTCGAGCACGGCCCTGAGCAGGTTCTTCGTCGTGGTCTTGCCGTTTGAGCCGGTGACGGCGACGATCTTGAGGTTGCCGGCCTCACGCACGCGCGCCACGACGTAGGTGGCGAGGGCGCCGAGGGCGAGCACCGCATCCGGCACGACGATCTGGGCCACCGGGAGGTCAAGGTGTCGTTCGACGATCAGCAGGGTGGCGCCGCGATCGACGGCGGCCGGGGCGAAGAGGTGCCCGTCGGTCACTTCACCGGGTTTGGCCACGAAGATCGAGCCAGGCACGGTGTCGCGTGAATCGGTGTGCACCATCCCGTCGGTCAGGGAATCGGTGTGGAGTTCAGTCCCGCTCAGGTGGAGTGTTCCGTTGACGGCCAGGGCGATCTGGCCGAGGGTCAGGGCGATCATCTACAGCCACCCTGCATCGCGCAGCGCCTGGCGGGAGTCGTCCCGGGCGGAGTAGGGAATCTTCACGCCGGCAACCTCGTGATAATTTTCATGGCCTGGTCCCGCATACAAAATCGCGTCGCCTTCTTTCGCTAGGGAGAGCGCCGTTCGGAACGCCGTTCGGGGGTCGGGCACCTCATAGAACTCGCCGCCCGGCACAGCTTCCCTGGCGGCAGTGAGAAGCGCGGCACGGATGGCCGCGGGGTCTTCGAACCGAGGGTGGAAGTCGGTGATGACAACGACATCTGCCCCGCGGGCCGCGATGGCACCCATATCGGCCCGTTTGGTGGTGTCGCGGTCGCCGTCGGCGCCGAAGACCATGATCAGGCGGCCAGTCGTGAACTTGCGGAGGGCCGCGAGGGTGTTGAGGAACGCGTCCGGGCTGTGCGCGTAGTCGATGTAGACGAGCGGACCGGTGTCTCCGGAGATGCGCTCGGCGCGCCCGGGGATATAGACGTTGATTCCGCCGTCACGGTCGAGAGAATGGGCGATGGCCTCAAGGTCATAGCCGGATTCGACCAGCATCAGGATGGCCAGGGCCGCGTTGGCGGCCATGAACCAGCCGACCAGGGGAACCCGGGTCTGCAGGCGGCGTCCCTCGGGACCTTCGAGCAGGAACTCGGTGTACAGCGCGCTCTCGGAGACGATGGACATGTGCCAGTCGGCGGAGACGTCAGGGTGGCTGCTCAGGGTTGTGACCGGGATGCGGCACTCGTCGACGATCCGGCGACCCCAGTCGGAGTCGACGGTGATCACGCCTCGCCTGGACCGGTCCGGCTGGAAGAGCTCGAGCTTGGCCTGGAAGTACTCATCGAGTCCCGCGTAGTCGTCGAGGTGATCGTGGCTCAGATTCGTGAACCCGGACACGTCGAAGACGAGCCCGTCCACGCGGTGACGGGTCAACGCCTGGGCCGACACCTCGATGGCGACTGCGCGCACCTCGGCCTCCCGCATGCGGGAAAGCAGGGCGTGCAGCTCGGTTGCCTCCGGGGTCGTCAGCGAGCTCACCACGGCGAGGTCGCCGATGCGGCGCTCGGCCGTCGACGTGAGACCGGACACAACGCCCAGCTGGTTGAGTAGGGCGAAGAGCAGATAAACCACGCTGGTCTTGCCGTTAGTGCCGGTGACGGAGAAGAGCGTGGCCGGGTTCTCGTCGGTGCGATAGATCCACGCGGCGACGGAGCCGAGAGCGGCGCGCGCGTCCGGGGTCACGAGGATCGGCAGGCCGGAGCCGGCGGCCAGCAACGCGCCCGCCTCATCGGTCAGGATTGCGACCGCGCCGGAGTCCCGGGCGCCGGAGGCGTAGCGCGCGCCGTGGGCGACCCGTCCCGGAACGCCGACATAGAGGTCTCCGGGCTGAACGGTTCGGGAGCTCAGGCTCACGCCGGTGACCTCGAGGCCATCGACGTCGCCGTGCACATACAGTTCGAATTCATCGACCAGTCCCGTCAACGATCTGGGGACCGGATGCTGAGGACGGAGAGCCGAGGGTGCCACTTCGGTCACGAGGCTCGCTTTCTTACCAGGTACCGGGAAGGGCAGGCGCGGTGGCGCCCGAAGGGACCGCCCGGTACTTCTTCAGCACCTGGCTCATGACCTCCTGGAAGATCGGAGCAGATGCGGCGGAAGAGTTTAGTTTAACAGGATCGGCGAGGCTGACCGAAACGACGTACTGCGGATCGTCGGCCGGAGCGAAGCCGGAGACCGACACGAGGTACCCCTTGGTGTACCCACCCTGACCATCGGGCATCTGAGCCGTTCCGGTCTTCGAGGCGACCCGGTAGCCCGGAATCTCCCACGTCTTGGACAGCCAGCCCTTCTGGTACACCATCTCGAGGATGTCGGCGGTGTCGCGGGCCGCCGTGGGCGACACGACCGGGGTGCCCACCGTTTCGGGGACATCGGTCATGGTGCCGTCGGCGTGGCGGCAGCCTGCGACCAGTTGCACGGGCATCCGCACGCCGTTGTTGGCCAGCGTCTGATAGATACTCGAGACCTGGATGGCCGTGGTGGTGAGCCCCTGGCCGAACATGGTCGCGTACTTGGTCTGGTTGTCCCAGTCTTCATAGGGGTGCAGGTTGCCGGATTCCTCGGCGAGGAAGCCAGACTCCGAGGCCGAGCCCACCCCGAACTTGGTCATGTAGTCGTAGCGCTGCTGGTCGCTGATCAGCTCGCCGAATTTCGACATTCCGGTGTTCGAGGACTCGATCATCACACCCGTGAGGGTGAGGTTGAGGTCAGGGTGGTTGGAGCTGTCGTTCACGTTGGCGCCGTTTGGCGGCAGGTAACGGTAGGGGGCGACGACCTGGCTCAGCGGGGTGGCGGCCCCGGCGTCGAGAACGGATGCCGTGGTGAGAGCCTTGTACGTCGAACCGGGCTCGAAGGGTGCGGTGAAGGCCCGGGATCCGCGGTCGTCTGCGTCGGGCGTGCCATTGACGTTGTTGGGGTCGACGGAGGGGTAGTCGGCGACCGCCACGAGCTTGCCGGTCTTCACTTCCTGCACCACAACGTTGCCCCAGGCCGCGCCCGTGGCGACGGCCTGTCCGGCCAGCACCTGCTGCACGAACCACTGAAGGTCGGAGTCGATGGTCGTGACGACGTCGCCGCCGTCTGTGGCCCGGGCAGTGGTAACGGTGCTCTGGGGCAGACGCACGCCGTCCGCACCCTTCTCATAGGTCTCCGTGCCGTTGGTGCTCGCGAGGCAGGTGTCCTGCCCGAGTTCGATCCCGGCCTGGGCCTCGCCCCCGGACGAGACGTACCCGACCAGGTTGCCCGCCACGGCGCCGTCCGGGTAGACCCGGCCCGGGTTCTTCTCGGCGTACATCCACGGGATGTCGAGAGTGTCGATGGCCCGGAACACCGCCACGTCCACGGCCCGCACGACGACGGCGTAGTCGGAGTCCTTGTCGGCAGCCAGCGAGTCGGCGATGATCTGCAGGATCTCGTCACCGGTCTGCCCGGTGAGGGCACCCACCTCCGCGGCCGCCTGAGCGACTGTCACGGTCACGTCACCGGCCTCGGTGGCGCGGTCGAATTCCTTGGCGTTTCGCGGCGAGAGGGTGATGTTGTAGCGCATGACCGTGCCGGCCAGCACGACCCCGCTCGCGTCGACGATGTCGCCGCGAGATCCGTAGATGGGTTGCGCGACAGACCGGTTACCCAGCGAATCGGCGCTCAGCGCCTCGGCCCGCACGACCTGGATATCGACGAGCCTGACGACGAACACGGCCACGAACAGGAACAGGACCAGGATCGTCACTGCACTGCGCCGCCTGCTGGACCGGGTGCTGCTCGCCACCTGAAAATCCTTACTGCGGCCTGGGCCGCGGGTTGCGCGCGTTCAGCGCACGCACGAACGGGAGGGAGGGCGGTACGGCACGCCTGGAACAGGCGAGCGGCATACGTGCGGGCTAGCGGGTCGTCGGCGTCGGCAAGGCGTTGGGGACGGCTGCCGGGGCAGCCGGGGCGACCGCCGCGGCGCGATCGGCCGTGGAACCGCCGAGGCTGGCTCCCTGACCGGTGATTAGCGGCTGTTCTGTGACCAAAGGTACGCCGGCGAGGAGCGAGTTGGGCACCAGGCTCGCCGTACCGGCCTGGCTTCCGCTGGCCGAGGCCGGGGCGCCGCGCACGGCGCCGTCGGACAGGCGCAGGAACAGCGGGTTGGAGTTGGTGACCATGCCGAGCGCTTCCGCGTTGGCGGCCAGGCTCTGCGGGGAGGACACCCGCACGAGGTCCTCGGTCACGCTTTCCGCCGTGCGCCCGAGTTCAACCTGGCTGGCCTGCAGCCGGGACACCTCGTAGGCAGACTCGGAGATTCCGACGCTCAGCAGCAGCTGGGAGAGCACGATGGCCGTCACGCCGGTGACGGCAGACAGGGCGTAGACGATCTTGGGTCGCGCCTGACGCTGGCTGCGCGGCGAGACGATCTCGATGTGGCGAGGCTCCGACGCCGGAGCGGTGTCGGGGGTGCTCTCCCAGTTGGGTCGTAGGACGCGTGCGAGATTGTCACTCATGCGGCTCTCCTCAGTCGCTCGGCGGCGCGAAGGCGAACCGGCGTTGCGCGCGGGTTTTTCGCCTTTTCCTCGTCCGAAGCCAATTCGGCGCCTCGGATCAGAAGCTTGAACAGTGGTTTGTGCTCGGGAAGTTCGATCGGGAGTCCGGCGGGGGCGGTGGAACCGGATGCCTTCGCCAGGGTCTTCTTCACGATCCGGTCCTCGAGGGACTGGTAGGCCATGACGACGATGCGCCCACCGACCGCGACCGCGTCGAGCGCCGCGGGGATGGCACGCTCGAGCACGGCGAGCTCCTGGTTCACCTCGATGCGCAGCGCCTGGAAGACCCGTTTCGCGGGGTGTCCGGCGCGCTGCACGACGACCGGCGTGACGGCGGTGATCACTGCGACCAGCTGGGCCGACCGCACGAACGGGGTGGTCTCCCTGGCCTCGACGATGGCCTTGGCGTAACGTGCCGCCAGCTTCTCCTCGCCGTACTCGTGGAAGATCCGGCGCAGCTCCTGCTCGCTGTAGGTGGCGAGGATGCGCTCGGCCGTCAGATCGCTGGTGTTGTCCATACGCATGTCCAGCGGCGCATCCTTGGAATAGGAGAAACCACGCTCGACCCGGTCGAGCTGCAGGGACGACACGCCGAGGTCGAAGAGCACGCCGGACACCTCGGGGATGCCGAGGCCGGCCAGTGCCTCCTGGATTCCGTCGTAGACCGTGTGCACGAGGTGAACCCGGTCGCGGAACGGCTTCAGCCGCTCCTCGGCGATCGCGAGGGCATCGAGGTCCCGGTCGAGTCCGACCAGGACGAGCTCGGGGAAGCGCTGCAGGAACGCTTCGGCGTGCCCGCCCATGCCGAGCGTGGCATCGACGAGGACGGCGCCGGGTCGTTCCAGTGCCGGTGCCAGAAGTTCGACGCAGCGGTCCAGCAGAACGGGGGTGTGGATGTCGTTGATGGCCATAGTCCCGGGGCGGTTCCTGATTCCTGATCCCCATCCATTCGTCTCTGGCACCGGGGAAGTGTGTCAGGCAGAACGGCTGGGAGTCAGGCGTCAGGAGCTACATGATTCCCGGAATCACCTCCTCCGTGATGTTGGCGAATGAGTCTTCCTGCTCGGAGAGGTAGGTTTCCCACGCGGTGGTGTCCCAAATCTCGACTCGGGTGCCCGCGCCGATGACAGTCAGGTCCCGATCGAGCCCGGCGAAGCTGCGCAGGTTCGCCGGGATGGTCACGCGGTTCTGCTTGTCTGGCATCTCGGCACTCGCACCGGACAGAAGCATGCGGTTGAACGACCGCGCGACCGCGTCCGTGAGCGGTGCCTGGGAGATCTTCGCGTAGTACGCATCGAACTCCTGGGTTGTGAACACGTAGAGGCAGTTCTCCTGGCCTCGGGTCATGACGATCCCGGGAGACAGTTCATCCCGAAATTTCGCGGGAAGGATGACGCGACCTTTTTCGTCGAGCTTGGGGGCATAGGTGCCAAGAAACATCCACTCCCCCTTCTCCTCCGGCGATGGTTCATATCTTGCTCCACTTTACTCCACTTTGATCCACCGAACAGGGAATACGCAAGATTTTTGGAGAAATTCGCCTCATTCACCCATACAAATACAGGGAACGGGTCAGTGGAGGGAAATACCGCGTTGTGAGCCAGGGAGTGCAGGTTTCGGGCACAAAAAAAGGGCCGATCGGATGATCGGCCCTGTTTGAGTGAAACGGTGGAGCGACGTGGTGAGGTGTGGAGGTCCGGTTACTGCTGGCCGTCCTGGCGGCGATCCCAACGTTCATTCATGCGATCCATGAACCCACGCTGCGACGAACGCTGCTGCTGGTTCGAATTCGAGCGGGGAGTGGCCGCCGACATCCGTCTGGCGGATTTGGTGGGCGTGGTCGCGATGAGGACTCCGGCGAACATGATGACGAAGCCGAGCACACCCAGCCAGAGCTGCTGGATCGCCACGCCAGCGATGAGGCCGGCGATGCCGGCAACG
>Ga0136639_10000099_pt1 | contig 24630 bp, 14 predicted proteins | sample AntDrymUQ8592106_2_FD_113739 | JGI IMG/M metagenome (GOLD analysis project Ga0136639, IMG submission 113739) | Polar desert sand microbial communities from Dry Valleys, Antarctica - metaG UQ859 (21.06) | ecosystem: Environmental > Terrestrial > Soil > Desert | place: Antarctica: Dry Valley...
ATCCTGGTCACCGCGTATGGGCACCCGGTGCTGTCGGACTTCGGGATCGCCGCCACCCTCGGCGAGGCCGAGCGGTCTGACGCGGTCGGGCTCTCCATTCCCTGGTCGGCCCCCGAGGTTCTGCTGGGCGAAATCTCCGGTTCGGTCGCCTCGGAGGTGTGGTCGCTCGGCGCCACCCTCTACTCGCTCCTGGCCGGGCGGTCGCCGTTCGAAGTGGCCGGAACCGAGAACGGGTCGGCCCAGATGATGGCCCGCATCAACAAGGCCCGTGTCCCGCCGCTCGACCGAACCGACGTGCCGGCACGGCTCGGCGCCATCCTGAACCGCTCGATGTCCCGGCGGCCGGGACTACGGCAGCAAAGCGTGCTGGAACTCATCCGAGAGCTCCAGTCGGTCGAGGCCGAACTCGGTCTCGCGCAGACGCCCCTCGAGGTGGAACAGGATGGCTGGGCCGTGGATGCCCTCGCCGACCAGGAGGACCAGACCCGGATCACGGGTATGAACTCCGTTGACGCTTACGCCGGTCGCCGCCGCCGGAGGGCGCCGACCACCAGCCGGGGTTCGCGGTCGGCGACCTCGGTGCAGCTGGGTACCGGCACCCGAGCTGACACCGTGACCACCCAGCCACAGGCGCGCCGACGCCTGCTCACGGCGTGGGGACTCGTTGCCGCGGCGGCCCTCATCGTTGGGCTCGCGACCACCGCGGCGACCATGCTGGTGACCCAGAGCGGCACCGAAATCCCCCGCGTCAGCGACGTGGACGGCGAGTTCCGCTCCGGTACGGTCGTGTTCAGCTGGGCTGACCCTGGAGTCCGCGACGGAGACAATTTCGTGGTGACCCTGCGCAACGGTACGAGCAGCATCCAGCGGGGAACGGAATTCCGGGTCGACCCGCAGGGACAGTCGCGGGTCTGCGCGACCGTCACGGTCAACCGAGCCGGCAAGAGCGGCATCCCGAGCGGGGAAAAATGCGTCGACAGCGTCGTTCCGGGCGCGTCCGGCGGCATCAGGTGATCCGGCGCTGGCTCGCCGGCCACCGCTCGCTCTTCGCCACCGCACTCAGCGGCACAGTGGTTATGGCCGTCGTGGCCACCGTGGCCATCGTCTCCGGTGGGTACACCGCGCAGCGCCTCGACCTCGGAGATGCGGCCGTCTGGGTGACGAACGAGGCCCGGCAGGTTGTCGGGCGGGCCAACACGGCCGTCTTCGAACTCAACACGGTCGTCAGCGCCGGGAGCACCAGCCTCGACGTGGTGCAGCAGGGTGCCACCGTGCTGGTGCTGGATCGCGGCAACAGTGCCCTGGACATCCTCGACCCTGCGACTGCGGAGGTGGCCGACAGTGTGGCTCTGCCTCCGGAGGCTGCCTCGGTCATCCTGGCGGGTGACCGTGCGGTGATCATCGCGAACGGCGATATCTGGGACGTGGCCGCGAGCCAGCTTTCCGGCTTCGACAGCACCACCGAGCCGACGCTGGCCTTCGGCGCGGGCTCCGTAGTCAGTCTCGACGAGGCCGGCGTGCTGTACGCCTTCACGCCGGCGACGGGGGAGCTCTCCCAGGTCGACCTGCTCACCGCGGACACCATCACCAGCACGGTCGCGCTCGCGGCCGGTGAAGCGAATGACCGCTACCAGCTGACCAGCGTCGACGGCCGCTGGGCGCTGCTCAACGCGTCGAGCCGGCAACTCTTTCAGGCCGAGGGGAAGGAAGACCTGTCCGGGAGCATCCGTGCCGGTGACGAGCCGATTCTGGCGGCGCCGAGCGTGACGGGCGATCGCATTCTCGTCGCCCACCGGGAGGGGCTCATCGCGGTGCCCGCGGCCGGCGGGCGCCTGACCTCGCTTGTCACCGGCCGGAGCGGGGACGCCGCCGCGCCCGTGCAGGACGGCTCGTGCGCCCACGCCGCCTGGTCGGACGGTACCGTCTGGCGCGACTGCGGCGCAGCCGATGGGGCCGACGCTTTCGGTGCCACCGCCACGCTGTCCGGCGTCGCGGGAGACGCCCGGCTCGCGTTCCGGCGGAACGGCTCCGGCCTCGTGCTCAACGACGCCCTCAACGGCACGGCCTGGGCCGTGCAGCAGGGCAATGAGCTGATCGACAACTGGGCCGACCTGATCGACACCGACCCGGACCAGCAGCAGGTCGAGCAGGCCGCTGACGACACCGCACCGGAGTTTGAGAAGTCCCAGGTACCGCCCGTCGCCGTCGACGACGCCTTCGGTGGACGACCGGGACGCACGCTGACCCTACCTGTGCTGCTCAACGACTTCGACCCCAACGGTGACGTGCTGGTGATATCAGCGCTCACCCCCGTGCCCGACTCGGCCGGACGTCTCGAGCTCGTGGCGGACACCCAGCAGGTGCAGCTGACCCTCACGCCGGAGGCATCCGGAACACTGAGCTTCGACTACACCATCGACGACGGGCGCGGCGGGAGCGCTTCGGCCACGGTCACGGTCACGGTGCGCGCCCCCGAGGAGAACGCCGCGCCGGTGCAGGCACGCACGACCAACACCACGGTGCGCACCGCGGGACGGGTGACCACCGCTGTGCTCGGCGACTGGGTCGACCCCGACGGTGACCCGTTCTACCTGGCGGCGGCGACCCCGCCGGCACCGGACCAGGTCAGTTTCACACCGGCCGGATCCGTCGTCTTCACGGATGCCGGTGCGGGCGGGGGCGCGAAAACCGTGGGCCTCACCGTCTCCGACGGCCGTTCGAGCGGGGTCGGAACACTCTCGGTGATGGTGCGACCCAGCGGGTCGGTGCCCATCGTCGCCGAGGCGTTCGTGGTGCTCGCGACCGCCGGCAGCGAGGTGACCGTGTCGCCGCTCGAGCATGTGCGCGGTGGATCGGCACCGCTGCGCCTGAGCAGTGTGCCAGCCAAACCGGACGTGAGCATCATCGCCGACTTCGACGCCGGTAATTTTCGGCTGCAGAGCAGCGTGGTCGGCGTGCACGAGATCGAGTACGCGGTGACGGATGGCGAACTCACCGCGACCGGACGCATCCGGGTCAATGTCACGGCCGCGCCCGACGCCAGCACCGCACCCGTCACCGTGCCGCATACGGCCTTCATCCGGGGCCAGCAGGCCACCCTCGTGGACGTACTCGCCACGGACTCCGATCCGGCCGGTGGGGTGCTGCTGGTGACCGGCACGATGGATGTCCCCGTCGACAGCGGGCTGCGCATCGAGATCCTCGACCAGCGCATCCTGCGGGTGACGCTGACCAAACCGCTCGAGGGTGGCACGGCCGTGTTCGGCTATCAGGTCAGCAACGGCCTCGCCGACGCCGCGGGCACGGTGACGGTGATCGAGATCCCGCCGCCGGCTCAGAAGCAAGCCCCGATCGCCGTGCCGGATTCCATCTCCGTGCGGGTCGGCGACGCCATCGACATCCCCGTGCTCGCGAACGACGAGCACCCCGACGGCGATACGCTCACCCTTGCGCCGGCACTTGCGACCGAGCCTCCCGCCGGCGGCGGCCTGCTCTTCGTCTCGGGCGGGGTGCTGCGTTTCCTGGCGCCGGACACGGCCGGCAACATCACCGCCGTCTACCGGGTGGACGCCCCGGACGGACAGTTCGCGAACGCCGAGGTCAGCATCGCGGTGCGGGAAGTCGATCCGACCTCGAACAGCGCCCCCGTGCCGAAGACGGTGACGGCCCGCGTGCTCGCTGGCGACACGGTGAGCATCCCGATTCCACTGTCCGGCATCGACCCCGACGGAGACTCGGTGCAGTTGGTCGGCCAGGAGACCAACCCGGAGAAGGGGTCGGTCACGGTGACGAGCGTTGACTCGCTCGACTACACGGCCGGGGATTATTCGGCCGGCACGGACACGTTCAGCTACTCGGTGGTCGACGCACTCGGGGCCAGGGCCGTCGGCACGGTCCGGGTGGGGATCAGCCCACGCCTCGACGGCGCCCGAAACCCGGTCGCCGCCCCGGACGAGGTCGTCGTGCGACCCGGCAGCACCGTCGCCGTGCGGGTGCTCGGCAACGACTCCGATCCCGACGGCGGCACCCTGAGCATCACCGGCGTCGAGGCGAGCGGCGGAGACGATTCGGGCAGCGCCGTCATCGAGGACGACACCGTGGCCGTGACCGCGCCCCTCAGGGAGGGGCGCTACGGCTTCATCTATGAGATTCAGAACGTGCGCGGCGGCACGAGTTCCACCTTCCTCACCGTCGTGGTCCGGGCGGACGCCCCGCACTCGAGGCCGGATGCACGCGACACTCATGTGCCGCTGTCCGACGTGCTCGAGGCCCGAACCGTCGACGTCGACGTGCTGGCCAACGTCTTCTTCGCGGAGGGCTCGGTCGGCGAACTGGCCCTGACGGTTCCCGAGCGATTCTCGGGAGTCGCCGAGGTGACGCCGGCCCGGCGCATCCAGGTCACGGTGGGCGCGACCAGCCAGATCATCCCGTTCGCGGTGGCCCACCCGGAGGACGCGAGCATCGTGTCCTACGCGTTCATCTGGGTTCCCGGGACCGAAGACGCCCTGCCCCAGGTGCGCCGCGGTGCCCCGCCGCTGACCGTGCCGAGCGAGGCACTGCTCTCCATCGACATCAACGACTACGTCATCGCGGTCGGCGGAAAAAAGGTGCGCCTCACCGACCGCAGCCTCGTGCGGGCGACCCACTCCGACGGGGCCGACCTGGCCCCGAACGACACCGCCCTCGCATTCACGAGCGCCGACAAGTACTTCGGGCCGGCCTCCATCTCGTTCGAGGTGACGGACGGTTCGGGACCCTCGGACCCGGACGGGCGCACGGCAACGATCGTGCTGCCCATCGAGGTCACGCCCCGCGAGAACCAGCCGCCCGGCTTCGGCGGCGCCGTGCTCGACTTCGAGCCCGACCAGGAGAAGGTCATCGACCTGACCAGGCTCACCAGCTACCCGTATCCGAAAGACCAGGCCGAGCTGGCCTACACCGTGCTCGACCCGCAGCCGACCGGTTTCAGCTACACGCTTGACGGCCAGACGCTCACCCTGCGCGCCACGGAGTCCACCCCGAAGGGCGCGAAGAGCATGATCACGATCGGCGTGCGCGACGGAATCCAGGAGGGCAGGGCCGGCCGGATCGTCCTGCGCGTGGTCGCGTCTACACGGCCCGTCGCCATCCCGGTGACGGATGCCGCGGTCGCCCCCCGCGGTCGCACGACCATCGTCGACGTGCTCGCGAACGACGGCGCCACCAATCCGTTCCCGGCCGTTCCGCTACGCGTGCTCGCGGTGCGCGGCCTCGACGGTGGCGCCGTTCCTTCCGGGGTGAGCATCACCCCCAGCACCGACAGAAGCCGACTGTCGGTCCAGGTCTCCGCAGCTGCCGCGCCGACCGACCTGACCCTGCAGTACCAGGTGGCCGACGGCACCAATGATCCCGCCCGCTACGCCTGGGGAACGGTGCGCATCTCGGTGCAGGACAAACCCGACGCTGTGTCCAGCCTGCGCGTCACCGGCTTCGCCGACCGGAGTCTCTCCGTCTCGTTCAACGCCGGTGCCTTCAACAACTCGCCGATCAGCGGTTATCAGATCTCCCTCCTGGACGCCGCGTCGGGGGCGGTGCTGTCCACCTCACTCTGCCTGGCCACCTCCTGCCAGGTCGCGACGCCCGGCAATGGTCAGGGCAATGCACTGCGGGTGTCGGTCGCCGCCCAGAACGGGATCGGGCTGTCCGCGGCGACCGTGCTCTCCGCCCCAGTCTGGTCCGACTCGGTGCCGCCGGCGCCGACCGGCCTGGTTGCGGAGCCGCTCGACGGCGGGCTGCGCCTGCGCTGGAACACCGTCGCTCCGACGGGCGCCGGAACCGCGATTCGCGGCTATCTGGTGACCGCGAACGGCGTCGTCCAAGAGGAGGTCAGCGCCTCCGGACCGAGGTGCGGGGCGGGAACCTGCACCGTCGACGTGACGGGCCTCGTCAACGGTGTGAACACCCCCGTCACGGTCAGCGCCCGCAACGACGCCTACCCGGCCCTGGCGGGCTGGAAGAGCGCGGCGGGCAGTGCGACTCCATTCGGGCCGGCCCGCTCCGGGACGATCACGGCCAGTGCGGCGGACAGCGCCGGAGCGGTGACCGTGACCTGGGACGCGTTCGACGGTCGGGGCGACCTCATCGGCGGCTACTTTGTGCAACGGCTCAGCGTCGACCAGGTTCCGACGAGATCACAGGCGTGCACGGTGACCGCGTCGGGGGAGCTCCAGGCGCCCACCGAAGGCGGCATCGTCGCCGAGCAGCGGATGCTGGCCGGCGCCCAGACCAGCGCCGTCTTCGACAGCCTCCTTGCCGACAACGGTCGGTACTACTTCGTCGTCTGGGGCTACAACCGGGCCGGCTGCGCCCCGACAGCCGTGGCGAGCGTGCTCGTGCGGCCGGCGCCCGGACCCGTCACCGACGTGCAGAGCACCATGGCGGCGCGGGGCGACGCCAGGGATCTGCGCGTCGACGGGATCAGCCCGAGTGCGGGCATCCGTGACTACCGGCTGCGCGCGGTCGACAGCTCCGGCCGGGTTGTTCCGAACTCCGAGGTCGTCTTCGGCGGGGCCGGCTGGCCGCGCGAGCTGTTGGGTCTCTCCTTCGGCGCGGCCGTGCAATACCAGGTGCGTGCCTGCTCCGCCTGGGGATCGTGCGGACCGTGGTCGGGCACGTTCACCGCCCCCGAGGCATCCGTCAGCTTCACCGTGACCGGGCTCGCCTACGACCCGGCCACCGGGATCATCAGCTGGACCAACGGGCCGGAGAACAACGGCCTCCCCGTCGCCTACAGTTGCTCGGTACCCGGCGACGCCGCCGTGTCCCCGCGGGATGCCGACACACCGAACACCTGCACGTTCGGCACCGACGCGCCGCCCCCGCCTGCCGGTACCGTGCGCCTCACGGTGACCGTGAATAATCAGAGCCACACCTACGCACCATGAACCAACGAAAGTGATCACCCCATGACGATGACCGCGGAGCAGGCGGCGCAGTTCGCCGACGTTTTCGACCGACTGGTGACCGGGGTCGAGCAGGTGCTGCTGGGCAAGCACCACGTGATCCGGATGTCGTTCACCGCGCTTCTCAGCGGCGGACACCTGCTGCTCGAAGACGTGCCCGGCACCGGTAAGACCTCGCTCGCTCGCGCCATCGCCCAGAGCGTGCGCGGCACCAGCAACCGGGTGCAGTTCACCCCTGACCTTTTGCCGGGCGACATCACCGGGGTGAGCATCTACGACCAGCGCAGTGGGGCGTTCGAATTCCACCGCGGGCCGGTCTTCGCCAACATCGTGCTGGCGGACGAGATCAACCGGGCCAGCCCGAAGACCCAGGCGGCGCTGCTCGAGGTGATGGAGGAGGGGCAGATCACCGCCGACGGCGTCACCCACCCGGTCGCGGCTCCGTTCATGGTGATCGCCACCCAGAACCCGATCGAGCAGGCCGGTACCTACCGGCTGCCCGAGGCCCAGCTGGATCGGTTCATCATGAAGGCCTCCATCGGCTACCCGGACCACGCCTCGACCATTCGTATCCTCGAAGGTGCCGGGCAGCGCGCTCACGAGGTGACCGTGCCGCCGGTGGTGTCCGCTGAGACCGTCGTCGAACTGGCCGCACTGGCCCGCACCGTCTACGTCGACGCGACCATCAACGACTACGTGGCGCGCCTGATCGACGCCACCCGCACGAGCTCCGAGGTGCGCCTGGGTGTCAGCGTGCGGGGGGCGCTCGCGTTGATCCGCACCGCGAAGACCCTCGCGGCCGCGAGCGGCCGCCACTACGTGGTGCCCGACGACATCAAGGAGCTGGCCGACGCGGTGCTCGCGCACCGGCTCGTGCTCGACCCCGAGGCCGAATTCGACGGCGTCAGCGCCTCCAGCGTGATCGCCCGGGTGCTGATCGAGACTCCACCGCCCAGCGACAGGCAGGCTGCGTGACGCTGGGTGCGCTGGGCGCGGCGTCCGCGCCGCCTGCTCCCCTGTCGGTCGCGGTCTCCCGTGACGGCCGACTGGCCGAATTCGTCGCGGCGGGAGCGCGGTTCACTCGGGAATCGGGCGCCCGTGTCGCCCGCGCCCTGCACGGCGCCTCTTCCGTGGTCACCCCTCTCGGGTGGGCCATCCTTGCGGTTGTGGGAGCCTCGTTCCTGTTCGGCTATGGCCTGGGCTGGACAGAGCTCATCGTGATCGGCTGGGCCGGGCTCGTGCTGGCCGTGGTGGCCTCCTGTTTTCTCATCGGCCGCAACGCGTTCGAGATTCGGCTGCACCTGCCCGTGGATCGGGTGGTCGTGGGGGAGCGGGTGCCCGGCCAGGTGAGCGTTCGCAATCCGACACGCCGACGGCTGCCGGGCGTGGGCGTCGAGGTGCCGGTCGGTGCCGGGCTCGCCGAATTCGCGACGCCGAGCCTGGCCCGCGGCGAGACCTTCTCGGACGTCTTCATCGTGCCGACCCGTAAACGCGGCGTGATCCCGATCGGGCCGGTGCAAACGGCCCGCGCCGACCCGATCGGGCTGGTGCGTCGGGCGGTCGTCTGGGCGGAACGTGTCGAGCTGTTCGTGCACCCGCGCACGGTTTCGATCCCGAGCATGAGCACCGGCTTCATCCGCGACCTGGAGGGTAATCCCACGCGCGACCTGACCAATAGTGACGTTTCGTTCCACGCGCTGCGCGAATACGTGGCGGGAGACGAGCGGCGCACCATTCACTGGAAGAGCACCGCGAAGACCGGCCGGTACATGGTGCGCCAGTTCGAGGAATCCCGCCGCAGCCACCTCATGGTCGCGCTCAGCCTGGCGGAGTCCGACTTCGCCGGAGAGGACGAATTCGAGATGGCCGTCAGCGTCGCCGGCAGCCTGGGGGTGCGGGCGATCCGGGACGCGCGCACGGTTTCCGTGGTCGCCAGTGCGATACCGCCGGACTCCAGTCGACGACGGATGCCGGCCCTCCGCCCTCTGAATACCCGCACCCGCACTCGGCTGCTCGACGATCTCAGCGGTGTGGAGCGCTCGGCTGCCGCCCTGCCGGTCAGCGAGCTGGCCCGAGCCGCCGCGGACACCGTGGCAGGCATCTCGGTGGCCTTCCTCGTCTGCGGGTCGGCCACCACCCTGACCCAGCTGCGCACGGCTGCCAGCCGTTTCCCGGCCGGTGTCGAGGTGGTCGCCGTGATCTGCGACCCGGAGACGGTCCCCAGCCTCCGCCGCGTGGCCGAGCTCCGCGTACTCACCATCGGCTACCTCGAAGACCTGCAGCACAGCCTCGCCCACACGGCGTCGGCATGAGCGCGCTCGGGGTGAGGCGGAGCGGCGTGCGTCGTTCCGGGGTGACGGCCCGCGGCATCCTTCTGGACTGGCGCTTCATCGTCGGCAACACCATCGGGCTGTTCCTGGCGACCCTGGTCGCCAGCGCCGCGCTCTGGCCGGTCTATCAGAGCCGCGAGTTCATCGTGCTGGTCGGCGTCACCTTTCTGTTGGGCGCCGTCGTCGCCGTTCTGGGGGCGCTGTTCCGTTGGGGCAGCTGGCTCGTGGCACTGGCCACCGTGGGGGTCTACCTTCTCGCCGGGGTGCCGCTGGCCGTGCCCGGTCAGGCGGTGCGCGGCATCCTGCCCACGCCGACCGGCCTCCTCGACCTGCTCGCTGCGACCGCGCTGAGCTGGAAACAACTCGTCACCATTGTGCTGCCGGTCGGTTCCTATCAGGCGTTGCTCGTGCCGGCGTTCATCCTTGTGCTGCTCAGCACCGTGATCGGGCTGTCGGTGGCCCTCCGTGCCCAGGTCGGCGAGCTCGGGGCTCTGGCTCCTGCCACCCTGTTCGTCAGTGGCATCATTGTGGGGCCGACGCTTGCGACCAGGCCGATCGGAACCGGTCTCGGCCTCTTCGTCGTGCTCCTGTTCTGGCTGCTCTGGTTTCGCTGGATGCGGCGCCGGTCCGTCCTGCGGCTGGCCCTGCAGCAGTCCCGCCGCAGCACGGCGTCGCTCTCCGACCGACGGTTTGCGGCCACCCGCGGGCTGGTCAGCGCCGCCGTGATCGTTTCCGTGGCGATCGCGGCCGGCACCGGGGCTGCGGTCGTGCTGCCGGCCGATGTGCCGCGCGACGTGCTGCGCGCCCGGGTTCAGCAACCGTTCGACCCCAGGGCCTACCCGAGCCCGTTAAGCGAATTCCGCGGCTACCTGCAGACCGGGAGGGCGGATGCCGTGCTCCTTGAGGTGGCCGGTCTTCCGACCGGCGGTCGGCTCCGCCTGGCCACTCTGGACAGCTACGACGGGATCGTCTACTCGGTCGGCAGCGACCAGGTCAGCGGTGCTTCCGGCTCCTTCACCCGGCTGCCAGACCGTCTCGACCAGTCGCTGGTCGACGGCGATGAGTCCACCCTCACGGTGACGGTTGACGGGTACACCGGCATCTGGGTGCCCGGCGCCGGCCAGCTCGAACGCGTCACGTTCACCGGCCCCACCCGGTTCGCCCGCTCCGATTCCTTTTATTACAACGACAACAGCGGCACGGCCGCTGTCATCACCGGGCTGGTCAGGGGCGACAGCTACCGCAGCGAGGGCGTCATTCCGCGCTCACCGAACAGCCTGGCCGACCTGCGCCCCGGCAGTGCCGTACTGCCCGCGGCGGCTGTTCTGCCGGACGAGGTCGAACAGACCCTCGCCCGGTACGTGACGGCCGGGGACCTGCCCGGCGTGCAGCTGCAGGCCATGCTCGACGGTCTGAAAACGGATGGCTACATCAGTCACGGCATCCTCCCGGACGAGCCGGGGAGCCGGTCCGGGCACGGCGCCGACCGCATCAGCGAGCTCTTCGCCGACCAGCCCATGCTCGGCGATGCCGAGCAGTACGCCGTGGCCGCGGCTCTGATGGCGCGATCGCTCGGCTTCCCGGCCCGGGTCGTCATCGGGTTCGTGCCGCAGGCGGCCGGAGGCCCCGGTGCCGAGGCGGTGCCTGTCGTCGGTTCCGACATCTCGGCGTGGATCGAGGTGGCCTCCACCGAAGGCTGGGTCACGATCGATCCGAACCCGCCCGTGCGCGACATCCCGGCCCAGGCGCCCGAGGACCCGTCGGTGGTCTCCCGGCCGCAGTCGGTCGTGCCCCCTGCCCTCCCTGACCCGGCGGAACTGCGCGATCTCGCCCCTCCGGAGAGCCTCAGCGAAGATCCACCGGAACCATTCAATCCGTTGCTGGCCTTCCTGGTCGCCGTGGCGACGGTGGCCGCCTGGTCGATCCTCGGCCTCGGTGTCGTTCTCTCGCCCTTCCTGCTGATCGTCGCGGCCAAGGCGCGCAGGCGGCACCTGCGCCGCACCCGATCCACACCGCTCGACCGGATCCGGGGCGGCTGGCGGGAATTCTCCGATGCCGCGCTCGACCACGGCATCGATGTTCCAGCGGGGGTGACCCGCACGGAACTGGCGGCGCTGGTACCGGGAACGGAGCCCATGACCGTCGCGGTCGCCGTTGATCGTGCCGTGTTCTCCCCGGAACGGCCAGGGAATGCGGAAGCCGAGGAGGTGTGGACCGCGGTCACCGAATTGCGCCACTCGCTGGGCGCGCGCAGCAGGCGAACCGACCGACTTCGGGCGCTCGTGTCGCTGCGGTCGCTGGGTCGGTACGCTGGAGGGGTATCCGTTCGCCCAGCCCCGCGAGGGAACGGCCCGGCCCGGAGAGGAGCCCGCTCATGAATTGCCTGATCTGCGGTGCGCAGCTTCCCGTCGGCGCCATGTTCTGCGGCGAATGCGGCAGCTCGAGCACGGCCACCCCGCAAACCCGAAAGCGACCGGACCCGCGACCCAGCGACACGACGGTCATCCAGCCGCTTCGTCGGCGTGCCGTGATCTCCGTGCCGGTCGTGTCGAGCGCGGTTGAGGTTCAGGCTGTCGAGGTTCCGTCACCTGCCCCGGTGCCGGTTGAGCCTCCCGCTCACGTGCCTGCTGTCGTGCCTGCTCCCGTGTCGGTCGCCGCCGTCACGCCGACCGCGTCCCTGTTCGTGCTCCAATTCAGCACGGGGGAGACGATCTCTGCCCTCGGCACTGGATTGATCGGCCGCCGGCCGCTGCCCCAGCCGACCGAACACGTCGACATTCTGGTGCAGATCAACGACCTCGGTAGGTCGGTGTCGAAGAGCCACCTCGAGTTCGGCCAGCACGACGGCGAGTTCTGGGTCAGCGACCGGTTCTCCGGCAATGGCACCATCATTCGTCGCCCGGACACGGTGGCGGTGCGGTGCGAACCCGGCCGGCGCTACCTGGTTCCGCGTGGTTCCCGCGTCGATATCGCCGACCAATTCTTCATCCTCAACTAGTCCATCCTCACCTGGTTCCTCCCCCGGCCGGCCGGCCGCCGTCCCGGCACGGATGTCGGCGCGTTCGGTTGCGTCTGGCCCCGGGGTGATGGGCTGACGTGGTGATCCGAGCCGATGTCCCGCTGACCCTCCCTGCCCGCCCGGCCGACCCACCGGCGCCCGGCTTCCCGCTGATCGCCGGTCTGGCGCCGCTGGCCGCCGCCCTCGCGATCTGGCTGATCACCGGCTCGGCTTTCGTGCTGATCTTCGCGGTGCTCGGTCCGGTCATCGCCGTGGCCGGCATGCTCGACGCACGCCGCACGAGGCGCCGTACCCGGCGCACGAATGCCGCCGACGAGGCAAAGGCTCTGGCGACCCTGCGGGCCGAGGTGACGCTGCGCCACGAGGAGCTGCGCCGCCTGCACTGGCGGCGCACGCCCTCCGCCAACAGCATCGTCGCCGCCCCGCACGCCGCGATGCGATGGACCGGCTCGGGTTTCGACGTGAGCCTGGGCTCCGGCGCGGTGCCGAGCGGGCTGCGCCTCGACGGCGGGTCCGGTCCCGACGACCATCGCGCCCTGCGCGACTGGGCGGCCACCCTCACCGAGTCACCCATCGACGCCGATGCCGGTGGTGGAATCGGAATCGTCGGGCCACTTCCGCTCGGGCAGGCTCTGGCCCGCGGTCTGCTGGTTCAGCTGGCCTGCTCCCTGGCGCCCGACCAGCTCGGTCTGACCGTGCCCGAGCGCGGCTGGGAGTGGGCGACCGCCCTCCCGCACGATCCCGGGCCGGCGTGCACCCGCCGCCTCGTGGTGTGCGAGGCGCCGCCACCGGGAGGGGCACCCACGGGGTCTCTGGTGGTCGTCGCGTTGGCCCGCACGCTCGCCGAACTCCCGTGGGGCTGCGACACCATTGTGCAGGTGCAGGGTCCCGGCCGGGCCGAGGTTCTCCGGTCCGGCGTGCACGCCTGGGGAACCGGTTTCCGGCCCGAGCTGATCACCGTCGAACAGGCGATGCTGGTCGCCCGCGTGCTGAGTGTCCGGGCCGCCGCGGCCGGATTGGGGCGTGGTGCAAGGCCAGTGCCCGCATCCGTCACCCTCGGCGAGCTCTCCGGCTTCCGGTCCGGGCAACGGGCACCCCACGGGCAGTCTGCGGCGCCGAACCTCGGCTGTGTCATCGGGGTGGGAGAGGCAGGGGAGGTGTCGCTCGACCTGGTCGGGGCAGGGCCTCACGCCGTCGTTGGCGGCACGACCGGCAGCGGCAAGAGCGAACTGCTGGTGACCTGGGTGGCGGCGATGGCGGCTCAGGCAGGCCCCGGCGAAGTGACGTTCCTGCTGGTCGATTTCAAGGGTGGGGCCGCGTTCGCTCCGCTGTGCGCTCTGCCCCACTGTGTGGGTCTGATCACCGACCTGGACGGGCACCAGGCCGCCCGGGCGCTGGCCAGCCTGGCCGCGGAGCTGCGTTACCGCGAACGCGTGCTCGGCCGCGCCGGTGCGCGCGACATCGGGGACCTGCGCGGGCAGTCGGCCGGAGAGGCGCTTCCGCGGCTCGTGATCGTGGTCGACGAATTCGCGACCATGCTCACGGCCTTCCCCGACCTGCACGCGCTGTTCGTTGACATCGCCGCGCGGGGCCGGTCGCTCGGGGTACACCTGATCCTCTGCACCCAGCGGCCCACCGGTGTGGTGCGTGACGCCCTCCTCGCCAACTGCACGCTGCGGGTGTCGCTGCGGGTGAACAACCGCGCCGACAGCGTGGCGGTTCTGGGAACGGATGCCGCAGCGACCCTCGGCGCCGACCAGCCCGGTCGGTGCCTGATCGCCGCGGACTCCTCGGGGCCGGTGCTCTGCCAGGTGGCCACTACCTCACCGCAGGAGATCCGCGACCTCGTCGCCGCGGCCGCCCGGGTGCCGAGACCCCGGCGCCCCTGGCTTGACCTGCTGCCCCAGACGGTGAGCCGCGACGGACTTCTCGCCCTGGTCGTGAATGGAACGGCGGTTGATGAGACAGCGCCCGATGGCACCGGGGCTGCCGTTTCCGGCGGTCTGCTGGGGCTGCTCGACGAACCGCAGCTGCAGCGCTACCGGGTGGCCCGTTACGACCCAACCATCGAGGGCAGCCTGCTCGTGATCGGCGGGCCCCGTTCCGGCAAGTCAGCGGCACTGGCATCGGCAGCGGCCCAATTCGCGCAGGAGGGTGATGTCGTCCTGGTCGGCGCCGACGTTGAGACGGTGTGGGACGCTCTCGTCCAGGAGCGCCGACGCCTCGACGTCGGCGGGAAACCGACGGCCCGGCTGCTCCTACTGGACGACTTCGATTCGGTGCATGCCCGCTGGGACCAGGAGCACCGTCCTGCGGCCCTCGAACTGCTCGCCGGGCTGCTGCGCGACGGAGCGGAGGGTGGTCTATGCATCGTCATCGCCGTGCAGCGGCTCACCGGGTCCCTGCAGGCACTGCCTGCCCTGTGCCAGAGACGCCTGGTGCTGCGCCTGCCCGATGTCGCCGAGCACGTCGCAGCGGGGGGAGTGGCCGCCCTGTTCGACGACCGCCTCCCGCCCGGCGGGGGGAGCTGGCAGGGCCACCGCATCCAGCTCCTCGCCCCGGAGCCGGATGGTGCGCTCCCGGATGCCGCGGGGCCCTCAGGCGCGGCGGCGCTCCCGGATGCCGCCGCGCTGGTCGGGCGACCCGGGCAAACCCTTCTCGTCGTGTCGGGCTCGCCGTCCCGCTCGGCCGCGGTATTGGGGGCCGTCCCCGGTGCCCGGGTCGTCGACCTCGCCGCGGCGTCCCGGGATGTGCTGGCGGAAGCCGCACAGGCGGGCGCGTCGCTCCGGCTGGGCGAGGCGCACGCGGGCACGGCCTTCGTCGGCGATGTGGACGTCTGGCAGGCGCAGTGGTCCCTGCTGGGTGCCCTCCGCCCACGCGCGGATCTCGTTTTTGACGGTTGCAGCCTGGCCGACTACCGGGCGATCAGTCGGCGCCGGGACCTGCCGCCGCCGCTGGCACCCAACCGAGGCCGCGTCTGGGTGCTGCGCCCGGACGGCACCGTGCTCCGAGCCACGCTGCTGCCGGTCGTTTAGCTCCCGTCGCGTTTCCCGGTCGCGCCGTCCCGCCGTGGATCAGGCCAGCGCGTCGACCAACTCGCGCAGCGGCAGCGAGTGTGCGCTCGCGACCGGGCTGCTGGTGACCAGTCCACCGATCGTGGACAGGCCACGAGCGAGAGCGGCATCCGTTCGCAGCGCGTCCTTCCAGCCCCGGTTCGCGATCAGTCGAACGTAGGGCAGAGTCGCGTTCGTGAGCGCATAGGTGGAGGTGGCGGGCACGGCGCCGGGCATATTCGCCACGCAGTAGAACAGGGACTGGTGCACGGTGAAGGTCGGATCGGCATGCGTCGTCGGGTGGGAGTCGGCGAAGCATCCGCCCTGGTCCACGGCGATGTCCACGAGCACGCTGCCCGGCTTCATGCGGGCAACCAGTTCGTTGCTGACCAGCTTGGGGGCCCTGGCCCCGGGGATGAGCACCGACCCGATCACCAGGTCGGACAACACGAGCGCCCGGTCGATCTCGAAGCTGTTCGAGGCGATGGTCTGCACCCGTCCGTAGTGCAGGGCGTCGATTTCGCGCAGTCGGAACAGGTTGGTGTCAAGCACGCTCACCTGGGCGCCGAGCCCAAGGGCAACCTGCATGGCGGCCGTGCCGGCCACGCCGCCGCCGAGCACGGTGACCCGGGCGGGATGCGTTCCGGGCACCCCTGGCACGAGCAGGCCAGGTCCGCCGTTGGGCTTGAGCATCGCGTTGGCGCCCACGATGGGGGCCAGGCGTCCCGCGACCTCGCTCATCGGCGCGAGCAGCGGCAGCGCCCGCGTCGGTAGCTGCACGGTCTCGTAGGCGATCGCGGTGACGCCGCCCTCCAGCAGCGCACGGGTCAGCGCCGGTTCCGCGGCCAGGTGCAGGTAGGTGAACAGCAGCAGATCGGGCCGGAAATAGGCATACTCACTCGCAACGGGCTCCTTCACTTTGAGCAGCAGGTCGGCGGCGGCCCAGGTTGACGCGGCATCCGGCATGATCGTCGCGCCTGCCGCGGCAAAGCTCTCGTCGCTGAGCCCGGAGCCGACCCCGGCCCCCGTTTCGATCAGCACCTCGTGCCCATGCGCCACGAGGTCGTGCACGCCGGCCGGGGTGATCGCCACCCGGAACTCGTTGTTCTTGATCTCTGCCGGTACTGCGACCTTCATGGCGCTCCCCAAACCCTCAGCGGTGGACCTCGTTGTCCTCTGCGAAATCCTACCGCCGTCGAACAGCTCTCTTCGGATGAAAATGTCACCGAAGGGTGCGGATTTCGTGCGTCAAATGATTAAAAATTAACGATTCGGCCACTCTTGAGGGCATCAGTGGCGTACCTGTGCAAGTATCTAGCGACTCGCTATGTTGCTGTGAGCGCTCCCCCGTTGAGAAGTGCAAGGAGACCCGACCATGAAGCCCAGGCCGTTGCCCGCAGATCCCATGATTCAGCAGCTCATCCGTCAGGCACGGGCGGCCACGATGGGGCGTCGCACTCTGCTTGCCGGAGCCGGCGGCGGGGCTGCCGCCCTGGCGCTCGCCGCGTGCTCGACCGGAGCAGCAACCAAGCCGACGGCCGCCCCCGACGAGTCCGACAGCAGCAAGCTTGTGCGCTGGGACAACTGGGCGCTCTACATCGACGTCGACGACGCCGGCAGCTACCCCACCCTGGATGCGTTCACGGCCGAGACCGGCATCAAGGTCGAGTACACCGAGGCCGTCGACGACAACAACACCTACTTCGGCAAGGTCAAGGACCAGCTGGCCCTCGGCAAGGACATCGGGGCCGATGCCGTCTGCCTGACCGACTGGATGGTCGGCCGCATGATCCGGTTCGGCTACACGCAGGAACTCGATCACGCCAACATCCCCAACCTCAAGAACCTCCTCCCGTCCTTGAAAGACGTGGGCTTCGACCCCGGCCGCAAGATGAGCGTGCCGTGGCAGGGCGGATTCGCCGGTATCTGCTGGAACAAGGAGAAATTGCCCAACGGCCTCGCCTCCGTCGAAGACCTGTGGAGCCCCGAGCTCAAGGGCCGGGTCGGCGTTCTGTCCGAGATGCGCGACACCATGGGCCTGATCATGTCCGACATGGGCGTCGACATTGCCGGTGACTGGGGTGACGACGAATACATGGCCGCGATCGACCTGCTAAAGAAGCAGGTCTCCGACGGCCAGGTGCGCAACATCAAGGGCAACGCCTACAAGGAAGACCTCATCAACGAGGACACCCTCGCCGCCATCGTCTGGTCGGGTGACATCGTGCAGCTCAACGCCGAGAACGGTGACAAGTGGGAGTTCGTGGTTCCCGAGAAGGGCGGCACCCTCTGGAACGACAACTTCCTGGTGCCGATCGGCTCGACACGCAAGACGAACGTTGAGAAGCTCATCGACTACTACTACGACCCGGCCGTTGCCGCCGAGGTTGCCGCGTACGTGAACTACATCACGCCCGTCGCCGGCGCCAAGGAAGCCGCGATGAATATCGACCCCGAGCTCGCGAACAACCAGTTGATCTTCCCGGACGACACGACCCTGGCCAAGGCGCGGGTCTTCCGCACCCTCTCCGGCGCGGAAGAGCAGAAGTACGACGCCGCCTTCCAGGGCATTCTGCTGGGTTCCTAGCAATGGCCGGTGGAGAATTCGCCAGCGCGGGGGCAGACCTTGAACTCGTCGGCATCCAGAAGAGGTTCCCGGGATTCACCGCCATCGAGCACCTCGACCTGAAGATCCCCGCGGGGTCCTTCTTCGCCCTGCTCGGCCCGTCCGGCTGTGGCAAGACCACGACGCTGCGCCTCGTGGCCGGCCTCGAGGAGCCGACGGCCGGGCGCATCCTGATCGGCGGCACGGATGTGACGACCCAGAAATCCTTCCAGCGCCCGGTCAATACGGTGTTCCAGAGTTATGCCCTCTTCCCGCACATGACGGTGCTCGAGAACGTCGCGTTCGGGCTGCGCCGCCGCCGAATCGACGACCCGGTGGCCAAGGCCCACGAGGCGCTCCGCCTGGTGGAGCTGGACCACCTCGCCGCGCGCCGACCGCAGCAACTGTCCGGCGGCCAGCAGCAGCGTGTGGCCCTCGCCCGCGCGATCGTCAACCGGCCCGCCCTGCTCCTGCTCGACGAGCCGCTCGGCGCCCTCGACCTGAAGCTGCGGCGCCAGATGCAGCTCGAGCTCAAGAGCATCCAGGAAGAGGTCGGCCTCACCTTCCTGCACGTCACCCACGACCAGGAGGAGGCCATGACCATGGCCGACACTGTCGCGGTCATGAACAAGGGCCGGATCGAGCAGATGGGTGCCCCCGAGGAGCTCTACGAGCTGCCGCGCACGGCGTTCGTCGCCAACTTCCTCGGCCAGTCGAACCTGTTCACCGGTCCCGTGGTCGGCAGCACGAACGAAGCCATCTCCGTGGACGTGGCCGGTCAGAAAGTCGTGGTCCCGGCGGCGCGCGCGCACCGGCACACCGGCATGGTCACCATCGGTGTGCGCCCGGAGAAACTGAGCCTGCACGTGGCGGAGCCGGCCGGCGATGCCGCGCGAAACATCATGGGCCCCGGCCGTGTGGTCGACGTCTCCTTCAGCGGGGTCAGCACCCAGTACCTGGTCGAGGTCCCCGGCATCGGCACCCTCATCGTCTTCGCGCAGAACATGGCGTTCGGCCCGGTTGCCCATGAGGGCTCCGAGGTGTGGCTGAGCTGGAACGTCGAGCACGGTTTCGGGCTCGAGGATGACGCCTCGGTGGAACCCCGCTTCGAGGCCGACGACTCCACCCGGAGCATAGCGACCCAGAAACGCTCCTCCCTGCTCACGGAGCTTGAGGGAGCCTAAGGTGGCGTTCGCGGCATTCTCCACCAGCACCACCGCGCCCGAACCGGCGCAGCGCCGGAAGAGCCCGGTCGCGTTGCTCCTGCTGTTGCCGGGCATCCTCTACCTGGTGCTGTTCTTTCTGGCCCCGCTCGTGTCGCTGCTTCTGACGTCGTTCCAGGCACCCTCGGAATTCGGCGATGTCGGCCAGTACTCGTACGCGTTCCGGTGGGAGAACTACGTCGATGTGGTCGCGGCCTATTGGCCGCACATCATGCGCTCCTTCGGCTACGCGCTGATCGCCACCGTTCTCGCCCTGGTGTTCAGCTACCCGTTGGCCTACTTCATTGGGGTGAAGGCGAGGGCGTGGCCGCTGCTGCAGAGCCTCATGCTCGTGCTCGTGATCGCCCCGTTCTTCATCAGCTTCCTGCTGCGCACCCTGGCTTGGAAGCAGCTTCTCTCCGATGAGTCGTTCGTGATCACCTCGCTGAAGGCGCTGTCGCTGCTGGCACCGGATGCCCATTTCACCGGTACTCCCTTCGCCGTCATCTTCGGGCTGACCTACAACTTCATCCCGTTCATGACCCTGCCGCTCTACACGACGCTCGAACGGCTCGACCTGCGCTACCTTGAGGCCGGCAACGACCTCTACGCGCGTCCGTTCGACGTGTTCCGCAAGATCACCGTTCCGCTGTCGATGCCCGGCATCGTGGCCGGCACCCTGTTGACCTTCATCCCGGCGGCCGGCGACTACATCAATGCCAGCCGGGACTTTCTCGGTGGGCCGGACACCCAGATGATCGGTAACGTGATCGAGGCCAACTTCCTCGTGTTGCAGAACTTCCCGGCGGCGGCCGCGCTGTCGATCATCCTGATGTCGGTGATCCTGGTGATCGTGAGCGTCTACGTCAAACGTGCAGGAACGGAGGAGCTGCTGTGAAACTCTCCCTGGGCAAGTGGCTGTTGCCGCTGTACACGCTGCTGGCACTCATCTTCCTGATGGTGCCGATCGTCTACACCTTCGTGTTCTCGTTCAACGACTCGCTGAAATCCAACATCACCTGGCGCGGATTCACCTTCGACAAGTGGCTCAACGTGTGCCAGGTGCAGAACGGCTCCGTGTGCGAGGCGTTCGGGAACAGCATCCTGATCGGCGTGGTGGCCACGGTGGCCGCGACCACGCTCGGCACCATGATCGCGATCGCCCTGGTGCGGTACCGGTTCCGGTTCCGGTCCCAGACCAGCCTGCTTCTGTTCCTGCCGATGGCCACGCCGGAGGTTGTGCTCGGCGCCGGCCTGGCCGCGCAGTTCCTGTCTCTGGGGGTGCCGAAGGACATGTTCACGATCATCCTGGCGCACACCATGTTCTGCATCAGCTTCGTGGTGGTGACCGTCAAGGCGCGCGTCGCGAGCCTTGACCCCGCGCTCGAGGAGGCTGGCCGTGACCTCTACGGTTCGGCCAGTCAGGTATTCGCGCGGATCACCTTCCCGCTGCTGCTGCCCGGCATCCTGGCGGCCGCGCTGCTCTCCTTCGCGCTGAGCTTCGACGACTTCATCATCACCAACTTCAACTCCGGCGCCGTCACCACGTTCCCCAAGTACATCTACGTGTCTGCCGCCCGGGGGATCCCGGCCGAGGCGAACGTGATTGCGTCGGCGGTGTTCATCTTCGCCCTGGTGATCGTGGTCACCGCCCAGGTGTCCCGGGCGGCCAGGGAGAAGCGGCTGGCGAAGCAGAGCTGACGCCTGCCTGCCGGTCCCTGTCCTGCTGGTTGCGCCGGCTACACGTAGCTGGCGCGGATCTCCCCGACCGGGAGCCCGCCGCCCAGCACCGCGAGGTGCAATTCAGGCAGGATGGCGTCGACGTCACTGTGGGCGAGCGCACCGGCATCGGCCAGTAGACGCAGTGCCACGATGGTGGTTGCCCGCAGGCTGCCGTCGAGGATCTTGAGGGCGACCGTGATCCCGTTGGCGGCGGAGGCCACGCAGATGCCCTCCGCGCCGGTCTTCACGAACAGGCCGAGGCGGTCGATCACCACCGTGTCGGGCATGCCTGGACCGGCGACGACCCAGCCGTTCTGCCGTACGGCCTCACCGAGGAAACCGGCCTCGCGGTAGATCGCGAACGGCGAGTTCGATTTGGACGTGGCGATGCGGGCGATGCCGCGTGCCAGCGCGGTGAGGGAGAGCGCGTGAACCGGCGCGCCGCAGCCGTCGATGCCGGACGCCGACGGGCGTTCACCCGTGAAGCGCTCGACGACGTCGAGGATACGCTTCTGCAACGGATGCTCCGGCTCCAGGTATCCGGTCAGCGCCCAGCCGTTCTGCTGGCAGGCCACGAGCATCGCGGCGTGTTTGCCGGAACAGTTCATGTAGATCGGGGCCTTGCCGGCACCCAGTCGCACCAGGGCGTCGCGGGTGGGGGAGTCGTCCGGCCAGGCCGCCGGGCAGCCGAGCGCGGTCTCGGGGATGCCGGCGCGGGCGAGGAGCCCACGCACGAGATCCGCGTGGCGTTGCGTGCCGGTGTGGCTGGCCGTGGCGATGGCGGCGTCTTCCGCGCGCAGGGTGACCCCGCTGGCCATCACGGCGATGGCCTGGAAGGGCTTCATCGATGAGCGCGGGAAGATCGGAGTGGTCACGTCGCCGAGGGCGCGCAGAACCGCACCCTCGCTGTTGAGCACCACCGCGCTGCCTGCGTGCCTCGATTCGACGAAGCCGCTGCGCTCGACCACGGCCAGCTCGACTGCTCCGGAGACAGTGAACGTCTGCCCGGCGTGGACGGGCGTTTCGAATGTCGTTGTCACGATGTGTGCTGGGCGCTTAGAGCGCGGCGATGGCGTCGTCGATGACCGAGAGGGCATCGTTCAGGAGCGCGTCGCTCACAGCCAGGCTCGGCAGGAAGCGCAGCACGTTGCCGTAGGTGCCGGCGGTGAGCAGCAGCACCCCGTGCTGGGCGGCGTAGGCGGAGATGGACGACACGGCGGGGGCGTTCGGCGCCTTGGTCGTGTCCCCGGTGCCTGGCTGCACGAGCTCGATCGCGATCATGGCGCCGCGGCCGCGGATCTCGCCGATGATGTCGTACTTCTCCTTGAGCACACCGAGGCCGGCGCGCAGGGTGTTCTCGATCCGCACGCCCTCGGCGAGCAGGTTACCCCTTTCGATCGACTCGAAGACTGCGATGGCCGCGGCGCAGGAGACCGGGTTTCCGCCGAAGGTTCCGCCGAGGCCGCCGGGCTGCGAGGAATCCATGATCTCGGCGCGGCCGGTGACGGCGGCCAGCGGCATGCCACCGGCGATGCCCTTGGCGGTGAGCACGAGATCGGGGGTCCAGCCGAAGTGCTCGCTGGCGTAGTACTTACCGGTGCGGGCCATCCCGCTCTGGATCTCGTCGGCGATCATGACGACGCCGTTCGCCGTGCACCAGGTCTGCAGGGCAGTGAAGTAACCCTCGGCCGGAACCATGAAGCCACCCTCGCCCTGGATGGGCTCGACGACCAGGCAGGCCAGGTCGGTGGGTCCGACGACCTTCTCGAGGTACGCGATCGTGCGCGCCGCGGCATCCGCACCGCTCAGACCGTCGTGATACGGGTAGGAGCTGGGGGCGTGGTACACGTCGCTGGCAAGAGGGCCGTAGCCGGTCGCGTAGGGCATGGCCTTGTAGTTCATGGCCATAGTCAGCACGGTGCGACCGTGGTACGCGTGGTCGAGCACGGCGACGGCCCGGCGGCCGGTGTGCTTGCGGGCGATCTTGACACCGTTCTCGACGGCCTCGGCGCCCGAGTTGATCAGCACCGACTTCTTCGGCCAGGAGCCGGGAGTGTGCTCTGCGAGGAGCTCGCAGACACGCACGTATTCTTCGTAGGGCGTGATGGTGAAGAGGGTGTGGATGAAGTCCTGGGTCTGTTCGACGGCGGCCGCGACCACGGTGCTCTCAGTGTGACCGATCGTGGTCACGCCGATGCCGGCGCCCAGGTCGATGAACTGGTTGCCGTCGACGTCGACGAGGATGGCGCCGTTCGCCTTTTTGATGTAGACGGGGAGAGCGGATGCGACGCCGCCGGAAACCACGGCGAGCCTGCGCTGCTGGAGTTCCTTCGAGCGCGGACCCGGGATCGCGGTCACGATCTTTCGTTCCTGCGGCACCGTGTAAACCGGGGCGGCGGAGGTGGACGGGGAGGTCGAAGGCGTCAGCGTGTCAGTCATGGTGTGACCAGTTTACCGATCGGTGCGATGGGAGGCACAGCGAATTGCTGCGACAATCGGTTCTCGGACCGCGAATATCGAAGGAGACGCCGTGATTGGTGCACATCACTACGCCGTGAACATCGTCTGGACGGGCAACCGGGGCACAGGCACGAGCGGCTATCGCGAGTACGGCCGGCAACACTCGATCACGGCGATCGGCAAGCATCCGATCAGTGCCTCGGCCGATCCGAGCTTCCACGGCGACGCGGACCGGTGGAATCCGGAGGAGCTGCTGCTCGCCGCGCTCAGCGAGTGCCATCTGATGAGTTACCTGCACGTCGCCGTGAAGCACGGGGTGAGCGTCGTCGCCTACACCGACGACGCGGTCGGGTCCATGGTGCAGACGACGGATGGAGGCGGTCACTTCACCGAGGTGACCCTGCGTCCGCGCGTCACGATTTCCGATCCCGCCCAGGTCGAACTCGCCCAGGGCCTGCACGCGCAGGCCGCCCGGCTCTGCTTCATCGGCGCATCCGTCAACTTCCCGGTGGCCCACGAGCCGGTCACGGTCGCGCTCACCCGCTGAGCTAGAGACCAGACAGTGCGGTGAGGGTCTCTTCGATCACGGAGGCGGCATCGTCGATCAGTGCCTCGGAGATGACGACCGAGGGCATTATTCGAAGCACGGAGTCCCAGCTGCCGGCATCCAGCACGATGACGCCGCGCGTGGTCGCGTGCTTGATGATCGCGGTGAGGGCCTCCGGGTACGGCGTTTTCGTTCCGGGGTGAACGAGCTCCACCCCGAACATCGCGCCCTTGCCGCGCACGTCGCCCACGACCGCGAACCGCTTCGGCCAGTCGCCGATGCGCGCCCAGAGGGCCTGCTCGACGCGGCGGGCCTCGCCGAGCAGGTCGTCGCGCTCGATCAGGTCGAAGACGGCGAGCGCGGCAGCAGTTGACACCGGGTTGCCGCCGAAGGTTCCGCCGATTCCGCCGGGCTGCACGGAGTCCATGATGTCGGCGCGGCCGGTGACGGCGGCGAGCGGGAACCCGCCGGCGATGCCCTTGGCCGTGGTGACGAGGTCCGGCACCACATCATGGTGCTCGATGCCGTACCAGGCGCCGGTACGGGCGATGCCGGCCTGGATCTCGTCGGAGACGAAGACGATGCCGTTTTCGGTGCAGAACTCGCTCAGACGCGTGAAGAAACCGGGGGCGGGGATGACGATGCCGCCGTCGCCCTGGATCGGCTCGATGAAGAAAGCCGCAATTTCGGTGGCACCGATGTGGGTGTTGATGTAGTCAATGGTCTTCTCGGCGGCCTCTTCGCCGGTCAG
>Ga0136639_10000100_pt1 | contig 24520 bp, 19 predicted proteins | sample AntDrymUQ8592106_2_FD_113739 | JGI IMG/M metagenome (GOLD analysis project Ga0136639, IMG submission 113739) | Polar desert sand microbial communities from Dry Valleys, Antarctica - metaG UQ859 (21.06) | ecosystem: Environmental > Terrestrial > Soil > Desert | place: Antarctica: Dry Valley...
CCCCCGTTGGTGTCACAGAGTGCGATCACCTCCGCGCCAGCGCCGTACGCCGTACGCAGGACCTCGAGCGCGTAGTCGCGGTTGGCGCGGTAGCCGTCGAAGAAGTGCTCGGCGTCGAGGAAGACCTGCTGACCCTCGGTCTTGAGGTGACTGACGGTGTCGCGGATCATCTCGAGGTTCTCCGCCAGCGTCGTGCGCAGCGCGAGCTCGACGTGCCGGTCGTGCGACTTGGCCACCAGGGTCACGACGCCGGCGCCGCTGTCGCGCAGAGCGGCCACCTGGGGGTCGTCGGCGGCCCGGATGCCCGCCTTGCGGGTCGCCCCGAACGCCGCCAGCTTGGCGTGGCGCAGGTCGAGCTCCTGGGTCGCGCGTCGGAAGAACTCGGTGTCCTTGGGGTTGGCCCCCGGCCACCCGCCCTCGATGTAACCGACGCCCAGGCCGTCGAGCTGCCGGGCGATCGCCAGCTTGTCGGCGACGGAGAGGTTGAGCCCCTCCTGCTGCGCGCCGTCGCGCAGGGTCGTGTCGTAGACGTGGAAGGCGCCGTGCAGGTCCATCGGTGATCTCTCGTTCCGGGTGACGTCGGGGCACAAAAAAACCTCTCGGAGTACGAGAGGTGGCGCATCGGGCGGAGGCTCGATGCGCTAGGAAATGATGATGCGGCGGTGCTGCATGCCCCCCATCGTGCCATGGCGCCCGGCGGCTGGACAGGCATCTCGCGATCCGGGCCCTCAGCGACGGGTCCGGGCGGGTCCAGGGTGCCGAACGACGACGACTCGGTCCTCCTCGGCGTACGGTCGGCGGATGACGGTCCGGGGGCGCTCCCGCTCCGCGGTGTACGCCGTGGGGGTGGCGCTGGCGCTCGGGTGCGGCTTGGTGTCGGTCGCCGCCCCGGCGTTCGCGGGACCGGCCGTCGCCAGCCCCAGCGGCCGCGACGTCGATGTGTTCGTCGGCACCGGGGGCGCGGTGCCGTGGCACAGCGGCAACACCACCCCGGCGGCCGCGCGCCCCTTCGGACTCGTACAGCTCGGGCCCGACACCACGTCGTCACGTGACGGTCGCCCCTCGCGGACGGCAACGGGCTACGGCTGGGAGGACGACCGGGTCCGCGGGTTCTCGGCCACCCACCTCTCCGGGGCCGGGTGCCCGGCGATGGGCGACGTGCCGTTCCTTCCTGTGGTGGGGCGGTTGCCTGCCGATCCGGCAGGGACCACAGCAGGGCTCGACCACGGCGACGAGGCGGCCGGACCCGGGTGGTACCGGACGCGTCTCGGCAACGGAATCGGGGTTTCCCTGGCCGCGGGCGAGCGCACCGGCCTCGCCGTGCTCTCCTTCCCCCGGGGCAGGCAGGCTCGACTACTGGTCAAGGGGGGCGACGCCCTGGCGGGCTCACGCGGCACCCGGGTGAGCTTCCCGAGCCGCCGCGAGGTCGCCGTGTCGACGACCAGCAAGGGTTTCTGCGGCTCGGCCGGCAGCTATCGCGTGCACGTCCTGCTGCGGCTCGACCGACCGATGGTCGCCCACGGCAGGTGGGTCGGTGACCGACCGGGCGGCTGGGTGACGCTGGACCAGGCGGGTGGGACGAGCAAGGTCCAGGTCGGCGTCTCGTTCGTCGGTCCTGCCGGCGCCCGGCGCAACCTCGACGCCGAGCGACCCGGCTGGTCCTTCGCCGACCTGCGCGGCCGGGCAGCGGCCACCTGGACCCGGGAGCTCGACCGCGTCAGCACCAGCGGCGGCACGGCCATCGAGCGCACGCTCCTCGACACCGCGCTCTACCACGCATTGCTGCACCCGACCCTGGTCAGCGATGTCGACGGCCGCTACCCGGGCTTCGACGGCAAGGTCCACCGCCTGGCGCGCGGCGAGCGGCACTACAGCGCTGTGGCCGGGTGGGACGCCTACCGCACCCAGCTGCCGCTGCTCGCCTGGCTGCGCCCCGACATCGCCTCGGCGGTCGTGCGCTCGCTGGCGCGGATGGCCTCCCAGGGCGGCTGGGTGCCGCGCTGGCCCCTCGTGGCGTCCTACACCGGCGTCATGAACGGCGACTCCGCCGCGCCGATGATCGCCGCTGCCCACGCCTTCGGCGCCCGCGACTTCGCGCTCGGGCCACTCCTCGCGCGCCTGGCCCGCCAGGGCGAGGAGACCGACGGGGCCCCCGGACAGGGCTGGTTCCGACCACGGCCGGGACTCGCGGACTATCTCCGACTCGGCTACGTCCCCAACACCACGCCCGAGCGCGGCTGGCCGCAGCCGCACGGCGCCTCGACGACGCTCGAGTACGCCGTGGACGACTTCGCCGTCTCCAGGCTCGCGCTGGCAGCCGGGCGTGATGACGTGGTCGCACGCTTCGCCCAGCGGAGCCGATCGTGGCGCAACCTGCTCGACGACGGGCGCAGGCTCCTGCTGCCCCGCGACGCGACGGGCTCGTTCCCCGGAGCGGGCTACGACACGGGCGGCTGCTGCGACGGCTTCCAGGAGGGCAACGCGGCGCAATACACGTTCGGCGGGGTGCCGCAGGACGTGGGCGGCCTGCTGGGGTCACTGGGACCGCCGGCCGAGGTACTCCGGCGCCTCGACGACTTCCACTCGGCACTGTCGGCAGGCGCCGGCCGACCCTACGCATGGTTGGGCAACCAGCCCTCGTTCCTCACCCCGTGGACCTACCTCTGGCTCGGCGAGCCCTCGCGCACGGCAGACGTCGTGGCACGTGCGCGACGCGACCTGTGGTCGGCAGCGCCCGGAGGCCTGCCTGGCAACGACGACCTCGGATCCCTGTCGGCGTGGTACGTCTGGGCCTCGCTCGGGCTCTATCCCCTCACCCCCGGCACGTCCGACGTGGGCCTCACGACGCCGATCTTCGACTCGGTGACGGTGCGTCCCTCAGAAGGACCGACCACCGTCATCGAGCGCGTGGGGTCCGGTGCGCACATCGAGGACGTGCTTGTCGACGGTGTCGCGCGCTCTGCGTCCTGGCTGCCTTTCGGGCCGGGCTCGCGACCCGGGTCGATCAGGATCGTGACCACCGATGCTCCCGCCCCGACATGGGGCACGCGACCCGAGGACGCGCCCCCGTCGTACGACGGCCAGCGTCAGAGGTAGGGCTGCAGCGCCGCGAGCGACTCGGTGGGCTTGGTGACCGCGATGCCCTCGCCGATCGCGCGCAGGACCCAGTGGTCGCCGGAGCGCACCAGCGTGGCCATGACCAGACCGGTCTCGGGGACACCGGCGGTGATCCGGAAGCGCGCCAGCTCGACGTCCTCCTCGTCGAGGAGCCGCACGTAGGAGCGGTCGACCCAGGTCAGGCTGTGGCCCTGGTAGCTGCTGACCAGGAGGACGATCGTGTCGACCTTGCCGTAGACCTTCGCCAGGTCGACGGTCATGACCTCGTCATCGCCACCGCCGCTGCCGGTCACGTTGTCGCCGAGGTGCACCGTCGAGCCGTCGCGCGTCCTCAGGTTGTTGTAGAACGCCAGGTCGAAGAGCTGGTCACCCATGAACTGCACGGCCGAGGCATCCAGGTCGATGTCGGGGGCGCCTGTCCCCATGGCACCGGCCGTGGCCGACTTGTCCCAGCCCAGGCCCAGGCGCAGCAGGGTGCGCGGCCCGCCGTCGTCGGTGGTCAGCGCCAGCTCCTGGCCCTTGCTCAGCTCGATCACGTCGGTCCTCCCGCTCGGTGGTGCCTCCGACCGTAGCCCGGGCCCCCGAGAGCCAGGTCTGCGAGAGCGACTCAGCGGCCGGTGAGGCCCGAGGTCGGTGGGGTGAACCCGGCGAACGGACGCTGGTCGTCGGGCGCCCAGCTGACCCCGCTGCTGGCGACTCGCAGCCCGAGCAGCGCGCCGAGCGCCACGACGGCCACGACTGCGACGAGCCACGGCCCGACGTTGCGTGAGATCGGCACGACGACGCGTGAGACCGGGCCGCGCACGCGGGTGCCACCCGGCCCCCACCACAGCGATGCCGCGAAGACCAGGCCGCTGACGAACAGGGTGGTCGCGACGCTGGCCGCCACCGCGTAGCAGACCAGTGCCCCCGCGACCCCCAGCCCGCCGCTCCACAGCAGCAGCATCAGCGTGCCGGGGATCGAGCGGACGAGGTCCCAGGGGGCGCCGAGCAGGAACTGTGCGCCGTCGTACCACTTGCGGCCGCGACGCAGCCGCCGTCCGCCGGCTGCGCTGGCGGCCAGCGAGCCGCTGCGCAGGAGCCACACGGCAACGAAGATCACCGAGCACGCGACCCACGGCGCGGCGGTCAGGGCGGCACCGAGGGCTGCCGCGGCGCCCAGCAGCAGCGTGCCGCGCCGCAGCCTCTCGACCAGTGGCGTCGGCGGCAGGGCCACGACGCGCTCGTCCCAGTCCTGCTCCCACTGCCCCACCTGAGGCGGGTACGACGAGCCCTCCGGCCACGGCGCGGGCGCCTGGTGGGCGGGAGGCGCCGCGCGCGCGACCTCGGTGTAGGGACGGGTCGGTGGGTCCGTGGGCAGCCGTTGGGTCAGGGGCTCGGCGAACCGGTCGGTCAGCGCCTCGGCGGCCTGTGCGCCGGCCAGGGCCAGCGGGATCGTGAAGATGTCCTCGGGTCCGGTCGGCACCGGCGGGACGACGGGGTGCGGCTGCGTGGTCTGCGGACGCAGCCACGCCAGGATCGCGTCGAGGTCGGGCCGGCGTGCCGGCTCGGGGTCGAGGGCGGCGTCGAGCAGCTGGCGCAGGTCGTGGGGCAGACCGGAGAGATCGTGCTCGCCGCGGCGTACGCGGTCCATGACCGCCATGCTGGGGCCTCGGCCGAAAGGCGGGTTCCCGGTGCCCGCATAGGCGACGGTGGCGGCCCACGAGTGGATGTCGGAGGCCGCGGTGGCGTCCTCGCCGTAGAGGATCTCCGGGGCGAGGTAGCCGGGCGTCCCGAGCAGCCAGCCGGTATGGGTGAGCTTGGGGTCGTCGGCGACCCGCGCCAGACCGAAGTCGATGAGGATCGGCGTCCGTCCCTCCATGAGCACGTTGGACGGCTTGACGTCGCGATGCAGGACGCCGACCTCGTGGACCGATGCCAGCCCCTCGGCGAGGCACCCGGCGAACCACGTCAGGTTGCGCCCCTCGATCGCGCCCTCCTCGATGACCTGGTCGTGCAGGGAGAGACCGGGGACGTAGCGCGTGGCGACGTAGGGCACCTCTGCCCAGGGGTCCGCGTCGAGGATCTCGGCGACCCAGCGCGAGCGGATGCGCTGCAGGGAGTTGATCTCGCGGGCGAACCGGGCCCGGCCCTCGTCGTCGCCGACGATGTGGGGCCGGAGCATCTTGAGCGCCACCCGGTCACCGCCGTCACGGCGCGCGAGGTGGACCACGCCCATGCCGCCCTCGCCGATCTTGGAGAGCAAGGTGTAGTCACCCACCCGACGTGGCGCACCCGCAGGCGCACCGTCAGGCGCACCGGCAGGCGCGCTCAACGGAGAGTAGGGAGACATCGGCAGCTCGGACACATCCAGAAATCTACCTCCGCCCGGGTCCCTCGTCCGCCTCCCAGCCCCGTGTGGCGCCCACGAGACAGCCGCGTGGCCACCACATGCAGGGGCTCAGCAGATGCGGTGCATCCAGCCGAACGCGTCCTCGGCCCGGCCGTACTGCACGTCGACCAGCGCCTGGCGGACCTGCATCGTGAGGTCGGTGGAGGCCGGAGCCGGCGCCTCGCCGCCGTCCCACTTCAACGACCCGACGGGCGTGATGACCGCGGCGGTGCCGCAGGCGAAGATCTCGGTGATCCGGCCGCTGGTCACACCGTCGCGCCACTCCTCGATGGAGAGCCTGCGCTCGACGACCTGGTGGCCGAGCTTGCCGGCGAGCTCGATCACGCTGGCGCGGGTGATCCCCTCGAGGATCGTGCCGGTCTCGGGAGTGACGATCGTGCCGTCGTCGAACACGAAGTAGAGGTTCATCCCGCCGAGCTCCTCGACGTACTTCCCCTCCTGGCCGTCCAGGAAGACGACCTGGTCGCACCCCTGGGCCGTGGCCTGCTGCTGGGCGACGAGCGAGCTGGCGTAGTTGCCGCCGGTCTTGGCCGCACCCATGCCGCCGCGACCCGCACGCGTGTAGTCCTCGCTCAGCCACAGCGAGACCGGCTTCACACCGCCCTTGAAGTAGGACCCGGCGGGGCTGGCGATCACCAGGAACGTGACGTGCTGCGAGGGACGCACACCGAGGAACTTCTCGGTCGCGATCATGAAGGGGCGCAGGTAGAGGCTCTTCTCCCCCGCCGCGTCCGGCACCCAGCGCTGGTCGACCTCGACCAGCGCGTCGACGGCCTGGACGAAGTCGGCGACGGGCAGCTCGGGCAGGGCGAGGCGCTGGCTCGAGCGCATCATGCGCGCCGCGTTCTCCTCCGGGCGGAAGGACCACACCGAGCCGTCGTCGTGCCGGTAGGCCTTCATGCCCTCGAAGATCTCCTGCGCGTAGTGCAGCACGGCCGTCGCGGGGTCGAGGCTCAGCGGTCCGTAGGGCTGGAGTCGCGCGTCGGCCCATCCGGTCTCCGGGGTCCACTCGACCAGGAACATGTGGTCGGTGAAGTGAAGGCCGAAACCGGGGTTGGCGAGGATCTCCGCCAGCTGGTCGTCGCTGGTCAGGTCGCTCGAGAGGGTGGTGCTGATCTGCATGGGAGACAACGTTAGTCGACCTTTCCGGAAATGGCGGACGCCGAGCACGCAGCGCGTGCCCGGCGTCCGTCGAAGGGGGTGGGCAGGTCTCAGCCGCCTACGCGGGCAGCGATGGCGTCGCCCACCTCGGCCGTACGACGAGTGGTCCCGGGGGCGCGCTCGGCGAGGTCGGCGATCACGGCCGCCTCCACGACCGCGGCCGCATCGGCGTGACCCAGGTGGTCGAGCAGCAGGCTGACCGACAAGATGGCTGCGGTCGGGTCCGCCTTCTGCTGGCCCGCGATGTCGGGAGCCGATCCGTGCACGGGTTCGAACATGCTGGGCGAGGTGCGGTCGGGGTTGATGTTGCCCGAGGCCGCGAGGCCGATGCCACCGGTGATGGCGGCAGCCAGGTCGGTGATGATGTCGCCGAAGAGGTTGTCGGTGACGATCACGTCGAAGCGCGACGGGTCGGTGGTCATGAAGATCATGGCCGCGTCGATGTGCATGTAGTCGACCGAGACCTCGGGGAACTCGCTGGCGACCTCCTGGGTCAGGCGCCACCACACGGCGCCAGCGTTGACCAGCACGTTGGTCTTGTGGACCAGGGTGAGCTTCTTGCGGGTTCGGCGCTGGGCCCGGCCGAACGCGTCACGGACGACCCGCTCGACACCGAAGGCGGTGTTGACCGACACCTCGGTGGCGATCTCGTGCGGGGTGCCCACGCGCAGCGCGCCGCCGTTGCCCGTGTAGGGCCCTTCGGTGCCCTCCCGGACGACGACGAAGTCGACCTGACCGGGGTTCGCCAGCGGCGAGGCCCCGCCCGGGAAGATGCGTGATGGTCGCAGGTTGACGTAGTGGTCGAGCTCGAAGCGCAGGCGCAACAGCAGTCCGCGCTCGAGGATGCCCGGCGGCAGGTTCGGGTCGTTGGGCTTGCCGCCGACCGCCCCCAGCAGGATCGCGTCGTGCTCGCGGATCTCGGCGAGCGCGGAGTCGGGCAGCACCTCGCCGGTCGCGAGGTAACGCTCGGCACCGAGGTCGTAGCGGGTCTGCTCGAACTTCACGTCGGCCGGTGCGGCCACCTCGAGGACCTTGAGGGCCTCCGAGGTGACCTCCTGGCCGATCCCGTCGCCGGGGATGACGGCGAGCTTGAGGGTGCCACCCGAGAGGGGCGCGTGGGAGTCAGAGGTCGTCATGGGGTGGAGGCTAGTTGTCGTCGGGGCGCTGGCCGCCGTTGTCTCGCAGGTCAAGCGAGGCCTGGACGGCCTCGTGGCTGCGCGGGTTCTCGGGGTGGTGCTGGGCCGGGCCCCACTCGGGGTACATGTCGTACATGGCGGATCTCCTGTGGATCTCGTGATCGGAAGACAGAGCTGGAGGATCGTCTTCGCCCCGCCGCAGGTGGGTGCGGGCTCACGGATCGCGTGAGGGGAGCTGACCGATGCAGGATGCGGATCGCGCGGTGGCTGATCGGGATCCTGCGGCGGAGCGAGAGACTGAGCAAGAGACCGCGCAACGCCGCTCACCGCGACGAGGTGGCCTCTTATGAGCAGTGGTTACTGCTGGGCCTCGCCGCGGCGTCCGATGAGTACGAAAACACTCCGCATGATGGCGTGAGCCTAGAGGCTCCCCCGCCACCGCGGCCATGGGTTTCCAGGATGTGTTCACATGGCGAGACAGACGTCCCAAGATGAAAGACTCGCCGGCATGAGCGCCCCACCCGACCTCCCTGACGTGGTGCAGCGCGCCTTCGCGGTCTCTCGCAAGGCCGGATACGTCTCCTTCTGCCGCAACGAGACCGGTCGGCTGCTGGCCACGCTCGCCGCCACCCGCGAGGGCACCATGGCGGAGTTCGGCACCGGCTGTGGCGTCGGCACCGCCTGGCTGCGCTCCGGCGTACGTGGCGACGCCACGATCGTGACCGCCGAGCTCAACGCCAAGCTGGCGACGGCGGCGGCCGAGATCTTCGTCGACGACCCGCAGGTCGAGGTGCTCGCCGCCGACTGGTCGACCCTGCTCGACAAGGGCCCGTTCTCGTTGCTGTTCCTCGACTCGGGTCAGCCCGGCGAGGTCGGCGTCGACGCGGTCGCAGACCTGGTCGAGCCGGGCGGCATCGTCGTGCTCGACGACTTCACGCCGTGCGAGGTCTGGCCCCCCATCACCTCCGGTCGCGTCGACACCCTGCGCGAGCAGTGGCTCACCGACGAGCGCTTCACCACCGTCGAGGTCATGGTCGCCTCCGACGCCTCCACACTCATCGCCACCCGGCGTTAGCGAGTCGGGCTACGGCCCCGGGTTGCCGAGTCTCGACGCGCTCGGGCCTGGCGGCCCTCACCGCTCGACCACCGAAGGTCGTGTCAGTGCACTTCGCCGTCGGTGGCGCGTCGTACGACGATCCGGGTCCAGGCGCCGACATAGATCCGGTCGTCGCCGGCGACCTCCTTCCGCTGCCCAGCGGGCACCGGCGTGCCAGGGAGTGGTCCGACCGCGCCACCGACGTAGGTCCCGTTGGAGGAGCCGAGGTCCTCGACCCACCAGCGGGTGCCGTCCGTCGTGAGCTGGGCGTGGCGGCGGCTGATCCCGTTGTCGGAGGAGAGATCGATGTCGGGGGTGATGTTGCGGCTGCGCGAGGCCCTGCCGATCAGGATCGAGGTGTGCTGGAGCGGTACGACGATCGGCAGGCCGGGCGAGGGCAGGGGGTCGGTGGACTTCTGGTCGGTGTACCAGTCGGGGTCGATCCACACCTCCGCCACCCACGCGTCGGTGAGCGCGGGCGCCGGGTTGGCGTCGGCATGGGCAGCCGGAGCAACGTCAGCTGGCAGGGACGGCGCCGCGGTCCCGCTCGGCGGCGTCAGCGGTCGAGGCATGGTGCCCGTGGTGAAGTCGTAGCCGCACGCCTCGCAGAACAGTGCGTTGGCCGGGTTGAGGGTCGAGCAGTGCGGACAGGTCGAGCCCGCGGAGGTGGGCAGGGTCGCCGTCGCCTCGGCCGGCGCCACCACCATCGCGATCCCGCAGACGTCGCAGTAGTCGTCGGCCTCGGTGTCGTGTCCGGCCCCGCAGACGTTCACTTCTTGATCCGCGTGGTCTTGGTGGAGGCGGTGTCGAGGGCCATCTCGTCGGCCTTCTGCACGGCTGCCTTGAGCCGCACGGTGCCCTCCCTCTCGTCGTCGATGTCGACGACCTTGCGCAGCTTGGAGGTCGCCTCGCCGTTGCCGGTCTCGGCGGCGAGCTGGACCGCGCGCCCGAGCTTGGTGGTCGCGGTCGCCGCATCACCGGCGGCCTTGGCGGCCAACCCCTCCTGGATCATCGAGGCGAGCTCGGTCTGCCCGGTGTAGTGCGCCACCTGCTGGTCGATGCGGGCGGTGAGCTCGGAGTTGCTGGACCAGGTCGCCTTGACCAGCGCCTGCGCGACGACGTCCTCGCCCAGGGCCACCTGCACGCGCGCTGCGAGCTGCTCCTGGCCGATGGCCTTGGCCGCGACCCGGATCGCGACGTGGTAGTCACGCGACTCGTCGGCCCAGGCACCGGTGGGATAGCCACCCGTCAACGCGTTGACGACGACACGACGGTCGGTGAGGTCCTCGACGGTCGGTGAGACCTGGCGGACGAAGAGCACCTGCCCGCCCTGCGGTGCCCAGACCCGGAGCTGCGCGTCGGACACGCCACGCGCCATCGAGCTGCGCATCATCTCCTCGAACTGCGCCCTCATCTGCGCGGGCTCCGGGATGATGTCGACGGTGCCGAGCAGCGCCTGCGAGATGCGGCGCACCTCCTCGACCTTCCAGTCGGTGCCGGCACCGCGGCAGTCGCACTGGAAGGCGCCGGTGGCCCGAAGGATGGCTGCATCGAGCGCGCCCGGCTGCTCGCGGTTCTCTCCGTCGGTGAGCAGGATCGCGTGCTTCTGGGTGACCTGCGGGACCGATGCGAAGAGGGTGCCGGCGAGGTCGAGCCAGGTGCCGATCGCGGTGCCTCCGCTGCCGACGAAGCGACCGATCGCGGCGTGGGCCTCGCCCCGGGTGCGGGCGTCCATCTGCGCGAGGCCGGGCCCCGAGGAGACCTGCGGGTAGGCGAGCATCGCGCGGTCCGAGCCGGCGATCACGGCGAACCACGTGCCGTCGAGGATCTCCGCCAGCGCGGCCTGTGCGGCCTGCTTGGCCGCGGCCATCGTCTGTGGGCCCATCGAGCCCGAGGTGTCCACGATGATGATCTCGCCGGCCGCTCCCCCGCCGGACTGCCCCGCCGTGCCGGCTCCGGCACACGTCACCGTGACGATCGCGTTGACGTCCGTGCCCCCGTCGGGCAGGAACTCGTTCTGGTAGACGGCGGCGGTGAACTCAGCCATGGGTCTCCTCCTGGGGTGGGGCGGCCTGGGATGGGGCGGCCTGGAACGGAACGGTCTGGGGTACGACGGCAGGGGCGGTGGTGTCGTCAGGGTGCCCACCAGCGGGGTCGCTCACGCGGGCGAGTGTCACGGTGATGTTGTCGATCCCGCCCTGGGCGTTGGCGAAGTCGGTCAGCGCCAGGGCCAGGGCCGCAGGCTCGGTGGCGCCGCTGACCCGGATCTGCTCCTGGAGCGACTCGGGCTCCGAGGCGTAGTTCCACAGCCCGTCGGAGCACACCATCAGCCACCCGGGTCCAGCGACCTCGAGCTGCCCGACGCGAGGAGCCAGGTCGCGGGCGTCGCGCCCGAGCCACTTGGTGATGGCGTGGGCCTGCGGCGAGGTCTCGGCCTGCTGGCGTGAGATGCCGGCAGCGATCATCTGCTGGGCCACCGAGTCGTCCTCGGAGAGCTGCCTGCCAGGGCCGGTGTCGGGTAGCCAGTAGGCGCGGGAGTCGCCGACGTTGGCGTAGGAGACGAGGCCACGCTCGAGCACGGCGACGACGAACGTCGCGGAAGCCGGGTTGGGAGAGTCGGGCGCGGTCGCGGCGATGACGGCTGCGTTGGTCACCGCGACGGTGTCGGCGAAGACCTTGGTCACCGCGGCGAGACGACTCTCGGGCGTCCCCATCCCCTGCGGGAGCGGACTGCGTAGGTGGTCGCGCGCGGCGCGGGCACCGGCGAGGGACGCGACGTCGGAGTCGAGCGAGCTGGAGACCCCGTCGAGCACGACGAGCACCGCGCGCTCCTCGGCGACCGCCGACGCCGCCAGTGCCATCGCATCCTCGTTGCGGGTGTGGCGGATGCCGCGATCGCAGACCCCGGCCACCCAGGGGGCGGGCGCCTCGCGGAAGTGGTCGCGCTCGCTGGGCGCCTTCGTGCCGCACTGCTCGCAGTAGCCGTCGGGGCCGACCGAGCCGTCGCAGCTGCGACAGGGGATCCGCCCGGGCACGGGGGCCGTCGCCTGCGCGGCCGGCACCGGACGCGTTGCTGCGCTGATCGGCGCGGCCTCGTCGATCACGTTCGGGCCGTCGGCCGGCAGGGCACCCTGCAGCGAGACCGGCCGGGCGCCGGGGTCGATCGGCGCCGGGGTGCCGAGGGAGGCGCCGCAGTCCTCGCAGAAGAGCGTGCCGGCGGGCATGACGGCCGCGCAGGCGGGGCAGGTCTGCCCGGCGGGGGTCTGGGTCATGTCAGCGTCCACATCCGTACGGCGTTGGCCTGGTTGACGAGCTCGATACGTGCCTTGACATCCGTGGTGTCGCGCGCGAGCGCCCGGTAGGACCGCTCGAGCCCGTCACGCAGCCCGACCTCGGTGGCCGGGTGAGCGCCCACCTTCGCATCCGGGCGGGGGCTGCTCGCCAGCACCACCTCGAGGGCCTGGCTGAGGATCTTGACGGTGTAGCCCTCGCGGGTGCGCGGGTCCATCGTCACCGAGCCGATGCTGCTCATCGCCTGGTCGAGCAGGGCCAGGTCCCCCGGGCCCCCGCTCAGCAGCACGTCAGCGCGCAGCTGCCGGCTCTCGGGATAGCCGCGGCTGGTCGAAGGCACCTGGTCCAGGGCCGCGATCGCCCCGGTCATGTCGTGGCGCTTGGCCCGCACCCGCGCCATCCCGAACGCCGCCGGTGCGACGTAGTTGGCGTCGGTGGCAGCACAGGTCGCGTAGAGACCCTCGGCCACGTCGCCTGCCCGCCCGCGCTCGCAGGCGACGGCCAGTGCCAGCTTGGGGGCGAGCTCGCCGGGCACCTGCTGGTAGACGGCGTTGAACGACGCCTTGGCGGTGTCCCAGTCCTCCAGCTGGAGCGCCGCGAGACCATCGACCCACAATGCCCGCCACTCCCACGGGTCCTGGGCCAGCAGCTCCGCGGCATAGCCACGGGCACGAGCGGGGTCCTCGAGCTGCAGGGCCGCGTGGGAGCGCGCGAGCCAGACCTCGGCGCTGCTCTCGGGCGCAGCCTCGAGGTCCTTCAGGCGCTGGGCCGGCTCCTCGGAGCCGATGGTGGCCAACCATGCGTGCTGGTCGTCGGTCGTGTCCTCGCGCAGGGTCGGCAGCTGCGACCACGACAGCGCCGAGGTCGAGGTCGCCGGCGGATCGAAGAGCAGCGACGCGGCCGAGGTGAGGGCGGTGCCCTGGGTGCGCGAGGCGACGACCTCGCGCAGCACGCCGAGCAGCTGGGTGCGCAGCTCGTCGACGGAGGTGAACCGGTCGGCCGGGTCGGCCGCACAGCACTTGGCGATCAGGCAGTAGAGCGAGTCGTGGCGAGCGAACAGCGGCGTCGTCGCCGGCGGCGGCAAGGTGTGGAGGTAGGTGCCCTGGTAGCCGCGGAACTCCATGCACAGCACGACCAGCGTGCGACCGATCGTGTAGATGTCGGAGGCCACGCTCGGGCCGACCTCGGCCACCTCGGGCGCCTGGTAGCCGACCGTGCCGTAGATCGCCGACTCCTCGTCGTCGATGCGCCGCACCCCACCGAGGTCGATCAGCTTGACCGCGTCGCCGACCTGGATGAGGTTGTCGGGCTTGAAGTCGCAGTAGACCAGCCCGAGGTCGTGGAGGTACTGGAACGCCGGGAGCACCTCGAGGATGTAGGCCAGCGCCTGGTCCACCGGCAGTGCGTCGTAGACGCCGTTGTTGGCGGTCATGCGCGCCTTGAGGATCTGCTTGAGCGAGGTGCCGCCGACGTACTCCATGACGATGTAGCCGGCACCCTCGTGGGTGACGAAGTTGTAGATCTCGACGATCAGCGGGTGCTCGACCTGGGCGAGGAACTGCTGCTCGGCGATCGCGGCGGCCAGCGCGTCGGGGTCGCCGGAGTTGAGGAGGCCCTTGAGCACGACCCAGCGGTCAGAGACGTTGCGGTCCTTGGCGAGGTAGATCCAGCCGAGCCCGCCGTGGGCGATGGCCCCGACCATCTCGTACTGGCCCCCCACGAGGTCGCCGGGCTGGAGCTTGGGCGAGAAGGAGAACTCCTGGCCGCACTGGGGGCAGAATCCCTCGGTCCGACCGGGCTGCCCGTCGCGCGTGCGGCCGATCTTGGTGCCGCACTTGGAGCAGGTGCGCTTGTCCTCGGGCACCTGCGGGTCCGGGTTGATGGCCTTGCTGGCATCGACCGGCGGCGCAGGAGGTACGACGGTCAGGCCGGCGCCGAGGCGGGCGGCACGCATGCGCTGGGACCCGGTCCGGCTGCGCCGGGTCGAGGAGGTGCCCCGCGCCCGAGCCGAGCCGATCGCGGCCGACTGCACCTTGCTCGCCGATGTCGCGACCGACGCCTCGCCACCCGACAGGGGCTGGCTCTCCACCACGGCGGCGGCCACCGACGCCGAGGCTCCGGGAGCGCCGGCCATGCCGCAGGTGTCGCAGTAGCCGTCGGTGATGGTGCCGGAGCAACCGGCCTGGGTGCAGGTGTCGCCGTCGCTCGCCGTGACCGCGACGGGGGTGACCCCAGGGGAGGAGGTCGGTGCCGCAGGGACGGCCGCAGCCGGAGCACCAGGAGCAGCGGCCATGCCGCAGACGTCGCAGTAGCCGTCGGTGATCGTGCCCGAGCAGCCGGGCTCGGTGCAGGTCTGGGCGCTCACGCGGTCTCCTTCGATCTCGCGGCGGCGTCGCCGAGCTGGGTGAGCCAGGTCTGGTAGGTCGTCACGAGCTGGCGACAGACCGCCATCGGAGCCGGCTCACGGGCCAGGACCTCGCGGGCACGCTGCTCGCTGTCGCGCAGGTCGGGTCGCTCCACCAGCCCCAGCGCCGTGGCCTTGGCGACGAAGGCGTCGAGCAGCTCCACGAGGCCGGTGCGTTCGGCCAGTGCGGCGGCGTACTTCTCCTGAGCCAGCGACATCGCTTGGCCGACGCGGTCGAGGCGCTCGAGGTAGGGGCCGATCGCCTCGGGCGTGTTGGGGATCGGGCCGAGCATGTCCACGTCGGGCACGGCGTAGCGCGGCGCCGGGTCGACGGTGCGGACGCAGGTGTCGGCGAGGTGGGTGAGCGCGGCCTCGCGGGCCTCGAGGTCGGCACGCAGCTCGCGGGCCTTCTGCACCTGGTCGCGAGCGTCGCGACGCCGGGCGTTGCCGACGATGAGGTCGCGCTCGAAGCGGGCCGCGTCGATCTCGATCGGGCCGAGCAGTCCTCCGACGTCGGCGCCGCGCGATGCCTTGTCCGCGATCTCCGCGAGCCGGCTCATCAGACCGGCGAGCTCCTCGACCGGCGCGTCTCGTTGGGCGGCCGGCTCGAGTCCGACCTGGTCGCGCAGCCGCTCGACCTGGGCGCGCAGCTGCTTGATGCGAGCAGCAGAAGCGTCCGCGCCCGGCACCAGGGCCAGGCGGGTGCGCAGCTGGCCGGCGAGCGCGTCGGAGAGTCGGCAGGCCTCCGGCAGGGAGACCACCAGGTTGCCGGGCAGCGTCGTGGCTCCGTCGAGCCGACCCCAGATCAAGGTGGCGATCTTCTGCCGCTCGGCCTCGAGCACCCGACCGCCGTCCCAGGTCGAGAAGACCAGCTGGTAGCGGTCGGACGCTGCCTTCCACAGCGCGAGGGACAGCGCCATGTCGGCCGCGACGTCGGCACCACGGTTGGCGCCGAGGGCAGCGGTGTCGAGGTCGTCGAGCTCCGTGCGCCGTCCGCGCACCCAGGCCTCCAGGTCGCCCAGGTAGGTCTGGAGCAGGGCGGGCTCGACGGCCTGACCCATCCGGCCGGGCGCGACGGGGGCGATGAGGCTCACGGCGTACGCCCGTAGATCGGCTGCGGCTGCCCGGTGCCCTGGCCCAGGGTCGGCTGGAGCCACTGCTGATAGCTGGCGCGCCAGCTGCCGTCGGTGCGCATCCGCTCCAGGATCGAGTTCACGAAGCGCACCAGGTCGACGTCGGCGGCGTTGACGCCGATGCCGTAGGGCTCGTCGGTGAAGGTCTCCTGCTCGGGCACGACGGCGTAGGGGTCCTGGGCGGCGAGGCCGGCCAGCACGGTGTCGTCGCCGGTGATGGCGTCGACGTCGCCCTGTTGGAACTTCACCAGGCAGCCGGTGTGGCTGCCGGCCGGCACCACCACGGCGGCGGGGGCGAGGCGGGTGATGTTCTCGAGGCTCGACGTGCCCGACGGCGCACAGACCCGGACGTCAGCGAGCTCGGCGACCGAGTCGACCCCTGCATCGGCTAGGTCTTGTCGGACCATCAGCTTCTGGCCGGAGCGGTAGTACTCCGCCGAGAACGCGATGTCCTCCCAGCGGGTGCAGTTGATCGTCATGTTGCGTACGACGATGTCGACGACCTGCGACTGCAGCAGCGGGATGCGGTCCGCGGCGGTGATGACGCGCAGCTGGATGAACCGCGGGTCGTCACTGCCGAAGATGGCGCGCGCGACCTGCTTGACGAAATCGATGTCGAAGCCCTCGATCTGGCCGTTGAACGGGTTGCGGGAGGCCATCAGGTAGGTGTCCGCCGAGACTCCGGCGATGAGCCGACCGCGCTCGCGGATCTGGGCCATCGTGGACCCGGAGGGCAGCGCCGTGGGGGCGGGCAGCGCCCCGGTAGGTGCGTAGGAGCGCGTCGCCTCTCCACACTCCGGTGGCGGGGTGGTCTGCGTCGTGGGCGTGCCCGAGGCGGCCGGCGGCGCGGGCACCCGGGTGGCCTCGTAGCCACCGCAGCCGGCGACCAGGGTCGCGAGGAGCAGCAGCCCGGTCAGGGCCGGTGCCCGGGTCGATCGGTGCGCACTCATGCGTACTCCTTGCGTCGCTGGGCGATGCCCCATGTCGCTGCCCCGGCGGCGACCAGCCCGACCAGCAACGTGACAGCGATGAGCACGAGCGCGGTGAAGGCCCCCGAGCGCAGGTTGTCGGTGGTGAGGAAGGCTGCGTCGTCGATGACCTCCTGCGAGGCGACGTCGAACGCGTCGAGCGCCTGGGAGGATCCCTCGGCCCCGGTCGTGGTCGCCTCCGCGACGGCGGCGTCCCAGCTGCCGGCCTCGTCGAGGGAGACGACCTCCTCGTGGCGGGCGACGTAGGCCTGCCACAGCGGGAGCGTCTGGGGCGAAGCGGCGCCGTCCACCGCGTCGGCGGCGGTGGTCCAGGCCGATTCGTAGACGTCGCCTGATCCGCGGGCGATCAGCCGCAGGCTCTCGTTGGCCTTGGCGTCGTTGGCCGCGGTGCGGGCCGAGGCCTCGTCGAGTGCGACCGCGAAGTCGCCGTTGCGCAGGTCGCCGTTGTCGCCGGAGCGTTGGGCGCTGAAGAACGTGCCGAACAGCGTGATCACGACGATCATCAGCACCGCTGCCGCCAGGCCCTGGTTGAAGCGGCGGCGGAAGCGCCGCGCCATCTGGCGGTTGACCCACCACAGCAGCGCCACCGCCACGGCGCCGGTGAGGAAGAGCGGCAGGGTGTTCTGCCCGTCGAGCTCGGTGTCGGCCCGCTCGGTGTTGGCCCGGACCAACGACTGCAGGACCCGCACCGCGTCGGTGCGCAGGACCGCGCTGGCGCTCTTGAGGTATTCAGCACCGACGGGGAAGCCCTGCCGGTTGTTGTCGCGCGCCTGCGTGTTGGTCGTGGCGTACGCCGACACCGCGGCGTTGAGGGCGGCCAACGCGTCGCGGTCGGCCGGTTGTGCCTGTGCCGCGTCGGTGATCTGCCGCAGCACCTGGTCGAGCGCGGCGTCGTACTCGGCACGCTGGTCGGCCGGCTCGAGGCCGCCGATCAGGAAGGCGTTGGTGGCCAGCGCGTCAGCGCGGAAGAGCGAGGACTGGATCTCCTGGACCCGCACCAGCTGCTCGGTGTTGTCGGCGGCGCGACCGGTGGCCTGCCAGGCGAGCAGCTGGAACAGTGCGGCGAGCACCCCGAACGCTATGCAGGTGACCACGGCGATCGCCTGCCAACGGTTGAGCAGCCGCGGGACGTCCTCGACCGTGCCGGTGGGCCGGCCGGCGAGGCCCGCGCCGGCCTGGGCACGGGTCGCCGGGGTCGCGACGCCGGCAGGTGCGGGGATCGTTGTCGGGCGCGGCACCGGTGCCGGGCTGGAGGCCTGGGCCTGGCTCATGCGGACTCCTCCTCGACGGGCGACGGCACGACGGGCTCCCAGTCGACGGCTTCGGTGGGTCCGTCGGCGACCACCTCGTCGAGGTCGTCGGCCTCGAGCGTGCGGAGCTGCTCGAGCGTGGGCGCCTCGATGTCGCGCAGGCGCCAGGCATGGCGACCGATCGCGGCCTCGAGGCCGTTGCGGACGTAGCGTGCGTTGCCGAACTGGGGCCCACGCCGCACGGCGCCGAGCAGCTCGCGCAGTCGGTCGAGGACGGGGTCGCCGGCGTCGTACTCCGCCCCCTTCGCCATCACGCCGAAGATCTTGACCAGCTCGTCGTCGGTGTAGTCCACGAAGTCGATCTGGGTGCGGAAGCGACTCTCCAGCCCGGGGTTCTGGGCGATGAAGTTCTCCATCGGCACGGGGTAGCCCGCGACGATCACGACGAGGTCGTCGCGCTTGTCCTCCATCTCCTTGACCAGGGTGTCGACGGCCTCCTGGCCGTACTGGTCGCCGGCCAGCGAGTAGGCCTCGTCGATGAAGAGCACCCCTCCCTGGGCGGACTTCACGATCTCGGCAGTCTTCATCGCGGTCTGACCGAGGAAACCCGCGACGAGCTCCGAGCGGTCGACCTCGACGAGCTGGCCCTTCGAGAGCAGCCCGAGGGCGCGGTAGATGCCGGCCACCAGCCGCGCCACCGTGGTCTTGCCGGTGCCGGGGTTGCCGTTGAAGATCATGTGCCGCGTGATGGTGGGCGAGGTGAGGCCGGCGTCCTTGCGCAGGCCCTCGACGCGCAAGATCGCGGCCTGACGGTGGATCTCGGACTTGACGTCGGTGAGACCGACGAGCGTGTCGAGCTCGGCGAGCAGCTCCTCGACGGACTTGGGTGGCTCCGGCACCGGCGCCGGCTCCGGCGCCGGCTCGGGCGCCACGGGCTCCTCGGGCTCCACGGGTGGGGCCTGGGTCGCGACCGGCGGCTCCCCCTCGAGGATCGGGGACGACGGTGGGCGCACGTCCTGCTGCTGCAGGTCCAGGTTGGAGAGCTTGCGTTGCACGTGGCCGAGCTGGTCCATCATCTGGGCGAGGAAGTGGTCACCCGTGCGGGCCTGCTCGTGCGGTTGGGTGAGGTCGAGGCCGGTCCCGTCAGCGGTGGTCGGCACCGGTGTCGGGGTCGCCTCGCCGAGCTGCGCGGCCGCCGCCGTGGCGGCGTTGCCCACCGAGCGCGGGTTGTCCTCCCCCAGCGACGCCGCTGCGAGCGCCACGTCCGCCAGCGCCTTCGCGTACGACGGGGCGTGCGGCGATCGGTCCAGCGCCAGGCTGCTCATGGCCGGGGTCGGGGCCGAGCGGTAGCGGCGCCCCCGCGACGCGGCGTCCATGAACTCCTCCGAGGAGCGGGCACGGCCGGTCTGCTCGGACCAGTCGACGAAGGCCCCGCGGGCGGGCTCGGCGATGGTCGCAGCCAGGCACTCCCCCTCCCGGCGGGCCGTCGCCGCATCGACGCCGGCCGTCGCGGCGGCGGCGGCGAGCGCCTCGAGCGCTGCGGAGAGGGTCAGGGCTTCAGTCATCGGCGGATCCCAGGGTGAGGTCGGTGCCACCCGCGTGGCCGAACTTGCTCTGGAGGAACATGCCGTGCGCGAGCAGCGCCTGTGCGTCGGCGCGGTTGGCCGCGTCGAAGATCTCCTCCATCGTCGCGCCGAGGAGCTCGAGCTGGTCGATGAGCACCATCAGCGAGGTCTTGTAGCCGTCGATGGGCCGGGTGTCGGCCCACTCGCGGGGCAGCCGGAGGTAGCCGCCGACCGCCTCGGGGAGGTAGTCGGTCGCGGTGGCGACGACCGAGTAGCTCTCCATGCTGCCCAGGCCCAGGTGACGCAGGCGCGGCAGCGTGTCGTTGATCGTGCGGGCGATCCGGATGACGCGCGAGGTGACCACTGGAGGGGCGTTGCCCTCGCTGAGCATCGCGTGGACCCGGTTGAGCGAGGCGAGGATGTCCTGCTCGGTCGGCGCAGGCGGCACCGAGGAGATCGGCTCCTGGGCCCTGCGTCGTCGTTGCAGCCATGACTTCAGACTCACGCTGTCCTCGGTGCCTCGGGGTGGGGGTGCTCAGAGCGTGGGGACGGAGGAGAGGTCGAGGGTGCCGGTGGCGTTGCGGGCGTCGTGGGCCTGGACCCGCTCGAGGTAGGACCGCGACTTCACGACCTCGGTCTCGAGCACCCCGATCGTCGCCGACATGTTGTCGAGGGCCTGGAGCTTGAAGGTGTCGATGGAGTCCATGGTGGCGTAGATGTTGGCGAAGGCCGCCTGCAGCTGCTCCATGCCGATCGTCGACGACGCGGCCTGCTCCTGGATCGCCGCGCTGTTCTCCTTCAGCATCTCCGAGGTCCGCTGGATCATGTTCGACGTCGTGGTGTTGAGGGCCGTGATCTGGTCGAGCACGAGCTTCTGGTTGCCGAGCGCCTGCGCCACGATGACGGCCGTGCGCAGGGCGGAGATGGTCGTCGTCGAGGCGCGGTCGACACCCTTGATGAGCTCGATGTTGTTCTTGATGATGATGTCGATCGCGAGATAGCTCTGGATCGAGACCGCGAGCTGGGTGAGCAGGTCCTGGTGCTTCTGGCGCACGTAGAAGAGCACGTCCTGCGAGAGCGCCTTGGCGGCCTCGGGGTCGGACAATTCGAGCTCGGCGATCTTGGCCGACAACTTGGTGTCGAGGCGCTCGGCGACGTAGACGTACTGGTTGAGCCGACCCATGACCGCCCACAGGTTGGTCTTCTCCAAGTTGAGCGCGACGTTGTCCTTGGTGAGCTCGTCCTGTCCGTTGCGCAGGGCGTGCAGGATCCCGTTGAGCTGGCTCTGGCTGGACTGGTATTTGCGGAAGTAGTCCTCGACCTTGTCGCCGAAGGGCAACCAGTCCATGAACTTACGAGCACCCTTGGCCTCGCTGGGGTCGAGGTCCTCGACGGTGCGACGCAGCTCGAGCAGCGTCTTGCCGATCTCGGAGCCCTGCGCGAGGCCCCCCTCCTGCAGCGCACGCACCGGCTGGTTCAGCATCCGGTTGGAGGTCTCGGCGGCCCTGCGGATGTCGGCGTCGCCCATCGTGCGCACGCTCTCGGCCTGCGCTGCGAACTCCGGGCTGCGCGAGGCCGCGTTGGTCAGCGCCTCCATGAACGTGTCGACCTTGGTGTCGAGCTCGGGAATCGCCTCCGCGGAGACCTGCGGCGCCATCTTCGGTGCCTGCGTCTCGATGACCAGGGCCGGTGGTGCGGGCGCGGTGAGGGTGATCACCTGCTCGGGCGGCGCCAGGGGCGTGGGCGCTACCGCAGCCGCGCCGTTCTCAGGACCGGATGATGTCGTCATGGTGCCTCCGCGTGCTCGAGCTGGGCCGTCTGCGGCAGTCTGTCACGGCCAGGAACCGGGCGTCGCTAACGCTCCAGGTCCACGACGAAGATCGGCAGCAGCGCCTGGCTGATGGGACCGATCGCGAGCGCGAAGACGATCGTGCCGACCCCGAGCACGCCACCCAGCGCCAGACCGATCAGCACGACGCTGACCTCGAGCAGCGTGCGCACGAGCCGGATCGAGAGCCCGGTGTGGCGCGCGAGGCCGGTCATCAGCCCGTCGCGTGGGCCGCGCCCGAGCTGGGCCCCGATGTAGAGCGCCGTGGCCAGCCCGCAGGTGAGGACGCCGGCCACCATCAACGCGACCCGCAGGACCAGGGCATCGGGTCGGTCGAGCACCAGGAGCGTGGCGTCGGCAGCGAGACCCACGACGATCGCGTTGGAGATCGTCGCGAGGCCGGGCATCTCCTTCAGCGGGATCCACAGCACCAACACCAGGAAGCTCACCAGGACGACCGCCTGGCCCAGCGTGATCGGGAGGTGACGGGTCAGGCCCGAGTGCAGCACGTCCCAGGGCGCCAGACCGAGGTCCGCGCGCACCATCATCGCTAAGGAGGCGCCATAGACCACCAGCCCGACGTAGAGCAGCGGCAGGCGCACGGCCAACCGACCGGCGCGCAGCTGGGCCAGGGGGCCCAGCTCGACGAACGGGACGGCAGGAGCGGTCTGGCGGAGCGACATGTGTCCAGCGTGCGGCAGATTGGCCCTTGAACAAATAGCCAATCGTGAGACAGTGGACTGCATGGGCACGTCCACCAGCACGACCAGCATCTCGGCCGCGCGCACCGCCGCCCTCGTCGGAGACTTCGACCGGTCCCCCGCCTATGCCGGGCTCGCCGACGCCCTGACCCTCCTCATCGGCGACGGCCGCATCCAGCTCGGCAGCCGGTTGCCGAGCGAGCGTGAGCTCACCGAGGCGCTCGGGGTCTCGCGCACCACCGTCACCCGCGCCTATGCCGGGCTGCGCGAGAGCGGCTACGCCGAGGCCCGCCAGGGCTCCGGGACCTTCACCCGCGTGCCCGGCGGTCGCAGCCGCGCCCACGACCGGTCGCTGCTGCCCAGCTCCGGGGACCGCGAGGCGATCGACCTGAACTGCGCGGCGGCCTCCGCGCCCCCGGGGATCGCTCAGGCCTACGTCGAGGCGGCTGCCGAGCTGCCGGCCTACCTCGGCGGTCACGGCTACTTCCCCGCCGGGCTGCCCCAGCTGCAGGCCGCCATCGCCGCCTCCTACGACGCCCGCGGGCTGCCGACCTCGCCCGAGCAGGTCATGGTCACCCCCGGTGCGCTCTCGGCGGCCGCGATCGTGGCGCAGGCGTTCACCGGGGTCGGCGACCGGGTGCTGGTCGAGTCACCGGTCTACCCCAACGCCACCCTGGCGATCCGGCACAGCGGCGCGCGCCTGACCGGGGTGCCGATCGACCCCGACGGCTGGGACCTCGGCGGGGTCGCGGCCGCACTGCGGCAGACCGCACCCCGACTGGCCTACCTGATCCCCGACTTCCAGAATCCCACCGGCAACCTGATGAGCGAGGACCAGCGGGAGGAGTACGCCGCGCTGCTGCGGCGCTCGCGCACCGTCGCCGTGGTCGACGAGGCGCACCAGGCGCTGGCGCTGGACGGCCAGCGGATGCCCCGACCCTTCGCCGCCTTCGCGCCCGGGACGATCACGATCGGCAGCGCGAGCAAGACCTTCTGGGGCGGCCTCCGCCTGGGTTGGATCCGCTCACCCGAGGCCCAGATGGACCGTCTCACCGGTGCGCGCGTGGGCCTGGACCTCGGCGCTCCGGTGATGGAGCAGCTGGTGCTCACCCAGCTGCTCGCGCGCAGCGAGGAGGTCGTCGATGCGCATCGCGAGCGGCTGCGAGCCCAGCGCGATCGCCTGGCCGCGGCCATCACCGCGCAGCTCCCGGAGTGGCGCTTCCGACTGCCCAGCGGTGGGCTGGCGCTGTGGTGCCAGCTGCCGGGACCGCTCGGCACCGCGCTCGCCGACGAGGCCGAGCGTCGAGGCGTGATCATCGCGCCCGGCCCGGTCTTCGCAGCCGAGGGTGGCCTCGACCAGTTCGTGCGGATCCCCTGGACGCGCCCGGGCGACGAGCTGGAGGAGGCCGTGCGCCGGATCGCGGCCGCGTGGTCCGTCGTACGGGATCGTCCGCAGGGCTCGCTCCGCGGCTCACCTCGCGTGATGGTGGCCTGAGGTGGCCGTGCGGGGTCGGTGGGTGCCGTTTCATCAAGGTATGCATATCGACCGCCACCTGCCACGGTCAAGCGGCCCGGCGTCCAGCACTTCCCATGGCGACACGCCACTCCCCACGGGGTGTACGTCGTGGGATGTGGCGGTTCGTCTACATACCTTGATGAAGCGGCCGCCGAGCCTCCCGCCAGCGTGCGGAACCGAGCCCCCGGCGGGAGACCTCAGACCAGGTCGACCGCGCGGACCGTGGAGGCATCCATGGCCGCCTCGATCTCGGCGAGCGTGTGGGCGGGGATCACCGAGTCGACGGACAGGGCGACCAGTGCCTGGCCGCCCTTGGCGTCGCGGGCGACCTGCATGCCGGCGATGTTGACCCCGGCGTCGCCGAGGACCTGGCCGACGGTGCCGACCATGCCCGGACGGTCGCTGTAGGTCAGGAAGGCGAGGTGCTCGGTCGGCTCGATGTCGATCTCGAAGCCGTTGACCTCGACGAGGCGCTCGCGCTGGTTGATGCCCACGAGGGTGCCGCTCACCGAGACCTGCGAGCCGTCGGCGAGGGTGCCGCGCAGCGTGATCAGGTTGCGGTGGTCGGGGCTTTCGGAGTCCAGCACGAGACGTACGGCGGTCCCGCGCTCGGCCGCGAGCAGCGGCGCGTTGACGTAGGAGACCTGGTCCTCGACGACATCGGTGAAGACACCCTTGAGGGCGGCGAGCTCGAGGACCTTCACGTCGAACTCGGTGATCTCGCCGCGCACCTCCACGTCGATCTGCTGCGCGACCTCGCCGGCCAGCGCGGTGAAGACGCGGCCGAGCTTCTCGGTCAGGGGGATGCCGGGACGCACGTCCTCGGCGATCACGCCGCCCTGCACGTTGACCGCGTCGGGCACGAGCTCACCGGAGAGCGCGAGTCGCACCGACTTGGCGACCGCGATGCCGGCCTTCTCCTGGGCCTCGTCGGTCGAGGC
>Ga0136639_10000101_pt1 | contig 24452 bp, 26 predicted proteins | sample AntDrymUQ8592106_2_FD_113739 | JGI IMG/M metagenome (GOLD analysis project Ga0136639, IMG submission 113739) | Polar desert sand microbial communities from Dry Valleys, Antarctica - metaG UQ859 (21.06) | ecosystem: Environmental > Terrestrial > Soil > Desert | place: Antarctica: Dry Valley...
ATACCAAGGACGCGACGTGAGGTCGTTTATCTTTTTTTCATGACACGAACAGGGTGAACGCTCACGTCACCCCTTTCAACGCCCGAAACGAGGAGTCGCCGCGCAGCGGCTCTGTTCAACAAGACGCTCCATCCAACGGCGGGTAACGCTCCTGTTTGAATTCGGGCTTCCCTCCCCGCCGTGGATGAGCTAGACGTTCGCCGGAAAACCAATCACTCCGAAACCCCGTGACTCAGTCCATGAAATGCATTCAATGCGGCAGTTCACAACTACTTGAGGATGTCGGCGTAATCGACAGAAATGGACTGAATTTTCCAGAGCGTCTATCCCCCGCCGATGGAGCGTGCCACCATGATGTTCGATTCTCCGCCGAGAAGAATCCCGGCACGATGACGCCCAAAGCTCTACTGACCTAGCCGACACTCTTACCGGCCGAAGTCATCCGTGACGAGGCTACGCCAACGTGTTCGCGGCGCTTGCTTCGGCGCTCTACACGACAGATTGCCGCTTCGGGTCTCGTGTGATCAGGTACCCGTGTTTCTCAAGCAGCGCCTCGAGCTTGTCGCTGCCCTCCGCCACGGCAAACTGATGCTCTGCGGTGGTGATCGGAACCGCTTGCAGAAAGCTAATCCGATTGCCACCCAACTCGAACGCCGCGAGACCCTGCGGCAAGAATCGTGGCTGCACAAACAGGAAGGCCGCCAAGGAGGAACCCTCTCCAAGCTCACCACCAAAGGGAACGGTGTGATGCACATGATAGAACGTCACCTGATCGAAGGGATACTCAGCGACGAGCTTCAGGAGGTTGGTCGCCCAATGCTGATGCTCTCCAACGCCCATGAGCAATTCGATATGCGCCTCAGCGGCACTCATGTCAGGGACCGCCATGGGCAGGTCACTCATGCCACCAGTCAATACAGCAACAAAGTCACGCTGACAAGCCGGTGGGAACACATAAAGGTCAATATGTGGCGCTTTGTGATCCGTGGAATGCAGAATCTCGGGTTCCACCCCGAACGCCCCCTCATAGGCCTCCTCCCGAGCCCGGATCAAACCGGGATCGGGCCGATAGGGTAAAAGAAAGTTGAGTAGTCGCTTAAACATGATCCCTTGATCGAGCGTTAGATGTGGAGGCTCTGATTGACTTTCTGGCGAACATCAAAGCGTGCCGGCCCCACTAGCGGGGGGTGCCATCCGCATCTTGTCCACTGTTGGATGTGATCAGATCTGAGCAGAAGCCACCAGATTGCTTCGTGGCTCTCCGGATGATTTCTTCACGACTTGGAAATAGCCAACCCTCGGAGCAGCCAATCTCACGAATCATCCCCAGAAAGACAACCATCACTGAAGGCCACGAATAAGAAGTCCGCCGGCGTTCGGTGACCGCATTGCAGATGTACGGAAGCACCTCGAAAGAAAACTGTGTCCGCAGGTCATCCCTCATGAATCCCTCACCGACCGACAGTATACGGATGTAACCAGAAGACCATGTCGCCAAGTATGGAATGTCGAAATCCATCTTTGGAACGTGCATGGTCTGAAAGGCAAGAAGTGGCAGATCGGGACAAAGAGACCGAACAACCCGGGCGGCTTCCTTTTTCCGGATCGCATAGATCTCGCCTTCAGCTGGGACGGTGTACGCGATCTCCATTATTTCAGCCCAAGCAACTCGCCCTCTACCCATGAGCTGACTAGGCACAGGACGCGAGCGCAATCTGAAAATCCGCCGCCCGCCGGGCATGCCGCAGCAAGCTGCGGGCATCACAGCGGCAGCAAGCTGCAGCAGTCCACGGCGAGCCTGCGGCTCCCGCGTTCTGAGAAGGCTGGCTCCAAATGCAAGTCCGGGACTCCAATGGTCGGCCGCAGGCCAACCGTGGACTGCTGCAGCTGGCTGCCGCTGTAGGCCATCCAGCTTGCTGGCGGGAACAAAATGCCGCCAGCCTAAGCAACTCGCCCTCCACCCAAGCTCTGAATTGTGATCGTGGTTAAAAAATCCCAGCGAGAGCGCCATTGGTATTCCAGCTACCGGGCAGGGAGATTTTGACCACGGATTACACGGATGTACACAATCGGAGCAGAGCGGAGATGGCCCGGCTAGATGTCTTACAATTACCGGTCAAATGACTTCTGACCTGCAGGGGACACCGCAATAAGCCCGGGGCTCAGATTGCGGCCACAGGACGCGGAACTGGCTGCACACGCGCTCACGCTGCCGGACGCACCGGTGCCGATCCACAATCCGCTCAAAGCGGGTGCATGGAATGGAAATTACCGGGATTGGGGGCATCGTTACACGGTTAGTCAGCGCCGATGGTCGGCGCCCCCCAGCATCTCCCCCCTTTGCTTATGGAAACGTTTCACCTCTGGCTGGCTTTATTTTTGTTGCTCAATGTGGTGGTCGGCATGACCCGGATCATCCGCGGGCCTGCCGCGATGGACCGGATGATGGCCGCGCAGTTGTTTGGCACCACCGGGGTGGCCATTCTGCTGGTGCTCGCGGAGGGCGTTGGAGCCCCCGCGCTGCGCAATGTGGCGATGGTCTTCGCGCTCCTTGCGGTGCTTGCGAGTGTGGCGTTTGTGCGCCTCCACGGGCTCGCGCGGGGCGGGGAAAGGAGGGACGAGAGATGAGCGGCATTCTGAATGTTCTCGGCATCGGCTTGTGCCTCATCGGCGCCGGGTTCTTCTTGGCCGGCACGGTCGGACTGTTGCGCTTTCCGGATAGTTTATGCCGGCTCCACGCGCTGACCAAGGCGGACAATCTCGGGCTTGGATTCATGGTTCTGGGGCTTGCCGTGGAGAGCGACTCCTTGGCGGTGGCTGGCAAGCTGGCGCTCATCTGGCTGCTCGCGTTGCTGGCCGGAGCAAGTGCGTGTTACCTCATCGCCCGCACCACGGTGCATGACCCGGGAGGAGGACCGGAATGATTGCGCTCATCTTTGACGGCGTGCTGGCCGTGACCCTGGTGGCCCTGGCGTGGCGGGTGTTGGCCGCTCCGGATGCGTTTGAGGCCGTGGTGGTCTTCATCACCCTCGGACTGCTCATGGCCCTGGCATGGGGTCGGCTGGCTGCTCCGGACATCGCCCTGGCCGAGGCCGCCGTCGGCGCCGGGCTTACCGGCGTGTTGCTGCTCGATACCCTTGGCGCGTTGCCCCATGGCTCGCCACCGGCGCAGGCGGCCGCTCACGCTGAGATCCGCGGGCGAGGGTGGCCGGCACGGGTGGCCACCGGCTTGTTGGCCACCACGCTGGGTGCCGCCGTACTCAGTCTGGAGCCCAGGCCATCGCTGCTGGCCGGGCAGGTGAGCGCCCACCTTGGGCAAAGCGGCGTGAGCCATCCGGTCACCGCGGTTTTGCTCAATTTCCGCGGCTACGACACTTGGCTGGAGTTAGGGGTGCTGCTCATTGCCATCATCGGGGTGCTCGCGCTGCGCGGGTCAACCCGCCTCAGCGGGGAAACATTGGCGCGGCCGCCTGCGGTGTTGGCATGGCTGATCCGGGTGCTTACCCCGCTGATCCTAATGGTTGCCGGCTATCTGTTGTGGCTGGGGAAACACGCCGCCGGCGGCGCCTTCCAAGCAGGCGTGGTGCTGGGGGCCGCCGGGGTGCTGCTGTGGCTCGCCGGGTGGCACCCGGTGGCCAGGGAATGGCTCTGGAAGGTGCTTTGGGTCATCGGGTTCCTTGGCTTCATCGCGGCCGGCCTCGGACAGCTTCTCGCCGGTGCCAACTGGCTTGAATACCCGCCCGAAACAGCCGCCACCTTCATCCTCTGCTTGGAACTGGGGGCCGCCATCTCGATCGGGGCCACTTTGGCGGGCTTGTTCATCGCACTCCACTTCCCACCGCGCGAGAACCTATCCGGAGGGCCTAACGAGCGCAGGCCGTGATCGAGCAGAATCAAATCTACGGCATCGCCGCGGTTCTGTTATTTTGTGTTGGGCTCCACGGGGTCGCCACGCGCCCGGAGATGGTGCGCAAGGTCATCGCCCTGAACATCATGGGTGCCGGGGTGTTTCTCTTCCTCATCAGCGTGGCGTGGCAAGGGGCGCGCGCGCCCGCCGATCCGGTGCCCCAAGCAATGGTGCTAACCGGAATTGTCGTCGCGGTCAGCGCCTCGGCATTCGCCCTGGGTCTGGTGCGGCGTCTCGCAGGGCTCGCCGAGGAGTCTGCCGCGGAGCATGGCGAGTCCCCCGCCGCCCCGCCAAAGGAGGACCCCAAATGAGCATGATCCTTCCGGTGTTATTGCCGCTTGTCGGGGCGCTGCTGGCCTTCATCGGCACGCGCCGGATCGGCGCCGTTGGGGCCATGGCCTTTGCCGTGGCCACCCTTGGCGCATCCGTGCTGCTCACCGTGGAGCTGTGGCACGGCGGGCCGCAGCTCCACATGTTGGGCGGCTGGCCTGCCCCCTTGGGGATCGCCTTGGTGGCCGACGGGCTCAGCGCGATGATGCTGCTGATGACCGCCGTCGTGGGCGTGTTCATCAGCGGCTATGCGCTGGCGTACTTCCAGGGAGAGGCCAGCCAGCGGTTTTTCTGGCCACTGTGGATGTTTCTCTGGAGTGGCCTCAACGCGCTCTATCTCTCCGCGGATGTTTTCAACCTTTATGTGGTGTTGGAGATTTCCGGCTTGGCGGCGGTGGCCTTGGCCGCGCTGGGTGGCTCACGCCCGGCCCTGGTTGCCGCGTTGCGCTATCTCATTGCCGCGATGGTTGCCGCCCTGGCCTACCTGTTTGGCGTCGCCTTGCTTTATGCCGAGTATGGCGTGCTGGATCTTGAAGCACTCGGTGCGCTCGCCGCGCCCGGGCTGGCGACGACGGTGGCGATTGCCCTGATGATGTTAGGTCTTGCGGTCAAGACCGCGTTGTTTCCGCTGCATTTTTGGCTGCCGCCGGCGCACGCGGCGGCGCCCGCTCCAGTGAGTGCGGCGCTCTCCGCGCTGGTCATCAAGGCAAGCTTCTATCTGATGCTGCGCCTGTGGTTCGGGGTGTTTGACGGGGTGGTGACTTTTGGCGCCGGGCAGCTGCTAGGAGCGCTGGGTGCCGCGGCGATCCTGTGGGGCTCCTTCCAGGCGCTACGGCAGCGGCGCCTAAAGCTGTTAATCGCCCATTCCACCGTTGGCCAGATTGGCTATCTGTTTTTAATTTTCCCGTTGGTCAGCGTGCCGCGGGTTGACGGCGTGTCGGCGCCGTGGGTGGTTGAGGCGTGGGCGGGCGGGATGTTCCAGGTGCTCTCGCATGGATTTGCCAAAGCGGCATTGTTTCTGGCGGCCGGGGTGATCCTTCGGGCCACCGCGAGCGACCAACTCACCTCCATGCGCGACCTCGCCGGGCGCCTGCCGGCCACCACCTTTGCCTTCGCCTTGGCCGGGGTGAGCCTCATCGGCCTGCCTCCGAGCGGCGGATTTGTGGCCAAGTGGATGTTGCTCAAGGCCATCTTTGCCAGCGGCCAATGGTGGTGGGCACCGGTCGTGGTGCTCGGCAGCCTGCTCACCGCGGGCTATGTCTTCATGCTCCTGCGCTTCGCCTTCAAGCCCGCCAATGGTCCGCTAGATCTCAAGCCGGTCTCGAAGGTCATGCAGGTCATCCCGTTGCTCCTTGCCCTCATCGCGGTGCTGATCGGCCTGAATGTTGAGGGGCCGCTCAGGCTGTTGGAGATCGGCCCCCTGACGCCCTTCTTGCCGCAAGGAGGTGGCCGATGACGGTGGACTTCTGGATGCCGTTGGCCGTGCTGGCCAGCTCGCTGGTGACCGGGCTGGTGATTTTTTTTCTCAGCGACAAGAGCCAATCGGCGCGCACCTGGCTGAACATCGGCGGAGCGACGCTGAAGCTTTGCGGCGTGGTTTACATGGTCTGGTGGACCTTTGCGGGGCGTGAGTTTGAGGCGCGCTTTGCGCTGGCGCTGGGCTTTGACTTCCTCATCCGGGTCGACTTGCTCTCCCTGTTGTTTGTGACGCTCTCCAGCGTGCTGTGGCTCATCACCACGATCTATGCCATCGGCTACCTTGAGGGGGCTCCACACCGAACGCGGTTCTTCGGATTCTTCAGCCTCTGCGTCACGGCCAGCACCGGCGTCGCCCTGGCGGGAAACCTCATCACGTTTTTCATTTTCTACGAGTTTCTAACATTGGTTACCTATCCGTTGGTGGTCCACCGCGGGACCGAGGAGTCGTTGCGGGCTGGGCGGACGTATTTATGGTATACGATCACCGGAGGGACGGTGTTGTTTGTTGGGGTGGTGTGGGTGCACGTGCTAACGGGGCCGGCGGACTTCATCCACAGCGGAGCGCTCGCCGCGCTGGGGCCGGAGCATCACGCGACGTTGCGGATCATTTTTGCCATTCTCATCTGTGGGCTTGGGGTCAAGGCAGCGCTGGTGCCGCTGCATGGCTGGCTGCCGGTGGCCATGGTGGCGCCAGCGCCGGTAAGCGCCCTGCTGCATGCCGTGGCGGTGGTCAAAGCCGGAGCGTTTGGCATTGTGCGGGTGGTTTATGATGTCTTCGGGGTGCAGTTTGCCGAGGGGCTCGGAGTGCTGCGGCCCTTGGCGGTGATTGCCGCCATTACCATCATTTATGGATCCATGCGGGCGCTGGTGCAGGATGACCTGAAGCGGCGCCTGGCCTACTCCACTGTTAGCCAGCTGTCCTATATCACCCTGGGGGTGGCCACCCTTGGTGTGCTCGCCACCACGGGCAGCCTGGTGCACCTGATTCACCAGGGAATTATGAAGATCACCCTGTTCTTCTGTGCCGGCAACATCGCGGAAACCCTGGGGCTGCACAAAATCAGCCAGATGAATGGAATCGGCCGCCGCATGCCTCTAACCATGGGGGCCTTCACCGCCGCGGCGCTGGGCATGATCGGCCTGCCGCCGCTGGCGGGATTCATCAGCAAATGGTATCTGGCGCTCGGCGGCATCCAGGCCGGCCATCCGTGGATTGTGCTCGTCCTCATCATCAGCAGCCTGCTCAACGCCGCCTATTTCCTGCCGATCCTCTACGCCGCATGGTTCAAGGAACCCACTGAGGAGTGGCCCGCACCAACGGGGCGTCTGGAAACATCGTGGTTGTTGTTAGTCCCGCCGCTGCTAACAGCGGCCTTGTCGATCGCCGCCGGAGTGTGGGCCGGGGCGGGGTTCACGCCTGCGGAACTCGCGCGGCGCATCGCCGAACTCATGTACGCTCGCGATCCATGATCTGGATGAGTGCCATATTCTTGCCACTGGCCGTCGCCTTGCTGCTGCCCGTGCCGTGGCTTGGGCGGTTGGCGCGGCGGGTGCTGGCGCCGCTGGTGCCCTTGCCGGCATTGTGGCTTGCGTTGTTTGGCGCGGCCGATAGCGGCGCGACGCTCGACTCGCTCGTGCTTGGCCTGGAGCTGGGCTTTGGTCCGGCCGGTCAGGTGTTTCTTTTGTTCACCAGCGTGCTGTGGCTGGTGGCCGGAGTCTATGCACAAGGGTACTTTGGCAACCTTCCACCCAGCAGGCGCTTCCATGGGTTTTTCCTGCTCACCATGACCGGCAACTTCGGACTGATTCTCGCCCAGGACGTGCCGGGGTTCTACACCTTCTTCGCCTTGATGACCTTCAGCGCCTTCGGCCTGGTCATCTATTCCGGCACTGCGCAGGCGCAACGCGCGGCCCGGATCTATCTGACCACCGCGGTGCTCGGCGAGGCGTTGTTGTTAGGCGCCATGTTCCTCGCCGTCGCCGAGGCGGACAGCGTGATGCTCGCCGACCTCGGGGCAGCGGTGGCGCGGGCGCCGCAGCGGGACTTGATCATCCTGTTAACCCTGTTTGGGTTTGGCGTGAAGGCGGGGGCGGTGCCGGTGCATTTCTGGTTGCCGCTGGCCCACCCGGTGGCACCTGTGCCGGCCAGCGCGGTGTTGAGTGGCGCGATGATCAAGGCGGGGCTGCTAGGTTGGCTGCATTTCCTGCCTCTCGGTCACGGGGCGTTTCCCGGGTGGAGCGGGTTTCTTGTCGTGTTAGGTCTGGTGGCGGCCTTTGGCGCGGCGCTGGTAGGCTGGAGCCAGGAGGATCCGAAGACGACCCTGGCGTACTCAAGCATCAGCCAGATGGGGGTGATGATGGTCATCCTCGGACTTGGCTTGAGTGGGCCGGAAGCATGGGCAGCGGCCTTCCCTGTGCTGTTGCTCTATGCCCTTAACCACGCGCTGGCCAAGGGCGCGTTGTTTTTTGGCATCGGCATCGCGTTATTCACCGGGCGCTCGCGATGGGTCCCGGCGCTAATTGTCGCAGGCCTCGCCGTGCCGGCCTTGACGCTTGCTGGCGCGCCGTGGACTGGCGGCAGCATGGTCAAGGGCGCACTCAAGGATCTCGCTGCCGGTCTTGCCGATCCGGTCATCCCATGGCTGGGATGGCTCTTGCCATTGACCGCGGCGGCCACCGCGATGTTGTTGGGCCGCTTCCTGTGGCTGGCTTTGTGCCACATCCGCGCCAACCCGCCCGGCGGCCGCGCCCACCCGCTGATGTGGACCGGGTGGCTGGCGTTGTTAGCCGGAGTTGTTATCGCGGTGGCATTCAGCGCCAACTACTACATGTTAGCCATCATGCCCGCGCCCGGCTCGCTTGCGGCGGCGTGGAAGGACGCATGGCCAATATTGCTAGGGCTGGGATTGTTGGTCGGGTTGGGGCGGGTGCTCGGGGGCCGGGGCAGGCGCGTGGCGGTAGCGCCAGGCGATGTGGTGCTTGTGATCGAGCGCTGCGCCGTGAGCTTGCGCCACTGGTGGCTGAAGCAGGGGGTGGTAGGGCCGTGGGGGTGGAACCTGAATTTGGCGGTGCCGTTGGAGCGCTTGGCAGCCAGAGAGCGGCGCAGTGATTTGGCCAAGCGGCTCGAAGAACGGATGCGCTACCGCAGCGTGCCGGCGATATTGTTTATCCTGTTGGTCTTGGCGCTGGTCGCCTTGCTTCTTTTTGGAACTCCGCTGCAATGAAAAGGAACTTTCTAGCAAGCTCGGTGGTGTTGCGGGCGCTCGGATTTGCCGGGCTGTGGGGGCTCATGAGCGAACACGCTTGGCATGAATGGCCGTTGATTTCACTCACCATCGCGGTGGCCATCACAGCGAGCTTCGCGTTGCTTCCTGCTGGCGGCCGACGCTTGCCTGTCGGCCCGCTGTTGCGCTTCATCCCCTATTTCCTGCGCGAATCGCTGGCTGGCGGAGTGGATGTGGCGCGGCGCTCGTTTTCCCTCCCGATGCGCTTAAACCCGGGCCTGCGGACCTATCCTCTCGCCCTGCGCCGCGAGGCCTCGCAGGTCTTCTTCGCCTGGTGCGTGAGCCTCCTGCCGGGGACTGCAAGCGTCCGCCTTTGCCCCACTGGCCTCGTCGTCCATGTGCTCGACACCCAACTGGCCACAGAGCACAAGCTCCTTGAACTCGAGCGCCACATCGGTGCTCTGTTTGGCGACTGGCCGGATTGAGTGCGGGTGCCCCCTAGCCGCCGCGCGGGATGGCGTGCCTATCAATTAGGGCTATCGGGGGGGGGCTACGGCTGCCACTCGGGATACTGTTGGACATCTTCCCGCAGGTCGTCGCCGAGCACATCCTCCACGTAGAGCATGCGCACGATGACCATGGCCACGGCGGTCAAGGGCGTGGCCAGAATGAAGCCAAGCAAGCCGAGGAGGCTCCCGAGGGCAAGCTGGCCCGCTATTGTTAGCACCGGCGGCAGTTGCACCGTGCGCTGAAACACCAGGGGCATGATGACGTTGGCCTCCAGGTTTTGGATGATTAGATAGAGGATGGTGACGTAGAGCGCCAAGGTTGGGCTAGCGACGAAGGCGACCAGGACAATGGGCACAAAGGCGATGACGGGGCCAAGATAGGGAATGAAGATAAGTACGCCGGTGAGCAGACCCAGAATGAACGCCAAAGGCACCCCCAGCAGCCATAACATTAACCATGTCGAAAGAAACAGGAGGGCCATGGAAATGATCTGCCCCATGAGCCAGCCCTTGATGGTGACTCCCAGCGCGGTGATCACCTCGCATGCGCGAGGGCGCTTTTCCAATGGGATGAGGCGCAGCAATCCCGAGACGTAAAGCTGGGGGCTGTAGGCTAGAAACACGCCGATAATCAGAAAAATGATCATCCCGCTGATGGCCCCAACAGTTGTCGAAAACACCCCTGAGGCACGCTCCCAGATGTGGGTGAAATCAAACGTGTCCATGCTTTGCTCGACATGCTCAACAACCCGGCCGCCGCCGGCTGTCTCCACCCAGCGCTCCCTGAGCTCCGCCACGGACTGGTAGAGATTTTCGCGCAGCTCAACGAATTGCGCAAACACCTTCGGCGCGGATACCCAAACCGTGAGCCCCAAAATCACCAAGGAAAGCACGATGACCAAGCTCAGCGCCCAGCGCGGCGGCATCCGGGTGAAACGAACAAAAAAATCCGCCCCAATACGCAAAACAACCGAAAGCAAAACCCCGGCAAAAATAAGCAGCAGCACCTGCGCGGCCATCCCCAATGTCAAGCCGACCAAGAAATACAGCGCGATCATCACCAGCACCACGGTGACTCGTCTGGAAAATCGGCTTGCGTCCGATGCTGCGGATGAACTGCCCTGCATCGTCCACCCAACAGCCGTTGGGTGAGTTGGTCAAGCAGCGGGCCAAAATGATGGCTAGAGTGGTGAATCAAAAAAACTGCTGTGAGCCGAAGGCTTTCCGTGCTGCAGCCTGCTGCGGCAGGCTCGGGGGGAGGGCGCGCCGCCCCGCTCACCCGCGCTCGTCCAACTTCTCCATTGCAGCATGCGGAGGCAACTTTGGATGGCCGGACAATCGGGCAGTTTGCCAGCAAGCTGACGGTGGGCTGCGGCTAACATGAGAGTTGCCGCTACCCAAGATGGATTCGGGATAGTCGCATTTCTAGCACTCTCCCCTGAGATTCAAGAGTTAGCAAATACCCTTCCCGAGAAGCTCCAGCATCTGCTCCTCGGCGGCTTCAAAACCGGCTAACAGCGCCAGCTGCGCCCGACAGCGGTCCAGATTCTGCCCGGCCCGCTGAATCTGGAAATAACCGTCACCCTCGAGATGGTCTGTTAGAAAGCGCGCCGCCAGCTCCAAGGCAAGCACCTGGGGCGCGATGGCAAGTTCCTCGCGCTCGCGCTGGGTGAGAATATCCCCGGCCGCCGCCAGAAACCCCTCGGCGATCGCGCCAAAGACATCCATGCGCGGCACCACCCTGGCGAGCTCCCGCTCGTCCTCCGCAGCGGGATTCGTCGCGCTGCGGACAAGGTCGCCAAAGTCGTGCAGCGCCAGGCCTGGCATCACCGTGTCCAAGTCGATGACACAGACTGCCTCGCCACTTACCGCATCGAACATCACGTTGTTGATCTTCGTGTCGTTGTGCACCACCCGGCGGCGAATCTCGCCACGCGCCTCAAGGTCCTGAAATCTTGCGGCCAAGGGTTTGCGCTGGCGAATCGCGGCCAGTTCGCGGCCCACCGCCCCAGCACGTCCACAAACATCTCGTGCAGCCGCCTGCATCAACCGCTCGTAGCGCGACATCGTGTCATGAAATTGTGGAATCGTTTCAACCAGTTCCTCAACCGGCAAATCTCCCACAAGCCGCAAAAACTCACCAAATGCACGCCCCGCCTCCCGCGCCTGCCCCAGCGTCTCAATCACATTAACCGTCTTGCAACCCTCAACATAATCATAACAACGCCAATAGCTCCCGCCCTCCTTCACCCAACCGCCTCCATCCACCGTCCGCACCAGCCTCAGCGCTCGACCGCCCCCGCTCGCGGCCTTCCCTGCTAGATGCGCCGTCACCCGCTCCACGTTGCCCATCACCGCCTCCGGATTTCGGAATACTCCCGCATTGAGACGCTGCACCACGTACCGGGCCACCACCCCCCTAACAAGGAAGGTCGCGTTGATGATACCCACCTCAATCGGCTCGACCGTACTCACTGCGCCGTCCAGTTCAAACTGCCGCGCCACGGCGGCCACCTCGCCAATATCTAACATCGCCGGCATCGTTCTCACCGCTTGATCTCGCGCAGCAGGCGCAGCCGGGCGTGGGCTTCGCCGCTGTCGATGGCCTCCGCCGCAATCGTCAGCCCATCACCGATGTGGTCGGCAAGCCCGCAGCACGCCAGCGCCGCGGCCGAGTTGAGCAACACCATATCGCGCCGTGGCCCAAGTTCCTTGCCGGTGAGGATCGCCTCGAGAATTTCCGCGTTGCGCGCCGCATCGCCCCCCTGCAGGTCCTCCACCCGGGCAATCTTCAACCCGAAATCCTCCGGACTGATCTCCTCGTCTTCAAGGTCCTGATAGGCACCCGCCTTGCAGATCTGGGTTGGCCCCATCAAGCTCACCTCATCCACCGAGCGGCCATCCTGGGTGGCCCCGTGTACGGCCCAGGCACTCTCACGCTCAAGTCGTTGCAAGATTTCGGCAAAGGCCGGCACCAAGCTGCGCTCAAACACCCCCACCAGCTGACACTCCGGCCGACCCGGATTCAACAACGGCCCGATCAAATTGAAAATCGTCCGCACTCCGCGCTTGGCCAGCTCCGCCCGCACTGGCCCCACCGCCTTGAATGCCGGGTGGTACTTCGGCGCATACAAAAACCCGACCCCTGCCGTTGTTAGCCCACGCCGCAGCCCTTCGGACCCAAGGTCAATGCTCACCCCCAGCGCCTCCAACACATCCGCGCCGCCGCTCTTCGAGGTGATCCCACGGTTGCCGTGCTTGATGACAAAGCCCCCCGCCGCGGCCACCACAAACATCGCCGTGGTCGACACATTGAACAGGTTGAGCTTGTCGCCACCCGTGCCGCACACGTCAATGGTCGGCCCCTCAAGCTCCAAATCGCCAATCTGCGGATCGACCGCATGCCGCAAAAAGGCTTCAACAAACCCCGCGATCTCGGCGGGCGTCTCACCCTTTTTGCTCAGCGCCTCTAGCAGCTTCGCCTTGCGCGCGTCCTCCGCCTTCTCGTCGAGCAGTAGTTCTGCGGCCGCGTCGATTTGCCGGAGGTCAAGCTCGACGCCCTCTTTGAGATGTTTGATCAAGGTGTCCATGGTGATCGGCTCACACCTTAAGCGCGCCAATCGACACCTGCCAGCATCATGCGCGAAAAATCTCAGCCAAACCAGCCCGGTTCATTCCCCAACTTCCATTTGATGTTACAGCCGCTGCTCGGGTAGGCACCTGCCGGCGCTTCACCACCGGCTAACATCAAATCCAGCGCTCCGCCAAGGTCGGCCCCGTTAGCCTCACCCGACCCGGGCCGGCTGGCGTCAAACTGGCCCGCGTAAAACAACCGCAGGTAGCCATCAAACAGATAAAAATCCGGCGTGCAGGCCGCAGCGTATCCCTTGGCCACTTCCTGGGTCTCGTCAATCAGATAGGGGAAATCCCAGCCGTAGCGCGTGGCAAACTCTAGCATTTCCTCGGGCCCGTCCGCCGGAAACCGCTCCACATCGTTGGAATTGATCGCCACCGTGCCGACCCCGCGCTCCTTGGCGGCCGCAGCCAACGCGCCCACCTCCCGGGCGAGGTGGATGACAAAGGGACAGTGATTGCAGGCGAACGCCACCAACAAGCCGCGGGGCCCGGCCACCTCGCCAAGCCGGTGGCTCTTCCCTTGCGCGTCAGGCATCTCGAAATCCAACGCCCGGCTCCCCGGCGTCAGGGTGAAGGTGGATCTAACTTCCGACATGCCCTTTCCTTCCTCTCGGGATTGCCACCGGTCAAGCGGCGAATCGGTTGCATCCCCGCCCGCGCCTTCCTATGCTGGCGCGTCCCATGAGCCAGCAAATCCTCAGCTCCGCCGAATCCGCCCGCTACGCCCGCCACCTCATCCTTCCCGAAGTCGGCCTCCCCGGCCAGCTCAAGCTCAAGGCCGCCAGCGTCCTGCTCATCGGTGCCGGAGGCCTCGGATCCCCCGCCGCTCTCTACCTCGCCGCCGCTGGCGTCGGCCGCATCGGACTGGTCGATCCCGATCACGTCGAACTCTCCAACCTCCAACGCCAAATCCTCCACGGCGAGGCAATGGTCGGAAAATCCAAACTCCTCAGCGCCGCCACCCGCCTGACCGACATCAACCCGCATGTCGTCATCGAAGCCCATCCCGAACGCTTCTCCCCGGACAACGCCGCTCGCATCGCATCCCCATACGACCTCATCCTCGATGGCTCGGACAACTTCGCCACCCGCTTCCTCTCCAACGACATCGCCTTTTTCCTGCGCAAGCCTAACATCTACGGGTCCATCTTCCGCTTCGAGGGCCAGCTGAGTGTCTTCGCCCCCCACCTTGGCGGCCCATGTTACCGCTGCATGCTCCCCGCCATTCCCCCGGCAGGCAGCGCGCCGAGTTGCGCCGAGGCGGGCGTCCTTGGCGTCCTGCCCGGCATCATCGGCTCGCTCCAGGCCATGGAAGCCATCAAGCTGCTCCTCGGCATCGGCGAGCCACCTATCGGGCGACTCCTTTGCTACGACGCTCTGCGTACTTCCTTCCGCGATATCCGCCTGCGCCGCGACCCCGCCTGCCCACTCTGCGGCGACTCCCCATCCATCCTCTCGCCCGACAACCAGGAAACCCGCTCTCAGTTAGCCTGTGCCGCCTCCACTGTCGCGGCCCCAACCGTGGACGTCGCAGAGTTAGACCGACGCATGGCCGCGCACCTCCCGCCCTTCCTCATCGACGTTCGAGAACCTCATGAACACGCCGCCACTCAAATCCCCGGCAGCACCCTGATCCCGCTTGGCTCCCTGGCCGCACGCCTGGATGAAATCCCTAGCACCAGGGAGATCATCCTCCACTGCCGTTCGGGCATGCGCAGCGCCAAGGGCGCCGCGTTGTTGCTAGAGCGCGGCTTCCCGCACGTCAGCCATCTTGCCGGAGGAATCGAGGCTTGGTTGCTCGCCCGTTAGCCAAACTTGCCAAAACGTCAAAATCCTCACGCCTCCTTCGGCCGCGGATTGGCATCCTCGCGCGTGGCGTTGCGGTGGATCCACACACTTTGCACCAGACCCAACAAAAACATCGTGATCACCACGAATGTTCCCGAGTAGCTGATCAGTGGCAGCGGAATGCCGGTAATAGGCATCAGCAGCACGCACATGCCTATGTTCTCAAAAATGTGCGCGAAGAACAGCGCCACGACACCCGTGACCATCACCCTGCCGCTGACGTCGCGGCTGTAGAACGCGACAAACAGGCACTGGATGAGCAGCAGGGCAAAGGCGCTGATTAGCAACAGACTGCCTCGGAACCCCTGCTCCTCGGCGATGACCGCAAAAATGAAGTCGTTGTGGGCCGTCTGCCATGGAATGAAGCGCTTGGCGTGGAGCGACCCGCGCTCCGCGGTGGCATTCCAGCCAATTCCGGGCCAGCCCGCTTTCCCCACCGCCATGGAAACGTAGTACGGCGCGTAGGCCACCCCGGTAATGTCCACCTCACGCTCCTGCAGCATGTCCAGATACAATTCAATCCGCTCGGTGCCTCGCTCCGAGACCACCGGCAGCACCCCGAAATACAGGATCGGCACCAACCCAAGCCCAACCAAGCCTAGCAGCGTCAAATGCCGGTACGGCATCCCGCTAACAATCATGGCGACCAGCGCCACCGGCAGCCACACAATCGCCGAACCCATGTCGCCCATCTTCACCACGATGAGGAACGGAATCCCTGTTAGCACACCGATAATCCCCATCTTGATAAACGGGGCTTCGAAAAACCGCCACAGCCGAGGCAGGTCCTGGAGCAGCGAGGCCGTCAGCACGATCCCCGCCGCCACGCACAACTGCACCGGCTGAAAACTAAACCCGGCAAAGTGCAGCTGGTGCACCGCGTCATCGGCCTTCAGCGCCCATAACACCAAGCCCAGCGACACCAGGTAGAACGGCGGACCTAACCAGCGAATCCACCGGTAGTCCGTCAGCGCCGCGCCGAAATACACCACCGTCCCGAGAATGATCCACTTCTTCTGCATCCCCGCGTAATAAGCACCGCCGCCCGTCAGGTGGCGCGCCGCACTCTCGATGGCAAATACCCCGAAGATGAGCAACCCGTACATCGTCAGTACGAGAACCCAGTTCATCCCCAAAAGTTTGCGCAGCAAGGGCGTCATCGTCGAAGCGCGACCATAGTCACCGCCACTCCCATGGCAAGCGCTTGCCTCCCCGGTTAGGAAATCCCTTTCCCCCGGCCGCCCTTTTGGCCACTATCCTCTCTGATGTCCCGCCCGCGCCTTGCCCTCCTCATTGCCACGCTGCTTGGCCTCCTCACCCTTCTCCTCTGGTTCACTTCCACGACCCAGGTCATCCACCGCCGCATCCACTCGCTCTTTGACTCCGCCACCTTTGCCTCACCCCTCAGCCCCTCAGCAAGCCGCCTGCGCACCCTGACCCTGGAAAACCTCCTGGCCAACTCCATCGCGCTGAACATCCCCGCCGCCAAAATCCACGCCACCTATCCGCGGGATGAATTCCTTTCCGGCTTCGCCTTCTTCCTCCAAGACACTCCCTCGTGCCAATTTGACGACCTCCGCATCGTCTCCCTCCACATCGATGGCACCCACGCCACGGCCCGCGTCACCTTTGTCAGCAAATTCCGCGCCCCGCCCCGCGGCTTCCCCGATGGCCCCCAATCCGCCACCCTTTCCTTCATCCACGCCTCCGGCGCCTGGCGCGTCACTTCCTTGAGCGTCGACCCGTGAGGTTTCCCCAACCCAGCCCCCATTTCTCGACCCCTTGGGGTGTTTGCCCTCAATACCCCCCACATTCCGGGCTTTTCTCAGTTAGAATACCATTTCCGCCTTGACCCCGCATGTTTCCCTTCCTAGCTTGCGCGCCCAATCCCGAGGGACAACCCAAATACATTCGACCGAAGACATATGCGAGGAGTTCAATTGAAGAAAGGCGAGCCCGTGGATCGCGCGCTCAAGCGGCTTAAAACCAAGCTCGACAGCGAGGGCATCCTCGAGGAAATGCGTCGCCGCCGCGCCTTCGAAACGCCGACACAACGCCGTCAGCGCAAACTCCGCACCGCCTCCAAGCGCAACCGCATCCGCTGGCGCTACACCAGCAAGTCTCAAGACAAGGCCGCCGAGGAAAACTCCTCCGCACCGCGTCCGTAAATCCGGACTTTCCAAGTCCCCGATTTTCTAAAGGGAGCGTCCGCAAGGGCGCTCCCTTTTTGTTTGAAACCTCCTATCAGCAGCTAACCCCTAACCACCTGGCGCCTCACTCGAAGTCATACCCCCTCCGCCGCGGCTTGCGCATCTTCGCCCGCCCACCCCGCGCCTGGCGCAGCGGCTCAAACACCCCGTCCATCCCCACCCCCTTGATCTCGTAAACGTACGCCAACAACTCGCCGAGCCGACCCTTCGGAAACCCCCGCTCCGCAAACCATGTTAGATACTCGCTCGGCAGGTCGGTGATCGGAAACCCCGCATACTTCCCAAACGGCATCCGCGCCGCGTCAATCTCCACCAGCAACTGCCGGAAGTCCTCACGGTCAATCTCGGTCCAATCCACGGGTGTTAGTAATCCTTGCGGCAGAAAATCCACGCAGCCAGCCCCAGTAGCACGGCCTCAAATGCCAACGACGTCCCGACAATGTAGCCAATCGTATGCCGTTCGTAGGCCGCGTCAATCTCGGGCGCCTCACCAAACTCATCTCCAGCCATCGATTCAATCATCGCCCCCTGGCCAATGCCTCGCTGCCCGCCCGCCACAATCAAGCGGTCTAGCAGATCGGCGGTCTCGCCCGTTTTCGGCAGCACCGCCATGGCCCACACGCTCATCTTGTGCCATTGCTTCCAGCTCGTTTTCCCCTCGACCTCGGCGACCTCATTTTGAGCCACCGCGTAAAGGACCTCCTCACCCTTCTGCCCAGCCCAAGAGACAAACCACACCACAATTGCGGCGAAGATGGCTGCCAAGACCGAGCGGGTCCGGACCGCAACGAGCACAACCACCGAATACAAGTAACTAAAGATCAATGCCACAACCGGCACCGCCCAGAAGACGCTCGCATTCCACACGCCCAGCCGCCACCGGATGGCCAGAAACACAATCAACGCAAAAACCCCCACCTGCAGCGTCACAAACATCATGCTCCCTATGTACTTATAGAGAAAAATCGTCAGCCGCCTCACCGGCTTCGAGAGCGAAACCCCAATCGATCCCTCCGCCAGAAAATCAGGAAAAATTGACGCGCACGAAATCAGCGCCAGGCCAACTGCCACCCACGAGAGCCACATGCCCACCACGAAAGTTGAAAAAACCCAAAGGTAGGCCGCTTCCGCCATCGGACTTCCCGCCCGCAGCATTTCCTGCTCCCAGTTTAGCAACCCAAACAAGCCGGACATTCCCGTAGGCGTGAAGCCGATGGAGAGAAACAGCACCGCCACCAGCGCGGATAGCGCGAGAGTGACCCAGAACAGCGCGCGCGCGCGCAATAGGCGCAGCGAGTCAATTAGTATGGTGATGAATACCCGCATTATTTTGCTCCCTTGTTATTTCTCACCGCGCTGAGGAACAGGTCCTCCAGCGACCGGCGAATCTCGCGCACCTCGCGGATCGTCACCCCGGCCCGCCGCAAATCATCAATAACCGGCTGCACCGGCCCAGGATTCTCACCCGCCACCGAAATAAGATCTCCCTGCACCTTGAAACCCTGTGACTTGAATCTGTCGCGCAATCCGCCCGGCACCGGACCCTCGGTGCGCACTTCATAGCTGCGCCCCACACCCGTTAGATCGGCCATCAGCCCCTGCTCGATCAAACGCCCGTGGGCCAAAATCGCCACCCGGTCGGCCACCTGCTCCACCTCGGCTAACAGGTGGCTGTTGACAAATACCGTCTTTCCCTCGCCGCGGAGCTCCTCAATGATCCGGCGAATCTCAATGCGCCCTTCCGGGTCCACCCCGTCACTTGGCTCGTCCAAAAAAACCAACTCAGGCTCGTTGACCAGGGCCTGGGCGATCCCTATCCGCTGGCGCATCCCCTTGGAGTACGTGCCCAGCCGCCGCTTCTCCCACCCCGCCATCCCCACCCGCCCTATCAGCGCCGCCGTGCGCCGCCGCGTCTCGTGATTCGACACCCCGCATAGCCCCGCGGAATAACCGATGACCTGCTCGCCGGTCAAATACTCCGGAAACCTCGCGTGCTCCGGCAGATAACCCACCTTCCTGAGCACCTTCTTGCATCCAACTGGCCTGCCCAACATCTCACCGCGGCACTCGGTTGGCCGGATGATTGTCAGAAGAATCTTCACCAGCGTGCTCTTCCCCGCCCCGTTCGGCCCCAACAAGCCAAACACCGAGCCCCTCGGCACCTCAATGGCCACCCCAGCCAGGGCCTCAATCCCTCCGCTGTAAATCTTGCGCACCTCTTCGATCCGTATCGCCGCTTCCGCCATTGCCTGCTTTTGATCTAACAACGCCGGGGTGGCAAGGCGCGATGTCCGCCTGCACGCTTTCTGCCAGCCGCTCTCGCACCCTTGTTGCTGCCGCTGCCAGAAGCTAGCAGCCAGAGGAAGGAAAACTGGTGGCAAGCTCGGGCGGTTGGTCTATCATCCGGGACATCATGCCATCCCTCATCTCCCCGCTGCTGCGCGCGGCGCTTGCCGCCGTCCTTGTCATTGCCGCCGGAGTGGCCACTGCCGGGCCGCCCCCCCCAGCCGCCGGTCTGCCTTGGACGCTCGTCTTCGCCTACCGCGCCACGCCTCCCAACCCTGGCGGCGGTGCCCCCGAGACCATCCTGGCCATGACCGTGGCGCCCGACGGCCAGTCTTCCATCAAGTCCGAGGTGACCGAATTCCAGGACCAGAAGGCCAGCATGGCCCAGTGGCAGGGAAAACTAACCGACGCGGAGCTCGCCCAACTGCGCGCCGCCATCGACAAGGCTAACTTCCCGGCGATGCCCGCCAAGGTCGCCACCGGCAGGTCGGGCATCGAGGACGGCTGGCGCGGCACCCTTGCCCTGAAAGGCCCGTCGCTCGACAAAGAAGTCGAGTTCGGCAGCTTCGGCGAACCGGACGACTCCGGCAAAGCGCTTGCCGCCACCGTGGCCACCCTCATCGAGTTCATCGCCAAGAAAACCTCGGCTCAACCCGGAAAATAAGCGACCTAGTCACCGCCGAGCGCCTCGACCATCTCAAGGCTCTTGCGCGCAGGCAAGAGGCTCAGCTCCATCTGGTTCATCACGTAGGCAAACGACCAGCCCGTCTGCGGGTCGCCAAACGCGTGGCTGCCACCCGCTCCGGGGCTGCCAAACGCGTTGTTGGATCCCCCGAACAGCCGCCGCTGCTTGATGCCATCCTCACCCAGGGGATCCATCATCATCCCGGCGGAGAATGCCGTGCGCGTCCGCATGATTTGGTCATCACCATTCACCTGCCTAACCGACATCCAGCCACGCACCTCCGGAGTGAAAATACCGTCGCCAAGCGCGCCGATGGCAGCCTGATAGAAGCGTCCCAGCGCCGTTGCGCTGCCCACTCCGCCAAACGCCGCAAAACCCGCCGCCCACGGCTCCGCCGCGTTCATCTCCTGGACCGCCTGCAGGCCCCGCGGCGAGCTGAATGCGCGCCTCACGAGGGTTCCTTCGGTTAAAAACTCGCGGTAAAAATCGCTGTCAATGTCGCTCTTGTCAGCCTTGCCAGGATAGAGCCGCGCCACACGCGAGTACTCGCTTGGCGGCAGCCCAATCCAAAAATCCAAGTCCAGCGGGGCCGCTATCGCACGCCGCCAAACATCCCCCAGCGCCTCCCCGGTCAATTGTCTAACAACTTCGTCCAACAGGAATCCCCACGTCCTCGGGTGGTACCCGTGGCCACTCCCCGGCCTCCAGTTAGGCTCCTGGGCCTCGATCGCCGCGATGACCTCGTCGCGGTTCCAGACGCTGGCGCTGCCATCAAGGGCGGCCAGGCCGCATTGATGGGAAAGCATTTCACCAAAGGTCGCCCCGCTCACCGGAAAACCCGGCCAGACGCGCTCCACCCAGTCGTCGGGCCCCAGACCATGGTCCGCGAGCACCCAGAGCAAAGTCGCCGCGGCCGGCCCCTTGGTTGCTGAATAGACCGGCACCAGCGTCTCCTGGGTCCAGCGCCGCACCTTTTCCCGCTCGCACCAGCCCTCGCCGAGCGTGAGCAACTCGCGCCCGTCGCGCCACACGCTCACCGACGCTCCAAGCTCGCCGCGCTCGCTGAAGTTCCGCTCAAACGCTCGCTCCACTCCCGCCAGAACTTCCCCTTCAGACTTCATTCGCCCGACCTAACGGCTGTGTAGATTGACGCGATCCCGCCGCTGAGCGGAATCCATTCGCCCTCACAAAATCCCTGCCGCTCGATCAGATCGACCATCGCCTGGCCGCTTGGAAAGCGCTCGATTGTTCCTGCTAGATACTCGTAGGCGTCGCGCTGGCCGGTCAGCAGGCCCGCGATCCTCGGCAGCACCTTGTTCAGATAGACCCGGTACGGATTGCGCAGCAGGTTGGCCGGCAGCGAGAAATCCAATACCAACAGGTGCCCGCCCGGGCGGATCACCCGGCCCATCTCGCGCAGTCCGCCGTCCCAACTCGCCATGTTGCGCAGGCCAAAGCCCACCGTCACCACGTCAAACTCCCCGGCACCAAATGGCAGGTCCAGCGCGTCCGCCACCAACGTTTTCTCCAACCCGCGGCGCGCCGCGTGATCCAACATTTCAGCGCAGAAGTCGCTGCCGATGATCTCCACCTGCGGACACAGGTCCTGGATCTCCAGCGCCAAATCACCCGTCCCGGTCGCCACGTCCAGCAGCCGCGACGGATTCCAGCGCCTAACTATTCGGGCCACCTTCCGCCGCCACAAAATGTCGGTGCCCACGCTCAGCACGTGGTTGGTTAGCACGTATCGGTCTGCGATGCGCGCAAACGCCTTCTTCACATAAGCCGGATCCTGCATAGCGCCGGCACTGTTGGCCTAGCCGGGCAAAATGTCGCGATAAATCCCCGGGTCACTTCCAGGTACCTCCACCGCCCCCGCGTTCTTCGCGTAAAACTCCCGCGGACCAACCCCACCAATGAACCCGTACCCGTAACCAAGCTCCCGGAGCCCCTCAAGCGCCTTGAACAGCAACGCCTTGCCCAAGCCGCCGCCGCGCTCGGACTCAATCACCCCCGTGGGCCCAAAAAATGCCCGACACGTCGTCTCATAACAGGAAAACCCCAAAATCTGCTTCTCGCGCGTGGCGATAAAACAACTCACCGGCTGGCGCGTCAGCGCCACCTCCACCTCGCTCGCCCACTTCTTGGAAAAATTCTCCCCCACCCACCCGGCCACCAGATGCTTCTCGTAGACTCCCGGGCGCCGCAGAAAAATCCCGCGCGACTCAACCGCTGCGTAAAGCTCACGGGAATCGGGCAAGTCATAAAGCCGCACCAGCATGTCGATCATGCCGCAGCGTGGGCTCGCTTTGCCGCCTCTGAGAAGCACGAAGTGACTCCGCCGCAGCCGGTTGTTCCTCAATCCCCGAATGCCTGCTCGGTGCCTAACTCCCGAAACCAATCCCGCAGCAAGCCGAAATTCGCCGGCTTGGCCAGATGCTCGTCAAATCCGGCCTCCTTCGCCCGCTCACGGTCATCCTGGGTCCCGTACCCTGTTAGTGCCACCATGAACGCTCCCTTCACCTCCGGAAGCGTGCGCAAATGCCGCACCACCTCAAAGCCATCCATCCCCGGCAGCCCAATGTCCAACAACACCACCGCCGGCTCGAACTCCTCCGCCACAGCAATCGCCTCCGGCCCGCTCAGCGCCACGCGCGCCTCATGGCCCTCAAGTTCCTGCAGGGTCGCCATGCTCTTGGCTGCATCCTCGTTGTCATCCACGATAAGGATCTTCAGCGCCCTGTGGTTAGTCTGCAGCTCGCCCGGCGCGCCGGCCAGGCCGGCGTGCCCGCTTAGACGAGGCAGCCGAACCACGAACTCCGCGCCCTGCCCGAGCCCGCGACTCTGGGCCTCAATGCTGCCCCCGTGGAGGACCACCAAGCGGTGCGCGATGGTTAGCCCGATGCCCAGACCGCCGTGGGCCCGGTCAAGAGTCCGGCTGCTCTGCACGAACAGATCGAAAATACGCGGCAGGATTTCCGGATCAATGCCGCTGCCATTGTCGCGGATCCGGATGACTGCCTCACCATCCACTGCCTCGGCAATCAGCGTGATCCGGCTCCCGGCCCCGCTATACCTGCAGGCGTTGCCCAGCAGGTTGCCCAGCACCTGTTCGATCCGCGTGGCGGCGGCATCCAACATCAACGCAGCCGCGGGCACGGACACGTTGAGCTTCTGATTGTTGGCCCTGCACGCCGGAATGATCGCATTGACCACGTTGGAGACAATCTCCTGCACGGCAACCGGCTCGCGGCGCAGCTCGATTTCCCCCTCGGTAATGCGCGACCCACCCGTGCGCACGATGGACGTGTACACCTCATCCCAATATCCTTCCTGCCCGGGTTGCAACTCGCCCACCCGCTTGCCCGCCACCTCGCTGAGCCCCATCTGCATCTCAAAGGCCTTGTTGGCCTGCACGTACTCGCAATCCACCACCTTCCCCTCCTTGTCGAAAATCATCCCGAGGAGACAAAAACCCTCCTCCATCGAGTCTAGCAGGACCGAGTAGCGCTCATCCGAGGCGCGCAGGAGCTTCTCGGTGGTACGGCCGTCAGTCACATCGCGGATGACCCGCAACTGGCCGGAGGGCTCGCCGGTTTCATCCAACAGGTCGGCGACCGCCGATTCCACGTAAATCGCCTCACCGCTGCGCTTGATGTGCACGTGATGCTCGGGGCGCTCGCGCGGGAGGGGGTCGGCCGCAAAAGCACCCGCCCCCCCCGCGCGCCGATAGATCTCATCCAACCCGTGGCCGAGCACCTCGCGGGCTAAAACGTCATACTGCCGCTCGGCCGCGGCGTTCATATACGTCACATGCCATTGCGCATCCACGGCGATGACCGCGTCATGCACATCGGCCAAAATCCGACTCTCCACCCGCTTGGCCGCCATCTTCCCCTTGGGTGTTCAGTCAGAGTAGGCGATCTTTTCCGGTTCCAAATGGCTAAATCTGAAGGAGGGAAAAAGCAGTACATGGGGGCGAATTATGCGAGTAGCCCCGCTGCCAAACCCCATCCGGAGGAGCAGCCCAAAATCCGGGGTTGGTAGCCGAGAAGCAGTCCGAATTTCATTTTTCAAGTGGGTTGGCACACCAACGCCATTGGTTGGCGCGTGGTTACATTTCGCGCTGTCAGACTCCCTCCGAAGGACCAGCCCATAATCCGGGGTTCGTAGCCGAGAAGCAGTCCAAATTTCATTTTTCAAATGGGTTGGCACACATTCGCATCAATCTAATATCTCCATAAGGCTCTGCGCCAATGACATACGCTTTCGTTTCTGAGCCTGGACGTGGGGGGATGGGGGGCGAAGGCGGCGATTTCCACCAGCTTTTTCAGCCCA
>Ga0136639_10000102_pt1 | contig 24447 bp, 17 predicted proteins | sample AntDrymUQ8592106_2_FD_113739 | JGI IMG/M metagenome (GOLD analysis project Ga0136639, IMG submission 113739) | Polar desert sand microbial communities from Dry Valleys, Antarctica - metaG UQ859 (21.06) | ecosystem: Environmental > Terrestrial > Soil > Desert | place: Antarctica: Dry Valley...
ATGGGTGGAATGTGTTTAGCATTCCGATTTTGGCCGACCTCCGGCAGGTCAAGAAAAAAACGAGTTTTTTTGCTAAAACTCGCTTATTATGAGGGATTTACGCCTTAGGTTGATGCGAATGGGATCGCGTAATCCTCGTCCTCCTCGAATTTGCCCGGGATGACCTTTTCGAGCTGGCTGTCGAGCCAATCCAATTCCGCACCCAGCAGCCCTGCGTTGGCATCTGGATTGCGGTTGAAGGGCTCCTTGTCGTCGTACCGGTCGAATGTCTTCTGGTCGACAACTTCCACTTTCAGCGCCGGAGAATGCCGTGGCTTTGGGGCGCGGAACTCAATATCCCACGACGGAAGCGTCGCCCGCAGTTTGGCAAGCGAAGGTGGTTCCTTCTCGTTGCACCTTGCGTTTACTTCATGGAGCGCGGGCAAAGATTCTAGCGACCCTAGATCGAGCGCTGCAGCCTCCGTGCCTACAAAAAGACACCGGAGGGATGGCAAACCTGCGAGCGGCTCAAGGGACTGAACTTGAGAGCCATATATATTGATATGAGTCAGGGCCTTCAAGCCACTGAGGGGCTCAAGGGATACAAATGGACCCGAGAGATTCACTAGATTCTCAAGCTTCGGAAAGCCACCCAGCCCCTCAAGACTCTTCACTTTCGCACCTCTTATCACTCGAAGCTCAGGCATCTGAGGGAAGCCCGCCAGGAAGTCGATTGGCTCGTCGAGGGATTGAAGCGCTAAGTTCCGCAGATTGGGCAATTGCTTCAGCCGCCGAAACGCGGGAATCTGGCCACCGGAGATTATGATTTCGCGCAGCTTGGGCAAGGTCGCGAGCACGGAAAAATCTTCGATGGGGGTCTCACTCAGGTCGAGTTCTTCAATGTTCGCGCAGCCAGCAAGGGGAGAAATATCCCGAATTGGATTCTCCCGCAGAGTGAGTCGCTTCAGCTTCACGCAGTCACCCAAGGGCGAAATGTCCGTCACTTCATTGTTGGTCAGCACCAAGCCGGAAATCTCAGGCAAAAACCGGAGGGCATTCAGATCTCGCACCGGACGCGCGTCCCCTATTCGTTGGAAACTTAACCACGAAAGCTCCTTTAGTTCCTTCCCTGCCGGTCCCACGTAATCCTTGGAAAACTGCGGCTTGTAATCCGGAGCCTCGCGCGCATCGCTTCGCTTGCTCCATCCGTCCCAATAGTTAGGATCAAAGTGGCGGCCAATCTTGTCGATGAGCAGTTCCACCGTGTAGGTAGCATCAGCCCCAAGCGCTGGCGAAAGCGCATAGTCAGAAAATGTTTCACCGGTCATATCGTCAGCGAGGGAGGAGACCGGAATGACCAGCATGCTCAAAGCAGCCAACGCCGCAAGGGTCAGCGCGCGGCGGCGATTGGCGGCAGATGGGTTAGGCATACATCAGCGATCCGTTTTCAGGATGATCGGGACGGTGGCCAACGGCAAGCAGATCATTCCGGCAGCTACCTGTTAAAAATGGATCGCGCCTTCGAGGCATTATTCCCTTCGTCATCCGCCACTCGAATAGTCAGCCCCTTCCTTCCGGAAGCTCGACCACCACCGCGGCCGCTGAGCTTGCTGGCAAAAACCCGAGGCCATTCGACGTTTGCTCCGGATGCTGCGCTCGGGAAGTCATTGGACGAGCGCGGGTGAGCGGGAAGCGGCTGCAGGCTGCAGCAGTCCATGGTGGCCTGCGGCTCACATAGGCCCCACAAAGCCAGCTGCGGCCGCGCCCGCCCCCAGCTCAACAATCATCAATCAATTCACTACCCCGCGCTCACCGGGCCGATTGTTGATTGCCGATTGTTTGAGGCGCAGAGCGGGGTGACCGGAGGGAGGCACCGCCAGCGCGTTGACAAATGGGATTCATGGCTCACTATGCGGTTTCGAATGAGCCGAGTTGAAACCCGACCGCTGCACTGCGCGCTGATCCCGTGGGTCATTGCGCTGGTTGCGATGTTGGGCTTGAACTCCTTGGCACCGGATTTGGGGAGATCCGCCAGAAGGGATTCGCCGGATGAAATCAAACCGTCCGAGCTGGCGCAGCAGACTCCAGCGGGACGGATTCTCAATTTCCAGGTCTCTCCGGAGCCGTCGCCTTGCGATGGCATTCGGCTCCTGAGTCCGTCCGGGGGGTTTCTGAGCATTGATTGCCTTGTGGACGCGCCAGTGGTGCAGTCCCTAGCGGGTGCGGTCCAGGGCCGCGCGCCTCCGGTGAGTGGGCAAGTTTGATGCTGATCGTCTCATGGGCGCGCGCGGACCCTCCGCTATGCGCCCGCTGCATGCGCCTTCCCATTAGAGATCAAAAGTGATCCTGGGGACTTTCAGCGTACCAAAGACGATTCCAGCCGTTGCGCGGGTCAATCCGCGCCCGGCTACCCCCCCCTGCCAACAAGGCAGAAAGTCCCATCACCCATCCGATTCATTCCATGAACGCATTCAAATTTCCATCAGCTCATCTTCCCACGCCACCCCTAACGAATTCCGCAAGCCTCAACCTCAAATCTATCCGCCTATCATGATCAAGTGGCTCTTCCCAAAAATCATTGGCGGCAAGACCGAGCGCGAAGTGAGTCGCATCCGCCCGGCGGTCGCCCGCATCAACGAGATTGAAGCCGCGCTCCAACGCGAGCCAGCCGAAAAACTCCTCAAACTCACCGCAGACTGGCAATCCCATCTTGCCCGCTATCACCCGCTGCACGCAGCACCCAAGGCGTTGTTAGAGCAGATGGACGAGGAGGGCCTGCTTGCCGCGGCAGCGCTCATCGAGTCCCGTCTTTCTCTTCTACGCAAGGAGTTCCCTTCCCTTCCGCGCAAGGTGGAAGCCAGCGTCTCCTCGATTGAAACCGCCAAAGCCGCCTTCCATCAGATAGAAGAGCGCTTCGGCAAATCACGCTCCCGTTATTTGGAGACGATCCTCCCCGACGCCTATGCCGTCGTCAAAAACGCGGCTCGTCGCCTATGCGGCAGCGAGATTCCCGTCAGCGGCCATGCCGTGAATTGGGACATGATCCACTTCGACGTCCAGCTGCTTGGTGGCATCGCCGTGCACCGCGGCATGATTGCCGAGATGCAAACCGGCGAGGGAAAAACCCTCGTTGCCACCCTGCCCGTCTACCTTAACGCCCTCACCGGCCTCGGCGTTCACGTCGTCACCGTCAACGACTACCTCGCCAAACGTGACTCCGAGTGGATGGGCGCACTCCTGCGCTCGCTTGGCCTCTCGGTCGGCTGCATCGAAAACCAGATGTCACCCGCTAACCGACGCCTTGCCTACGCCTGCGACATCACCTACGGCACCAACTCCGAGTTCGGCTTCGACTTCCTCCGCGACAACGGGATGGCCACCTCCATCGACGAGCAGGTCCAGCGCGGTCACTACCTCGCCATCATCGACGAAGTGGACTCCGTCCTCATCGATGATGCCCGCACGCCCCTCATTATCACCGGCGCGGCCTCACATGCCACCGATGAGTTCCAAGCACTTACGCCCTCCGTCGAGCAACTCGTCAAACGCCAAACCGAGCTGTGCAACCACTTCGCTGCCGAGGCGAAGCGGTTGTTAGAAGAGGGCGACGCCGAGGCCGCCGGTCTAACACTCTTCAAGCTCAAGCTCGGCCAGCCGCGCAACCGCCAGTTCAGGCGCTTCATGGAGGACCCTGAGATGCGGCGCCTGTTGGAGAGGGCAGAAGTTTCCTCACAACATGGCACTTTCCAGAAGGAGATCTACAAGCTCAAGGCGGAGTTGTATTTCGCCCTCGACGAGAAGCGCAACGACGCGGACCTGATGGAAATGGGCCGTGCTTTCCTGTCCCCCGGGGAGCCGGACGACTTCACGGTGCCTGACATCGCGCCGCTCATTGCCGCCATCGATTCCGCGCCCGATCGAAGCCCGGAGCAGCGGGCTGCCGACAAACGCGAGGTTCAAGCGCGCAGGGATGCGCAGGCCCGAAACATCCATGGAGTCTCCCAGCTCCTAAAGGCCTTTTGCCTCTACGAGCGGGACGTCCATTACGTTGTTAGGGACGGCAAGGTCACCATCATCGATGAAAGCACCGGCCGGGAGATGGCGGGCCGCCGCTGGTCGGACGGTCTCCATCAGGCAGTGGAGGCGAAGGAAAGGGTGTCCATCGAGAAGGAAAGCCAGACCTTTGCAACCATCACGATCCAGAACTATTTCCGGCTTTACGAGAAGCTTGCCGGCATGACTGGCACGGCCGCAACGGAGGCGGCGGAGTTCCACCAGACCTATCAGCTCGACGTCCTCCCCATCCCGACCAACGCACCTAACATCCGGATAGACGAGAACGACCAGATTTTCAAGACCCGGCGTGAGAAGTTCAACGCCGTGATAGAGAAGATCCAGAGGGCGCACACTCACGGCCAGCCGGTGCTTGTGGGGACCGCCTCGGTGGAATCCTCCGAGACGCTATCCCGGATGCTCAAGCGGGCGAAGATCGCCCATTCGGTGCTCAACGCCAAGTTCCACGAACAGGAGGCGGACATCGTTGCCCTCGCCGGCCAGCGCGGCGCGGTGACCGTGTCAACCAACATGGCCGGCCGCGGCACCGACATCAAGCTGGGGGAAGGCGTGGCGGCGCTTGGCGGCTTGTTTGTGATTGGCACTGAGCGCCATCAGTCACGCCGGGTCGACCGGCAGCTGCGCGGTCGTTGCTCGCGCCAGGGCGATCCGGGCCGCTCCCAGTTCTTCATTTCCCTTGAGGACGACCTGATGCGCAACCATGCATCCCCGGCTCACATGGCGGCAATGATCGAGCAGTCTGAGAAATCCCGCAGATCCTCGTCGCTCGGGGCGCTGGTGGAAAATGCCCAGCGGCAGGTCGAGCAGCGCGACTACAAGTCACGCAAGCAGGTGCTCGACTTCGACGACGTCATGAACCGGCAGCGCGAAATCATCTATACCTACCGCAACGAGGTGCTCACCACCGAGGATACCCGCGGGATGGTGCATGAGATTGTTGGCGATGCCGTCCTGGCAAAAGTCCAGGAGCACTCCCCTGACAACAACCCGCTGCTGCAATGGATCCAGGCCACCCTCCCTATCAGCATCAGCGCGGCCGACCTAACCGGCCAGGACCCGCAATCAGTCGCCGCGCTTGTGGTGGACAAGGTGCTGGAAGCCTATGCAAGCAGGACCGCCGGGCTGCCGCGCGAGGCGCTCAACCAGGAGGAGCGGCGGATGGTACTCATCGCCATCGACCAGCATTGGCAGGAACACCTAACAGAGCTCGATGAGCTGCGCGAAGGCGTCTACCTGCGCGCCCAAGGCCAGAAGGACCCCCTGGTGGAATACAAAAACGAGGGCTTCGAGCTCTTCTCCACCCTGATGGATTCCATCAAACAGGATGCGTGCAAATATCTGTTTCGCTCCGCCGCCAACATCGAAGCGTTCCTCGCCCAGTTCCACGGCGGACGGCCTGAGGAGGGCATGCTCAAGCTCAATCTACCAGCTAACAAACCCACCGCGGCCCGCCAGTCCCCCGGTCGCAATGCCGCCTGCACTTGTGGTTCGGGCAAGAAGTTCAAGCAATGCTGCGGTCGCTTCGGGTGATCGATCCACCAAGAGAACCACCCGCCGCCCCCGGATGCGCAGCGGGTGACTCGCGGATTGCTTAAAAATGGCTTTCGCGAGAATTGGTGGCTAGCCATTAGCTGATGTTAGCCGCAGGCCACCGTGGACTGCGGCTGGCTGCGGCTGGCTGCTCGGCGGTGCGCGCCGCCCCGCTGACCCGCGCTCGTCCAATGACTTCCAGCGCCGCATGCGGAGGGAACGTTGAATGGCCGGACGGATCGGGTTTTTGCCAGCATGGTGACCGCAGCGGCTCGCCTGAGAGTTGCCGTTAGCCACGATAGATTCGGAAGAGCCGGAGCGATTGCGGATTCCGGGCTTTTGGCAGCACGCGGTGCGTGCTCTAATCATTGAATGGTGATTTCCCTGCATGAGCTGCGACCCGGCCAAAACAGTCCTCGGGTTGGCACGTTGCACATGTTGGGCTGGGCTGCGGGTTGCTTGTTTTCAGCGGGGTGCGCGGTGAGTCCGGGCGAGTTTAGATTGGTGTCCGAAGCGCAGATTGCCTCCGCGGCGCCGCTGCCGGTGCGGGCAATCTACGAGGGGGCGGTGCGCGGCACGGTCGTGGGGCTGATCAATCATCCGGTGAGCAGCACCAGCGCAGGAATTGCAGCCTTCAAAAACCGCACCCGGGAGTTGGTGCCGGTGGAGGCGTTTTTAAGCGATGCGAACGAAACGCCGGACGCGCGCGCACCGGGAACGGCGGGCTTCGAACGCTTTCTGGACCAGAACGGTCTCGCGCCGGCAACTCGCGGGACGCTGGCTTTCCACGTCGATGGCGAGGCATTTTTCTCCCGCCTGAATCAATCGATCGCCGAGGCCAAGTCATCGATTGATTGGATGGTTTTTATTTTTGATAATGATGACTTTGCCTTGAGCGTGGCGGACCGCCTGAAGGCGCGCTCGGGGGAAGTGAAAACCCGCGTGATGATGGATCGGCTCGGCTCGGTGATGGCTGGCTACTCGCCGCCGGCGACGCCCCTGCCGGCTGGCTTTGCCATGCCGCACTCAATCTCGCACTATTTGCGCCACCGTTCGGACGTGCGTGTGCGCAAGCAGCCCAACCCATGGCTGGTGTCCGACCACACCAAGGTGCTCATGTTTGACCGCACCACCGCCTACCTTGGCGGCATGAACATTGGCCGCGAATACCGCAGCGAGTGGCATGACCTCATGGCCGAAATCCGCGGCCCCATCGTCGAGGAACTTGCCCGCGCCTTTGACCGGTCGTGGCGCAGGAGCGGCTATCTTGGCGACATTCACCTGCTTGCCCCGCGGCGCCCCAGACCCTCATCCGGCACTGCGGCGGACGGGATCCCGATCCGGCTGCTGGAGACCGCGCCGTGGGTTTATGACATCGAGCGGGCCCAGATCGCAGCCATCCGTGCCAGTCGGCGGCAGATTGTGGTGATTACGCCGTATTTCACCTCCAAGGCGATGCTTGTTGAGCTGCAACGGGCGGCGGCACGCGGGGTGGACGTGCGGGTAATCCTGCCGCGGGATATCGACTCGGAGGTGATGCGCCTGACCAACGCGGAATTCGCTGCCCGCATGGCCGAGGGCGGTGTGAAAATCCACCAGTTCCCCGGGATTATGCACCTCAAGGCAGCCATCTACGACGGGTGGGTCTGCCTCGGCTCGGCCAACATGGACACCCTGAGCCTGCGCATAAACCGCGAAAAAAACATCGCATTCTCTGATCCCGAAACAGTTGCACGCTTCCGCCGACAGGTCGTCGAGCGCGACCTCAGACGTTCTACACGCCTAAGCATCAAGGTGCTACAGGCTGGCCGGGCGAGTTGGATCATGCCCCTCGGCAAGCAGCTTTGAGGCCCGCTGGGCCCGCTGTTTGACCTGCCGGGGAGGATTGACAGAACCCGCTGCACAGGAGATGGTGCCGCGCATGATCCGCTTACGCCATCTACCAGCGTTAACCCTAGGGTTTGGCGCGCTCATCCCGTTCTACTCTTCCAACTCCCAAGCCCAAGAAACCATGCCTGAGACTCCCGCCGATGTGAGTGCCGTTCCCGCCGATGCCGCAAAGACTCCTTCGGGTCTTGCCTCGAAGGTTTTGCAAAAGGGCACCGGCGAAATCCACCCTGCCGCGGCTGACACCGTCACGGTCCACTACAGCGGCTGGACCACCGACGGCAAGTTGTTTGACAGCTCCGTCAAGCGCGGCGAGCCGACCAGCTTCCCGCTTAATGGAGTCATCCGCGGATGGACCGAAGGCGTCCAGCTCATGGTGGAAGGCGAAAAGCGCCGGTTCTGGATCCCTGCCGCACTCGCCTACGGTGAAAAACCTGGCGGCGGTCGCCCAGGCGGCATGCTCGTCTTTGACATTGAGTTGCTCAAAATCAAACAGGCCCCCAAGCCACCGGAAGTTCCCGCCGACGTCAAGGAAGCTCCCAAGGATGCCAAAGTGACCGATTCGGGCCTCGCCTCCAAAGTGCTCAAGGCAGGCACGGGTGAAAAACACCCCGCCGCTGCCAGCGAAGTGGAAGTCCACTACAGCGGATGGACCACGGATGGCCAACTCTTTGACAGCTCAGTCGTGCGCGGCGAATCCATCGCCTTCCCACTCAACCAGGTCATCCCGGGCTGGACCGAAGGGGTCCAACTGATGGTCGAAGGCGAACAACGCCGCTTCTGGATCCCCGCCAAGCTTGCCTACGGTGAAGCTCCACCCGCCGGCGCTCCCGCAGGCATGCTCGTCTTCGACGTCGAGTTGATCAAAATCGTCCGCTAAGCGCTCCCCGGCTCTACTAATCGCCCCGCATCCACGGCCGGAAAGTTTGCTTTCAGCCTAACTGCATCTAATTTGCCCCAGTTTGCTCGGTCCTCCCCCGTCCTGAGCCAACAAACGACAACCCGCAATTCGTTGCCAACTGCCTAATACCCAAACCCATGAGCTTCCGCATCCCGCTTAAGCGCGTCAACTGGACCACCAGCGCCTTCCTCATCGGCACTGCCCTGATCTCGCTGATCTTCGTGCCGATATACCTCTACAAGAACGGCATCGACTGGTTCCAGTCGATCATGTTCTTCTTCTACCTGTCGGCGACGATGATGAGCATCACGCTCGGCTATCACCGGCTATTTTCCCACCTTGCCTTCAAGGCGAAGACGCCGGTGAAGCTCTTCACCCTGATTTTCGGCGCGTGCGCGTTTGAAAACTCGGCCTTGCTGTGGTGTTCGGACCATCGCCGCCACCACAAGCACGTTGACCACGATGAGGATCCCTACGACATCACCAAGGGCTTCTTCTGGGCTCACATCGGCTGGCTGCTTTTCAAGCTCAATCCGGTGCCGCCGATGGACAACGTCAGCGACTTGCGCAAGGACAAGCTCGTCATGTGGCAGGACCGCTGGGTCCACTACATCGGGCTGGTTGTTGGCCTGATTCTCCCGCCCATCTTCGGTTACGCGTGGTATGCTTATGTCGATACCACCTCGCTGACTCCTTGGACTGGAGCACTCGGCGCATTCCTCATTTCGGGTGTGCTGCGGGTCGTGGTGTCCCAGCACTTGACGTTCTTTATCAACTCGTTGTGCCACACCGTCGGCCGCCAGCCGTACTCGACGAAGCACACCGCGCGTGACAGTGCCGTGATGGCCTTTCTGACTTTTGGCGAGGGCTACCACAACTACCACCACGAGTTTCAGCACGACTATCGCAACGGAATCAAGAACGTCTCCTGGGATCCAACCAAGTGGGCTATCTGGGTCATGTCCAAGGTGGGTCTGACCAGCGATCTGCGCCGCGTCTCGGCCAGCAAGATCCTTCTTGCGGAAATGGCTGAAGCCAAGCGGCTCGCTGACCTGCGCCTAGCCCAGCAAGCACCCGCCAAGGATTGCCCTATCTGGCAGAAATCCAGCGACATGCTCCACACCCTCTACGACCAGATGGCTGCTCGCTACGCCGAACTTGAACAGATCGTCGCCAATCGCGCCGAACTTTCCCGCCAAGTCATCCACCAGTGGCGACAGGAAACCCGCGAGCTCGTCCGCCAACTCTCCAGGCTTAACCGCCTCGAGCGCGTGTAAGGCGCTCCCATTCTTCCCAAGCGCGGCCTGCTCAGCAGGCCGCGCTTTTTTTGTGCGATGCTTGTGAGCACACCTGCGGTGCAATCGGCTGCTGCGGCATCGCCGCAGCCGTGGACCGCTGCAGCTTGCTGCCGCTGTGATGCTCGCAGCTTGCTGCGGCATGCCCGGGGGTGCGCGCCGCCCGCTCACCCGCGCTGATCCAATTTCTTCTTCAGGGCAGCAGGCGGAGGGAGCGTTGAATGGGCGGGCGGAGCGGGTTCCCGCCAGCAAGCTGGACAGCCTACAGCGGCAGCAAGCTGCAGCAGTCCACGGACACGCCTGCGGCCGCGTCACCGGCGGCCGCGCCACGCGGCGATGGGTCAGCGCCGGTCCGGTCCAACGTCCCTGCGGGAAACCAGAATTTAGCCGGGGGTCAGCGCGTACCCGCGCGCAGCCCCCGGACCCCCCCCACCCAAAATCATACCGCCCCGGAGGCGCGCGAGAGGGTGGCTCTGCACGCCCGTCCGCGGGAAGGGAGCTGGCTACCTCGTGGCCGCGGGACAGAGCGTGTGGTTCTCCTGCCCCTCCGGGCGGCGGGTGTAGTCCATTGCCCTATTAAAACCGCCGCAGCCGTGGCTTTACTCGACAATCACCGGCGTCCCGTTGGAGACGTTGTTGAAGAAGTGCGCGGCAAGTTCGTCGGGCAGGCGGACGCAGCCGTGGGAGGCGGCATAGCCGGGAAGATATCCGGCGTGCATTCCAACCGCGCCGTTAAAGCGCATGAAGTAGGGCATGGAAGCGCCTCTGAAGGTCGTCCCGGGCGGGCGTTTGTCTGAGGAGGAAACATCCGCCTGCACCACATTGCCGGCCGCATCGACAAAGTCGCCGTAAAGGGTGGAACGGTGGTTGCGGTTTTTTTGTTGAATCGCATAGGTGCCCGCCGGGGTGCGATACCCCTCCTTGCCGCTGGCAATCGGGCTGAGCCCCACCAATTCTTTACCCTTGTAGAAATAAGCGCGCTGCTCAGCGAGGCTGATGCGCACCTTCGGGCTGCCGCTCACGCTTTCACCCCGCCAAAAGGACCCATCATTGCGGGATTGCGGCCCAGCCTGTGCGCGGGGATCGCCGGGATGATACGGATACTCACCTAGCAATTGGGTTCCATCCGATCCCATATAGGCGTTGCTGCTGTAGTAGGGCATTTGGGGCGCACAACTGGCTGCAAGGGCTGCAAGGGCGAGGCCGGGGAGAAAATGTATGGCATTCATGGGCAATGAGAAATGCTGGTTGGAAGCGGGCGGGGCAGAGACAGACCGCCCAACGAAGAATACCCCATGATGAGCCGCACGCAAATGGCGTGGGCAAGAAACTGGCGAAAGGATTAGAGCCAGAGGACGTCGATGAGGAAATAGACCACCATGAGGATGGCGATGACCATCTTGATGAGCATGCCCCCGAGGGTGCCGGCCACGGAGCCGACGCTGGAGACGGAAGCGGGCTTTAGAGTCTTCTTGGCGAAGGCCCATTCGCAAACAAAGGCGCCAACGAGAGGGCCAAGGATGAGGCCGATGGGGAAGAAGACGAGTCCGACAATGCCGCCGATGAGTGCTCCGACGGCCCCCCATCGGCTGCCGCCAAACCAGCGGGTGCCCACGGCACCACTGATGAGTTCGAGCGTCTGGGAGATGGCGGCGAGCAGGATGAGGATCACAAAGGTCCACCATTCGACCCCGGAATCTTTGAGCATGAGCCAGTGGCCAAAGGCGGCGAGGATCAGGACCAGATGCCCGGGAAGGATGGGGACAATCGAGCCAACCAGGCCGATGATGAGCAGGCAGACGGTGACCACCCAGGCGATAGCGGTCCAAGCGCCGGAATTGATGATGGTGTCCCACATGTCGTGGACTCTGTAAGGCCATGGGACGGGAAGCACCAATTGCAATATCGGGAGGTTTTTCCAAGTAGCGGGGCGAGGGGGTTCCAAGCTCGACACCCCCAGACACATCCGTAGCATCCCGGGTGCTGGAACCTCTCCCCAGAAATCCTCAAGAAAATGCACCTATCAACCATCCTGCGACCCGCGCTTGCGCTGATCCTCGGCACTTCGATTGTCCAAGCGGCGCCGGCCGCGGCTCCGGTTCTGGAAAGCGCGGCGGGCTGGAAACAGGCGGGGCCAGGGAGGTTCAAGCTCGTGGATGGCACCGCAGTTCCGGAGGGCGGCATGGGCTTGTTCTGGAATCCGGCCAAGCAATACCGGAACTTCACGCTCAAGCTGCAGTTCAGCTGGGACGACCCGAAGTGGAACTCGGGGATCTTCATCCGTTTTCCTGATCCGGGGAACGACCCCGGCGTGGCGATCAAGGAGGGTTACGAGGTTCAAGTTTCCGGCACCGAGGCGAACAAGACCGGCACCGGATCCATCTACGACATTCAGGCGCCAAGCCACATTCCGCTGCGCAAGGACAAGGAATGGAACGATCTTGAGATCACCGCCGTGGGTCCGTGGATCTCGGTGGTGCTCAATGGCGAGCTCATCAACCTGTTTCGCGCTCAAGCAGGGCGCGGCGATGTCGCAGGCTTCATTGGCCTGCAAAACCACGATGACAGTTCGGCGACCCGATACCGGAAGATTTCAATCGTCGAGTGGCCTGACCAAGCGACGTTTTCCGAGGTGTTTGCCGAGGCCGGCTACTCGCGCGGTCTGCTGGCCAGCTACCACGCCAAGCTGAGCGTCAAGGACAAGCCATGGTATGACAAGATGGACATGGGTCCGGCGTTTTACCAAACGTTCGGGGATTTCTATCACGGCAAGTATCGCTCGGACGCCCTGAAAGGACTGGTGTTGCGGCCGTCGCCAAATCCTGGTTTCGTGGTGCTCTTCGACACGGAAGCCGGCAAGCTGGTGACCGCCACCGACAAGGGGCTCAACCTGCAAAACACGCCGTGGGCGGCCAAGCACGGCAAGCAAAACGAGGTGAACAACAAGGAGTCGTTCCTGTTTGCCAGCACCTCGGGACCGGGATGGGCAACGGCGGATGGAAAATTTGCCGACCTGCGCACGCTCAAGGGCCACGGGAACTATTCGCACATCGCCTTCAAGGGGCATCATCGCAATGGGAACCTGGTGGTGCTCGACTACAGCGTTCATGGCACGGGAGTTATGGAGAGCGTGAGCCTCGAGCATTGCCAGGGAGTCGAGGCACTTGCCCGCACCTTGAATATCACCGCCAACAAGGCCGAACTTCTCCTGCAAGTAGCCTCAAACCCAGGCAGTTGGGAACTTGCAGCGGATGGCCGCAGCGCCACGGCCAAGGGGGACCGTGCCACCGCCATTGCCCTCACCGGCGCAGCGGGGGCCAAGTTGAGCGTCGAGGGCGAGAACTTGATCGCGAAGTTTCCTGCGGCGAATGGCACCGCGGTGAAAATCCTCATCAGCGCGGAAAATGCGGCTACCTTTGCCAAAGCGGTAAGCAGCTGGCCTACTGCGCGCTCGCTCGCTGAGCTGGCCAAACCGGGAGTGGGGCTCTATCCGGAACGGTTTGAAACCAAGGGCGAAATGGCCACCGGCAACGACCCGTGGCTGGTCGACACCCTGACCCTGCCGCCAAGCCAGGGCGGGAACCCGTATCAAGCAGGCCTCCGCTTTGGCGCGTTTGACTTCTTCTCGGATGGCGACCGCGCCGCGCTGAGCAGCTGGGAAGGCGATGTTTGGATCGTCTCCGGCCTGAAGGGCGACTTGTCCACGCTGACTTGGAACCGCTTTGCCACCGGCTTGTTCGAACCGCTCGGGCTGAAAATCGTCGGCGACGTCATCTACGTCAACGGCCGCGACCAATTGCTCACCCTGCATGACCTCAACAACGACGGCGAGGCGGACGACTACCGGGTTTTCAATCGCGACGTCATCATCACCAACTCGTTCCACGAGTTCGCCTTTGACCTGCAGACCGACAAGGCGGGGAACTTCTACTTCGCCAAAGGCGCTCCGGTGAAGTCCGGCGGCCGTGGGTTCAGCGCGATCGCTCCGCACAACGGCGTCATCGGCCGCATCTCCAAGGATGGCAACAAATTCGATGTGGTGGCCAGCGGCCTGCGCGCCCCCGGCGGAATCGGCGTCGGCCCGAATGGCGAACTCACCACCGGGGAAAACGAAGGCACCTGGGTGCCCGCCTGCAAGGTGAACTACCTGCCCGCTGGCCACGCTCCCGCGTTCTTCGGCGTGGAGGACACCCGCCAAAGCGTTACCGGCCCGATCCAGGAACCGCTTTGTTACCTGCCGATGAGCGTGGACAACTCCGGCGGCGGCCAGGTTTGGGTGCCCGCCGGTGCCAAGTTTGGCCTCCAGCCCGGCGAGTTGATCCACCTTTCCTACGGCCAATCGACCCTCTATCGAGTCCTCAAGCAGGACATGGGTGGCGGCCAGATGCAGGGCGGCGTGGTGCGCATCCCGCTGGACATCAAGTCCTCGGCCCAGCGGTCGAGGTTCCACCCGGACGGCAGCGCCTTCCTTCTTGGCTTCCGCGGCTGGCAGACGAATGCCGCTACCGACTGCGCGTTCCACCGCATCCGCTTCAACGACAAGCCAATCCTCATCCCCAACAAGCTTGAGGTCGTCCCCGGCGGCATCCGTCTCGGGTTTGAAGTCGCACTCGACAAGGAGCTTGCAGAGGACCCCGCGAGCTACTCGATCGAGCGCTGGAAGTATATCTACTGCAAACAATACGGGTCGGGGGAATTCTCCATCGACAACCCGAACACCGAGCGTGAGAAAAATGCCCTCGAAAAAGAATCCAAGGGCTCAGAACCGGTTCACGACAAGGTGGAAGTGGCCGCCGCCCACCTTCTTCCCGACGGGAAGTCGGTCATGCTCGACATCCCGACCCTCAAGCCCGCCATGCAGATGAAAATCGCCTACGATCTGGAAACCACTGACGGCAAAGAAGCCATCGGCACCATCTACAACACCGTCCATCAGGTGCCCGCGAAGTAGGCGCTCCTCGCGGCAGGCTTGTCCTTCGAAAGCACCCCCAGCAACCCCCGCGCTTCCTTACTGTGGTTGAGCTACAACGGTGTGGCAGGGATTACCCCTTCCAACGAACGGTGCTGCAGCCTGCTGCCGCTTTCCCGGTGCCAACGAATCGCTTCCCAGTGGCTCCCGGATTCTTCTGCGGTGAGCCGCAGGCCACCGTGGACTACTGTAGCTTGCTACCGCTGTGAGCGGTCCAGCTTGCTGGCGAGAACCCGCTCCGCGCACTCATTCAACGCTCCCTCCGCGGCACCGCGGAAGAAGCAGGGGGACCGCCGCCGGTGAGCAGGCGGGAGCCCCCCCGCGCATGCCGCAGCGAGCTGCGAGCATCACAGCGGTAGCTTTGCTACAGCAGTCCGCGGTTGGCCTGTGGCCCACATAGCATCCCCTCAGCAGGCTGCGGGGCAAAAGCGGCGCACAAGGCGCGCGGCGCAGCCACTTTGGAGTGCGGTGGCAAGCGCAGCGCGACACCGCTTTGGCTCAATCACCGGCATCCGCAGGCCACTCATCGCTTTGCCGGAGAGACCATCCACCGTCCATTCAGCACCTTGGACTGCTGCGGCCTAACACGGGTCACATCTCCAGTGTGTCCCTGAGGGTGCGCCGCAGCCATTCCGGCAGTGACTTTGCGACCCAGCGCCGCTGCCCGTTCTCAAAGGCCCCGACCTTGCGAAAGGGATTCCCGAGATCCTCGTTGTCAAACACGAGGACATGCGGCAAGGCACGGGTGGCGCTTTGCAGATTGGCCAGCGAGCGGGGATACCGCGAGATGAGTTTCTTGCTCGGGACATCGTGGCCGCCCTGGGAGACGCGCATCGCCACGCGTTGCTCGCACGCCGCCGGGCCGGAAAGCCCGATAAAGCAGAGGACCACCGTGTAGCCCCGCTCGGCGGCCGCTTGCAAGAATGCCAGCTTGTCGCCAACCGGGTCGGAAAAGACGGTTTCAAAAACAAAGCTTTCCCCCTGCTGAACCAGCGAGTCACGCAAGGCACCCGCCACCCTTGCTGCGGCGTAGGGGTGGATGGCAAGCTCATCGGCCAGCACATCCGAATTGATGAAGCGCAGCCCGGCGGGCTTGAGATGCGCGTGAAAGAACGTCGTTTTGCCCGCGCCATTGGGACCCGCCACAGCGACGATCAGTGGCCGTTGGTCGAGCGGTGAAGTCATTGGCCGTCACGCCCCTCCACAGGTTCAAAGCGGCGATTGACAAAGCGCCCATGGGTCCGCACGCCCTCGGCGGTAATGCGGATGAGCAAGCCAGGCGTTTCGGACTGCTCATAATGCGGAAACGGCAGCGACTCAAGATGCCGCGCCACCCGCTGGCGGCCTTCCGGAGAATCCGCCGAGTCGAGACACTCGGAGAGCGGCTTGACCGCTCCGGCGCGGGTCAGCGCCATCACCTGCACGCCTTGGAGCAACGGTTCGATCGCACGACCGAGTTTTGCCCAAAATTCTATCTGCCCCGAAATCGAACGTTCGGCGGCCTCCGCGGTTAACCGGGCATCCAGCACCAACGAGTCTGAAAGTTTCACGGGCTGACTCATGGAAACAGGGTAGCAAAACGCTACCACGTGTCAAGTTGTGGCCTTGCCCTCCCATGGCACAGCGCATGGGGTTCTTCTGATTTTTCGCGGCCGAGGTCATCAGGCGGAGTGAGCATTGAATGGGCGAGCGGCGCGGGTTCCCGCCAGCAAGCTGGACAGCCTACAGCGGCAGCGAGCTGCAGCAGTCCACGGACACGGCCTGCGGCCGCGTCACTGGCGGCCACGCCACGCCCGCCTGCCGTGGTGCGATCCCAGCTCACCCGCGCTGCACTGTGAAATAGTGCTTGCACCGCGGTCCATTCTCTACAGGAAGGGACTTATGAAATTCAACCGGCAATTCGGCACGCTTGCCCTGCTTCTGGCCCTAGCGACGGCCTCGGTCCACGCCGCGACGGTGGCGGAGATGAAAGCGCAGGAGGCGCAGGTCAAAGCGATGGTGGCGCGGAACATGTCGGCGGTGGTCTCGCTGATGGGGGACACCATTCCGGGTGCCGGCTCGGGAACAATCGTTTCCGCCGACGGGCTCATTCTCACCGCGGCCCACGTGACCAAGGGCAATGAAACCATGACGGTGATTTTCCCCGACGGCCACAGCGTCAAATGCAAGGTTCTGGGAGCCAACTACGAGCGGGACATCAGCCTGGCCAAGATCGAGGTCCCTGGGAGCTATTCGTTTATTGAGCTCGGTGATTCGGACAAACTCGAGGAAACCAGCGACGTGGTGGCCATGGGTCACCCGGGCGGGTTTGACCTGCGGCGCACCCCGCCGGTGCGCATCGGACGGATCAACATGAAGGACCAGGGCGGGTTTTTGGTCAGCGACTGCACCCTTGTCGGTGGCGACTCGGGCGGCCCGCTCTTCGACCTGAACGGCAAGATTGTCGGCATCCACTCGTCGATCTCCACGGAACTTTCCTTCAACCGCGACGCCCCGGTGAACGCGGCTAAAAAGGACTGGGACAAGCTCCTCGCCGGCAAGCGCTGGGGCCGGCTCTCCGGGGAAAGTTCCGGGGATCCGAATCGCGCCGTCCTCGGTGCGGTCCTCGACCCGGAGTCCCAGGACGGCGTGGGCCTCATTGAGGTGCGCCCGAATTCCCCAGCCGCCGGCGCGGGCCTGATGCCTGGTGACCGGATTGTCGCCATCGCCGGGGCCAAGGTGGAAAATGCCGGCCAACTCCGTGGCAAACTGGGCGAAGCCAAGCCGGGGGCCACGGTGGACATCGACTATGTCCGCGACACCGCCGCGGCCAAGGCCAAGCTGACCTTGATCTCCGAGGCCGAACTGGTCGAGCGGATGGAACAGGCCAGCGCACCCGCCGACGCCGGGGCCGACGAGCCGAAGACTGAGAAAAAACAGCGGGAGAAAATCCTCCTCTCCGACGTGCTGCAGGAGGAATTCTCCAAGCAGGAAAAGCGGATGGGTGAGGAGTTTGAGTTCGCCCTCGACGGGGTGACGCGAGTCCTCGGCGAACTGCTCGTCAAACGCGGCGTTGCTGAAGCGAAAATCAAGGACGCCAAGCCGCGCGCTTTGCTCCAATTGATGGAGCAACAAAACGCCGACCCGAACAATGGATTCTACTACGAGGGGCTTGCCGAACTTGGCGGCTTGCTCACCGCGATGGACCCGGAAATTCAGGGCAAGCTCAACGACCAGTTCGCCGGCATGCTCGATGCCCATCGCCCCGGCAGCCTGGAGGCGGCCAAGGCCACCTTTGCGCTGCGCGATGGCAACAAAACCGAGGATCTGCGCTGCTTCGCCACCGCCATCCATGCCGACGGGTGGCTGCTGACCAAGGCAAGCGAAGTCAAGAACGCCAAGACACTCCAATGCTTCGTCAAGGGCGAGTGGGTCAGCGCAGCGATCGCCCAGACATGGAACGAGCACGATCTGGCGCTCGTCAAGGTCGACGCCAAGGAGCTGCCTGTTGTCGCCTGGTCGGACAAAGAACTACCGCTGATTGGCACCTACATCACCGCCGTTGCGCCCGAAGGCAATGATCCGATTGCCATCGGGGTCGTCAGCGTGGCCGCCCGCAGCCAGCAGCTCAAGGGCCGAGGATTCCTCGGCGTGCAACTCGCCAACGACGCCAACGGGCTCAAAATCCAAGCCCTCGTCCCCGGCGGCGCCGCCCGCAAGGCTGGCTTCAAAATCGACGACAGAATCCTCGAACTCGATGGCAAGAAGCCAGCCTCGATCTTTGAGTTCACCAAGCTGGTGTCCGACCGCAAGGCGGGCGACAAGCTCGTCCTCAAGCTCCAGCGCGGCGAGGAACAGCTCGAAAAGGAAGTCGTTCTTGGCGATCTCGCGGCCAACGCCCGGCAGCAAGCCGACCCGCGCGCCAACGAGATGGATTCCATGGGCAGCACCGTCAGCGCCCGCCGCGGCAATTTCGGCAACGTCATTCAGACCGACTTCCCGCTCGATGCCAACCAGTGCGGCGGACCGGTGACCGATCTGGACGGCAACGTCGTCGGCCTAATCATTGCCCGCTCTGGCCGCGTCGAAACCATGATCATCCCCAGCAACACCCTGCGCGATCTCCTCGCCGAGGTGGATCTCGCAAAAAAATCCGCCACTCTGAAGAAAAAGCCCGGCGCCTAGCCCGTGGCCGGGAGAACCATCTAGGCTCCGGTAGATGTTAAGGACTGGATGATCCTGCGGGCGAGCATCTCATGGATTTCGCGATGACGCGGAACCGGTCTGAGCGTCCGTTCGCTGGATTATGGTAGATGTCATGCCGGGCACCATGCCGGAGCAGGATGCATCCCGCCTGCTCCAGTCTGCGCAGGAGTTCGAGCCGTTTCACGCGACCTCAACCTCCGCGACCTTCCGGATCCCCGGAATTTGTTCAGCCTCAAACGTCTGCAATAAGTCCCGCAGATGTTCCTTAAGGTCGTCGAGTGTTTCGCCCTGACTCCAGTGGTCGGGATAGGTATTGAGGAACCCGAGGAACCGGCCGTCACGCTCCTGCCAATACGTGAATTAAGCTCTCATTACTGGGAAGTTTGCCATCGCCCGGTCGAGGAAGCCAACAGTGGATTGCCCACTTCTGTGCCACGTTGGTAACCAAGTGCTGCACGAGGCATGGTTCAAAGCTCGACAGCCCGTGGCGCGCTCCTAGGATTTCGAGCGCTGGCGTTCAGCGTTTCAACGTCGCAACGGACCAGCAAAAGCACGCCAGCCACCTGTGAATCCCCTCACCCCCATCATCCTCCTCGCGCTCGCCGCGGCGGCGCAGGCCGACCTGCTTGCCACCTTCACCGGCCCGGACGGCAGCAGCGACACGCGGCTTGACCGGCTCCCGGCGATCTTGGTCAACCCGGGCGAAGCGGCCGCCGGCTTCCTCCCCCCCGGCGCCTTTTCCGTGACGTGGACCGGCACTCTAATCTTGGACGCACGCAGCCGGCTGAATTTCTCCTTTGAAGGCGAGGGCAAGGCCGCGCTGAAGATTGCTGGCGAGGCGGTGCTGCAGGACGAGGGGGTGCTGGGGACCGCCACAATGGAAACCCTGCGGCTCAACCCGGGCGAGCACCCGGTCGAGATCACTTTCACCAGCAAGCCGGACGGATCCGGGCGGTTCCGGCTTTTCTGGGAAGAGCGTGGATTTCCGCGCCAGTCGGTGCCTCCGACGGTTTTTAAATCGGACGCGAATCCGGCCGGGGATATCCTCCGCCGTGGTCGTGAGTTGTTCACCGACCATCAATGCATCGCCTGCCACCAGCCAGCGAAAGCACTTGGCGCGCAGGCGGTTCCGGAGCTCTCCCAGCGCCCGCCGCTGATCGCCGACATTGGCGCGCGGGTCACCCAGGAGTGGCTAACCCGCTGGATCTCCAGCCCAACCGCACTCAAGCACACGACCACCATGCCGGCGATGGTCAACCATCGGTCGCCGGAAGGCGCGCAGCAGGCAGCCGACATCGCGGCATTTCTGGCGACGCTCGGGAAGCCCGCAGTGGCTCCCGCGCCGGATCCCGCGCTTGCCCAAAAAGGTGGCGAGCATTTCCACAATCTCGGCTGCGTCGCCTGCCACACGCTTCCCGATCAAAACCAGCAGGACTTTGCCAACCGCCGGATCCCGCTCAACAACGTGGCCGCGAAATATCAAAATGGCGCTCTGGCCACCTTCCTGAAAAACCCGCGCGCTCATGCGCCCTCGATCAAGATGCCGGACTTCGCGCTCGCCGAGGCCGAGGCTGCCGCACTTGCCGCCTTCCTGACGACCACCTCGACCGGCAAGCACACGCCCGACCCGTCCGAATTCCCCCCCGGCGATGCCACCCGCGGACAGGGAATCGTCAAATCCCTCGCCTGCGCCGCTTGCCACACCGATTTGCCCCCCGCCAGCGCTCCGCAACTTGCCGGGGTTCCATCGCTTGAGGCACTTGCCGGCAAGGACTGGGGTGCCGCCGGCTGCCTCGTCGACGACCAGAAAGCCCACCCGCACTTCCCCCAGCTCAAGGACGCCGACCGCGCCGCCCTCGCCGCCTTCGCCATGGCCGGGCTTTCCAACCTTTCCAACCTTTCCCGCCACGTCCCGTCCGAGTTCGCCAAGTCACAGATCGCCAGCCACCGCTGCACCTCCTGCCACGCCCTCGACGGTCGCCCGGCCCTCCTCGATTCCCTCCACCCACAGACCAACAAGCTCGTCGCCCACCTCGCAGGCCACGCCGAAAATGTCGACCAAACCCGCCCGCAACTCACCTTCCTCGGCGAAATGCTCCACGCTTCCTTCATCGAGGCCACCCTCAGTGGCAAAGCCATCCCGCGCCCGCGCCCGTGGCTCGACATGCGCATGCCCGCCTTCCACCAGGACGCGACGCTCCTCGCCGCCGGCATCGCCCACCAGCACGGGATTGTCCCCAGCGACCCCTCCGCCCGCCCGCATCTCCCTGATACCGCCAGCCTCGCGAAAACCGGTGCCTCCCTCGTCGGCTCCCAGCGCGGCTTCGCCTGCACCATCTGCCACGCCATCGGCAGCGAAAAAGCCACCGCCGTTTTCGAAGCCGAGGGCATCAACCTCGACCAAACGAAATACCGCCTCCGCTACGAGTTCTTCCACCGCTGGCTCGACGACCCCACCCGCGTCACCCCGGGAACCAAAATGCCCAAATACACCACCGACGGCAAATCCCCACTCACCCAGCACCTCGACGGCGACGCCCGCAAACAGTTCGATGCCCTCTGGGAGTATCTCCACACCCTCCCCCAACCCCCCTCCCCATAATCCCCTCCGCCCAAGGAGCGGCGGACTCCGATCCGCCAGTGCCTGAGAGAGCCAATGGTAAGAGGAATCCGCCTTTCATTGTCCTCCCAGCGCCAGGCGATTCGGAGATCGCCTCTCCTTGAGGGATTCGGAGATCGCCCCTCCTTGGGCGTACCTCAGCCCCGGGTGCCGGACCATTTTTACTGCTCCTGCCGTTCACCGCTTGGAAGGCCGGTGGGCCAAGGAACACTGACGTCCGTGCAAAGTCCCACAGAAGATTGACGCTCACGCTCACTGCCAGCCGGTCACTTTTCCACGGTCAGGCTTAGGCCGCGCCTGATGATGGTTCCAGCGACAGCTATGCCAGCACGACAGAGGCACAGGAGACCCGGCGCGATGAAGCGGATGCTCGACACAGGAAGCCCCGCGGCCAATGCTGCCACCGATTGCAATTAAACAAGATGAAGCTCCACATGTCAGCGTCGATCCTCACGGTGATCTTGTGGGTATTTTGGCTGGTTCCGCTGCAGGGGAAGAAGCTCGCTCCGGCGATTTTTGGGACCTCGTCAGTTCAGTGGACGTGCGCGGTGATTGTCGCGATTTGCATCCCGCTTGCAGTGCTCATGGCCATCAAGCTCCTGTTTGATCCAACGCGGAGAAGAACGGGATTTGGGGTTCTCATTGTTGCGAGCCTGCCGCTATTCTACAGCTTAACGATGTATGGAATCGGCGGCACGATGTTGGCGCGCACCAACCTGATGATTCAGGCGGGCCACCAGAGGGATAGCGAGGTGATCGCAACCCTCACTGATTATGCAGTGACCAAGGAGACGGCCGAATCACGCGCGAAGTTTGCCGGATTGCTTTATACCATGTTTGGCGTTCAACCCATTTGGAAGAATGCTGAGGGAGAACTTCAACGATATAACCCGACAGCCGATCAGCAGGAGAAGTGGCAGCGGACAGTGGAGACGACCCAGATCGAAGTGCGGACGAGCGGGATGATCGACGGGCAGCTGAAGCAGATGCCGTGGCTCTTCGGGCTCTACTTGGGGGCGTTTTCTTTAATTCTTCTGGCAGGCACGGCATGGCAAGCATACAAACCTATCAGCGAGCAAGACGGTGGTCGACAATCGGCCACGCGCTCCGCCCCGAAGTCGGAGGGTGGTGATAAGCCCTCAACCTGAATCGGAGAAGCGCTCCCGGTAGCGGGTTGCCAAGCCAATCGTTCGCTTCCGCCGCAGCTTCACTTGGAATACCGGCTCCGCCAGGAGTCCGGCGCTGGGCAGACCGCATGGGTTGGTTCAACGTCCCTCGCAGAACCCGTAAACCGCCAATGAACCGCCGCCCTGCCCGGTAGCGCAATGTGCATCAAGTAGCGATCTTCGTGAGTAGTTCGGCGGGAAATCATCCGAACGCGCCAACTACCTCCCGCCCTCCAAGGCGCAATGGCCTGTGATCAAACAACCACCGCTTCCGCCCAAACAACCCCCGCTTCAGGTCAAGCAACCGCTACTCCGCGCAACCGCCACCCCGCGCAACCGCCGCCCCGCCCTAGCCCCTTAAATTCCCGTGTCCAGCGGGCTGCGCACTCCGCAGCCGTTCACCCCGACGGCCACGTGGGTGTAGATCTCCGTCGTGCGCACATCTTCGTGCCCCAGCAGTTCCTGAATCGTGCGCAGGTCGGCCCCCGCTTCCAGCAGGTGCGTCGCAAAACAATGCCGCAGGACATGCGGGGTGACCCGCTTGTTTGGCACCACCCTTGCCGCCGCCAACTTGATCTTACGTTGAAACACCGCCCCGCACCGGTGATGCCGCCGCACAACCTGCCCCTCGGGATCCTCCGCAAGCTCAGCCGCCGGAAACACCCAGAACCACGACCATTCCTCGCCCGCACGCTTCAGCTTGCGCGCCAAGGCCGGCGGCAACCACACACCCGCGACCTGCCCCGCTCGATCCCTGCCATGCATCTCGCGACAACGCTCAAGCTGCGCGCCCAGATCCTCCGCCAAACTGCGCGGCAGCACCGTGACCCGGTCACGATCACCCTTGCCCGCCCGCACCGTCAGCATCGACCGCTTAAAATCCACATCCTTCACCCTCAGCCGCAGCAGCTCGGTCAAGCGCAGCCCGCTGCCATACATCACCTGCGCCATCAACCGCCAGTCGCCGTCAAGCTGCTTGAACAACTCGCCCACCTCTGCCCGCTCCAGCACCACCGGAATCCGCGCCGCCGTCTTGCGCAGCCGTACCCCCAAATCCACTTCCTCCCGACCGCACACCTCGCGGAAAAAAACACCAGCGCATTGAGCGCCTGCTTCTGCGTCGCGTAGGCCACCGCCTGGTTGCTCACCAGCTCGCCAAGCCAAACCCGTGCACGCTCATCGCGCATCACCTCGCGCTCCTCCCCGCACCAGTCCGCGAAGCGCCCGCACCACCCGGCATACGTCTCGCGCGTCCGCAGCGCCAACCCGCGCCGCGCTCCGGTCGTCCACACCGCCCGCTTCACCCGCTCCACAAGCCGCCCCGGCCCCGCCGCGTCCTCGCACCCGCCCAGCTCGCGCCACCGCCACAGCCAGCGCAACCCGGCTGCCCACTCCTCCAGCTTCCACGCCTCGCGCTTCTTGCCGAGCACCACCTCCCTCCAAAACCTCCGCCCGTCATCCACTGTTCCCTCCACTCCCATCTTCCCTGCCCAGTCCAAAAACCACCCCACCACAAACCTCACCCGCTCACGCTCCCCATCGCTCACCTCACGCGACGCTCCCAAGTCTTCCTCCCACTTCTTCACCCCACAACCTACCCCATCACCCGCCCCTCCGCCTCCTCTTCCACAGTCCTCTTCCACCAGTTCACTTTCCCACGCCCGACTAACCGACCCATCCTCCTGAAAACCCCTCATCACCAACCCCAAACACCCATCCGCCACCTCTCACCGCCCGCTGATATGCGCACTGCCCGCCTCTCCCCCTTTTTCCTCCTTGCCCCCACTGCCCTTTACGCCCATCTTGCATCCTCCCTCCACCGCTCCAACCCCCACAACCCC